>SXGR01138811.1_pt1 | contig 10663 bp, 9 predicted proteins | sample 3174711 | NCBI WGS metagenome assembly SXGR01 (sample SAMN11356860, study PRJNA531348) | freshwater metagenome | isolation source: freshwater sample F1-60 | place: China: Fuxian Lake, Yuxi | collected 2017-12-25 | reverse complement strand
GTGCCCCGACAGATGGCGTGCCCATACCGGCGCCGGGCGGCGCGGATTGAGCAGCGAGCCCTCCGGCGCACTCACGCGGATCGGCCGGAACGTGCCGTCATTGTTGGGCGTGTCCGGATCGAGCAGGCACTTGAGCGCGTAGTGCGTGTAGGCGACGGTGTAGTTGAGCACCGAGTTGATCGGCCGCGCAATCTGCGCCGAGGTGCCGGCGAAATCGACCACGATCTCGGAGCCGGCCACCGTCAGCGCGCAGCGGATGTCCAGCGGCGCATCGAAGCCGTCGAGCCGGATCGCATCGACGTAGGTGCCGTCCGGCACCGCCTCGATGGCGCGGCGCATGCTCGCTTCCGAGCGCGCCAGGATGTCGTCCACCAGTTCATCGAGCCCGTCCATCTGCTCGGCATCGAGCAGGTGCAGCAACCGCGCCTCGGCCTGCGCGTAGCACGCGAACTGGGCGCGGATATCGCCCAGGGTTTCCTGCGGGGCGCGCAGGTTTTCGGTCAGGAACGCAATCACGTCGGGGTTTTCTTGACCGGCGGCGACGATCTTGCACACCGGGATCGTCAGCCCCTCTTCCCATGAGTCACGCGCCTCTACCGACGGTGCGCCGCCGATGTCGACACTATGGAAGGTGCTGCCGATGAAACCGACCAGCACGCCGCGGCGAAACACCGGCTTCATCATGGTGACGTCATTGAGGTGCCCGGTGCCGTGATACGCATCGTTCGAAATCAGCACATCACCGGACTTCAGCTGCGCGCGCGGATAGCGCGCCAGCATCACCGCGAGGGTACGCGGCATGGTGCCGATGAAGGAGGGCACGCTCTTGGTCGACTGCACGATCTGGCGCCCCTGGCTGTCCATCAGGCCCACCGCCATATCCCAGTTGTCGCGCACCACGGACGAGAACGAGGTGCGCACGAACACCTCAGCCGCCTCGTCAATGAACCCCGCCAATCGCTGCCAGATCAGTCCGACCTGCAGCGCGCCAAAACGCGCCATGCTCGCTCCTCCGTTGAATCCCGTACAACCACGGCCACCCAGCCGCTGCAAGCAGATGCATGGGTATACTACAAATCAAAGTGAGCATGGACGCCGCCGCCCCGCCGCACGGTTTCTTGCCCGGCGCAATCCCGGTTCATGCAATGCGCGAGCCACCTTCACAGCGGCATGCATCGCAAACCTTATCACTGGCACAGCACACATGAAGAGCGCGATGAAAGTGACGGTAGCAGAAGCCCTGGCAAGCGCCTTCAAATCCCATGGCGTCAAGCGCATCTTCGGGCTGCCCGGTGGGGGCAGCAGCCTGGACCTGATCGAAGCGGCGGATCAAATCGGCATTCCTTTCGTACTGGCAAGGCATGAGTGCGCCGCAGTCTTCATGGCGGCAGCCACTGCCGAGGTTGAGGAAACCCTCGGCGTGGCTCTGACCACCAAGGGTCCCGGGACGGCCAATGCCGCCAACGGCGTGGCGCATGCAGCGCTGGATCGTTGTGCTGTAGCGGTGGTCACAGACGGTTTCTCGCCGCAGTCTCAGCGCTACGTCACGCACCAATGGTATGACCAGCGGGCGTTCCTCGCACCGCTGGTCAAGGCGCATAGCCTGCTTGACAATGCGCGCGCCGGCGCCGACATCGTGCAGCTCCTGCATACCGCCCGGATGCCACGCCAAGGTGCAATCCACATCGAATTGACCGGCCCGGCCGCACGCGCCGAGATCGAAGCAAATGTCACAGCTTCGTTGCAGCCACGCGAATCAGCCGCGAGCGTATCGTCGCTTGCAAAAGCGGGGAAATTGCTGGCGGCAGCGCGACGGCCGGTCATGGTGGTCGGGCTCGAAGCCTGCCGCCCGGCCGCCACCAAAGCAGTACGCGCTTTGTTGGCCCGGCTGGGATGCCCGGTGCTGGTTACCTACAAGGCCAAGGGTGTCGTGCCGGATGACAACCCGCACTATGTGGGCATTTTTACCGGCGGCCTCGCCGAGCAGCCTGTGGTCAAGGAAGCCGACTTGATCGTGCTCATCGGTGTGGACCCGGTGGAATTGATTTTGCAACCCTGGCCTTATGACCTGCCGGTACTGGAGCTGGGGGCCGCACCCCACCCGGTGCACTATGTGAAGGCAAGCCATGCCGTACACGGCGAGCTGGCTGTGACGCTGCAAAAAGTGGCTCAGGCTGCCAATCGCAGCGTTTGGCGCCGCCCGCACCTGCATGACTTGCGCCTGGCAGTGCGCGCGTCCCTCGCCTACACCGGTGCCGGCAAAGGTTTGACGCCCGAAGAAGTTGTCGAAACCGCGGCCCAGGTCGCGCAAACCCTGCCGCGCTGGCCGCGGGCCACGGTGGACGCCGGTGCCCACATGTTTTCGGCGACGGCATTCTGGCCCTGCTCCCAGCCTCGCGATTTGTTGATCTCGAACGGCCTCGCCACCATGGGTTTCGCGCTGCCGGCGGCGATTGCGAGCGCGCTGTCTGATCCGCGCCGGCCGACGGTGGCATTTACCGGTGATGGCGGTTTGCTGATGTGCCTGGGTGAGCTGGCCACGGCGGTGGAGACCGGGGCGCGCATCATCGTGGTGGTGTTCAATGATGCGGCCCTGTCGCTGATCGACATCAAGCAGCAGCAGCGCAAGATGCCGTCGCGTGGCGTACGGTGGGGTCGTCTCGATTTCGCCATGGCGATGCGGGCCGTGGGTGGCCGCGGTTACCGCGCGAGCACGCTGGCGGCCTACCGCAAAGCCCTTCAGGCCGCATTTGCCGGTGACGGCCCGGCGTTGATCGACGTGCAGGTGGACCCCAGCGGCTATCCGGCGCAGCTGGCCGCCATGCGCGGATAGGCTGGCGGCCTGCGTGGCACATCACACCCTTCAGCTCGCCCGCACGGATTTTCATTCACACTTGTTCTGTTCACCAGAAAGGACCTGAGCATGCCCGGTATCCTGAGTAAATCGCTTCTGGCATTGATCGCCGGCGCCGCGTTGGCATTGGCACTCCCCGCAGTTGCGCAAGAGCGTTTCCCCTCCAGGCAGATCACCATCATCGTCGGCTTTGCGCCGGGCGGCGGCGGCGACATTTCGGGGCGCTTCATCGCCGACTTCCTGCGCGAGCGCTGGAAGGTGCCGGTGGTGGGGGAAAACCGGCCCGGCGCCGGCGCCACCATCGCGGCTGGCCAGTTGGCGCGCGCGCGTCCCGACGGCTACACCGTAGCACTGGCCACCACCAGTCCGTTTACGGTGGCGCCCAATTTTCAAACCGTACCCTACGACGCCGCCAAGGACTTCACCTACCTGTTCCAGTTTCTCGTGAGCGCGCAGCCGCTGTTTGTGCGCAACGACAGCCCCCACCGCACCTGGCAGGACTTTGTCGCCTGGACCCGCGCCAACCCCGGCAAGCTCAATTGGTCCACCGCCGCTACCAATGGCGGGCCGCACATCTCCACGGAAGCCGCCTTCCGCCATCTTGGGCTGACGGCAACCTATGTGCCCTACAAGGGTGGCGCCGAGGCGATGACGGCGCTGCTGGGCGGGCAGATCGACGCGCTGGTCGCGGCCGAGTTTCCGCCGTTTGTCGCTTCCGGCCAAGTGCGTCTGCTGGCCGAAACCGGCCCCGACAAGCTGCCCGACTTCCCGACGCTACCCACCTACAAGGAGCTCGGGTACCCGCTCTCGGTGCCGATCTTCTATGGCATTGCCGGGCCAGCGGGCATGCCTGCCGACGTCATCACCCAATGGGAAGACGCGGCCCAGGACATGATGAAGAGCGCCGCCTTCAAGGAGCTGATGGCCAAACTCAAGGCCACGGCGTCATATCAGGGACACAAGGAATTTAGCGCGACGCTCTTGACCGTCCAGCGTGAAATGGCGCGGCTGGTCCCGGCACTCGGCTTCAAACGCAACCCCTGATCCGGCATGTGGCAAGCCAAACAGATCATGGTCAACGGCGAGTTGATGCCGTTTGCCGATGCACGCGTGCATCCGCTATCACTCGGCATGGCCTACGCCACCACCGTATTCGAGGGCTTGCGCGCCTACTACAACCCGACGGCGAAACAGTTCGCCATTTTCCGGTTGGCGGAGCACATGCGCCGCCTGCAGGTGGGCATGAAGCTGATGCGCTTTGACCGCACCTACGAATTGGACGAGATGCGCGACCACCTCACACGCCTGATTCGTGCCAACGAACCTGATGATGATGTGTACATGCGTGTATTGGTGTATGTCGAAGCCATCGGCCTGATGGCGACCACCGGCCCGATCGGGTTTACTGCAGCGGCGATGCCGCGCGACAAGCCCAAGTTTGCCGAAACCGGCATGAGCCTGGGCGTCAGTTCCTGGAGCCGCCTGTCAGACAATGCCAGCCCGCCCCGCATCAAGGCCACCGCCAATTATCACAACGCGCGGCTAACGCAGTTGCAGGCCAAGGCCGATGGCTACGACGGCGCGCTGATGTTGACCCCGGCCGGCCGCGTCTCGGAAGCGCCGATCGCCTGTTTCTTCATGGTGCGTGACGGCAAAGTGATCACGCCATCGGTCACCAGCAACATCCTGGAGAGCATCACGCGCGACACCATCATCACGCTGTATGGTGAACTCACCGGCAAGGTGTGCCAGGAACGCGAGATCGACCGCAGCGAGCTGTACTTTGCCGAAGAAGCGTTTGTGTGCGGCACCGGCCAGGAGATCGTGCCGGTCACCTCGATTGACAAACTACCGGTTGGCAATGCCAAGCCCGGGCCGATCACGGCCATGTTGCGCCAACGCTATTTCGATATCGTTCGCGGCAACACGTCCGACCATCCGGAGTGGCGCACGGTCATCTGATTGACGAGCTCGGGCGTTTGCGGCGTCGGCCTGCCGCAGTGAACAAGGTCAGCGGCGCCTGCGCCAAAGTCTATGGCTGGTCGCCGTCGGCGCAAACACGCTGATGGCTCAGGCCGCGGCCACCTCGACCATGGCGTCGAAGCTTGCCTGCCCGGCTGAAAACGCGAACAAATCTGCTGCAGCATCGGGCAACACCGCGGCACCCGCCGTCAGCTGGTTCAGGCCCGGCCAACCATCGCGCATCCACACCGTGCCGGCCGGAATCTTGTCGGTAACGCGCGCCCGTGCGGTGCATTCCCCGCGCTGGTTGAAGATGCGAATCGCCGCACCATCGGCCACAGCGCGTGCGGCAGCGTCGGCAGGCGCCAGCCACAGGGCCGGTTCAGTTTCGCGCCGTGCCAGGGTTGGCAGTGCGCGGCCGTTGTTGTAAAAGCTGTGGAAGTGCGTCAGCGTGCGACCCTGGGTAAGCGACAACGGGTAGGAGTGCGCGGCCGGTAACGCAGCCGGGGTGGCGAGAAGGTCGCAGGTGGGCAAGGCGGGCAAGCCCAAGCGCTGGGCCTGGGTCGAAAAAAATTCGATTTTGCGCGACGGTGTATCAAACGCAAGCTGGGGATTGGCCACATGCGAAATGTTGAGCGCACCAATGCCGCCTTGCGCACGCAGCGAGGCCACCGTGGCATGCCCGGTACAAGGGTGGTCAAGAATCGCATCGACAATGGCCTCGTCGGATGCCCAGGGATAAAAACCTTCGAGCCCGAGGCGTTCGCCCAAGGTCTTGAACAACCAAAAGACCGAGCGCGCCTCGCCGGCCGGCACCAGGGCCGGCTCCATCAGGTACATGTGGGTGTGGGTCATCTTGCAACCCAGTTCCTCCAGCCAGGCGGTGGCCGGCAGCACGACGTCGGCAAACTGGCGCGCGGTGTCGTTCATGAACAGGTCGTAGCTCACCACCAGGCGCGTGCGTTGCAGCCCCAGCGCAACCTGCCCGGCGTCGGCGAACGAAGAGACCATGTTGGTGCCCATCAAGAGCAGGTTCTCCAGCCGCCCCTCGCACAAGGCGTTGGTGAAAGCCGACATCTGGTTGGGCAGGGCAGTGCCGGGTGCACGACGCTCGGGCGCGATGATGCTGCCCAGGCCGCGGCCATGCGCCGCACTGCCGTGGCGCGGGCCGAAACCGCCACCCGCTATGCCAACATTGCCGGTCAGGCTTGGCAGGCAGGCGATCGCACGGCCGGCCTGCCATCCGTTGGCGCCCTTGTGCATCGAACTGCCGCCCAGCACGATCATCGCTGGCCTGGTGCTGGCGTAGCGTCGCGCCAGCGCGACGATGCTGGCCGCCGGGATACCGGTCACTTGCGCCGCCCATGCCGGTGAAAACTGCCGCACCTGGTCTGCAAGTTGCTCGAATCCGACTGTGTGCGCGGCCACGAACGCGGCATCGTGCAGTGCATCCGCGCAAATCACGTGCATCATGGCCAGCGCCAGCGCGGTGTCGCTGCCGGGGCGGATGATCAGCACTTCATCTGACTTGGCGGCAGCTTCGGTGTGGCGCACATCGATCGTGACAACATAAGCGCCGCGGCGCTTGGCGGCCAGCAGATGGCGGGCGGTATTGGGCTGGCTTGCGAGATTGGCTGCCCACAGAATGATGAGCTCTGAATGCAGGCCCATATCCTCCTTGGTATTGGTCTCCAGCATGCCGGTAAGCCCCAGGCCGAAAGCGCCCAGTCCCCAGCAGATCATGGTTGGGCTCAGGAACTGGCTGCCATGGAAATTGGCGAAGCGTGCCATCAGCTGCGCGCTGATGCGCGTGCCGTAGTTGGTCGTGAAGGTTCCATGGCCCGGCCAGATCGCGGTGGCCGCAGGCGGCGCCTGTTGCAGGCCGGACACGATTCGCGCGAGTGCCTCATCCCAACTGGCCTGGCGGAAATCATCGCTACGCTTGTCACGAATCAGCGGGTGGGTCAGGCGCGCCGGGTTGTCGAAGATTTCGGGCGTCGCCTGGCCGCGAATGCACAGAAAGCCCTGGCTATCCGGATTATCCGGATCGCCCTTCACGCCGGTAAGCTTGCCGCCGCGCACTTCGGCCAACATGCCACACAGGGTGGGATGACAGTTCATCGGGCACATGGTGCGCACAATTGTCGACACTGCTTGGTTCAAGGCGGGCTCCAAGTCTCAGGCAGGTGATTCGCCTATTTGGTTAGCTGCTGGTGGTACAGGAAAGAGCGAATTCAGAAACGACCGGCTACGATCAGAGCCTGCTTTTCGTGCCGGGCCAGCTGCTTGATCTGATACTCACGTTTGCCGGCTTCCGAGCGACTAGATGCCAGTTCCTGATAGACCAGCACCACTGGCTGTCGTGCCCGCGTATAGCGCGCGCCGAGGCGGCTGCCTGAATCGTTATGCTCCGCCACGCGTCGCGTTACATCGGTCGCGATACCGGTGTAGAGCGTCCCGTCAGCGCAACGCAGCATGTACACGTACCACTGAGGGGATGGCACGGAAGGTAACCCAGTGGCCAGCGCGCATATCAGCGCCCGAGGGCAGTCTTCACCTTCGTGTGCGCCAGCACCTCGCGGTTGACCAGGAACTCGGGCAATCCCCCATGCAGGATATCGACAATGCTCTTTAAGCCGATCGAGGCCATGTTGTGGAAGCACTCGTCGGTCCAGCACAGGGAATGGGGCGTCACGATCACGTTGTCCATCGCCAGCAGGGGATTGTCCGGCGCTACCGGCTCCTGCTCAAACACATCGGTGGCCGCACCGGCGATGCGCCCCTGGCGCAGCACATCGATCAACGCCGCTTCGTCGACGATGGGTCCGCGCGCTACATTGATGAAGTAGGCAGTCGGCTTCATCAGCGCAAACTCACCCGCCCCCACCAGGTGGCGGGTTTGCGCATTGAGCAAGGCGCACACCACGACGAAATCGGATTCGCGCATCAGCGTGGCCAGATCCACCTGGCGCGCGCCCAGATAGCCAAGCTCCACCGAGTTGGCATACGGGTCGGCAGCCAGCAGCTTGAAGTCAAACGGCGCAACGACCCGCATCAGCTCCTTGCCGATGCCGCCGGCACCGATGATGCCCAGCGTGCGTCCGGTGAGCCCGAGGCCCATGTTGTCCATGCGTTCGTTCCAGCGTCCGGTGCGCGTGAGACGGTCCTTGAGCATCAGCTTGCCAGCCAGGGCAAGAATGAAGGTCAGGGCAATCGTGGCCACGGGCCGCGGCATCGCCGCCGGTGTATTGGTGACCAGCACGCCGGCCGCCGTCATCGCGGCCACATCCACCGAGTCGTAGCCGACGCCATGCCGGGCGATCACCCGCACCCGGCAATCCGCGCGCGACACCACCGCCGCCGGCACCCGCGCGGCATTGACATAGAGGGCGTCGTAGGCGGCGCCATGCTCTGCGGTCAGTTCGGCCACCTTCTCGGGCAGATATTCCCAATCAATGTCGGGGGCGGCATCCAGGCATGCCAGCGCAGCGCGGCCAAATGCCGGCTCGCCGCGCGAATCGAGCACATCACGGGTAATGCCAACCTTGAAACGAGCGCTCATGGGGGCTTCCTTCTGGTTTGAATGCGATGGAGGAAAGACGGTGATTGGAAGGCGGCTCAGCGCGGCTCAACGCGCTTCAACGAAAGGCGCGCATGTTGTCCAGCCCGGCCTTGAGTGCTGCCTGCAGCATCAGCTGGTCAATGCCGAAGGCCAGCAGGCGGTAGCCGTGCGCCATGTACTCGTTGGCCCAGGTATTGTCGGTGGCCAGGAAGGCCGCGGTCTTGCCATGCGTTTCACACGCAGCGACGATCCGGTCCACGCCGGCCAGATAATCCGGGTGCTGGAACTGACCCGGGACCCCCATGAAGTTGGTCAGATCAAAATGGCCCAGCCACAGCGCGTCCACACCTGGCACCGCGGCAATCGCCTCGGCCGCCGCCAGGCCCTCCATGGTTTCAATCTGGGGAATCACCATGGTGCGTTGATGCAGGGCGGCGATCTTGGCGGCCACATCGCCCCCTTGGTAGTCGTCATGCGCAAACCCAAAGGCGGCGCCACGCTGGCCCAAAGGGGGATAGCGTGTGCACGAAACAATATGCTCCGCCTCCTCCTTGCTGCCGACCATCGGCACCATGATGCCCATGGCACCGATGTCCAGCGCCCGGGCAATGAACTGGTACTCGCCGCGCGGCACCCGCACCATTGGCACCAGATTTAGCCCGCGGCAGAGCGCGAACTGGGTCTTCAGGGTTTCGAACTCAAGGCCGGAGTGCTCCATGTCGTACAGCACATACTCGGCGCCGGCATTCTTGCAGATCTGCGGCAAGCCGGGCGAGAAGAACTCGAACACCATGGCGCCAAAGGCGCGGCCACCGCTGGCCAGGGTTTGCTTTACCGGATTGTGTCGCATGATTTCCTCTGGCGAAAACAGGTGATGGGGAGTTGGTCGGTGGGATGTGCAGAAGCTTACTGCACCGGCAGCTTCGTGCTTCTGCTGCAGAGCACCACGGGCTCATCCCTGCCGCTGCAACTGCCGGGCCCGTTCGCCGAGCTTGCTCAAGGCGCTGTCCAGTGCGGTCCGCTCGTGCGGCTCCAGCGCCTCCAGCAGAAACGCCTCCCGTGCCAGCGCCATCGGCTCCACCTTGCGAAACAGGGCGCGGCCGGCGGGACGCAGGCGTACCCTGAGGCTGCGCCGGTCGTCCGGATCCTGCTCGCGCTCCAGGAGGTCATCCTTTTCCATGCGCGCAATCGCGCGGCTGACCTGCATCTTGTCCAGGTTGGCGTGCGCGCCCAGTTCCGTGGCCGTCATGCCCGGCTCCGCCGCCAGCCACACGAGGACACGCCATTCTTCGCGCGTCAGCTCGAAACGATCGGCATAGATCACCGCCAGGGCGCGGCTCACCTCCTCTGCGACCACGGCCAGCCGGTACGGCAGAAACGACTGCAGATCCATCCGTACAATATCACTACTCGGTAACAGTCCAGCTTATTGCATTCTTCTGCGCCGCACAACACTTTTTCCTTGATCCGGACGACTTTTTCGTTTATCGTAACATTTGTTACTAACTTGAAGAGGTCGGCCATGATAAAAACCGCCGGAGTACACCATGTTGCCTACCGCTGCCGCGACGCCAAGGAAACCGTGGCGTGGTATCGCAAATACCTCAACATGGACTTCATGCTGGCCTTCGCGGAAAACCAGGTGCCCTCGACGCACGAGCCCGACCCGTACATGCACATCTTCCTGGATGCAGGGGGCGGCAATGTTCTGGCCTTCTTCGAATTGCCCAATTCCCCCCAGATGGGCAAGGATCCCAATACTCCGAACTGGGTGCAGCACCTGGCCTTCAAGGTGGGCAGCGTCGATGACCTCATCGCCGCCAAGGCCCGGCTCGAAGCGGACGGCATTGACGTCATTGGCCCGACCAACCATACCCTGTTCAAGTCGATTTACTTCTTCGATTGCAACGGCCACCGGCTGGAGCTGGCTTGCGATACCGGCACACCGGAGATGTTTACCCGGGCCGATGCCGTCAAGTGGGAAATGCTGGAGGAATGGGACAAGACCCGGCGCGCGCCCCGTCAGGCGGCCTGGCTGCATGCCGCCGAGTTCTCCCCCGCCTAAGGCAATACGGGCCGGTAATCCATGCTCAGCACCTATACCTATCCGGAGTTTGCGTACAAGCAGAGCGCGGAACAGATCGACGGCACCGTCAAGCGCCACCCGGGGGTCATCATCGGCGCCGGCCCGACCGGACTGACAGCAGCACTTGACCTGGCCGAACGCGGCATCGCGGTCGTGTTGCTGGACGACAACAACACCGTCAGCATCGGCTCACGCGCCG
>SXGR01297200.1_pt1 | contig 10664 bp, 11 predicted proteins | sample 3174711 | NCBI WGS metagenome assembly SXGR01 (sample SAMN11356860, study PRJNA531348) | freshwater metagenome | isolation source: freshwater sample F1-60 | place: China: Fuxian Lake, Yuxi | collected 2017-12-25 | reverse complement strand
CCCTCCTCCGCTACTTTAGGAAGACCATTCTGACGGGGTTTTCATGCGCCCTTCACCCACCTCTTCCTTCGGGGGTCGGGCAAGGCGTCAGGCGCCGTCAACGTCCGTCGGTCGTGCCACTATTTTGGAGCTGACCCACGATGCCGTGGCTGCCCCCCCGCGCTAGCGCAGGAGAGCGCCATGCCGACAGAGGCCACCCCCCACCGCCAGAAGCGAGTTCCGGCGGTCCGACCCAATAAGCCAGAGGCCCGAATGTGCAACCCGATGAATCCGGCGCCTGTGGCGCTCGTTCGAGAAACGACGGTCACTGCCGCCGGCGGGCGGCATCCGGACCGCCTCGGTGCGGCTAGGTCGGGCCGGAAGGGTCCTCATCCTGCCTGGCCTCAAAGCGCCCGAACACGAACGACAGAATGATGAGCAGCACGACGAGGAACGCCACCCACCACATGCTCTGCCCGAGGCCAATGACGGACAGGGCAGCGGCGGCGATCACACCCACCATGATCCATCGTGCCGTGCGCGCCTGATTCGGGGTCATGTCCGAAGGGTAACGACCTCTGCGATCCGCCGCTTGCGACCCGTTGCGCAGGCACATCGCAGCCTCGGCAGACGGCGACGCCACACACACATCACGAGATAGGCTGACCACATGTCTGAGGCCCGCTCCCTCCAGATCGTCTTCCCCGGCGACACCAACCACATGGGATCCCTCTTCGGGGGCACTCTCATGGCGTGGATGGACCGTGCGGCCTACCAGGCGGCCACTCGGCGGGCGCGTGGCACATGCGTCACCCGCAAGGTTGACGAAATCGAGTTCCGTACGGCCATCTTCTCGGGGGACTTTGTTGAGTTGATCGCCCGCGTGGAGTCGGTGGGGCGCACCAGCATGGTGGTGGCGGTTGAAGTGCACCGCGAGAACCCCGCTGATGGGTCACGCGAACTGTGCACCACCGGCCGCTTCACCATGGTGCATGTGGGAGACGACGGCATTCCGGTGGCCGTACCACCAGCGGCCTGAGCCGGCTGCCTCAGCTCAGGTAGAAGTACAGCGCGTACAGCAGCTCAACGGCCGGGCTCGATGTGTGCACGGTCACGTCGCTCGGGACCGACAGCAGTGCATCGGAGTAGTTGAAGATGATCTTCACGCCCGATGACACTAGGTCGTCGGCCACCTGCTGCGCGGCCGCGGCCGGGATGGCCAGCACGCCAACCTCGATACCTTCGTTTTCAACAACGATGGGCAACTCGCTGTAGTGGCGCACGGTGAGATCGCCGATACGCAGCCCGACCTTGTCGGGATCAACGTCAAACATGGCCGAGACGCGGAATCCATGGTCGGCAAATGCGCCCGACCCGGCGATGGCCTGGCCCAAGTTGCCCGAGCCGAACAGCGCGATGTTGTGCTGACCCGACGTGCGCAGGATCTTGCGGATCTGCGCGATGAGCGTATCGATGTCGTAGCCCACGCCGCGCTTCCCGAATTTGCCGAAGCCCGAGAGGTCACGCCGGATCTGCGTGGGATTTACATTGGTGTACTCGGAGATGGCCTGGCTCGAGATGGAGGTCTTCCCCATCCGCTTTGCCTGCGTGAGCACCTGCAGGTACCTAGAGAGCCGTGCTGCGACTCCGAGTGTGAGTTGGTCTGCCACGGGATTCCATTCACCGCTTGTATCAGGAAGTTACAAACTACCCCTCAACACTTGACGCCGCAAGCGCATACCGTAGGCGGTGTCATTATCGGACCCGGAATGGTGCAGATACGGCGCGCAGCTCTGCTCCCCCCGCCCCCCCGGCAGTTACCACGAGCCGATACCGACCAGGGGGCACCTCAATACCCCGGGCATCCCGCTGTGAGAGGGTCAGGCGGTAGGTTGAGGCTGGCCAGTCACCTGTGGGCTCCGCACCGGTCATCCGAATGGCATCGCCGCCGCCCACGGGGCGCAGAGACAGGCTGACATCGTGCAGCGTGAACGCCGCGAGCCCCTCATCACGCAAATCGCGCATACCGACGCGCACTGTCACCTGGCCGATACCCGCCCCGCCCGTATCGATCGTGGGCACGCCAAGTGCGGCCTGTGGCGACGGCACCACCGGTGCCGACCACACCAGTGCCGAACCCGCGGCCACCTGGCCCCCATCGGGTACCACGAGAATACGAGCGCGGAAGACTCCGTCGCCGCGCTCGGGGCCGCGCGGAATCGTGACGGTGCCACGGTGACGCCCGCCGGGCGCCAAATCGAACACGCCGCCGATCGGTGCGTACGCGCCGTCATCACCTTGCTGAAGTACGCGGTAGGTACCGCCAGTGCCGGTGAGGTCGTGCACGGTGAAGCCCATCTGGGTGTCGTCACGACGCGAGCGCGGCCCGCTGATGATGGGCGGGTCGATAGACACGCCGGGAAGCGCCCGAGATGGCAGCGACGCCGCGTCGGGTGCCTGCCCCGCGCCCTGATCGACAGCGCCTGCCCCCGGCACCTGACCGGTTGACTGCACAAGTGCGCTGCGTATATCGGCCGGCGTCCACCCCGGGTGATCAATACGAAGCCGCAGGGCCTCGCCAGCCACGGTTGCTGCTGCGGCCGACGTACCACTGAGCGGCGCCTGAAGCGGAATGCCCCCGGAATCAGTCCCCGGGAACGCCGCCTCGACAGCCACCGCGGAGGCGACCAGATCGGGCTCCAACCGACCAGAGGCCGACGGCCCGCGTGACGAGAACGATGCGACAGCCGGGGTCGCGTCTGCCACCGCATTGGGTGAAATGGACACCGTCATCGAGGGGTTCTTGCGAAGCAGGTCGATGAGCGCAGCGCCCTGCTGCGGGCCAAGACCGACGATGGGAATAGGCGCAGCCGACCCACCACTGATACCCGGAAAGGCGCCAGTGCCGGATTCATCCCACACCACCAGAGCGACGGCACCCGCGGCGGCAGCGCGGCGCGCAACCTCTTGAATGGGAGCACCGCTTCGCGTGACCAAGGCGGCAGCACCGGCGATGGTGCTGCGGCCATCAGGCCCTGCGAAGTCGCGCGTGTCGAGCCCTGTACCCACACCGGATTCGCCGCTGGCGGGAACAAGAGTGGCGCCTGCCAACGCCGCCGAACCGGGGTCGGCGCCCATCAGCGGAAGCGTTTCGAGCATCGCTCCCGCGGGGCCCACCGATGCACTGAGATCGCCAGTGCGTGGACCTCCTGCGCCCGCGACACCACCAACGGTAAGTACGCCCGGGGCTGAGGCCGGATCGCCCACCGAACCCGGGAAGAGGCCCGTCGGCCCGTCGTTGCCCGCGGGCGCCACGACCACGGCGCCCGCTCGGTTGGCAGCCGAAAGTGCACGGGCCACCGGGTCGATGCCCCCACCACCGAACCCGCGGGCCAGCCCCAGTGCAATGACATCGGCATGGTCATACGCCATGCCGTCGCGATTCGGGTCGACGGCCATCTCAAGCGCCGCAAGTACCCGATCGGACCGGGCGAGGGTGCGGACCTGGCCATCCACCTTCTCTCGTGCCGTCACGCGGTGCGCGAGAAGGCGCGGCACCTGCTGAGGGGACAGCCCCGCCAGCGCAGGCGAGCGCAGAATGATGGAGGCGATCTGTGTGCCGTGGGCCTCGGCGGCGGGATCAGCCGGGTCGGGTGATGGGTCGGAGTCGACCTGTACGAGGTCAAATCCGCCCACGATTGGCCGATTGGGGCCAATACCCCCACCCAGCCAGGGATGAGACGCGTCCACACCGGTGTCGATGAGCGCGACGTGGGCGGGCGCACTGCCAGCGGGGGCAAGGGGCGGTGTCTCCTGCCCTCCGTCGCCCGTGGGGACGGCATCCGACGTGGTCGCGGCGGCGGGCGCCAGATACTGCACAGGCACGACCGCCGCGATACCCGGAATCTCCCCGAGCCCCGCGAGGCGCGCGGTGGGGACCCGCACCGCAAGCCCGTTGATGAGCGTGCGGTATCGCTGGGTGACGAGCCCGCCCATGCCCTGCACAGATGCCTCGACGGCGAGCTGGTCGGCCTGAATGCGTGTGAGTGCGGCGGCGCGGTCGGCCTGCGGGGTATCGGTGATGGAGTCGCCATCAAGGACGATGATCGCTGACTCGGTGTCGCCCGGCGGCACTACCTGCGGTGCGCGCTGGCCGTCAACCCAGTCGTGCCACGCCGTTGCGGCGAGGAGCGCTCGCTCAGAATCGCTCCCCGAGCCCGCACCGGTTTGGGCCACGAACACCGCGGGCGTGACAACTGCAGCGGCCACCGCCAGCGTGATACCCAGCCGCCCCGCCAGATGGCGGCGACGTCGACGCGCGTGACTCATGCGGCGATACCTCCCGGAGGGGCGGTGGCAATGGCGTCTTCACCTACGTAGCGGGGCCACGGTATGGCTGGGCTGAACGCCGCCGCCGCACCGATCATGGCGGCGTTGTCCGTGCACAGTGAACGGTCGGGAATGGCCACTCTGAGACCGCGTGACGCCGCGCCCTCTTCCACCAGATGACGAAGCCGGCCATTCGCCGCAACGCCGCCGCCAATGGAGACGGCTGGCACACCGTGGATCTCAGCGGCACGCATGAGACGATCGGCGAGCGGACGCACGATGGCCTCCTGGTACGACGCCGCAAGGTCGGCCCGCCGGGCCGTGGTGCCCTCATCACCGAGGTCGCGCGCCACGTAGAGCAGCGCAGTCTTTACCCCTGCGTACGAGAAGTCGAGCCCAGGACCGCGACCCCGAAGGCCAACGGGAAAGTCAAACGCCGTCGGGTCGCCCTCGCGGGCGAGCGCCTCGAGGCCGGGGCCGCCGGGGTACGGGATGCCGAGCAGTCGCGCACCCTTGTCGATGGCCTCACCGGCGGCGTCATCAAGCGTCTGGCCCAGCAGCTGCGGCGTCGCGTAGTCGTCTACGAGGTCGATGCGGGTGTGGCCACCGGATGCCGTAAGTGCAACAAACGGGGCATCGAGCGAGAGGGGCTCGAGCCATACCGCCGCGATATGGCCGTGAAGGTGATCGACCATCACCAGGTCCTTGCCCGTGGCGTACGCCAGTGCCTTGGCCGTGGCCACGCCCACGAGCAGGGCCCCGATGAGCCCAGGCCGTCGAGTGACCGCGATGCGCGCGATGTCGTTGAGGGAGACCCCCGCCTCGCGCAGGGCCTCATCCACAACCGCATTGACCGTGGTGAGGTGGTGGCGTGCGGCGACTTCAGGGACCACCCCGCCGTACACGCTGTGCAGTTCGGCCTGCGACGCCACGATGCTGGAGAGAATACGGCGACCATCCACCACGGCGGAGGCCGTCTCGTCGCACGAGGTCTCGATGGCAAGCACGACGCCGGTCATGCCCGTGTCTCCCCCTCCTCACGCCACATGATCAGTGCATCCTCCTGATTATTTGAGTAGTACCGCGGCCGCACGCCTGAATCGGTGAACCCACGACTGCGATACAAGCGGATGGCGGGCTCGTTGGACACGCGGACCTCGAGTGTGTAACGCCGAAACGGGTTGCCGTGGAGCGTTGCGATTGCGGTGTCGACCAGCTGCGCGCCCACGCCGCGGTTTCTGCACCCTTTATCAACAGCAACGTTGAGCACATGCCACGAGTCACCCTGCCCGGCGCAGCAGATGTATCCGATCACCTCACCCCGCTCGGTCGCCACCAACAGCGCGCCCTGCGAACGGTCCAATTCGGTGGCGATCATTTGCCGGCCCCAGGGCACAGGATTGCTGTGGGCTTCGAGGCGCACGAGGGCGTCGAGGTCGTTGCCATTTGCCGGTCGCACCCGCACCTTGGTGGCTCCCACCGGCGCCCGGGTCATGCCCGCGCCTCTGCGGCAAGACGCTCGAGGCGCTTTTCTTCCGCGTCGGGCAGGCGCAGATATTGGGGCACCACTGGCATCGGTCCCTCCTGGGCCACCCGCGCCACCAGCAGGGCGGCACGCACTTGCTGCACCGGGCCCTCGGGAGCCAGCCGGGTCGTGGGAAGTGCAGGTACAAGCGCGGCACCGCCACCCACGATCACTGCCGGGCCGGCCTGCGCGAGGGCGTGGGCGAAATCGGCTGGATCCCACGCGGCCGGTGCGATGACCTGCTGAAGGCCGCGATCGGTATCGACCGCATAGGCGCCCGCGAACACCTCCCGGCGCCGGGCGTCGATGACAGGCGCGATCAACTCCCCTTCCCTGCAGGCCACAGTGGCGCCGAGGGCGAGTGCCTCGAGGCTCGACCCCCCGTGCACCGGAATACCAAGCGCCTGACCCAGACCCAGTGCGGTGGCGATGCCGATGCGAATGCCCGTAAAGCCCCCGGGCCCAACGCCAACGACGATCTGCTGGAGGTCTGCGGGTACCACGCCGCATGCGCCCAGAAGGTGGTGCGCCGCCTCGAGCACGCGACGGCCGCCCCCGGGCACACGGCCCAGCCACAGCTCGGCGATGACGCCGTGGTCTCCAACGAGCGCGAGCGACGGGGTGGGCGTTGCGGTGTCAAGCGCGAAGATTGTCAACGAGCTCCCCGAGCGATCGATCGGTACCCGGGTCGCGACCCGTCATGCGAAGAAGCCGTGAATCCCCGCCCCCATGCTCAATATTAACCGAAACTCTGGGCTCCGGCAGACCCGCCGCGATGGAGTCGGGCCACTCAATGAACGCCACGCCATCCTCACCGATGGCCTCAAGGGCGAGTCCGATCTCTTCGTCATCCGGGTCAGAGAGGCGCCAGGCATCGAGGTGGGCCACCGGAATGCGACCCACGTAGGCGTTGGCGATGGTGAAGGTAGGGCTGGTGATGGGACCCTCCACCCCGAGCGCACGGGCCGCGCCGCGCACGAGGGTGGTCTTACCCGCGCCGAGGTCACCCCGCAGCAGCACGATGTCACCCGCCACGAGCAACAAGGCGATGACGGCACCGATTGCCTCGGTCTGCTCGGCAGTGTGAGTGGTGATCTCGGCCACGGAGGTCAAAAGAGGTCCATCTGGGATGGGGCGGGTGCATCGGGGGTGGCTCGGGTGGCATGCGGAGCATGCCCGGTGGCAGAGCGCCCGTTCAGCCCGATGAGGGGAGGTATGCGCGCGAAATCTTCCTGAAGCATGCCGAGCATGGTGCGTGTGTACAGCGCGGCAGCCGGATGGAACACCGGGAACAGGGTGATACCCACCCCGCCGAACTCCACCTGCTGCACCTGCCCATGCACCGTGCTGATGCCGTCGGGGCGGCCCGAGATGAGCTTGGTGGCGAAGTTACCCAGTGTGCACACGAGCCGGGGCCGGATGAGCGACACCTGCTCGGCCAGGTACCCCTGACAGGCATCGATCTCGGCGGGGAGCGGGTCGCGGTTGCCGGGAGGCCGGCACTTGAGCACATTGGCAATGAAAACGTGATCACGCCTAAGGCCGATACCTTCCAACAGGGTGTCGAGCAACTTGCCGGCCTGACCCACAAACGGGACGCCTGTGCGGTCTTCATTTGCGCCCGGGGCTTCACCCACGAACATGAGGTCGGCATCGGGATCGCCAGCCCCCACAACCACGGTTGTGCGCCCCTCGGCAAGGGCGCAATGCGTGCAGGAACGCAGCGATTGCGCCAGTCGCTCGAGGGCCTGCGCACGGACGGCGGAATCGCTCATCACCGCATGAGGCTACGTGCGGTGCCGGACGCCCCAACGGGTTCACGTCACGCCCTTGTTACATGGGTACCGGGCGGTCTAGATTGCCGCATCCGAGCACGGCGAGAAGCCTGGTACCCCCGTGGGGGACTGGAGCGAGTCCGGTTCGGCGTGGCCCACCCAAAATCGGTGGGCGCGTCGCCCTGCGCGCTCCCCCACGATGGTCAACCAGTCGCCATTCTGACGATGACCGCAACCTCACCTCACACCACGCCTCAGGCCCCGCGTCCCGCAGTGGTCCGCACGATTGCGGACCTGCGGGCTGCCACCAGAGCACTGCGGGCCGAGGGCCGTCACATCACTCTGGTGCCCACGATGGGTGCGTTTCACGAGGGCCACCTGTCGCTCATGCGGATTGGGCACGACGCAGGCGACGCCGTGGTGGTGTCGCTGTTTGTCAATCCCACGCAGTTCGGCCCCACCGAGGACCTTGCGGCGTACCCACGCGACGAGGACCGGGACCTCGAGCTCGCCGCATCGGCTGGCGCGGATCTGGTGTGGGCGCCATCGGTGCAGGAGGTCTATCCGGATGGCTTCGCGATGACCGTGGCCGTGGGCGGTCCGGCCGAGGTGCTGGAGGGGGCCATCCGTCCCCACCACTTTGCCGGCGTGGCGACCGTGGTGGCCAAGTTGCTCACCGCCGTACGTCCCGATCGGGTGATCTTTGGCCAGAAGGACGCTCAGCAGGTGGCCGTGATCCGCCGCATGATGCGCGACCTGCATCTGGACGACATCGAGATGATCGTGGCCCCGATCATCCGTGAGCGCGACGGACTGGCAATGAGTAGCCGTAACGCGTATCTGGACACCGACGACCGCGCCGCGGCCGTGGTGCTGTCACGCGCCCTTGCCGACGCCGCATCACTCGCCGAGGAGGGCGAGTGCGAGGGGGCGCGGATTGAGGAAGCCGCCATGGCTTCTATGCGCGCAGAGCCACGCTGCGAGCCCGAGTACGCCGCGGTGGTCGACCCCGACACCTTTCTTCCCATCTCACGCCTGGAGGGTCCGTCCCTCCTGTGCGTTGCAGCCCGCGTCGGCCCGGCGCGATTGATTGACAACCGGCAGTTGCCCGTTCCCACCCAACGGAGGACCGCAGTGCCCCGAGCACGCATGATGCTGAAGAGCAAGATCCACCGCGCGACCGTGACCGATGCCAACCTGAACTACGTGGGGAGCATCACCGTGGACCGCGACCTGCTCGACCTCGCGGACATCCGCGAATACGAGAAGGTGTCGGTGCTCAACATCAACACCGGTGTGCGTTTTGAGACCTATGCCATTAATGGCCCGCACGGGCGGGGCGACATATGCCTCAACGGTGCCGCCGCACGGCTGGCGCACCCAGGTGATCTGGTCATCATCCTGACGTACGCCGAGTTTGATGAGTCGGAACTCGGCGAGCACTACGAGCCCACAGTGGTGCATGTGAACTCCGAGAACCGGGTCACCGAGATGGTCGAGGATCTGGTCCCGATCATGTGGGAGGTCGAGTAGCCCCCCTTTCTGCGGCCGACCTGAGGTCGGCCAAGGGCCTCCGGCGCCTCGCGGTGCTGACGGCGTACGACTACCCGATGGCCCTCGCGCTTGACGGGGTGGGTCTCGACATCATCCTGGTGGGGGACAGCCTGGGCGAGGTCGAACTGGGTTACGACTCCACGCGCGCAGTGTCGCTGGAGATGATGCAGCACCACGTACGGGCAGTCGCCAATGGCGCCACCCGCACACACATCACGGGCGATCTCCCCGTCAACACCTATGACACCCCCCAGCAAGCCGTTCTGAGCAGCATGGCCCTCATCGCAGCCGGGGCCCAGTCGGTCAAGCTCGAGGGTGCCCTGATCCCGCAGGTGGAGGCAATCATCGCGGCGGGCATTCCCGTGATGGGACATGTCGGCCTTCTCCCCCAGACAGCCGAGGGCGGGTACCGAAAGCAGGGCCGCACCCAGGCGGAGTCGGATCAACTTGTCGCCGACGCAGTGGCACTCGACCGGGCCGGCTGCTTCGCGATCGTGATCGAAGCTGTCGACCCTGCCGTGTCAAAACGCATCTCCCCCGCCGTCGGAGCCCCCACCATTGGTATCGCAGCCGGCACCGCTTGCGACGGACAAGTGCTGGTGAGCACCGACCTCGTGGGCCTGCTGCCCGATCCGCCCCCCTTCGTCACACCGAAGGCCAATCTGCGCGAGTTGATCATCGCCGCAGGCGAGGAATGGTCGCGACAGGTGCGGGGAACCTAGCCGAGGTGGTGTCAGACCCCCGTGGGGGTCCAGTCCCCGGTGGGGGTCAGTCGCCGTGACAAAAATGCACAAGAGAACGGCTCACCGGCAAACGGGGTCAGACCCCGGTGGGGGTCAGTCGCCGTGACAGAAGGCACGCACAAGCGCGCGGGAGTGTGAAGCGGCTGCATGTGATCTGGTTTTCAGGCAGGGCGGCGCCTGAGGGGCCAGCGGTGCCGGCCGAATTGGGGTCAGACCCCCGTGGGGGTCAGTCGCCGTGACAAAAGTGCACGGGTCGATCGGGGGCGATGGGGAGCCGACCAGCAGGCCTTCCCCATCGTCCCCGGTCTGCCCCGCCGGACGTCGTTAGATCAGTCCGCCCTGGGCGATCTTCTTCAGGTCGAGCGCCTTCTCGAGGGTCTCTTCGTCCACGCCCTTCTCCCTCGCAACCTCGCGCAGGGAGCGGCCGGTCTTCGTCGCGTCCTTCACGATCTCGTGGGCGAGGTCATACCCGATGTACGGGTTCAGGGCGGTAGCAGCGGCCAACGTGCCCTCCGCGTGCTTGTCAAGACCTTCGAAGTTCGGTGTGATGCCCGCGACGCACTTCTCGCGAAATGCCGTCACCGTGTTGGTGAGGAGCGAGATCGACTGCAGCAGGTTGCGTGCCATCAGCGGGATGCGCACGTTCAACTCGAAGTTGCCCTGCGTACCGCCGATGGTGATGGCGGAGTCGTTGCCGATCACCTGGGCGCCCACCTGCATGACGACCTCAGGGATAACCGGGTTCACCTTGCCGGGCAT
>SXGR01562003.1_pt1 | contig 10665 bp, 12 predicted proteins | sample 3174711 | NCBI WGS metagenome assembly SXGR01 (sample SAMN11356860, study PRJNA531348) | freshwater metagenome | isolation source: freshwater sample F1-60 | place: China: Fuxian Lake, Yuxi | collected 2017-12-25 | reverse complement strand
TGCTTGAAATGTATCAAGTCTTGAATTGTAACCTAATAAATCTACTTTATCTATATTAATTAAGCCATGATTTCTTAACAATAGTAATTTTTTATAAATATTTTTATTATCTGTAACGATCATTCCTGCATCTGACCATACATTAATATTTTTTAAAGGATGAAACGAAAATGCTGCTGTAATACCCCAGGTTCCACTTTTTTTTCCTTTGTAGGAAGAAAGTATTGATTGACAAGCATCTTCTATAACTGGAATTTTATATTTGTTTGCAACTTTTTTTAACTTTATCATATCAGGCATGGCGCCTGTAAAATGAACCGGAACTATCGCTTTTGTTTTTTGTGTAATTTTTTCTTCTAATAAAGAAACATTCATACAAAAAGTATCGTCACAGTCTACAAATACAACTTTAGCTCCAACTTCATTAATTGCTCCTACGGTTGCAATAAATGTATTGCTAGCAGTTATAACTTCATCTCCTTCTTTTATACCAATAGCTTTTAAAGATAATTTAATTGCATCAGTTCCAGAATTTACTCCAACTGCATATTTGCATCCTATAAGTTTTGCAAAATTATTTTCAAATATTTTTAATTCTTTTCCTAATGTAAAATCACCCGTTGATACAAATTTTTTTAATTTCCCCCATAAATCCTTGGAATTTTTAAATTGTTTATCTAAATAAGAATATGAAATATGCATAAGTATATTAATTAAAAATATTATTCTAAAATATGTTGTAATATCTTTAGTAAATTTCGTTTCTTCATTAACTGGTCATTTCCAAAATAAGCAGTGGCATTTGCAGCAGCCAAGGAAGAAATTAATAATGCTAAATTATAATTACAGCCTACTCTAATTAAAATAGACAATAAAGCATGCAAAGCGTCGCCTGCGCCTACTTTGTCTACCACATCATTTGCAAAAGCCGGACATTTATAAATATTATTATTCTTATCTAACAAAAAAACTCCTGCTCGTCCTTGCGTGACGGCTAAATAAGCACAATGAATTTTATTCTTTAATATTCGAGCTAAATTAACAATGTCGCCTTCTCTCTCTCTTAATTCATGTCTTAACTCTTTTGCATTAATAACTAGACAATCTGATCTGCGGTATTTATTAATTCCACTGTAACCTAAATTTGCTGCATTAATCTGCGCATTTAATGAAAAATATTTATTCTTTTTGGATATTCTTTCTGCAATATTTTTTGTTATCAATCCATGTCCATAATCGGAGACAATAATTGCATCTTTATTTTTATAACTTTTCTCAATTTTTGATATAATCTTTTTTTCCTCTGATATATTTAATAAGTCATCATTTATCGTATATATACCTAAAAGTTTTTTTCTATCATCATAATCACAAACTCTTTTTTTTATAATTGTTGGTGAATTCACTTTTTTTATATAATCAAAATAAACATTTTTTGATAAATTCTTTTTTATAAAATTATAATTATTATTACGATCTCCTAAATAACTTACTAAATGCACATTATGACAAAATTCAGAGAGATAATTTGCAACAGAAAGTACTCCACCTATAGATTTTGTACTCTTTATTTCTCTTAACACTAAAAAACTTTCTTTGCCAGACTTTCCAAGACCTTCACAAAAATCATATTCATCAATAATGGACTCTCCTATAAGTAAAATTTTTAATCTACTTAATTTTTCAAAAATTCCCTCGACTTTTTTATAAGAAAAGTTATTTCTAATATTTTTTAAAAATAAATTTTGATCATCATTAAATGATATACCGTAACTATTAATTATTTTACTAGAACTAAAACTTGGTAAGTTTGTATACTTAATCTTGGCTTGTATTTTTTTTGCTGCATTAATTTCATTTTTAATCTCTCCTGTTAAATCATTTTTAAAACTTTTATATTCTAAACCTTTGCAATAAATATTTGGTCTTAGTTTCTTAATTAAATTCACCGCCGTAAGATTTTCGCTTACAACTAAATAATCTATTGCTTCTAGGCCACTCAATACTTTTAATCTATCTTTTAGATTAAAAACTGGTCTCCCTGGTCCTTTATTTATAAATCTGTCTGCTGTCACGGAGACTACTAAAATATCTCCAAATTTTTTGGCCTGTTCAAAATGATTTAAATGACCAAAATGAATTACATCAAAAACTCCATGACATAACACAACTTTTTTCTTACTATTATCTTTTACTAAAATTCTTTTAAGATCTTTTAATAAATAAATTTTTTTATTCATAACCCAAGATAATTATAGTAAATAACCCAAAACAGCACGACCTATTATCTTCAAATCATTGGTTTTTTATAAGAAAATATTATTATTATTTAAAAATTAAAATTTAATTAAATCATATGAAATTAAAAAATTAAAAAAGATTAAAATATTTCTTATAAAAGTAATCTGAAATAAAAAATTTTTTAGATGATTTTATGCCAGTTGACTTATAATATAACTTTCTAAAATTTTCTTGATAGTCTGCATTAAAAATATATTTTCCCTCTAGATATAATTTCATTTCTTTAACAGCATAATAAATTTCTTTATATGAATTTGAAAAAACTGTTAAATTTGAACTTCTATACTGTTCTGTTTTAAAGTAAACACCCACTGGAATCTTGGGTACTGCTTTCTTTGTAAAATTTTTATCTAATAATTGTTTAAATGAAATAAATTTTTTACTGTCGTTATCAAATATTTTTTTAAAAATAACAACAACATTATCTTTAAAAGTAAATAAATATGGCAAGTGAGGCCAATTAACATAAACAATAGGTTTTTGATAATTAATTGCAAGCGTGTCAGGTCCGGATCCCGTACCAACATAAAAAAAACAATTTTTTACTAAAAGTAGATCATTATTTTCATTTCTACAATTTAAATTTGAATAATCGATAATTTTTCTATTACTGATTTTTTTTTCTACTATTGAACCCATTCTAACTATATTCATTTCTTTATTATGAAATCTTGATAATGAATTTTCATAATCAAACAAGCTTTCATTTCTATAACTATGATATGAACTATCTCGGTTTTTCATAGTATATTTTTTATATGAAGAATCTCTTGTAGAAAAAAGTATAAATTTTTTTTTTAGTATTTTTTTTATTAATTTATCTTCTATGGTTAAAACTGGATCAAAAATAATTTCCTTATTTTTAGATAGAATTGAAAAAAATTTTTCATTTAAATGAATGCTTTGATGAAAGTAATTTTTTTTGTTTATTATTATTGATTTAAAATATAAAAACCAAATAATAATTCGAATAAAAGAAATTTTTCTAATATTATTTATTTTTCTGTAAGCTTCCTCAAAAATTAAATAATTAATATATTTTTTTTAAAAAATAAATCATAAGGATTAAAAATTAATATTAGATTATTTATTTTATTTAGTTTTAAAATACATAATGTAAGGATGCTGCCTAAAAAAACTGGTTCGATTAAATGTAGTCGATATCCTTTAGTAAAATAAGAAAAAAAAAATCTAATAAAAAATTTAAATAATAATCTCAATTTAGAACTAATAATTCTTTGAATACTCAATAAAAACTGTAGATTTTTTTTCTTTTAAACATTTAATATATTTTTCACAAATTTCTTTTTTGCTCTTTAACTCAACAACACTAATATATTTTAACATTAGTCTTCATGGTCTTATGTAGTTTTGAGTATGCTGCTCTCCCCCCCATAAATAGGATAATTTGATCCTATCAAAATTCTTACGATTACAAAAGGATTAAAATTATTTGACGATATAACATTAATTTTATCTAAATGATTGACTAGTTGATTAAGTGCAAGAATAGCAAAATCAAATCTCGGGTAACAACAAACTGGCAAATAATTATTCAAAGCTAATCCTATAGCAATTCCCATTTGTGTTTCTTCAAAAACTGGTAATTCAATTTTTTTTTATCTTTAACTCGAATTAATGATTTAAAAATTAAATTTCCAGGAACTTTTGTAGATTGTCCAATAAAAATACTATTTTTAACCTTTGAAATCATTAACATCGATTTTTGAATTTCAGATAAATAAGTTATAGTTTTGCTACTATTTAATCTCATTTGAACAAAACCTACTTTCCAGTTCCAAAGGGTGGATATAAAAGCTTATAATTATAGTAAAAAACATCTCTTGGATAATGAATTTTTTTTATATTCCAAACTTTTTTAGTATTTGTATTTACGCTTCTTCCATTATCCTCAATAACAATTTCCAATGGTAATTTAAAATATCTGGAATATTTATAGACCTCATTAAATATACCCATTTGATAAGTCATATCGCCTATAAAAAGCCAAACTTTATTCTTGGATTTCTTTTTTTTTAAGAGCCATAGCAACTCCTAAAGATATAGGAATAGTTCCTCCTGCAATTGATGAGCTTAAAAATTTATTTTTTTTTGAAGACACATACATGCTTTTTCCATTTAAAATTTATTTTTTTAAAATATCAGGAGAAATACCATGTAATAAAGCATGAGCATGGTTTCTCCATGAACAAAAAACCCAGTCATTTTTGTCTATGTAGCTAAATATTCTTATCAAATGATGTTCATTGCCCTAAGTCAAATGTACCGAATATGGAATTTTTCCAGCATTATAGATTTCGTATATATCTCTCTCAAAATTTATTATGAATTTTTTCGTAATAAAAACTTTTCTTTTTTTTTTTATTTCTAGGAATATAAATCATCAAACTATATGACCTGTTTTTGCTTTAAAAATAGTATCAAGGATTATTAATATTATTTTATTAGATAGAATTTCTAGACTATTCATTATTCTTCTAATTAGACCTTAAATATAATTTTATTTTTAAGCAAAGTATTTAATAAATTCTTAAAATCTATATCTTTTAATCTCAATAAATTCTTAATCTCATTATTACTTCTCATTCCATTCATTAAATGAGCTATATCGATAAGCCTCTTTGCATAATAAGAATTATTTACTGACTTACTTATTATATTCCTAGGTGTTGAAATATTATGATATAAATTTCTTTTTGATAGCATAGGCTCACCTAAATATTTTGTTTTATAAAATTCTTCTATTTCAATATTCTTAAATATATTTTTTAACCATTTAAGGCTTTGAGATATAGTTGCTGCATTAAATAAAGACATATTATCATCAGATGAATGATATTGCTCAAATAGTTTTGATGTGCCCCGTCTCAAACCAACAACATCTAAATTAATATTAGCAGAGCAATATTGTCTTTCATCTGAACCTTTTTTTCTAAAATTATATATTTTTAATACTCTTGGACTTGGGCAGCTTTTTCTTGCTATATTAAGAGCATTAGATGTACCTAATAAATTTTTAACTATCATAAATTCTTTTTTGTATCCAAACATCGTAATAGTAAATCCCATTAATACGTTTTCTTTTAAGAAATTAAAATTATTAGTTGTATATGCGATACTTCCAATAGTTTCCGGCAATAGAAGAAATAAATAATTATAATTTAATTTTTTATTCTCTATCATTTTTTTAAATATAGTTAACAATACAGGACCTGAAAGTTCATTGTTAAACATGCTGGGATGACAAATATTTGTCGAAAATAAAATTGTTTTAGCGTTTTTGTTTTTTGACTTAATTAATTTATAACCATAAGGCAAACCTTTGTTTGAAAAATATGAATCGATATTTACTCTATATTTTGAATCTTTAAGACTTTCTTTTTGGTTATGCGTCATACAAAAACCCCAGTCTTTTTTATAATAAGAGGTAACGTAAGGTATTGTATTCTTTTTATTTTTTAAGGTATAAATTTTTTTTAATAAATCTTTTTTTTTAATAATCCTATTCTTCACAGGAACTGAATAAGAAACTATATGAAGATTGTTATTTTTAATATCTAAAATTTTTTTATTAGACATATCTCTTATTGTCCCGCTTACACAATTCCATTCTTTTGGTATCTTCCAATCATTAATTTTGGAACTCATTTTAAAATATGAAATATTAAATTTACTTATTTTGCTTAAAATTTTAATTGTTTTTAAATTATTTTTTCCACCTAAAGATCTGTGTAGCGGAAAAAGTTCATTAAATGTTTTTTTAGCTAGTATTAATACTTTTTTTGTAATCAAATTATCAATTTGTAAACTTTGTATGAAAAATATAAATTTATAATTACACTAAATATTAAATAAATAAAAATAGTAATTTACAAAAATCAAAAAAAAGTAGACTTTATGCATTAGAAATATTTCTTTGACTCGATGAGGTATTGATATAAAAGTTATTAAGGTTTTTATTAATGATATTTATAGCAAAAATATTTTATTAAGATTTATAAAAATTATATATAAAGTAAAATGACACTATTATTAAATGAATCTTGATTTAAAAAATAAAACAGTCTTAATCACAGGCGCAAGTAAAAACTTAGGTCAAGAAATAGCTTTAAATTTTGCAAGTCAAGGATCTAAATTAATATTAATCTCAAGAGAAAGATCTAATTTTAATAATATTTTAAAAAAGATTAATCTTAAAAATAAGCCATACATAATAAGCTGTGATCTTTTAAAAGAGAGACAACCAACTGTTATAGCTAAAAAAATTTTATCTCAATTTAAAAGAATCGATATTATAATTCACAATGTTGGGGGTGGTTTGGGAGTTACCAATTACGATTCGCCTATTAATGATTGGATTAAGGTTTGGATGTTCAATGTAGGAATATCAATAGAGATAAATAATATAATAATTCCAAGCATGATAAAAAATAAATGGGGAAGAATAGTTAACATATCATCTATTAGTTCACGAAACGGAGGAACTACTGAAAGAACGTACGGGGTCGCCCCCCCCTATGCTGCAGCTAAGGCTTATTTAAACATGTATTCAAAAATATTAGCAAGAGAGGTTGCTAGATATAACATTATAGTTTCGGCTGTTCTTCCAGGGCCTCTTTTTTCAAAAGAAAAATTTTGGGATAAATTAAATAAGGAGGATCCTAAAAAAGTAATTTCTTATCTAGAAAGTTATCATGCAATCAAAAGATTTGGGAAATTTAATGAAATTACTCCCTTTGTATTACTACTATCGTCTAAGCACGCAAGCTATGCGGCAGGAACTGAGATAAATTTGGATGGAGGTTTATTATAATGTTATATATTTTTCATATTATCAAAATAAAATAACAAAAAATGGGAAAAAAATTAAAATCATCTAAAAGATATTCAAAAATTATTAACCAAATTGAAAAAATAAGAAAAAATAATAATAAAAATTGGATGAACGTTTTAAGGATTGCGATGAATTCTTCCCCAAAACAAACTGCTAAAGTAATGTCAGAAATATATAAGAGCGATAGTAAAATTGGAAATCTTGTAAAAAAACTAACAACATAAAAAATAACTTAAGATCAGTTCAATTTATAAATTTGAAATGTTTTTTCAAATTTATAAAATAAAAAACCACTTTTTATAAAACATTTTATACTAGCTATATTATCTTCGTGAATCTTCGCTAACAAACTAATACTTTTTTTTTTCTTTAAAAATTTCTTTATTGATAACACTAATAATTTGGATGATAAATTTTTACCCCTCATTTTAGGATTCAAATTAATAGATACTAATGTATTTCTTCTATTAATATTAAAACGAACTATACCAACTTTTTTCCTTAAAAAAAATCCTACAAACATAAATACTTTTGGATTTGATATATTTCTATCAAACCATTTAATATGGGAATGATAAGAAACTTTTTTTGAGTTCTTAGAAAAAATTAAACTTTTTTTATTATTTTTCCAAAGCCAAATATCTTTTAAGTCTTTATATCCTGCATTTACAATCTTCATTAAACTAAAAATTAACAAACATTGTAATTTATATCAAAAAAAAATTTTCAGTGCATTAATAAGGCTAATTGAGCTATAAATAACGATAAATGTGAAAAACTAGTTTTATAGACAGTTTCTCACGTAGATAAACATAATATTATAATAATTTTTTTAAAGTATCTTTATGGTTATTAAAAAAAATATAATCAGTCATATCATAAAAAAAATTTAAAAAAATGATCTTATCCCAAAAAGTAAAAGTTGAGATTACAAGATCATCGGACATATTTCCATTTTGGGAGAAATCTAAACAAAGAACAATTTTTAATAATCCAAAATTTTTAGAAATATTCGATTATAAATTTTTTTGGTGGACTGCGACTTTTGGAGATGAAAAAATTTGTTGTTGGCCTATTTGTATTGATAAAGATAGAGTGGTTATTCCAGATTTTTTTTATTATTTTGGGCCTTTATGGTCAGCAAAGGAAATACGACCTCATAAATGGTTAAATTTAAGTAATAATATTTATAACAAAATATTTGAAAAATTAATCAAAGAGTATGGAGAAATTGATAACCAATTACATTATAGCTTAGATGATGTAAGGGCATTTGACTGGTGGAACTATGATTTAGGAAAAAAATTTCAAATAATTCCAAAATATAGTGCAACTTTAGAAAATCTTAATAGTAGAAATTTAGAGCAGGTAATAGATGATTTTAGATATATAAGAAAAAGGGAAATTAAAAAATTTAATGAAAAATATAGAATTAAAATTGAAAATGATTTAAATTTTAAGATAATTAGTTTTTATTATTCTTCTATTTTAGAGCAGCAAGAAAAAGAAGTTACTAATCAAAATTTAACTAATTTACATAGTATATATAAAGCTATTAAAAATAAATTTGGTTCCATTATTGTTTTAAAAAATAGCGATAATAACGAAATAATCTCATTCTCCCTAGTGCTAGATGATTTGAACACATCAAACCTTGTTTTTAATGCAAATAATAAAAAATATAGAAAGGATGGATCCAATGCTGTTTTAATTAAAGAAACAATAGGAAATACACAAAAAAAAAAAATAAATATTTTGGACTTTAATGGTGTTAATAGCCCAAAAAGAGGTGATGATAAACATAGTTTTGGAAGTCGCCATAAACTTTATTTTCATGTCAAGTACTAAAAAAGAATCTTAATCAATTGAAAAAAAAATCAAGTGATTTTTTAAATTTAACTATAGATATTTTTTTTTCCTTAATTTTTTAAGTAAAAAATCAATTTTATTATCTATTCCATAGTCCAGTAATGAACTATTAAGAAGATTGGTATTTTTGGTAGATATGTTGAATTCATTTAAAATAATTTCGTCTTTGTCAGAAATTACATTGAATCTAACATCTAAATTTTTTGTAAAGGTAGAATTATCTAAAATTAGTAATATATTAAATTTTTTTAATATTTTTAAAGCTTCCTCATACACATAATTATGATCTTTAACATTATCAAAAATAGTTTCAATACTAATTTTTTCAATATTATTTACTTTGTAAAGACTTATTCTTGTTATATTTGAATTATCTGAAAAAACCTGAATATAGATAATTTTAAAATTCTTTGACTTAATAATATTTGAATTAAACTGAATCATTTTTAAATAAGTAGAATCTAAAATTTTTTTATTGAAAGTACTTACTAACTTTGTTGGATCGCCTGTCCAAATGACTAGGTCGTTTCCAATTTCTAAATTTTTGTTATATAATTTCAATTTTTTGTTATGCCACTCAGGATGAATTAACGATTTAGTTTCTATTTTGACTTTATAATTTAAAAGTTGAGTTCTAATATTTTTGAACAAACTGTCGTAACCATTTTTTGGCAGAGCTGCAATTGGCATTTTTTTTAATAAACTTGCTCTGTCTAATGCTAAAATTTCATTAAAAACAGAATTTTTTTTTTTTAAATGGTAAATCTCTTTTTGTTTTGTTTGTGAAGCTATTCTGGATATTTGAAAACCAGCAACAGATGTATGATATAATTTATCAGGATTTACTTTATACTTTAGTATTATTTTCTTTAAAAAATTTTTAATTTTTTTGGGATAAAAAGTAAATCTTTCTGAAACAGTTCTAATATTTTTAAAATCAACGTTTTTTGAATTTAGAATAAGTTTTTTTAAGTCAATGTCAGGAAATAAGGGCACAGCATACTTGTCCGAAATAAAAAATTTTCCACAATTTTCTACTAATACTCCATAACTTTGGGTAAAAGAAATTAAATCAGCTGATAACCCGCCAAAAAAAAATTTAAACCAATTATTTTCAACATTGAAATATTTGCAACCTCTTAAAAAAATCCCACTTTCCGTATTAAAATCTTTAAGAATACCTCCTAAATAATCTTTTTTTTCATAAATTTCTACAGAATGCCCTTTTTTTGCAAGAAACATAGCTACAACACAGGAGGTAATACCACCTCCAATAAAAATTATTTTTTTCATTTCTTTTTACAAATTATGTTCCAAGTAGCAAATTTACTATTTGATGAATAATTAAAAATTTTTTTTTCAGAAAGATGAATAACCATAAAATTTTCAAAAATTTTTAACAAATCTTTTTTATTTGAAAAAAAAACACTCATATCTTTAAAAGTGCCATTTTTAAAAAATAAAAAATTTTTTTTTTGATAATTTTTTTTAGAATAATCTGAACAATTTTTAGAGTACCAGTCTAAACCGAAAAAGTAGCCATTTTTATTAAGTTTGTTATAAATCTGACCTATTATCGCTTTTATGTCTTTTTCACTATTTAAACTAATTGAGCCTCTGTCAAAAATAATATCAAACTT
>SXGR01341731.1_pt1 | contig 10668 bp, 7 predicted proteins | sample 3174711 | NCBI WGS metagenome assembly SXGR01 (sample SAMN11356860, study PRJNA531348) | freshwater metagenome | isolation source: freshwater sample F1-60 | place: China: Fuxian Lake, Yuxi | collected 2017-12-25 | reverse complement strand
CGAAGATGCGGTTTCCGCGAATGCGGGCACGCCAGTCGTAGACCTTCACGCCGGCTCCGGCGTTGAAAGCAATGACGTTGGCTTCGCCAGAATCCAGCCCCCCGATCCAGCTGCCGCCATGGTATTGCACAAAGATTCCATCGCCCTGGTTGCCGAATGCGCCCGCGCCGGTCAGGTCGGTACCTATCCAGTTGCCGAGCACGCGGAGCAGGCCCGAGCCGTCGGTGACGATTCCGGGGCCACGGTTTCCGGAGATGACGTTGCGGTCTGCCGGGGCGGTGCCGCCGATCAGAACTTCATACGAGTCGTCGTCGAAATCGATGCCGCCGGAGTGGTTGTTGTAGATGAAGCAGCCGGCGATGGAGGAATTCTCGCGCACGTTCACGCCGGAGGTGGAGCAGTTGGCGATGCGCAGGCCGCGCAGGGCGGAATGGCGCGGCAGTCTCAGCCCGCCGCTCAACGAGCCGTCGAACTCGATCACCCACACGGCGTTGTTCCCATCGGGAAGGGTGTTAGGGCTCGCGCCGGGCTGGGTGAATCCGTCGATCACTGTCGTTTCATCATTGTCCAGATACAGGCCTGAGCCCGGTCGGATGATGTGCGGGCCGGGGCCGGGAATATTGAACACGATGTGGTTGGGAGCGGTGTTCGTGTTGGAATCCAGCATGGCCTGGCGAAAGGAACCGAGACCGGTGTCGTTGGTGTTGACGACCACGAACGTCTGACCGGGGATCGGCGCGGTCCAGCAGGGCGAGAACTCGGACATGTTGCCGGAAGAATCTGTCGCCACGACGGTGAACGAACGCCGCCAGAACGAAGTGGTGATAAAGCGGACGTCGAAGGAGGCTCTCCCCTCCGCATCCGTTGTGACATTGGTGGTGCCCAGGTGATGTTCGCCCTCGTTGAGACCCACGGCGGCGCATTCCATGTCGCCGTAGAAATCCAGCGTGTAGGTCACGTCCGGGCGATTGGTCAGCACGCCTTCAATGGTCGTGGTCGCAGCGGTGATGATCGCGTTGGTGATCGTCGGAGCAATCTCCAATGATGCCGCAGCGGTGGCATCCTCCCCGGGTCGCCCGCAGCGTGAGAGCATGGCCTGGCGGATGATCTCGCGGCGTTGTGCGAGAGTGATTCGTCCGGCGCGGAAAAATTCCCAGGCATGGCGCATGACGCAGCGGACATACTCGCCATGATCGCGCCAGTCACCGTTGCACGGGCAAAGCTGCGCGAGGCTGCAACCGTTCGCATTCACGACGCCACCGGGCGCAGTGTTTGGACATTGGTCGCGATCGTCCGGCACACCGTCGCCGTCGGTGTCGCACGGGCCTTCGGAAATTGCGCCGAGCTTCACGACCCAGAAATCGCCGGAGCGATCGTGCGCCGGACTGGCCTTGTCGGCGTCGGTGGAATTGGAGTTGCCGACGGCAAGATAGCCGCCGTCCGCCGTGAGCAGCAGGTTGCGAAACTCATCGTCACCGCTGCCGCCCACGGCGCGTTGCCAGACGACGCTGCGCTGCGGGCCGACTCGCACCACCCACCAGTCCCGCCCCCAGGCCGCCGGGTTGCCCAGAAGCGGCGTGGTCTTGTTGCCGCTGATGGGCGACAACGATGAGCCGCCGAAGACGAATCCGCCGTCCGTCGTGGCTCGCAAGCCCGTCACGTCCTCCTGCATGTGGCCGCCGAAAGTCTGCTCCCACTGCAACGCGCCGTCGCCATCAATGATTACGATCCAGCAGTCGCTGTTGCCGTAGGTGGGCGAAGTCTTATTGCCGCTGGGTGGCGAATCCGTCGCGCCGCCGAGGATGAATTCACCGTTGGCCGCCCGCACGACGCGGCTGAAGCGTTCGAGGCCCGAGGCGCCGTAGCGTTGCTGCCAGAGCAAATCGCCATTGGACGCGAGCCGACCGGCCCATCCGTCGGCGAAGCCCAGCGCGCCCTTCGTGGCCTGGCCCGCCAGCAGGAATCCGCCGTCATCTGTTCTCGCGACCGTGCTGAGGGCGATGTTCCTGAGGCTCGAATAACTCTGCTCCGCGACCGTGTTGCCACCGGCGTCGAGACGCGCCGTCCAGACGTTGTTCGAGGTGCCGATTATGGTGCAGCCGAGGCTGGCATCGGCGAACACGTAGCCGCCGTCGCCCAGGCTTCCGCCCACGCTGCGTTCCCACTGCTTGTCGCCCTGCGCGCTCAGTTTCAAGACCCACACGTCCGAGCCGCCAAGGTTCGGGCTGGTCTTGTTGCCGCTCGGCGGGGAGTCGCTGCTCACTCCCAGTAGGAAGCCTCCGTCCGCAGTGAGGTCGGCCGAGAACAGCGCTTCGGTGCCCGTTCCGCCGTAGCTGCGTTCCCACAGTTTGGTTCCACCGGCATCCACGCGCACGAGCCAGACATCCCAGTCGCCGAAGTTGGGAGAGGTCTTGTTTCCGCTGACACCGGAAAGCGAATGGCCCGCGAGCAGGAATCCGCCGTCCGCCGTCGGCACGGCTTCGACGACGTATTCGTAGGCGTCGCCACCGAAGGAGTTTTCCCACGTCACCCGCGGCGGACAAGCCGACCGCGCCGGTGGTGAGACAAGCAGCAGGGTGAACAGCGCGAGACAAAGCCGTGGGCTGGTCAGAACGTGGACGCAATGTGATGAGCTCATGAGTGTCATCTGATGGCGGGTTGTGGATCGGGAAGTTGGTTCGCTGACGGACTCGGCTGGGGCTTTGGAATCGGTTCCGGATTGAAGTCGTAAACGGCGAAGCGGCGCGGTTCGCCGGGGCGGGGAATGGTTATCGAAATGATCGCGCGGTGAAGTTCCGGGGCTGTCTCCTCGCCCCTGTAGAAGAGGAAGCCGGGCATGTTCTCTTGTTCGCGCCGGTCGAGACGCAGGAAGGGGCGCTCGTTCCAAGCGCGAATGATACTGAGAAGTTTCTCGCGCTTGCCCGGCCATTCTTCGCGCGCACGTTGAACGATCCGCATCCATTGATTTCTCGCCGCCGCGTCGTTTGGCGACATGAGCAGCCGAGTGCGGATTTGCGCGGCTTCGTTGCCGTGCTCGACGCTGCGCAACGCTGACAGCGTCGCCACGTCCAGCAGACGTTCGACGGAGTGGATGTCCATCACGGCGCAGGCGTGAAGGAATGCGAGTAGCGTGTTCTCCTCGGAGTCGCGGCGGTAGGGCACGCTCTCGGAGTCGTTGGGATCGGCCGTGCGCAGCACCGGTTCCTTGTTGTCGAGAATGGTGAGCGCAGTCGTGATGCGGTTCATGCGATCCTCCTGCGCTGTGACATGCAGCAGGTTGGCCCGCTCGTCGAGTCGCACCTTGGCCGCACTGCCCGTGATGGCGATCTGCGAAGCGGTGTCGTAGGCGTCACGCGCGAGAACGTGCTGGAGACTGAAGACGCGGGTTTGTGGCAGTCGCTCTCTCGACAGGTTGTTCGCCCTTGGCAAGGGCCGGGGGCTTCTTGACCCGACTTTGATGCGCTGGCGGATGAGTGTAATGATCCATTTGTCCTCATCGATCAGCCCGTTCGGCACGAGGTGCAGGCTCACGGAAGTGCCCTCTGTTCCGCGCAACTGCTCGACCGCTTCCTGCAACGAGTTGTTCGTGAGCATCACGAGCGGTTGTCCCTCGTTCTGTATCGCGATCAACCGGTCGCCGGTCTGGATGCGTCCATCCATTGCCGCCGGCGAATGCGCGATCAGTCCGCCCACGACAATGCCTTCCTCCCGCTGCTGAAGCATCATTCCAACGCCCGAGTTGATCTCGGTCGCTGTGGGGTAACGCGCGACGAAGTTGCTCTCGACGATCCTGCCGCCGCTCTCGACCACGACCGAGGCGGTGCCGGTCGGCCCCATGATGATCGTCGATTCAGGGATACGGATGTTGCCTCTCTGAATTGCCGGTTCAGCCGGCATCGACGGAAGCATCGCTGCCCGGCGTTGCTCCTCCTGCGCCCTGAGTTCCGCCGTCGCCCGCTCGGTGGCTTGGTGGCGGATGGCTTGGAACAGGAAGATCGTCCCGACGCCCCCGACGAGGATGATGACCGCCAGCAGTGCCGCCGCCGTCCAAGCCGTGCGTTGCCGGTTGCGCGCGGCGGACTTGGACAACTCCCACAACACCGTGCCGGTGATGGGCAGCATCAGGGCAACAGCGATGAAGAACATCAGCCGCCACGCGATCATCGGGCTGCCGCCAAGCAACGCCTCACGCAAATCCGGGCCGAAACCAACAGCCAGCACTGCCAGCGTCAGCGTCGCGGCCAGCGAGGCGTAACTCAACGGCCTGAGCCACCAGCGCGGCAGACGCGACAACGTGTCGTTGTGCAAGGCGCGCCAGATGTGCCATCCACCGAGCGTTGCCGCTCCCACTGCGACGAACAGAACAACGCTGAACGCGGCGTCGCGAAAGGAGTTCAAAATCCCGACCAACGGCAGGCCTGTCACGAGGCTCGCCATCAGGCACGCGGCACCGGTGAATGCAGTGATGAGAATCGGCTCGGGCCGCGACGATACATTTGCCGCAGGCGTCTGGACGGCGGACTCCAACTGGTTCGCGTCGGCCGATGCGCCTTCCACTGATTTCGAGAGGCGGTTCTTCAATGCAAAAATGACACCCACGACCGCAACCAGACTGAGGGTCCATGCCGCCAATTGCGTAACGATCGCCACCTGCCCCAGAAAAACCTGTCCCAGAACAGACGCTCCCGCGGCTGTCAGAAGGATTGGTGACAGGATCATTTTGAGCAGCCACAGGACGGCGTGTCCGCAGATGGCCCAGAGGATCATTTGATAACCGAGCTGCGAAGTCGCCCGAATGGCTTTGGGCGTCTCGCTCCCCGTCACCATGGTTTCCACCTGCGTCCTGAATTCCCCGGCCGTCTGGTAGCGCAGTTCGGGCTTCGCCTCCAACGCGCGCAACACGATCTCATCGAGGCGCACGTCGATTTGCACTTTGCGAGAGGGCGGCTGGAGCGTGTCTGTCGGAAGTTCGCCCGTGAGCAATTCGTAGAGCACCACACCAAGCGAATAGATGTCTGCGCGATGATCGGTGGCCTGCCGCGCCTTCTGCTCCGGGGCCATGTACTGGGGCGTGCCGGCGGTGACGCTTGGGAGCGCCGAGCATTGCTCGGCATCAGGTGCATCGGACGCCGGTCGGGTCGAGCAATGCTCGGCGCTTCGTTCCGTTGGTGCTCCCAGCATCTTCGCGATGCCGAAGTCGGCGATCTTCACCCGGCCCGTCTTGACGAGCAGCAGATTCTCCGGCATGATGTCGCGATGCACGATGCCGTGCTCGTGTGCGTATTGCAGCGCCTCGCACACCGGCGGCACGATGGCCAGCGCCTGCTTCGGCGTGAAACGCCCCGCGCGAATCGCCTGCCGCAGGTTCACGCCATCCACGAACTCCATGAGCAGATAGAAGAACCCGCCCGCCTGTCCGAAGTCATACACGCCCACGATGTGCGGATGATTCAACGTCGCGAGAGCCCGCGCCTCGTTCTCGAAACGTCCGGCGAACGCGGCGTCGCCCGCGCGTTCCGGTGCGAGCAGTTTGAGCGCGACGAGCCGGCCCAGGGATTTCTGTCGCGCCTTGTAAACCACGCCCATGCCGCCGCGCCCCAGGCATTCGAGAATCTCCAGTTGAGGGAAGTGCGGCGCGATGGCCTCGGCGGGCAACGGCGGCTGCGCGGCGACTGATTCTCCGCCGGTGAACACCGTCTCGGTTGCGAGGTTCATCGCGGCGAGGCAGCGCGGACAAAGCCCCTGCGCGGCGTCGGTGAACAGCGAAGCACCACACTTGGGACACTTCGATGATGCCGCTGTGCTCACCGGCTTCCTCCCATCGCTGAATGCGCGTCGCCCACGACGACTGCGCCCGTCCGCAGCATGTAGCCAACGCGATGCACCGTGACCAACGCCGCGCCTACACCTGCGCTGGCCAAGGTCCGGCGCAGGAGGCTGACATGCACGTCGATTGTGCGCGTGAACGTGCGCGCCGGATCGAGCTGCCACGCCTGGACGAGAATCTCCTCGCGGCTGACCGGCCGGCCCGCCTTGCGCGCGAGGCACGCGAGCAACGCCGCCTGTTGCGCGGGCAATTTTGCGCGTCGTCCATCGCGAAGCCGAATCGTTCCGCGCTGCCAGTCCACTTCGGCGTTTGCTGCATTGCTGTGTTCGGCCGGAACCAGGGAATTTTTCATTGCACAGGATAAATACGCATCCGCCTTCGCTTGTTACGCTCCCGGTTGCCACGCGCATGGTTAAGGCCACGGAATGGGGACAAAGGAACGTGGAATAAGGCAAACGGCCCCATCCTTCGTCCCCATTCCGTTGTGTTCTCCGCTGTTGGTGCTGCTCTCATGGCCGTTTCAAGCCCGGCTCAAGACGCCGATCAAGTGCCGCAGCTCGGCATCCACGTCACCGTGGCCCTCGACCGTCTCGGCGATGGTTTGACGGAAGTGTTGCCGAAATTGCTTCCGCATCCGATGAACCGCGACCCGCGCCGCGCCTTCCGTGGTGCTGAGCGTCGCCGCGATCCGCGCGTAGGGGATGCCGCCGCGATCCGCCGTCAGCCACTCCTTCAGCACCTCGAACTCCCGTTCCTTGCCCGCATCCGCGAATTCGCCACGCAACCGCTGCAACGATTCGTCCAGCAGCGTCAGCGCCCAGCGCCGCTCGTAGAGTTCGTCGGGCGTCAGAGGCGGCTCCGTGGCGAAGCGATGTTCCGCGTCGAGGGTGTCGAGTGGCACCGACTGCTGTCCTCTGCCGCGCTTCTGGCGATTGCCGCGATGCCATTCGTTGGCGAGAAACCGCTTCAACGCCACGATGAGGAAAGTGCGGAAGCGTCCGTTCTCCGGCCGCACCACGCGGAGCCAGTCCTGTGCGAGCAGCCGGGCGAAGAACCCCTGCGTCAAATCCTGCGCGTCCTCCGGCGAGCGGCCCGACCCGCGCACATAGGCATAGAGCGGATACCAGTAGGCGCGGCACAACGTCTCCAGCGCCGCCGCTGAATGCGCCGTGGCCGTTCCCTGCGCTGCCAGCACCACCGACCACCGGGTGGTGAGAAACAGCGGCGAAGACGGCGGCGCGGGTGTGTCGTCGTGCGGTGACAAGGTGTTCGCCATGACAATAAACAAACTCGCGCAGTTGTTACACGCATTCTGTGGGACCGGCAGCACCGCACCAGCAAATGGGTCGGCCGCCGTTCGCCCGGTTGCCGCCGGTTCGGAAGTTATTTTGTGAAGCGTCGTTATTGCGCGGGCGCACCTGGACGCGGCCCCCGGAGCGCCGGTCTCCGACCCGGCTGGTATTGAAAAGAGCCTGAAAACGCGCCGGTTTAGGTGCCGCGCTCTGCCACGTCAGCCGTATCGGGGGCAGTGTCCGAATTCGCCCTTGTTGCGCCCGCCCGCCGCTCTCCAGTTGCGCGCATGTGCCATCACACGCATCCTTGGGGATGTGAATCCCGGCTCCAACAACGCGCGTGGCCGCGGTGCGGCGGACAATCCCGCCAACCGGTTCGAGGCGCTGCATCTGGAGCGCGACGAGGAGTGGAATCCCGAGGAAGATCCGGCACTGACGACGAAGTTCTACCGCGATCATTCCGCGTCGATCCTCAACTACAACGACAGTCCGGACATCGGCTTCGAGGCGAGTTTGAATCCCTATCGCGGCTGCGAGACCGGCTGCATCTACTGTTACGCCCGGCCGACGCACGAATACCTCGGCTTCTCGGCGGGCCTGGATTTCGAGAGCCGCATCATGGTGAAGGAAAACGCGCCGGCCCTGCTGCGCGCGGAACTTTCTTCGCGCAAGTGGAAGCCCCAGGTCGTGGCGATGAGCGGGGTGACGGATTGCTACCAGCCCGTTGAACGAAAGCTGCGCCTGACCCGCCGTTGTCTGGAAGTCTTTGCGGAATTCCGCAATCCGGTGGGCATCGTGACGAAGAACCATCTCGTCACGCGCGATGTGGACCTGCTCGCCGAACTGGCGAAGCACAATGCGGTGGTCGTGTTCATCTCCCTGACCACACTCGACGCAAGCCTCGCGGCCAGGCTCGAACCGCGGGCATCGCTTCCCGCGCATCGGCTCGCCGCGATCCGGACGCTTGCCGCCGCCGGGATTCCCGTGGGCGTGATGACCGCGCCGATGATCCCGGCGTTGAACGATCATGAACTGCCGTCGCTCATCGCCGCCGCCGTGGACGCCGGCGCGCAGTTCGCCGGCTACGTGGTGCTGCGGCTGCCGCATGGACTCGGGCCGCTATTTGAGGAATGGCTGTTGCGCCACTTCCCGGAACGCCGCGAGAAGGTGCTGAATCAACTGAAGTCCATGCGGGGCGGACGGGTGAACGATCCGAATTTCGGCTCGCGCATGAGGGGTGAAGGAATCGTCGCGGAGCAAATCGCCGCGCTGTTCGCCACGGCCTGCCGCAAGGCTGGAATCGCCGGCAATCGCCCGCAACTATCAGCCTCGGCGTTTTGTGTTCCTCTTGGCGCTGAGGCCGGGTCGCGACAAGGTGAGCTCCCGTTGTAGCCAGGGCTGACGCATACCGACGAAAAGCGGCGGAAGACGGGGCTTTCTCCCTTTCCTCCCCCGCAGGGAGGAGCGGGTTGGAGAGAGGAGGCTCAATGGTCGTATGCGTCAGCCCTGCCTGTGCAGCCGGCGTGGCGGAGTGACAGTTGTCCCGGTCTGACCAGTGACAAATGTAATGGAAAATTGCATGACAAGTGTCACTACCGGCCCCCCTATGAACATTGGGTAGTCTCTCGGCTGCTCGGAATCCAAACGATGATGGAACAACGGTTTCGAGCGCGCCAGTCGGGCAGATGCGGCTTGCGGGAGATGACCGCTCCCCATAGAGCCGATCCAGCCATCCGGAAGTTCACCAACAATTCTATGAGAACATTTCTCTCCTCCTCCCTGCGGGTGATCGCCATCGGGACGTTGCTCGCGTTGAGCGCCTCCTTCGCGACTGCGGCCACCATGACTCTGTTTCCTGTGGGCTCGGTTTGGAAGTGCCTCGATACCGGTGCCAACCCGGGCACCGCTTGGAGGGTGCCGTCGTTTGACGATTCGGCTTGGGCTTCCGGCCCGGCCGAATTCGGTTATGGCGATGGCGGCGAGGCCACGGTCGTCGGCTACGGTCCCGACGCGAACAACAAATACATCACCACCTATTTCCGGGGGGCCTTCACTGTTTTCGACGCGGCCGGATTCGTCAGCCTGAGTCTCCGCGTTCTGCGCGACGACGGCGTGGTCGTGTAACTGAACGGTACTGAGGTTTACCGGAACAACCTGCTGACGGGACCATCTCTTCCACCCCGCTTGGCACGGCGTCGATCGGAGGCGCAGATGAAAGCGCCTTCTATCCGGCCGGGATCAGCCCGGCGCTGTTGACGGAGGGCGCGAATGTCCTGGCCGTGGAGATCCATCAATCGGCGGCGAACAGCTCGGATACAATGAACACCGCATCAGAGATCAACAGGCTCCACCGGCCGTTCACGCGCCTCCACCGCAGTTCCATCTTCATGCTCCGGCTGCAGCGCTGCATCTCGTTTCGGTTGACGTGGCCGCCGCACTGCATCGAAGGGTCTCAAACAAACAGACTGAAAATAATTTCAAAAATCTATTGCACTGAAAAAGTCCTTTGTTACTCTCTGCGCTCCTTCGCTCCTGTAGGTTCGAAGAGACAGCATAATTTCGGTGCGACCGATAACTGACAGCCCGACTGGGCGCAGGAATGATGGCCGCACCGCTCCAAGCTGTGACTTGGTAACGCTTTTAGAGTTTATGCCAGTGAAGACATTTAGACCGCTTACGCCTTCGACGCGATACATCACGATCGCGTCGTACGACGAGATCACGAAGTCGAAGCCGGAAAAGAGCCTTGTGACCATCCGGAAGAAAACCGGTGGACGCAATTGCTACGGCCGCATGACCGCGCGTGGCATCGGCGGTGGCCACAAACAAAAGCTGCGGCAGGTTGATTTCAAGCGGAACAAGCACGGTGTCGAGGCCACGGTTGCGGCCATCGAGTATGATCCGGGCCGTTCCGCTCGTCTCGCGCTGCTCCATTACACCGATGGCGAGAAGCGTGACATCGTCGCTCCGGTCGGCCTTCAGGTTGGAGCCAAGATCATGAGTGGTGACGCCGCCGAGCCGAATGTCGGCAACTGCCTCCCTTTGCGCACGATTCCGGTTGGTCTCCCGATTCACAACATCGAGATCGTCCCTGGACGCGGCGGTCAGATGGTTCGCAGTGCCGGTGTTGCGGCGACCTTGATGTCCCGCGATCAGGGCTACGCGCAAATCCGCCTGCCCTCGGGCGAAATTCGTAAAATCAACGAAGCCTGCTTCGCGACCATCGGTCAGGTCGGAAACATCGAGCACGAAAACGTCATTCTCGGCAAAGCTGGGCGTTCGCGTCATCGCGGCATTCGTCCAATTAACCGCGGTGTCAGCAAGAACCCGGTCGACCATCCGAACGGTGGTGGTGCCGGTAAATCCAAGTCCGGCGGTGGCTGGCAGCAGCTCATGTCGCCTTGGGGCAAGGTCGCAAAAGGTGGCAAGACCCGCACGAGGACGAAGTTCTCGAACCGCTTTATTTTGGTGCGCCGCGACGGCCGCCCAATGAAACTCAAGTGATTTGATCTATGGGACGCTCCATTAAAAAAGGTCCGTTTGTTGACT
>SXGR01521558.1_pt1 | contig 10669 bp, 11 predicted proteins | sample 3174711 | NCBI WGS metagenome assembly SXGR01 (sample SAMN11356860, study PRJNA531348) | freshwater metagenome | isolation source: freshwater sample F1-60 | place: China: Fuxian Lake, Yuxi | collected 2017-12-25 | reverse complement strand
TGGAGGACGCTCCGTGGGGCGCGGCGGGGCAGACGCTCAAAACCCTCGCGGCCGAGGTCCCCGCCGTACATGTGCTGGGTATGGAGCGGGAGGGCGAGGGGTTCACGGTGGGCCCCGAAGGCGACCTGACGCTACGCCGGGGTGACCGGCTCTTTGTCTACGGTGACTCGGAGGATGTCGCCCTCATGGCGCGCCAGCCGAACGCCGGGTAGAGCTGCCGGCAGGGTCTTGCCCGCCCACCCACCCCGAGGGATGCTGGGTTCACCCACCGACGAGAGGCTGACCCATGCATCGCCCCCTTCGAGGCTTCCCCCGTGCTGCCCTGGCGACCATCGCCGGGGCCCTGCTCGCGGCGGCCTGCGGCAGTGGCGGTGAGGCGAAATGGGACGCGCGCAGCCTCGAACAGACGGTCGCCAACGTGCCGTTCACGCCGATTATCACCAACTCAAACCTCGGCGTCGGAAAGAACCGGCTCTCGCTCGCCCTGTTTGACGTCAACCAAGAGTTGATCGCCGACGCACAGGTCACGGCCATCTTCTACCACCTCGACAAAGAACCGGAAGGCGAGCCGAAGAACCCGAAACGGGTTGGGGAAGCGACGCTGCCGCCTCACACGCTGAAGGGTGTCGGCGTCTCTCGCCTCGATGGCATCCTCGTCTCCCGAGTCCCGCGTGCGACCTCGACGGACGCGGGCGACCTCCACATTGGCCACGACATCACGGTGTACGCGTCCGTGGTCGACTTCGACCGCGCCGGGTTCTGGGGCGTCTCGCTGGACGTGAAGACGAAGGACAAGACGTACTCCGGACTCCGCCTCGTGTTCGCGGTGCAGGACCGGACGCTGGAGCCTCGTGTTGGTGATCCCGCGCTGGCGACCAAGCAGCTCACCCTTGCCGACGTGAAGAGCGTCGAAGAGGTGGACAGTTCGCTCGCGCCAAACCCGGAGCTGCACCGCCTGACAGTCGCGCAGGCGATCACAAGCGGGAAGCCAACTGTGATCGCGTTCGTCACACCGGCATTCTGCCAGACACGGTTTTGCGGGCCGGTACTCGACCAGGTCGTGACCCCGGCGTGGAACGAATTCAAGGGACGGGTGAACGTCCTGCATGTTGAACCGTACGACATCTCCAAGGCGCGCGAAGGCAAGCTCGTCACGGTGCAGGCGGTACAAGACTGGAAGCTGCTCGCGGAGCCGATCATCTTCGTCGTCGGACTGGACGGCGCCATCACCGCGAAGTTCGAGGGGGTCATGGACTATCCCGAACTGCGGGCGGCGGTCCAGGAAGCGCTGAAGTAGCAGTCCCGCTAGGGCTGCAACCCGAACGATGCGCGCCAGAACGCCAGGACGCGGGTGGCATAGGCAGGTGAGACGGGCGAGCCCTCGCCCGTCTGCATGAACACGGGCGACACCCACAGTTCCTTCGGATCGCCCGCCGCGTTGAGCAGGCGCTCGGCCCCACCTGGCTCCACCGGCGCCTCGCCCTCATGGTCGATCACCAACAGCGGACGCGGAGTCAGACGTGCGGCCGCTTCGGTGGGAGAGACCTCGGAAAGCGGTTCACCCAGCCGGCGTTCGACGAGCCAGAGCGTGACGTCACGGAACAGGAACGCCGGCAGGCTCAGGCGATCGCGGTACGCGGTCCACACCGCGTCGCGCAAGGACGAGACCGGCTCTTCCGCGATCACCGCGCGCACCCGCAGGTCCTGCGCCGCGGCGATGATGCCGGCCGCCGCGCCCATCGATACTCCCTGTACCCCGATCCGGCCGGTGTCCACGTCCGGCCGCGTCACGAGGTAGTCCACCGCCCCCAGCACATCGTTGGCGTCCAGCCCCCCCAGCGCTGCGACCTCATCGGCCGAGGTCCCGTGCCCGCGGAAGTCGATGATTAGTGCGTTAAACCCGGCGTTGACGATCAACTCGGCCTGCGGCAGCAGGCTGTCGCGCGTTTCACCGTAGCCGTGCAACAGGATGATGGTCGGCCGGCGAGGCTGCCCCACCTCGGCGCCCGCCGGCGCCACAGTAGGCACCCATAGCGCACCGGTGCGCACACCGTCGCGCGCGGGGAACTCCACCGCCTGGGCGGCGAACATCTGCTCCGCCAGGAACGGGAGCTCTCGGGGCGGCGAGGGGTTCAGGATCGCGTCCGCCGAGATGTAGGCGATCATCAACCACATCCCGACCGTCATGGTGACGACCACGACCACCGTGCCGATACCGACTTTCCAACCCGTGCTCACTGCGCCTCCGTCACCACATCCCGTCTCCGATGCAGCGTATCCGAGGTCCCCTGTAGGGTCGCCGTCGCACGGCTGTCTCACCGGCGCAGCGTGTTAGGCTCCTCGCTTCCTCCGGTTCGCATCGGGACAGGGGCGGAAGATGCCACGCAGCGTCGCATTCAGGCAGGTCGACGTATTTACGAGTGTCCCATTCCTCGGCAACCCCGTCGCCGTGGTCCTGGACGGCTCTGGGCTCAGCACAGAGGAGATGCAGCGCGTCGCGCGGTGGACAAACCTCTCGGAGACCGCCTTCGTCCTGCCCTCGGAGCATGCGGACTACCGCCTGCGGATCTTCACTCCGCTGGACGAGCTGCCATTCGCGGGACACCCCACCGTCGGATCGGCGCATGCCGTCATCGAGGCTGGGCTGGTGACGCCTCGCGCTGGCGGACTGACGCAGGAATGCGCCGCCGGAATCATCGCCCTGCGCGCTGAGCCGGATAGTCGCATCTTCGCGCGCGCCCCGAAACCGACAGTCAGACCGGTCAATATCGACCCCGCACGACTATCGGCGGCGATTGGAGCGCCAGTGGAACGCGATCCGGCCCCGGCGCTCGTGGACATCGGCCCGGTCTGGCTCATCGCCCAGGTCGCGAGTGTTGAATCACTCGCCGAGGCGATGCCCGACCTCGCCGCCGTGAGCATGATGAGCGCCGAAGCCGGCGCTATCGGTATCTCAGCGTTCGCGATCAGTACGCAGATGGACGCGGCCGAACGGGTACGGATCCGCACATGGGCGCCGGGCGCGGGTGTGCCCGAGGATCCCGCGTGTGGTTCCTGCAACGCCGCCCTCGGCGCCTATCTCGGGGCGACCGGCCTGCTCGCCCGCACCGGTCGGTCGTATGTCGCCTCCCAGGGGCGCGAGTTGGGCCGGGATGCTCGGATCGCCGCACGGTGCACGGTCCGGAAGAAGTCGATATCGGCGGTCACGCCGTCACCGTGGTTGAGGGCACGATCCGCCTCGATTAGCGATGCCCCAAAGACATAACGACGGCCTGCTCAATGAGCAGGCCGTCGTTATGGTGCGTTTCGACGGCCCGCGGCCGCGTGATATCTAGGAGCGGCGGCGCTGCACCGCGTACGTACCAGCACCCGCGAGGCCGCCAGCAACCAGGACGAGGCCAGCCAGCGGGAGGAGCGACATCGAGTCCTCCGCCACACCGGTACCGGTCGCTGCCGGGCGCGGCGCCACCGGCGCCGGGGTGACGACGACCATGGCCCAGATCGAGAAGCCCGAAGTGCTACAGCTCGAAGGTGTTTGGAATCGACAACTCGAAGGGGCTCACAACGCTCCTGCTGGCCCGCTAGCCCGACCTGGAGCGCACGCTCATCCGGTCGCTGTACGCGAATGTCACCGTCCTCCCATCCGGCCCGCTCCCGCCGAACCCGTCGGAACTGCTCGGCTCAGCACGCATGCAGGAAATCCTGGACGGGCTTCGCGAGCGGTTCGACGTGGTGCTGATGGACTCGCCGCCTGCACTCGTCGTCACGGACGCCTCCGTCCTCGGCATGCTCGCGGACGGTCTGATCATCGTGGCACGCGCCGGGAAGACACGGATGGGCGAACTGCAGGCGACGATCACGGAACTCGCCCAGACGGGCCGCCCGATCGCCGGGCTGATGCTGAACCGGGTGGGCACCCGTGACGCCGGGTATTACTACTACTACCAGTACGGCCGGGGATACGGCGCGGAGGAAGAGCAGCCGGCGGACGATTCACCGCGCCTGCGCCTGCAGGACCTCACCCGAGGCGCGCTCAACGACGAGGCCCAACCGACCGGCACGGCGGAGTAGCCGGGCGGCCTGACGCCGCTACTCTGCACACATGGCTCCCAATTTCCTCTCATGGCTGTTCCGTCGCCGCACCAGGCACGTCCGCGTCGACCGCGTCGCGCCATGGCTCTACCTCGGCCCTGTCCTCGACGAACGCGGCTACCGAGGCCTGCGCGAGCAGGGCGTGACACACGTCGTTGATCTTCGCGAGGAAGCCGCCGACGACGGCTCCCTCATGGCCGCGCTGGGATTGCGTTGGCGACGCCTGCCGATCCGCGACCATGCAGCGCCGTCGCCAGAACAGATCGACGAGCTACGTTCATGGCTAGAGGCAGAATCCCCCGGCCCGGACGAGCCGGTTGTGTATCTGCACTGCCACGCGGGCCTCGGCCGGACGCCCACGGTCGCGATCGCCCTGCTCATGCACCGGGAGGTCCCGCTGGCTGACGCGCACCGCCAGGTGCGCGCCGCACGTCCGGGCGCGCAGCCGACCGCCGCGCAGGACGCCTTCCTCGACGCGCTCGCCCAACGCCTCAGGGGCGCCGGCGGCTAGGGGCGAGGCCCCACCCGTGGGGCAATCAGTCGCACGTCCACGACCGTCACGTCGGCACGCTCGTGCAGCACGGTGGTGACGTACCACAGGGGAAACGTCTCTCGATCGCGAGTGGTCTCCAGACGGCCGAACTCCGGCGCCCCGGCCAGCGCCGCCCGCGCCTCGTCCACCAGCGTGGCATCGCCACGGAGCGAGACATCGTGCCCCACCCAGATTGCCCACCACGCGAACAGCCCCACGATGACGAACCCGAGTCCCCTGCGCGCCCCTCGATCGGACAGGCGCGCTGCGACCCAGTCCCAGGCGGACACGCCGCCCCAACCTGCGACCAGCGCCAGCGCCATCGTCGTGCCCTGCAAGTAGTCCTCGCGGCCTGCCGCCAGATAGGCGGAGGTGAACGCCGTAAGCAACAGCAACCACACCCCCAGCACCAACGCGAGACTAGCGCGGGCCTGCAAGAGAGCGAACGTCCCCGGGATCAAGAGCAACCACGCCGGCGGCGGAATCTGGCGAAGCGCGCCGCGCACCGTCTCCGGAACGGCGGACACCACCGCGCGCGGCGACCGTTCGAGCGCGTCCCGATAGGTCCCGCCCATGAGGTGGTCCACCAACCCGCCTACCGAGCCGGTGTCGCCCCACGCGATCACGGCATCCGCGCGGAGCCACAGGTAGGCCACGGTATAGAGCAACGGCAGGACGAAGAACCCAACGCACCACGCCGCCTCGCGTGCCCGCAGCCCTCGGGCGCCCGTGAGCGCGACCGCCGCGAGCGGTCCCGCGAGCGCGAGGCCGGTGAGGTGGCTGGTCACGAGCAGCCCGAGGACGAACGCGAACATGCGCCACTGCCGGCCCTCGGCCGCGGCGGCCCCAAGCACAAGCGCGAGCGCCGCCAGGGCCGCCTGTAGCGCGTATACCTCGGTGACGATCGCCTGCGCCCAGACGACCGGCGCGAGGCCAAAGAACAGCCCCGCGCTCGCCGCCCCCCACCACGGCGTCTCCGGCCGCCATCGACGCGCGGCGACGGCGACGAGGGCGCCGGCCAGCGTCATCAGCCCCGCCGACAGCAGGTTCGTCCGCAACGCGGGTTCGTCCGTCGGGACGGCCTCCAGCGCGAGACGGCCCAGCGGCAGCCACACGGCCTCGCCGGAGGGGTGCGCCACGCCGAGGACGGCCGCGACAGAGACGAGTTCGGCACTGTCCACGGTGTCGTGCAGCACGGCGATCGTCGGCGCGACCGTCCAGCCGTACAGCGCCCCGAGCACGAGCGCGACCAGTGCCGCCGAGAGCAGAGTGCCGCGCGAGTTCATCGAGGCAGCGTAGCGGCGACCCCGCGTGGGGTCACAGGCACATGCGGCACACGACGTCGTACATCAACTCGCACCCGAGGTTGAGGTTCTCCACCGTGATGAACTCGTCGTTGCCATGGAAGGTGCTGAGCTCCGCCTGGCTGAACAGTCCGGGGATCAGCCCGTAGGCGATGACGCCGCGTGCGCGGAGGAAGCGGCTGTCGGTCGCGCCCATCGTCATCGTCGGCGTCACGACAGCGTCCTCGATCGAGGCGTGGACACTGGCCTCGATGGCGTGGAACAGCTCGGTGTCCCACGGTACCGGCGGGTTCTCCAGCGGCTCCTGGTTGAACTCCACCGTGACCCCAAACTCACCCACGATCGCCTCCACGGCGGCCTTCCAGGCGTGCGGCGATTGGCCAGGCAAGAGACGGCAGTCAAGGACGGCCGTGCTTCTCGCGGGGAGGACGTTCGCGCGGATGCCCGCGTTCACCATCGTGACGTTCATCGTGTTCATGAACAGCGGCGTCATGCCTCGACGCTCGCCGAGAAACGCTTCGAGGTCGCCGGCCTCGACCTCGGGCAGGAGCCCGACCGCCGCCAACCGCCCGATGTACGCCATGGGGTCGGGCGTCGGAATCAGGTCGCGCCGCCACTCGTCCAGGCGCACGAGCGCCCGCGCCAGCCGCATCATCGAGTTGTCCTCGTGCAGCAGCGACCCGTGCCCCGGCGTCCCGACTGCCGTGAGGTTGAGCCTCGACGCGAACTTCTCGTTGGTGGCGACGCTGAAGACGGGACGCCCACTCATCACGCGTCCCGTCGCGCCCTCGTTCAGCGCAAACTCAACATCCAACAGGTCGGGGCGGTGCTCGCACAGCCACTGCATGCCGAACCGCGAGCCGTTCTCCTCGTCGGGGACCGCGCAGAAGACGAGGTCCCGCTTCAGACGCGCACCGCTCCGCCGCACGAGGAGCATCGCCATCAACTGCATGACGGCGCACCCCTTCATGTCCACAGCGCCACGGCCGTATACGCGCCCGTCCTCGACCACGCCCTCGAACGGCGGCTTCGTCCAGAATTCCGCTTCGACCGGGACGACATCGGTGTGGTTGCCGAGCATGAGCGCGCGCTTCGAGCCGTCGCCGCGGATGCGCGCGACCAGCGCCTCACGCCCCGGCTGGATTTCGATGTACTCCGTCTCGATGCCTTCGGCCCTCAGTAGCCCGCCGAGGTAGCGCGCGGCAGGCGCCTCGTCCCCCGGCGGGTTCCTGGTGTCGATGCGGAGATACGCGCTCAGGATGTCGAGCGCCTCGGCGTGCGCGGCGGACCAGTCGACGGCCATCGATACCTCCGGTTGCCCGTCTGGGGCGGCGGGAGGGTAGCACCGGGGGTACCTCGCTAGTTGTGCTGTTCCGGAAGGTTGGTGACACGGGTGACGGGCGGGAGACCGCCGAGAGCGGCGTGGCAGCGGTGATGGTTGTAGCGATGCAGCCAGCGCGCAAGGGCCTGAGTGCGTGCTCGCTCGGAGCGGTAGAGGCGGACATACGCCCACTCATCGAGCAGCGTGCGGTTGAAGCGCTCGACCTTCCCGTTGGTCTGTGGACGGTACGGCCGGGTGAAGTGGTGCCTGACCCCCACGACGGCGCAGGCGCGGGCGAAGTCGGCGCTGCGGTAGGCGGGGCCGTTGTCGGTGAGCACCGCTCGCGCCGCGATGCCGTGCTTGGCGTACCAGGCCAGCGCGCGGCTCCAGAAGTCGAGCACGGTGGCCGCGCGTTCGTCGCCCAGCACCTCGCTGTAGGCGAGGCGTGAGTGGTCGTCGACGACCGAGTGGACGTAGGCGTAGCCGGCCCGGCTGTGCCCACCGTGGCCGTCTGAGCCTCGCCCGTGCGCACGCCAGCCTCCGCCGGCTGGAATCCGCCCGAGCTTCTTGACGTCCATGTGCAGCAGGTCGCCGGGACGGGCGTGCTCGTACCGGCGGACCACGGTCCCGGTCGGCCGGTCGAGCCAGCTCAGGCGATGGAGGCCGAGACGCCGGAGCACGCGGTAGACCGTGGAGGCGGGCAAGCCGAGCCGCGCGCCAATGCGGGCGGGCCCCAGCTTCTCGCGACGGCGGAGCCGTTCGATGCTCCGCTCCCGCTGCACCTCCACCCGACGCGGGCTGTGGTGCGGGCGGCTGGAGCGGTCTTCGAGTCCAGCGGCGCCTTCGGACAGCCACCGCTTCCACCAGCGGGTCGCGGTCTGGCGTGCCACGCCCATCTCCGCGGCGACATGGGCGATCGGCCGTCCACTCGCGATGCGTCCGACGAGCAGGCGCCGTCCCGCCGGTGTCAGTTTCGCGTTAGCGTGCAAAGAGGATCTCCTGGAGCGGTGCGACTGTGGTAGCCACACCTTCTCCGGGAGGTCCCCTGTGATCACCTGTCCGTGTCACCAACCTCTGTGGACATCACAGCTAGGCGTCCTGACCGTAGTCGTGGTCGGGGTAGTTCACCACGCCGGCCTTCCAGTAGCCGCGTGTGTGCAGCGAGGCGGGGGCGAGGCCACGCGCCTGGATCAGGTGCTGGCGCAACCGCCGCATGACGCCCGACTCGCATGCGAGGAACACCTGGCCAGTGCCCTCCGGCAGGTCGATCGAGCGCACGGCGGTTTCGAGGGCTTCGCCGGGGACCTCGCCGGTGCGCACCCACCATGTCTGCACCTGGGCGGGGCTGGGGAGCGGTCGCTCCTCGGAGACGTCGTCTACCTCGGCGATCACGATGGCGCGTGCCGAGGCGGGGAGCGCCTCCAACACCATGCCGATCGCCGGAAGCGCACAGGCATCGCCCGCCAGGAGGTGCCACGATGCAACAGGGTCGACCGTGTGACCTCGGCCGCCCGGCCCGCGCAAGTCGACGGCGTCACCCGGCTTCGCGGCGATCGCCCAGCGCGAGCCGGGGCTGTCGCCGTGGAGGATGACCTCGATCTCCAGTTCGCGCCGGGCGGCGTCGAAACGGCGCGGCGTGTAGGCGCGCACCTGGTCGGCGCCCGGCAACGCGACTTTGATATGGCCGCCGAGCAGCGGCGTCCCGAAGCCTTCGAGGGCGTCCCCGCCGAACGTGATCCGCACCGCCTTCGGCGTCACCCGCTCGACGCGGCGCACCTCGACCGTGCGGAATCGCTTGTTGGCGGGCTCGGCGGCGGGCGGTGTGGCGTCAGGCATCCAAACCTCGCGTGGGATGGACTACTGCTCGAAGACCCAGCCGTCCGTCGCGCGCTTCCAGTCGAGGACCGGTAGGCCGCGGAACCAGATGCCGGCCTCGCGTGCGGCGTCATCGAGGTTTGCGGAGCCATGGACGAGGTTACGCCCGATCTCCAGGCCGAAGTCGTGACGAATGGTGCCGGGGTTCGCCTCGACCGGCTTCGTGGAACCCATCGTCTGGCGGCAGGCGGCGACGGCGCCCGTGCCCTCGAAGACCGCCGCGATGATCGGGCAGGCCGTGATGTACTCGATCAGCCCGTTGTAGAACGGTTTCCCCACGTGTTCGGCGTAGTGCTCGGCGGCGGTCGCCTGGTCGGCCTGCACCAGGCGCAGCGCGACGATCTTCAAGCCTCGCTGCTCGAACCGCTTGAGAATCTCAATCGCGAGTCCGCGCTGCATCGCGTCCGGCTTGATGAGGACGAGGGTGCGTTCCATGGTGATGCTCTCTCCCGTGTCTTTCGACCGCTATCGCTGCTTCGGCGGGGTAATCGAGGGCGGGCGGAGGTAGACCGCGTCCACCGCGCCCGGGTCCCCGAAGAGGTCGCGAGCCCGCGCGATCCGCACCAGCTGCGCCGCACGCGCCACGGCCCGCGCATCAGTGTCTCCCCCACGGCTCGCAATGTCTCGCACGTCCCGCAGCACCTCGGTCATCTCCCCCACCCAGATCGCGGGCTGGGGGGCGTCCCGCACCACGTCCGCCGGGCGGGCGATGTGCGGCTCGGCATAGACCGAGGGCAGGCTGCCGGCGACGCCCGGGGCGTACCCCGCCCAGGCGACGGCTTCCTGTCCGGCGTCGTGGACGGCGATCACCACCGGGCCGCCCTCGACGAGGTGGGGCCAGGCATCCGCCTCCAGCCGTCCGACGCCTGCCAGGGGGACGCCAAGGCCCAGCGCCAGCCCCTGCGCCGTCGCGATGCCTGTCCGCAGGCCGCCATACTGTCCCGGACCGGCGCACACCGCGATGCGCGCGATCTCCTGCCGCGTGACTCCAGCACGCGTCAACAACGCATCGAGGCCCTCCAGCAGTTCGAGCGACATCGTCGTCTCGACGTGCCACGCGTACTCGGCGACCACGCGGTCGGCGTCTAGCAGCGCGAGCGAGGCGTCGTCTGCCGCCGTATCGATCCCGAGGTCGTATCGAGCGCTAACCACGTGCGCCTAGCCCGTCCAGCACACGCTCGTAGCGTGTGCCGCTCGACGCGATCGTGATCCGGCGATGCTTCGGCTCACCCTCGACGCCTTCGAGGATGACCAGCAGATGCTCGCCGGGGAGGACATTCATCCCGCGCTCCGGCCACTCGACGAGCAGGACGCCGTCGTGGGCCTCCTCGATGAGATGAAGGTCGGCCACCTCGGACGGGTCGGTGAGGCGGTAGAGGTCGGCGTGGTAGAGGCGGGGCGGGCCGTCGTGACGGGCGAGCAGCACGAAGGTGGGGCTGGTGACGGACGTCTCGACCTTCAGCCCTTGCCCGACGCCCTGTGCGAACGCGGTCTTGCCCGCGCCCAGCGTCCCCTGCAATAGCACCACGTCGCCCTCCCGCAGCA
>SXGR01557671.1_pt1 | contig 10670 bp, 12 predicted proteins | sample 3174711 | NCBI WGS metagenome assembly SXGR01 (sample SAMN11356860, study PRJNA531348) | freshwater metagenome | isolation source: freshwater sample F1-60 | place: China: Fuxian Lake, Yuxi | collected 2017-12-25 | reverse complement strand
TGGAGCCCGGCATCTTTGACCCTGAAGAAACGGGCGCCGCTGGTTGGGTAGATCGCCGCTGCGCCGACGCCGTCCGCAGTCATATCCTTGATGCGCTCTGGCGGATTCCAGGCTCCCGGGCGAACGTCCTTAGAGACGGAGCCTGAGGCCTGCCATTTTTCGAACTCGGCGAGGTTGTCGCGTTTGGCGCCAAGGAAGCCGCCAGCGACGGCGGAGAAGGGGTCGAGATCCTCACAGAGGAAGAAGTCTCCGGTTTGTCCCGCCACTTTGCCGATGCGCGGGGCGCGGTCGCGGAAGCGCTTCTCGATGCGTTCTGTCCATAAGTCGCCGGGTTCGATGACGTGAGCGTCGCTATCGAAAAGGGTGTTATTCGCAGGCATATATCCTCTTTCCCGGAACGTGCGCGTGAGTCCACTGCGGCGAGTCTACAGGTCTTTCGGCTCGTAGATATGGCTATCGGACGAGATGATTCTCCTGGCGGTTGGCATGTGACCTTCTTAGTTTACCCCAGGACAGATGTTCGGTCACTCCAGGAAATCAACGGGCTTGATGGGCACGTTGGGGCTGTGCTCTTGTATCGTGTCGTAGAACTTGTCGGCGGAGGCGCCGACCCAGCCGCGACGGACGAGGGTGGCCTTTGGGGGCCTGAGAGCGATGGTATCGCCGTGCCAGCTATCCCCGGGAACGCGGCAGATGTACATGCCAGGCCGCCAGTGGATGTGGCCTTCGATATCGCCGAGATAGTCTTCCCATTCGCCTTGCAAGACGTAGGCCTCTTCCTCGTGGCCGTGGGAGTGCATCTGACCAGGGATATTTCTGTGGCCGACGGCCCAGCTGGCATGGAGGAGGAAGCTGATGCCTGCAACCGGGTCCTGGCGGAGGTCCTTCAAGCCTCGTGGGTCATTCAGGTCCGCTGACGATTTGCCCCAGGGCATCTGCTTTACATCTTGAATGAATATCTCGTCTTTCGAGGACTTTGCTTTTTGGTTCGCAGTGAAGATGATGCGCGTGATGCCGAGCTTTGTTTCGATGGGGCCGTAGCGCACCCCGGCGGGACGGTAGTGGTACGTGTCTTTTTCGTAGTGGCGATCGCCGCAGGTCATTTCGCCTTCTAAGACGTAGGTGTCCATGGGCCACGCACTGACAGAGACTTTCTGCTTGAAACCCGGGTCAAACTTGATGAGGGCGGTACGAGCGCCTGTTTCGGCGTCTTTGGAGAGGGTCTTGATCCAGGCCATGCCCTGGCTGTTGGGGACGCGGAGCGGTTCCCAGCGTATCAGGTCGGTGTACAGGACCGACCGATTTGTTCTTCTGGTCATGGGGGATGGTCCTCTATTCGACGAAACTTGAGAGCTTAATGGGCTCATTAGGGCTGTGCTGGTTCAGCTTGTCGTAGAACTTATCGGTCTGGCCGACCCACTGCCGCCGGACGATGGTGGTCTTTGGGACTTTGAGGGCGAGGCTATCGCCGTGTTTGCTATAGCCAGCCGGGCGGCACACGAAGGCGCCGGGCAGCCAGTAGATGTGGGATTCGACATCGTACAGATAGTCTTCCCATTCGCCTTCGAGAACGAAGGCTTCTTCGTGGTGGTCATGGATGTGCATCTGCCCGGCTTGGGTGCGTTCGGCGTGCTGGAACTGGGTGTGGATGAGGATGCTATAGCCAGAGACGGGATCTTGCCGAAGGTCTTTGACGCCCGCGATGAGGCCCGTGGGATCGATATAGGACTTCTTATAGGGCATGGAGCGGGTGTCCTCGATAAAGACTCCGTCCTTGGAGGACTTTGTCTTTGAATCGGCGGTCATGATGAGGCGGATGCATCCAGTCTTGGAGGTGACCGGGCCGTAGCGGACTCCCGAAGGACGATAGTGGAAGGAGCCTGGCTGATAGGTGTGCTCTCCATCCGAGAGGGAGCCTTCAAGCACATAGACGTCGGACGGCCAGACGGCCGTTGCGGCCTGTTGCTTGAACCCAGGATCGAATCTTACGAGGCAGGTCCGGGCCCCCGTCTCTTCATCTTTGCCCAGGGTCTTGATCCAGGCGCGCCCTTCCGAGTTTTGGACGGGCAGAGGTTCCCAGCGGAGCAGGTGGCTATACGTGACGGAGCGGTTCGAGAATCGCGGCATGTCTGATCTCCCCTTGTGCGTGCGTCTCTTCGCAGTCTTTCGAAAGGCAGTTCGCAGTTAGGTGAGGCCGTAGAAGCGCATCGTATTGTCCCAGAGGGTCTTGCGCTTGAGGGAATCGGAGAGGTCACCGCGATCAGCGAAGCGCTTCAGTCCGCCTGGCGCGTGATCGGCATGGGGGAAGTCGGACGAGATAACGAGGCGGTCTTCGCCCACAGCATCGGCGACGGCTTTGACGTTCGGCTCATCGGATTCAACAGAGATCCAGCACTGGCGCTGGAAATAGCGGCTTGGCTTCATCTTGAGGTGGGGCGCTTCGAAGGACTGCTGTTCGTATTGCTCATCCAAGCGCCAGAGCATGTAGGGAAGCCAGCCGCCGCCAGATTCGAGGAAGGCGACGCGGAGGTTCGGATGGCGCTCCAGGACGCCGCTGCCGATGAGCCCCACCATGGCAGCCATCTGCTCCATGGGGTGAGAGACGGTGTGGCTTTGGAAGCGCGTCTTGAACCGGTGCGCCCCAAGGGTGGGCATGATGGAGCCGCTGGTGATGTGGATGCCGAGGCGCTCCATCTCCTGGATCTGCGAGAGGATGACAAGGGAGGTGGCCTGGCCTGAGCCTCCGGCGATGGTCCGCGCGGCGGGAGGGGCGTTATCCGCGGTGACGCGAGGCGCCATCACGGAGACGCCGATCAGATTGAGGGCAGCGTTCATGGAGATCCCTTGGCTTACCACTTCACTTTGATGATCGCGTTGTAGGTTTCCGGGAGGTTCACTTCGAAGGTGTATCTGTAGGGTCCTGGCTTGCGCAGCTCGTTCTGGGTTGCCAGTTCGCTGATATCGATGATGCTGAAGGATGGCGGGTTGACGATGTAGACGGCGGGAGCGCCGAGGGTGTGCCAGCAGAGCTTTTTCATGACCACGCCGGCAGTGCCATCGAGAAGGAAGGCGCGGAAGGAGTCGAGGGGAGGTTTCACGCCCCAGGGGGTGGGCGGCGCGCAGATGAAGACGGAGGGCTTCGCCTCCAGGGGGATGATTGCTTGCGTCACATTCTTGTGCTGGCTAACGCGCGTCAGCTCATAGTCTGTCGGCGGGTGGTGATAGAGATACTTCACATAGGAGACGTTGACCTTCCCTGTGCACTCGAAGTTCGACCACCAGGAGATGTTGTTGTTCACTTCGCGGTCAGGTTTGCGGGAGAGGGCGCCGAGGATATCGCCGAAGGGCTCAAATGCTTTTTCGGTCATCGGCTCTATCTTGAGATACTTGGCCTTGAGCGCCATAGCTGCCACGTTCCTTTAGTCAGGCTGCGGTTTTCTGATGCGCTGGGTGACGGCCTTGCTGGGGCCAAGGGTGGGAACGAAGGTTGAGTGGAGACCGCCGTCGCCGCCGACAACTGCGATGAGGAAGTCTTCCCACCGCCGAGTCATTGGCACCGATGTACCGGGCTCTACGGAGTGCCCCGCCTGGCGGCGGCGCTTGAGGGTGTATTCAGAGAGAGCCGCCACAGGCACGCGGGCATGTTCGTAGAAGTGCCGTTTAAGCTTGGCCTTGGTGTACCCGCATTTTGCTAGCAGCTTGGCATGAGCCGGGCACAGGAGAAGGACGGGCTCGCTGCCTGGGGCTGTGGTGTGATTGTTGGAGGTGCAGACCATGCCGGAAGTGAGGGACTTGAGGAGGTCTTCCCCATCATCGCTGCCGTGGCCCAGGTGGTGGGTTCCAGCCGCCGAGACGACGGTGACGGCGCTCTCGCTGGGTTTCAAGCCGTATTCGACGTGCAGCGGTTCCCAAGGATTCTCCTCTTCATTCTCGGCGAAGCAGAAGCTGTACCTGGCTGGCTGGCCTTGGGTGGATTTATCGATTCCAGGCGCCGCGCCGCCAAGGTTGACCAAGCTGAGGCGAACGGCGCGTCCGATGGTTGCGTTGGCGCGATTGCCTTGCCCGAGGGCATTCGTGCCCCAGTTCATGGAGAGATCTTTCCGGATCGGGCCGTTGACGATGAGCATGGGAGCGGCAGGATGCGTCGTCACTTGGGCAACGCCGAGGTTGTAGGGGGGCGGCAGCATCGCCTCGATGGCGGCGATGACGACAGGCATATATTCAGGGCGGCAGCCTGCCATGACGGCATTGATGGCGAGCTTCTGCACCGTTGCATGGCCTTGGGCTGGCGGGAGCGTTGCGACAAGCTCGCTGGCAGGACGGCCAGAGGCTTTGACCATCTCCTCCACCCGTTCCGGTGTCGGCGGGATGACAGGGAGGCCGTCGCTGTAGCCTTGGGCGATGAGGAAGTCGTTGATGACGACGATGTCATCTTCCAGCTGGACGCGATTCGCGGAGGGGAGAGGGTTATTGGTCATAGGCAGGGCGCACGAGAACCTTCTCAATATGTATAATGCCAAAATATACGTTCGCCAAACCATTACATTATGCACCGCCTGTAAATGGGGGCGCCCGCGGGTGCGGGAGGGAGACGGCGAGCGTAGAATAGGTGGAGCGCGCGATCGGGGAAGTGACCCTGGCTGCACGGAAGGGGAAGGACGGGGCGATGTCACCGAAAGTAGAGATATTGCTTCCGACAATCACCGACCAGCCGGTGCAGAGAAATGTCCTGGCGCCAAGGCTCACGACGCTGCAAGGGAAGCGGATCGGCCTCATCAGCAACCTCTGGCGGTCCATCGAGATCATGGATGACGTTTTCCAAGTGGAGCTTGCCGAGCAGTATGGCGTGGCCCGGTGCGTGAAGAAGTTCGCGACGACGACGGGCCCCATCGTACAAGAGGATTTCGAGGAGCTGAAGAGGAACGTCGACGCGGTCATCACTGGATTGGGCAACTGAGGGGGATGCACGTCGTGGTGTAGCCACGACAGCATCCGGTTCGAGAAGGCGGGGATCCCGTCCGTGACGATCGTCACCCAGGTTTTCGAGTCCCTCTTCAACTCAACGATCCGGGCCAAGAGCTACCCCCACCTTCCATTCATCGTAATGCCTCACCCCTTCGATCACCTGCCGGAGGGGGAGATCCGCAACCACGGGAAGCAGCGCCTTCGAGACATCGTCCGCGCGCTGACGGTGGGCTCTGCCTAGCCCTCTTTCGCCACCCTTTATCTGTCCAACATCAAACTGTTTGGCATTTGACGTTTGCCCTGGAATAGACGGAGTTCTCAACATATCTGGCTTGGGGTGAGCTCCTATGATTCAGATAGGTTATTCCACGTCTTGTTCCGGCACCTACGACTGCGGGCATATTCTTTTGCAGTTCAAAGATTAAGAGGCATCAGAAGAGCCAACCGTTATTCCGAAGGAGACTCCAATGGCGACCGCCGGTGTTATCAAGACTCCGAACATCAATCATGTGACAGTGACTGTTGACCCTTCGCTTCTGCAAGGGGACAAGCTAGAAAAGCTGCGGGATTTTTGCGAGAACGTTCTCGACTGGAAGGAGGAGAAGCAGTGGACAGAGATAGGCAAGCATCTGGTCTTCCGCCTCTACCACCGAGGGCACTTCCTGAATCTTCTCGGCGGGAAGCCACGGGTGGTTGAAGGACTCCACGACCATATCGGCATCGAAATCTATACCCGTGAGGATCTGGAGTACTTCAACAAAAAGGCGAAGGAATACAAGGCAAAGAAGGACCCCTTCTGCCATGTGGACGACATATACAAAGGGGGCGTGAACACCCTCGAATTGCCCCACTGGCAGAACTACAGCTTCTACGTGATATACCTGCTGCCCTTGAAGATCGAGTTTCAGTATCACGAGAATCTGAAAGAGGCAGTGAAGGGGCCAGCGACATATTAGTCGTTGAGCCGGACGCAAAGAGCCACATCGCAGGTTCGCGTTGTGCGCTGATGTGAGAAAAGAGAGGCGATGACGACGGAGAATCCGCGCCGCTTTTTTGCCGGCGAGAGGATGTAAGGGCCGATGCGACCTTGTGTGTACCAAGGGGTGCGACAGTGAGGCGGCGGCGCTCTCTTCTGCACGCGCACCCAATCGCCAGGGTCAAATCTATGCCGGGCGTGAGCCATTCGCGTCGCTAGCACTTGCGCTGCCTCTTCATCTCGGCCAGTTTCTTATCGACTTCCTTCTTGGTTAGCACCTTCTTTTCGATCAAGAGCGTCTCGAGGGAGGCAGCGGTCCGTTCAAAGTACCTAAGGGACTCATATTCGGCCCTGGTCATGCGCTCCATGGGGAGCCGGGATTCCCCGGAGTGGGTGATACCTTTTTTGACAAGGGAGATGGCAAGGCCGTAGGTCTCCCATTCCCAGTCCATGGTGGGATGCTCCGAGAGGTCGAGAGGCTCGTCGGTCTTCCATCCCCCGTGGATGTGCGGCCTCCAGCAACGCATGAGTTCTATGGCGCGCCGTTACAACGGCATAGGGGCTGGCGACCTTGAGAGGTTACAAGAAGATCGCGGAAGGTTGCAAGATGACAATATTCTTGTCCCTTGACATTGCCACCGACAAAGCTTGAGTCAGGTAGTTTTTCGCAGCTGGGCATGCCCGCGTCAGCGATGGCGGAGAAAAAGAAAGCAACTAGGGGCAGTGGCGCTTCTCTAGCCTGACATCGAATATTCTGGAACAGGAACTATTGCCAAATTGACGTATTGACCTAGAATGTGCGAAACGCCTTCCCTGGTGCTCGGCTAGCTGACCCGCGTCTGCGCGTCCGATTCAAAAGGGAGCATATGGCAGAGTTTTCGTTAGCAGCGCTTACTGCAAAGGAACAAGCGGCGCTTGTGCGCCAGCGGAAGGTTTCGCCGGTGGAGATCGTGGAGTCTTGTCTTGGGCGCATCGAGTCGGCGAACGAGAAGCTCAATTCGTTCCTCACGGTTGCTGGGGATGAGGCGATGCAGGCAGCCCGGAGACTCGAGCGCGCCATGGCGAAGGGCCGGAAGGCCGGCCCACTGGCTGGCGTGCCTGTGGGCCTTAAGGACTGCATCGAGACAAAGGGCATACGCACAACCGCAGGCTCCCGCGCCTTGGAGCACCATGTGCCCGCCTATGATGCGACGCTTGTGCGCAAGCTCAAGGAAGCTGATGCGATCGTCATCGGCAAGACACACTTAAGCGAGGCCGCCACTGCTCCAACCGTCTTTGGCGATATGCGTAATCCCTGGGACACGAAACGGCTTGCGGGCGCATCAAGCGGAGGATCCGCCTCAGCCGTCGCGGCCTCGATGTGTGGAGTTGCAATCGGCACGGACACTGGAGCCTCGGTCCGCATGCCTGCAGCCTACTCAGGCATCGTTGGACTGAAGCCGACCTTCGGGAGGATCAGCCGTCACGGCATCTATCCCCTGAGCTGGAGCCTCGACCATGCCGGACCGATGACGCGCACCGTTGAGGACACCGCTATCGCTCTAGCTGTTGTCTCCGGCCTTGACCCGCTCGACATCTGGTCGGCTGATGCGCCTGTGGGCAACTATCAAAGGGCTCTTGCTCGCGGCGTCAAGGGACTCCGAATGGGCATCCCCAAGGAATGGTTCTTTGACCTGGTGGAGCCGGAGACGCTCGGCGCCGTGGAGAAGGGCATCCGGGCGCTGAAGGGCTTAGGCATGGCCTCGCGGCACGTTTCCATCCCGTTGGTCACCACATCGATAGAGAACTCCCACACCCTTCGCGTCGTTGAAGCTGGCGTTAGCCTTGGTCCTATGGTGGACAAAGACCCCGAGAAGTACGGGAAGGTTGTTCGCGATTCCATCGCCACTGGCCGGGCGACGGCAGCAACGGCGTATGCCGCCGCCCAAGAATACCGGCAGAAGCTGCGCTGTCAGTTGCGTGACGCCTTCGCCAGCGTTGATGTCATCATCACGCCGACGACGCCGATGGCAGCGCCGCTCCTGACTGAGTTCCTCTATGACACTGATTACAAGGTGAATGGGAAATCGGTGCCTTTAGGCTATGCCCTCGCCGGTTTTGCCCATCTCTGCAATCTCACGGGCTACCCGGCAGTCTCCATCCCATGCGGGTTCACGAGCAATGGCCTGCCCATCGGCATGCAAATCATAGGCAAGCCCTTTGACGAGGCGATGGTTCTGCGAGTGGCGCATGCGTTTGAGCAGAGCACGCCGCATCATACGAAGCGCCCGCCCGTGTGACGGAGTCGCGCGCGGGCCACCGGGCACGACAGCCGGGGATATAGGAGCATCACATGGCCGCAGACAAGCGAAGCGCCGTTCGCGCCGCTTACGATCTTGATTACTCACTGACGGTTATCTCGGATGGGAGCGCGGACTCCGATCCTGAAGTCCACCGGCTCGTGATGGAGAAGGTCATCTCGAAGCAAGCCGCAGTTGTGGCTGCCGATGCCTGCGTTGCCGCGCTGGCGAAGGCCTAGCGATGCACCAATGCAGAATCCCGGTTCACCGCGAGGCTAATCCTGCATTTGCAGGATGCCTCCAGATGGTCACATACCTATGCTATTCAGAGTCTGTCTGGGCAACTTGGCCAGTGGGTGGGTAATGGCAGAGTATGACATCCTGATCAAGGGTGGCACCATCGTCGACGGCTTGCGCACGCCGCGCTACGTCAGCGACTTGGCTATCAAGGATGGCAGGATCGCGAAGATAGGCGGACTTAAATCGGCGACGGCCAAGCGGGTACCGGTGGACGCTGGTGAATGGAGAAGTGACATTTGAAAATGGCAGGCCTGTTGGTGAAATGCCGGGAAAACTGCTCCGGCACGGGAGAGCTGCATAGCGTAGGACGGCTCGAAAACAGCAATCTGTACATCCGGCACATGGTTCATCGCGTCATGAAAGCTGCGGATTGATGAGAGGAGAGAAGATGTTCAAACCGATTCGGTCGACCGCTCTTTTTGCGATAGTCCTTATGGTGGCGATGGTGGTCATCGCATGCGGGAGCGATGAGGATTCAACGGCAACGCCTGCGCCGACCGCCACGCGGCCCGCTGCGGCGACCGCGGGACCCACTGCAGCCCCGACCGCGGTCCCAACCGCCACGCCGACCCGCGCGCCGACAGCGACACCCGCCCCCACCGCGACCCCTAGCCCCAAAACCGGCGGCACGTTGCGGGTTGGGGCAGTGGCCCCTGGTTCGAGCCTCAGCCCCCTGAAGATCAGCCTTGGCTCAACGCACAACATGGTTGACCCCGTCTACAACCGCATCGTGATCGCGGATGTGGATGACAATGCGAAAATCGTCGGCGACTTAGCGGAAAGCTGGCAGATCACGGACAACGGCGCAACGTACACCTTCAAGATGAGGACCGGCGTCCGCTGGCACGATGGCAAGACCTTTACGGCCAGCGATGCTAAAGGCAGCCTAGATTCCGTGACGCGCACCGACCAGGACCCGTTCTTCCGCGGCTTGGTTGTCGATATCGCTTCCACCGCAGCGCCAGATGACCAGACGCTCATCGTCAAGCTCAAGGAGGGAAGCGGCACCTTCCCTGCCCGTTTGAAGCAACACATGGTTATCCGTAAGGATATCCTTGACGCCCGCGGCGACTTGGAAACCAACTTCGTTGGGACAGGGCCTTTCAAGTTCTCTAAGTTTGACCGGAACACGACCTTTGAGGCCGTTCGCAACCCTGACTACTTCACGAGAGGCACGCCATACCTGGACGGAATCGCGCAATTCTTCATTGCCGATGTCGGCCTTCGTTCTGCCGCGGTTTGCTCCCGCAACCTTGATATCGTTGCGATATCGGCGTTCTTCGCGCTGGACACAGCTCAAACGATCAAGGCCGGAGCCGCGCAGGTTTCGCTCGACCAAGTCGAGTCCGATGGACTCCTTTCCCTGCTCTTCCAGACAGACAAGGCGCCTTGGGGCAATATCAACGCCCGCAGAGCTTTCCACCTTGCCTATGACCGTCAAAAGGCCGGTCTGATCGCTGGCCAGGGGATCGGCAAAGTGAGGGTCCTGCCGGTCTTCGGAGAGTTCTCGTTGCCTGATGCTGACATCGCCCGGCTACCTGGGTTCCGAACACCTAAGGATGCCGACTTGGCAGAGGCCAAGCGGCTTTGGGAGTCCGTCGGCGCCCCGAGAGATTTGACGGTTGCCATCAAGACGATCGGCGGCAGGCCAAGCCAGGAAGGGATCGCGCTGATCGCGGGCGACGCACTGAAGTCACTGGGCGTCAACTTCCGGGTCGAGCCCGTTGACGTCACATCCTTCACAACAGACCAGCGCGTTGGCAATTACGAGATCATGGCCGTCAACGCCAGAAACCTCAATGCGCCTGACCCGGCGGGCATCGGCGCGCAATTCCAGGCGGCAGGCACAACGGCGCTCAACTGGAAGCTGGACCCGCGGGTGGCGGCTCTCTATCAGCAGCAGAACACGGCAACGGATCCCGCCCAGCGCGTGAAGTTTGTCCGCGACCTGCAGACCCTGTGGCTGGAGATTCTCCCCAGCGCGCCCGGCTACGTTGACACCTACGTTGTTCCCCGCTGGGACTACGTGAAGGGCGTCAAGCTCGGCATCGGTCAGTACAACAACCAGAGGCACGACGCTACGTGGCTCGATAGATAGGTAAGTTCAGAGAAGGAGCGACGCAAAGAGACTAAGGAGGCCCTGCATGCAG
>SXGR01466480.1_pt1 | contig 10672 bp, 7 predicted proteins | sample 3174711 | NCBI WGS metagenome assembly SXGR01 (sample SAMN11356860, study PRJNA531348) | freshwater metagenome | isolation source: freshwater sample F1-60 | place: China: Fuxian Lake, Yuxi | collected 2017-12-25 | reverse complement strand
TCGGGCCTGATTCCGATGTTTCTGCCCGATTACCAGCGGGTAAACGTCGACGCCGCGCGTGAACGCTTTGAAAAATTGTGGGGTACGGCGCTCGATCCCAAGCCGGGTTTGACGGTGGTCGAAATCATTCATGACATACTGGATGACAAAATCAATGGCATGTACATCATGGGCGAAAATCCGGCAATGTCCGACCCTGATGCGCATCACGCACGTGCCGCGCTGGCCAAGCTCGACATGCTGGTGGTGCAGGAGATTTTCCTTACCGAGACGTGTTATCACGCCGTCGTGATGTTGCCCGCGACCGCGTGGCCGGAAAAGATGGCACGGTGACCAACACGGATCGCATGGTGCAACTGGGCCGCCGCGCGTTGGATGCGCCGGGCGAAGCCAAGCCGGATTTGTGGATCATTCAGGAAATTGCGCGCCGTATGGGCCTCGACTGGAACTACAGCGGCCCCAGGGATGTGTTCAATGAAATGCGCAAAGGCATGAACAGTATCGCGGGCATCACCTACGAACGGCTTGAGCGCGACAGCAGCGTCACCTATCCCTGCGAGAACGAGGGCGATCCTGGGCAACCTATCGTTTTTATTGATAATTTTCCTACGCCTACCGGGCGCGCCAAGTTTGTGCCGGCGGACATCATTCCTGCCAACGAACGGCCCGATGCTGAGTTTCCGTTTGTGCTGATTACCGGACGCCAGCTTGAACACTGGCACACTGGCGCGATGACACGCCGAGCCTCGGTGCTCGATGCCATAGAGCCGGAACCTACCGCGCTGATTCATCCGCTCGATCTTGACGCGCTGGGTGCGAAAGCCGGTGATGTCATCAGCGTGGCCTCACGCCGCGGCATCGTCTCGCTGTATGCACGCGCCGATGATGGCACGCCACGCGGTGCGGTGTTTATTCCGTTCTGTTTTTACGAAGCGGCGGCGAATCTGCTCACTAACCCCGTGCTCGACCCCTTCGGCAAGATTCCAGAATTCAAATACTGTGCGGTGAAGGTCAGCAAGGGCGGCGAATTGACACCGCTGTCGAGTTACGGCGGCGGGCAGGCTTTGGCGGCTATTTAAGCCATAAAAAATATCTAATAAAATCAATTACTTACGTAAATATATTCCCAGGGAGTGGTTATGGCACTGTCAGACATCGAAATTGCACAAGCCGGCAAAATGGTTCGCGTCAACAAGATTGCCGAAAAACTTGGCATCCCCGACGATCATCTGGTGCCGTACGGCCATTACAAAACCAAAGTCTCGCTGGAATACGTTGATTCGCTGAAAGGCAAAAAAGATGGCAAGCTGATTCTGGTGACGGCGATCAGCCCCACGCCGGCAGGCGAGGGCAAGACGACAACAACCGTGGGTTTGGGCGATGCGCTGAATCACATCGGCAAAAAAGCCGTGATTTGTTTGCGGGAGCCATCGCTAGGGCCGGTGTTCGGGGTCAAGGGCGGCGCTGCGGGCGGTGGCTACGCGCAAGTGGTGCCGATGGAAGATATCAATCTGCATTTCACCGGTGACTTCGGCGCGATTGGCCTTGCCAACAACCTGCTGTCGGCGATGATCGATAATCACATTTCGCACGGCAACGCGCTCGGCATCGACCCGCGCCGAATCACCTGGAAGCGTGTGATGGATATGAATGACCGCGCGCTGCGCGACATTGTGGTGTCGCTGGGCGGTACGGCAAATGGCTTCCCGCGTGAAGACGGGTTCGACATCGTGGTGGCCTCGGAGGTGATGGCCATTTTCTGTCTGGCGACTTCGCTGAAAGATTTGAAAGAGCGTCTCGGCAACATCGTGTTCGGCTACACGCGCGAGGGCAAAGCGCTGCGCGCACGCGATTTGAAGGCCCACGGTGCGATGACCGTACTGTTGAAAGACCAGCTCGCACCGAATCTGGTGCAGACGCTCGAGAACAACCCGGCCTTCATCCACGGCGGGCCGTTTGCCAACATCGCCCACGGCTGCAACACCGTGATTGCCACAAAGACTGCGTTGAAGCTGGCGGATTATGTGGTGACCGAGGCTGGCTTCGGTGCCGACTTGGGCGCAGAAAAATTCCTCGATATCAAATGCCGCAAGGCGAATCTAAAACCTGCCGCAGCGGTGGTGGTTGCCACGGTGCGTGCGTTAAAGCATCACGGTGGCGTGGCCAAGGATCAACTCAGCGTCGAAAACGTTGATGCGCTGGCCAAGGGCATGGTCAACCTGGAGCGTCACGTGAACAACGTGAAGAACGTCTACGGCATTCCGACCGTGGTATCGATCAATCGCTTCACGGCGGATACCGAAGCGGAGATGAAGCTGCTCACCGAGCGCGTCGAAAAATTGGGCGTGAAGGTGGTGGTCGCCAATCACTGGGCCGAAGGCGGCAAGGGCGCGGCGAATCTGGCGCACATCGTGGTGGATCTGTGCGAGCAAAAATCCAGCCCCACGTTCGTTTATGAAGACAGCGACACGCTGTGGGACAAGATGAAAAAAATTGCCACCAAGGTCTACGGCGCGGGCGACATCACGGCGGATTCCAAGGTGCGCAACCGCATCAAGGAATTGCAGGAAGGCGGCTATGGCCATTACCCGGTGTGCGTGGCGAAAACCCAGTCGTCGTTCTCCACCGATGCGAATTTGCGCGGCGCGCCGTCGGGCCACACCGTCAACGTGCGTGAAGTACGCTTGTCCGCCGGCGCGGAATTCGTGGTGATGATCTGTGGTGACATCATGACCATGCCAGGCTTGCCGAAGATTCCGTCGGCCGAGAAAATCGATCTTACCGACGAAGGCAAGGTGGTGGGGTTGTTCTGATCCCCGATGGGCATGTATTGTAAGTATGTGTTTTAAAACAATATTTTATTTATGATCTGCGCTGCTTTTGCGGCGCGGTGTCTGCTCTCGAACTAAACGTATGACAACCAAACCCACAAAAGTACATCACGCCGATGTCGTTCTGATCGGCTTTGGCGCAGCGGGCGGCTGTGCGGCGATTACCGCGCACGATGCCGGCGTGACCACGGTGATTCTCGAAAAGCAGCCGCAAAACAAGCACTACTCCAACTCGCGGATGAGCGGCGGCGGGTTTCATAGTCCCAGCCCTGAGGGCGATTTTGAGTCGATCAAGGCCTACGCCAAGGCCATGTTTAGCGGTGAGAATCTGCCGCACAAACTCGAAGGCGAGCAGCCCGAATTCTCCGACGAGCTCGCGCACGCGTGGGCGACCTACGCACCGCAGAACGAGGCGTTTATGCGCGGGTTGGACCCGCAGTTCAAAACCTTCAGCAGTGCGGGTGCGGCGTTCCCCGATTTTCCCGGGGCGGATCGTGCGATGTACGCGTGTTTGCGCAGCACTTACACCGGCGAATATGCCATCGGAGAAAACGAAAACACTGCGCACGCGGATAAAGCCAGCAAGGAAGCCGGCGAGGCTTTCCACGCCTGCCTGTTGACGGGGGTTGGCTCGCGCAAGATACCCGTGCACTACGACACAGTGGCCGAAAGCCTGTGCGTGAATGAGGACGGCGTGGTGACGGGCGTGGTGGCGGTGTGCAACGGCGAGCGCGTCATTTATCACGCGCGCCGCGCGGTGATCATCACCACCGGCGGTTTCGAATACAACATTCGCATGCGCAAGGCGTTCCTGGATGGCCCCGGCAAGGAAGGCTGGGCGTTTTATGGCTCGCCCGCCAACACTGGCGACGGCATTCGCATGGCAATCAAAGTGGGTGCGGCGTTGTCGAAAGTCGGTACGGTCGCCGGACGCGTGATCTGTGCAATTCCCGAGCGGCGCCACGGGCTGAAAATCGGCATGAATACATCGAGCGTCGGCAAACCGCATGAAATCGTCGTCGACAATCATGGGCGGCGCTATTCGGCCGAACGGCGCATTACCAAGGACCCCAGCCGCTATATTTTTTACAAAGAGGCGCTGCTGTTTGACACGGTCACGCTGACCTATCCGCGCATTCCGTCGTGGATGATTTTCGATTCGAAACTGATGAATGGCGGCGCACTGGTGAGTGCCTCGGCGGCGGCTTACAACGACATCGATTGGGACAAGGGCAACCAGAACGCGCTGCGCAAGGGCTGGATTTTGCAGGGGACGACGATTGCCGAGCTGGCGGAGAAAATTCGCGCGCATCCCGAAAATCGCGAAATGATGGATGCCAAGGCGCTTGAGCAACAGGTGGAAACCTGGAACCGTTATTGCGATGCCAAATGTGATGGCGATTTCGACGCGGAGCCGGCGACCATGGGCGAGCTACGCAAGCCGCCGTTTTATGCGCTGCCACTGTATCCAGGCGGCCCCAATACCAAGGGGGGGTTGCGCTCCAATGGGCGGCGCGAGGTGCTGGATTGGGACGACAAGCCGATTCTGCGTCTATATGCGGCGGGTGAAATCAACTCGGCGTTTCAGTTTGTCTATCAGGGCGGCGGCAACCTCGCCGAGTGCATTGTGTTTGGACGCATTGCGGGGGCCAATGCGGCAGCGGAGGCGCCGCTGGTATAGATCGGCGTTAGTGAAGCCGCTGGTGCAATCAAAGTTAGGCACGTAGCCGGGGCGGCTTGGTTTCATGGTACCCGGCAATCGCGGAATTTAATTTTCAACGCCGGATGGAAGGAATCAATCCTACCATCGCCAAGGATGTCAACCAACTTGAATCTGAAATTGCCTTGTGTACTCATGCGTGCCGGCACGTCACGCGGCCCATTTTTTCTAAGAGAATGGCTGCCGGATGGAGATGAAGCGCGCGATCAGGCTTTGATTGGCGCAATAGGTGCGTCTGATCCATTGCAACTGGATGGCGTGGGTGGTGGCAGCACACTCAACAGCAAGGTGGCGATTGTGTCGAAATCAAGCCATCCCGATTGTCAGGTTGATTATCTGTTCGCGCAGGTCGGCGTGGGCCAGCAGTCCGTGGACACGCGGCCCAATTGCGGCAATATGTTATCCGGCGTCGTGCCATTTGCCATTGAGCAGGGTTTGATAGCCGCGCAGCCAGGATATACCAACGCACGGGTGTACAACGTCAATACCGGCTCGAAAATCGATGTGACGGTCTGCACGCCGCATGGCCGGGTGACCTATGACGGTGATGCCCGCATTGATGGTGTGGCTGGCACGGCTGCGCCCATCCTGCTTAACTTTCTTGATGCCTGGGGTGCGGTCACGGGCCAATTGTTTCCGACGGGAAGTCGTATCGACGTCATCGACGGAATCGAGGTGACGTGTATAGATGCCGCCATGCCGCTGATGATGCTGCGTGCCTCTGACCTGGGTCTGGCCGGACGCGAACGTCCTGCGGAGCTTGACGCCAATGCGTTGCTATTGGCGCGTATTGAAAGTCTGCGGCGTGCGGCAGGTGTGCGCATGGGACTGGGCGATGTATCGAATAGCGTGGTGCCAAAGCCCGTGCTGGTCAGCGCCGGTGACGGGCCGCTGAGTATTACATCGCGTTACTTTACGCTGCATCGCTGTCATTCTTCACATGCGGTAACGGGGGCGATTGGTGTGGTGACTGCTTTCGCGTTGCCCGGTACCGTGGCCAGCGGGACACCAAAGGCCGCCGGCAAACATCCCCTGGTGGTATTGCACCCGGGCGGCCAGATTGATGTCGAAGTCGAGATTCAGGGCGAGGGCCAAGCGGCAGAGGTAACGCGGGCATCGCTAGTACGCACGGCGCGCAAGATTCTACAGGGTGAAATGACATTGCCAGGCTATGTCTTTCCGCCAGCGGTTCTGGCGTCAGCGGACGAGTCTGGCGCCAAGGCGGATGCTTTGCCGCCGTTCCCGGCTCAGGGCATTCACATCATCGTGCCTACCAGCTCTGGCGGAGGCAACGACACCATGGCGCGCGCGCTGGCACGTAAACTGGGGCCATTGTTGGGATGCGCGGTCACAGTTGACAACCGCTCCGGCGGCAATGGCAGCATCGCCAGCGAATATGTAGCCGCGGCACGTCCTGACGGACATACCCTGCTTTTTGGCTACATTGCCACGCATGGCATAAATCCCGTGTTGCACGCGCTGCACTACGATCCGATAGCGGATTTTGCGCCAGTGGGACTGGTGGGGCATTCCCCTACGTTGCTGGTGGTGAACAGCGCCCTACCCGCGCACAATGTGCAAGAATTGCTGTTGTTGCTGCAATCGCAGCCCGGCCGTTTCAGCTATGCGTCGGCTGGCGAGGGAACTGTGCCCTATGTGGCCGCCGAGTGGTTTAAGCTGCGAACTGGTGTATCGATGACAGGGTTGGTCTATCCCGGCGCGGCGCCCGCTATTGCGGACATTGCGCGGGGTAATCCCCAAGTGATGTTCCCGAGTCTGTTTACCGCACAGCCCTACCTGCGCAGCGGCAGGCTGCGTGCGTTGGCGGTGGCTGGTGCCAGCAGGTTGCTCCCTTTTCCTGAACTTCCGACGCTTGCGGAAGCTGGTATACCGGATATAGAATTTTCACAGTGGTATGGTTTGTTTGCACCGGCAAAGACACCGGGTCCGGTAGTCGAACGCTTGAACGAAGCCCTCAATGCAGTGATGCAAGATCAGGAAATCTTTGAGCGATTCGCTGCCGAAGGCACTCAGGTTGGCGCGGGCAGTACCTCGAATCTGCGCGACCTGCTACAAAGCGAGCGAAGCAAGTGGCGGAAGGTGGTTCGACAGTTGGGCTTGCGGTTAGAAGCGCCAGCGCTTGACTAGAACGTCAGTCGCCCTATTGCACCGGCCGTGGCGTGCCTTGCTGTCGGGCTATGGTACTGAATCATCTCCCCGCTTCAAGTGCCAATCAACAATCTGCAAGGCTGGTTGAGCTAGTTAAATTTCGCCCCGCTACGCTTAACCAGTTCCGCCAATTTTTTCATGTCCGCCAGCATCATCTGGCGAAATGTTTCCGGATCGCTGCCGATGGCTTCCGCGCCATCAGCAGTGGCACGTTTCAGGAATTCCGGTGTTTTGACGTAAGCGGCAGTCTCGGCGTGAATTTTTGTTACCACGGGTTTCGCCATACGCGCAGGGCCGACCACGCCGTACCAGCCGACGAATTCAAACCCGGGCAGCGCCTCGTTCATGGCGGGGATGTCCGGCAACGCGGCCAACCGTTTGGGCGCCGACACCGCGATGGCGCGCAGCTTCCCCGCACGCACCTGCGATTGTGCCGTGGCGGGTGATGAAAAAGTGAAATGGTAATGTCCGGCGATCAGATCGATCATCGCCGGGCCGGTGCCTTTGTACGGTATGTGCTGCGCCTTCGCGCCGGTCATCATTTTTAGCAGTTCGCCGGCGAGATGGCCGCCGCTGCCGATGCCGGCGGAGCCAAAATTTATGGCTTCCCTGGTGGTTTTGCACCAGTCGACGAAATCCGCCAGCGATTTTGCCGGATGTGAAGGATGCACCACCAGCAGTGTGCCCGCTGCCGTCATTTGCGAGATCGGCGTGAAATCATTGATTGCGTGGTACGGCAGGTTGGGAATAAGCGCCGCGTTCACCACATGCTGGTGATACAGAATGATCAGCGTGTAGCCGTCGGGCGCAGCGTTTTTGGTGATCTCGGCGGCGTTGACACCGGATGCGCTGCCGCGATTATCGACGATGGCCTGCTGCTTCCATACTTCAGTCAGCCGCGTGGCAAGCAGCCGCGCAAGATAATCGGTCGTGCCACCCGGTTGTGCGGGCGTGATGATGCGAATCGGACGGCTGGGGTAGTTATCGGCGGCTATCGCAGGGCTGGTGGAGACGGCGCAGCATGCCAGGGCAATGGCGCTGGCGATGTGAGTGTAGATTGAAGCAGCGTACATTTTCGTTCCTCGTCGATGGCGCCAGATGGTTGGGCTCAAATGAAATGTGTGTTTTTCGTTGGGCTTCGCTGCGCTACAGCGAAAAGGGAAACATAGTCGATCGTGCCGAACGCAGGCCGCATTTGGCTGAGGTTGAAGCATGAATGGCGAGCTCGTTGAGTCATTTTGTCAGGCGTTCATGGGCGTATGCCGCCGTTGTTGCGACTGCCATTCACCTGTATTCTAGCGCAGGAAATCAAAGCCCAAGGAGAATTGCCGATGCGCCGATTGTTGAACGTGATCGCAGCTAGTGCCGTGATGCTGTCCCCTGTGGTAGTGCCGCTTTCTGCATACGGCCAGACCGGCCAGACTGCATACCCTGTCAAGAATATCCGCGTCATAGTGCCGTCGCCGACGGGCGGACCGAGTGATATCGTCGCGCGGCTGCTTGGCGACAAACTCTCGCAGTCGTTGGGCAAGCAGGTGGTGGTGGACAACCGCGTCGGCGCATCGCAGATCATCGGCTCGCATATCGTGGCCAAGGCCGATCCGGACGGCTACACGCTGTTGCAGGCTGCGGCGAACATGTCGATCAACCCGGTCACGTTGCCAGACATGCCGTTTGATGCAGTCAAGGACTTTGCGGCGGTTTCGATGACGCACATCACGCCGTATGTGTTTGCCGTCAGCGCGCAGTCGCCGGTGAAGACGCTGCCGGAGTTGATCAAATTCATCAAGGCCAATCCCGGCAAGATTACGTATGGTGCCACCGGCACAGGCAGTCCGCACCAGTTGGCAACGCTGTTGATGGTGCAGGGTGCGGGCGGCTTGCCGGGCATGACCGAGGTGCAATACAAAGGCAGCACGCCCGCGCATCCCGATCTCATTGCCAACCGCATTACGTTCATGATTGATCCGCTCGCGGCGGCTTCGCCTCACATACGCGGCGGACTGCTGCGTGCGCTGGCAGTGAGCACGCCGCAGCGCAACCCGTCGTTCCCGGATGTGCCTGCGGCAGCGGAGGTTTTACCTGGTTACGATTTTGCCAGTTGGGGTGGCGTGTTCGCACCCGCCGGCACGCCGCGTGCGGTGGTGCAAAAGCTGAACGCAGAAATCGGCACGGCGCTGGCGTCGCCGGATATCCGCAAGCGTTTCGCCGACATGGGGCTGGTGACCAAACACAGCACGCCAGAAGAGTTCGGCAAATTTTTGCAATCAGAAATAGCGCGCTGGCGTGCACTGCTGAAAAAATAAAAGCGGCAGTTCCAACAGCCTGCGTTGCCCTGCATCGCAGGCTATGCGAATGTCAGGGCATCGATTCGACGCGGTTACGGCCGTTTTGTTTCGCCTGATACAGCAGCTTGTCGACCTGCTCGATGAAGCCGAGCGGCGAGCCGTCCGAAGTCGGTGTCACCGTGCCGACGCCCAGACTGACGGTGACGATATCGCTGATCGACGATTTTGCGTGGGGAATCTGCTGGCGGAGGATCAAATGACGGCATTTTTCGGCGACTTGCCGCGCCGATTCCAGACTGGTGTCGGGCAACAGCAGGGCGAACTCTTCACCGCCATAGCGCGCGATCAGGTCACTGGAGCGCACCGGCGCCGAACTTAAAGCGAGGCCCACGCGCCGCAGGCATTCGTCGCCCTGTACGTGGCCATAGTGGTCGTTGTACTGCTTGAAGAAATCAATGTCGAGCATGATCAGCGACAGCGGCATCAGACTGCGCCGCGCGCGTGCCCATTCCTTGTCGAAGGTCAGATTGAACTGGCGCCGGTTGGCCACACCGGTCAAGTCGTCCTTGAACGACAGCGCCTCGAGATTTTTCGAAAGCCGCGCCAGTTGTTCCTCGTTTTTCTTGCGCTCGCTGATGTCGATCATAAAGCCGATCAGCGATTCGATTTCGCCGCCAGCGCCGCGCACCACGTGCACCACACCGCGTATCCACACGTAGTTGCCAAATTTGTCGAGCAGGCGGTAATCAACTTCATGATCGACACCGGCCTTCGCCTGCGCAATGCCGAAATTCACCGCGAGTGCACGATCTTCCGGGTGCACGCGGTTCAGCCAGTCCTCGGCGCTTTTCCAGCTCGATGGCGCCCAGCCCAGCAGATTTTCGATCTGCGGTCCAATGTAGGTGAACTGGCCGCCTGCCCAATCGAATTTCCACGGGATCGCCTTGGTGGATTCCAGCAGCGTTTTGTAGATCGCGCTGTCGGTGTCCAGTGGCGTGGCTGTGCGGCTGTTGGTCACGGTGGTTTGATCCTGCGTCTCTTAAGTTCGCGTCGCGTGGGTACCGTAAAGCAATTAACGCTTGTAGCATAACCTTTACCGCGCAAAGTAGGGCATGGTTCCTTGCGCGCTAGGTTGTAAAGTGCTAAGCCGCCGGTAGTTTCGCCGACGCCCATTGCATGGCAGCGGGTTTAGTTTAGCGACAGGTTTTTGTAAGTATTTGTTTTATAAAATCTTTTTTTTAAGAGCCATGCGATGCCTGCATTTGGCGGCACCGGCGCCTGACGACTGAAAAGTGTCGTGCGTTAGAATGCGGCCGCGATGCTGTTTTCTCCTACCCTTGTCCCGCCTCGAACCTTGCGCATGGCCATGCTGGCGCTGGCGTGTTTGTGCGCCGCGTTGGTTGCGTTTGGTCCGGCGCGTGCGCAGAACTATCCTGCAAAACCGGTGCGTATCGTGGTGGGCGTGCCACCGGGTGGCGGTACCGATATTCTGGCCCGTGTGCTGGCGCGCCGCTTGAGCGATATGCACGGCCAGCAGTTCGTCGTCGAAAACCGGCCCGGTGCGGGCACGGTCATTGGCGCGGATGCCGTGGCCAAGGCCGCGCCCGACGGCCATACGCTGCTGCTCGCGATCAACGCGCTGGCGGCGAATCACACGCTCTATA
>SXGR01129741.1_pt1 | contig 10672 bp, 12 predicted proteins | sample 3174711 | NCBI WGS metagenome assembly SXGR01 (sample SAMN11356860, study PRJNA531348) | freshwater metagenome | isolation source: freshwater sample F1-60 | place: China: Fuxian Lake, Yuxi | collected 2017-12-25 | reverse complement strand
GTCGGCCGCCTTCTGGGCGGTCTTCGCGGCCCGCTTCTGCTCGTCCATGACGTGCTTCGGCACGGTGTGGCCCTTCACCTCCACGTCCCCCGCCGGCGCCGCTGGCGTGGCCGGCTTGGCGGGGGCGCCGCCCCCAGTACCGGCGCCCCCGCCGGCCGGTTCGGCGTTCCCGCCAGCCCCGACCACCGCCGCACCCCCTGCCCCCTCCCCCGAGGAGAGCAGGAGGAGCGACAAGCCCCACAGCCCCCGAGCCATCACGACACCACCTCGACGTCGAGGCTCACCTGCACGTCGCTCAGCTCGTAGGGGCGGTCCATCACCACCGGCTCCTCGTCGAGCTCGTCAGGGTTGGTGCTCCCGGCGTACACGACGGTCTTCGTGTAGGTCTCGCTGATCGGGTTCCACCAGCGCGCCCGGTCGCAGATTTGCGGCAGCTGCGCCTTCACCGCGCTGCCAAGCTCCTCCTCGCCGAGGTCCTCGTCGTGCTCGATCGTGACGTCGGCCACGCACTCGACGGTGATTCGCACGGTGGAGAAGGTCTTCCCAGGCGAGGGCGTGAAGCCCTCCTGCGAGGCGCCCTCAGGCAGCGGCGGAGAGATCGGCATCGGCGTCCTTTGCCGGGTCGCCCGGCGTGGTGTTGGGGTCGTCAGGTTCGGGGTCGCCCGCCTCGGCATTCGCCACAGCGGCCAGCACGGTCGCGTACTTGGCCTTGTAGGCGGTCACGGTGAGCGCGCCGTCCGCGCCGCCCAGCGGAGCGAGTCCGACCGACGCGCGAGCCTCGTCGACGGTCACCACCGTGGCGATGTCCGCGGGCGCCAGCTCGAGCTTCGCGCCGCCAGCACCAGCGGCCGGTCCGCGCTCGGCCTCGATGCGCGCAAGCTCGGCGTCCACCTGATCCGCCGACCACCCCGGGTGCAGCATCGCCAGCGCGGTGCGCTTGCTGTACAGGCCGAGCGCGAGCCCCTCCTTCACTGCCGCGAGGCGCGCTGCGAGCTCGACCGGCCCGAGCTCCACCGCCTGGTACGAGACCGCCCAGACGTCCGGGCTCGCCGACACCGAGCCGAGCAGGTGGGCGCAGATGTGCAGGAGCTGCTGGTCAGCACGACGGAAGATGGGGGCGTAGATCGCCTGCTGCTCGGCGATGCTCTCGCGGGAGACCGCGAGCGAGTAGCCCGACCGGATGTCGCTCTCGGTGCGCGTCGCGTCCGGAGTCCGAACCCCAGCAAGCAACGCCACCTGCCGCGCGTACATGGCGATCACGCGGAACAGCTTCTCGGGGTCTGCGGGCGCCGGCCACGCCAGGCACTGCAGGGTCTTGTCGCCCTTCGACGAAGCCTTCAGGACCACGCCCGGGTCGGTGACGATGTGGGCTGCGCCCGTGCTCTCGTCGATCTCCCCGCCCGACTCGATGTCGCCGTCACCGAGCACGCGCTGCTGCCAGGCGGTCTCGGAGATCAGGTGGCCGAGGTCGGTGTAGTACACCATCAACCGGATGCACCCGCGGGTGACGTCGCGGCCAGATGCCCAGTCCATGATCCGGCCCGAGTCGGCCGCGTGGTACAGCGCCACGGGGATGTACGGCGCGCCGGTCGCGTCGAGCCAGGCGTACTTCGGATCGGCGGGAAGGCTCCGCGGCTCGGCCCCCCACATCCGGGTGTCGGCCTCGGGCGTCACCACGTAGGCGGGCGCGGCGTTCCCGTCGGCGTCCTCGAGCTGCCACTCGTGCAGCTCCCACGAGGAGCCGCGCTCCAGCCAGATGGCGATGTACGCCAGCTCCTTCGGGTCGTACACGCTGGCCCGGATGTCCCACCAGAGGTCCGGGGTCACCCGGCGAAGCTGAATCTTGCCGCCGCGCTCAGAGGCGAGGATCGCCATGTCGCCCAGCGCGAGCGTCTCCACCTGGCCCTGCACCATCGCGGTCCAGTGCCCTGCGCTCGCCACCGCGGCGATGACCGCCGCGTCCGGCCCAGAGACCTGCGGCTGGTGCACGTACAGCGCCGCCAGCTGGCGATACAGCGCGAGGAAGTTGTTGGCGGCCTCGTCCACCGACTTCACCATCACCGAGGAGCGCTCCAGCCCGAACATCGCCAGCAGCGCCTGCTCGACGTCGGGGCGGTGCTCCCCCCGCATCAGGCGCAGACGAAGCCGCAGCTCGTCGACGCGCTGCATGTCAGCGAGGCGGTACGGGGCGGTGGGTAGCGGCGTAGGAATCGCGCTCATGACCTACCCGTACGTCACGAGTCGGAATCTTTTTTCAGGCCGCCATACGATTTCTCGACGACACGTTCGCCCCCCACTTGAAGATGACCGGTTTGAGGCCGTACCTGAGCGCGTCGATCACGTCCTTGTACGGGTGGTCGTCGCTGTAGTCGAACACCTCGAAGGCCTTCACGAGGTGCTTGCAGCGCGGGTGCACCCAGAGCCGCTGCATCACCAGCTGGGCGTACAGCCACCGGGAGCCCGGGTGCTTCAGGCTCGACGCCCGGGGCCCGTCCTTCGCCGACAGGATGGCCGGCTTCAGCGCCAGCATCGGCACGCCGCTCCGCCGCGCAACCGCCCGCAGGGTGAGCGCGTTGCCCTTGCTTTCGTAGACCGAGGTGACCGGATTGTCGCCGTACACCGTGGTGATGTCGCGCCAGGTGATGTTGTTGCGCGCCAGCATCGCCAACAGCTCGTCGGCAAACTGCTCGGTCGTCGACACGCCGGAGAGCACCACCTCGTCCACGACGTGCACGTAGGTGTCGTACGCCCCCGACTTCTGCCTGATCTGCAGCACCCGCGAGAGCACCGCGCACTGCCCGAACTGCCGGTCTGCTGCCGCGTAGTCGATGCCCAGCCGCCACGTGAGCGTGCAGTTCGCGTTCAGGTTGTTGATGCGGACCTGGGCCTTGATGTGCCGGCTCGGGTCCCAGCACGAGAAGAACACGCCCTCGGGGCGCAGCTCCCACTCGCCGTCGAGCACGACCGGCGCGAACATCGCCGGCGTCTTCGTGCGCTCCTCGGCGATCCAGTCGTCGTCCATCGCCCGGCCGGACAGGAGCCGCATCCGCTCCCCAGACCCGCGGAACGTCAGCGCCGCCGCGTCGAGCTTCGCGTGCACCTCCCGGATCGCGCCCTTGTCCACCAGCTCGTGGAGCCACTCGCAGGGCCGGTTCACCGGCGTCAGCGTGATGATGAGCGTGCCCTCACGCCGCATCACCCGCTTCTGGAGCTCGCGGTACATCTCGATGTCGGTGGGCTCGTCGATCCAGACCCAGTCCACCGTGGCGCCGGCGATGGCGTCGGCCCCCTGCTTCGTCGTTTTGAAGCGGATGATGCTGCCGTTCTTGAAGACCAGCGCCGGGTTCTCCTTGCCGAATCCCGTCCGCCGCTTGCAAATCTGCCCCGGCTCGAGCTCACCCTTCGGGGCGAGCGCCCAGACCTTGTGCATGATGGCCACGGCCTGCGACCAGGTCGTGCAGACCACCCAGGCCTCCACCGGAACGTGCAGCCGCCTCCCGGTCGCGAGCTCCACGCCGAGGCAGCGCGAGATCGTGAGCGCCGCCCCGATGATGGTCTTGCCCACCTGGTTGCCGGCGCGGAACAGGGCCAGCTTGTTGCCCCCCACCAGCTCGGCGAACTCCCACTGGCGCTGGGTCCAGTCCATCCACGGGAGCGGGCTCTCCTCGACCCGCTCGGTCAGGTCCGCGAGGCTCTCCTCGAGATCGCGGAGCGCGCTCACTTGCCCTCGAGCTGCTCCGCCGCCAGGCGCTCACGGATGTCGGCGGGCGTCGCTGCCCATACCTGCTCGATGAGCACCACGAACAGCTGGGGCGGCAGGCGTCGCACGTGGGCAACGATGCGACCCACCGCGTCCTTCTCGTCGCCCTGGCGGGACGCCTCCGCCGCCACGCGCGCCTCCGCCTCGATGCGGGCGATCTCCGCGGCCGTGAGCTGCCGCGCGAGGGTGGCGACAGCCGTGAACGACTGGACCTTCTCGGCCGCAGCGATCTGGCGAGCGAGCTCGGCCGACCGCCTCGTCCAGAAGACGAGCAGATGCCGGGCGTCGGCCCCGCTCGCGGTCGGCGTCTTCATGCGCAAACTCCAAAACTCGAAAGTTTTCCGTCCTGCGCGCGCGAAGTTCGACAAGCAACACCCCGGGTGGGGGGGGTCGGTTTCACACCCACCCCCCTCCGGGCCTCCCTCCGGGCGTAGTCCCGCAGCACGGAGCGAGCGACGACCCGCACGAAGACGGTCGCAGCCCCTCGCGACGGGTCCCAGCCCACGCAGCCGAGCAGCTTGCAGGCGACGTCCTGCAGGTAGTCGTCGTCGCTGTAGCGCGGCCACGAGTCGCGCTTCACGCGAAGCGCCTGGAAGACCACGAGGCCGATCGGCAGGCCGGGCCGCAGCTCCACGCTGCAGCGACGCAGGGCCTTCACGCGGCACCGAACGAGCGCTGGAGGCCGGCGACCCGGGAGGCGATGGTGGCGAGCTGCGCATCGGCCCTGGCGCGAGCGGCGGCCCACTCCCCGAGCGGGCGTCGCTGGTAGGGCTCGGGGTCGACGAGGACGACCCCGTCCACGGTGTTGGGGCTGGTCTCCCATCGTGCGACGAGGTCGGGGTAGGCCATCTGCCCACCGCTCGCGAGGCTCTGCCCGAGCGTGCACGTGCACGCGCAGCTGAGCTCCTGATGGGCGTGGGCTCCGTTCCTGCCCACGGTGTGCCGCATGACCATGCGCCGGCCGGTGCCCTTGCACCCGATGCAGCCCGGGCCCTCTGGGCCGCCCTGCCCGAGCAGGTCTTCGATGTCGCCGAGGGTGGGCATGGAGCGCTTGCGCCAGCGCTTCGCGGCCTCGAGGAGGGCCTCGTCGGTGGTGCCGTTCAGGCGCAGCACCCACGCTGCCGAGCACTTGTCGATGGCGCTGCCGGCGTCGAAGCCGTTGCGGGCGGCCATCTCGCGGATGGCGTTGCTCACGCCGCGAACCGAGGCCATCACTCACCTCCGACGAGACGAGGGGCAGGGGGCGGAAGCCTCAACTGGTTGGGCGCCACGGCTGCGGCGAAGGCCTTGCCGAACGCTCGTCGGGCGAACTCGAAGGGCCGAGCGTTGAGCACCCGATCGCCCGGCTCGAAGCTCGCCCACGGCCCGACAGCGGCGAGGCATGGCTCGATGTGCTCGGGCGGCACGCCGTAGTGCGCCATGGCGTGCCGAGCCCGCTTCACGTCGGGGCCAGCGCTCGACCTTGCCTTGGCGACCAGGCTGAACAGGTGCTCGCCCTTGGCCTCGAGCTGGTGGGCGTCTGCCTGCTCGGCGGCGACGACGTCGGCGAGCAGCTCGCTGGGCGCGGGCCAGAACCGCGAGGCGCGGAGGTGGCGGGTCACCGCGGCCCGCAGGCCGGCGTCGTCGAGGTCGGGGCCGAGCAGCTCCATCCAGTCGGCGCAGAGCTCGACCATGCCTTCGGGCTCGGGCGGGTTCGCGGTGTTCCGGGCGAGGCGTTGCAGCTGGTTGAGGAGGGCGTCAGGGGAGAGCATTGTTGGCTCCGTCGGCGAGGTTTTGGCGGGCGTTGGCGAGGGCGTCGAGCAGTCGGCGTCGGCGGTCGTTGGCGGGGCTGGCGCGACTGGGCGGGCCCGTGGCGACCACGGCGGGCGGCTGCTCGACGACCAGCGGAACGCCGGCCTCGGCGAGCAGCTCGGCGAGCTGCCGGGCTCGCTTCGGGCCCATGCCGCGGCGGTGCTGCAGGTCGTCGAACGGGGTTCGCCGAAGCGTGCCGAGGTCGGCGATGCGTTCGTCGGCGGGGTCCAGCGGTACCAGGAGCAGCCGCAGCAGGTCGGGACGGGTGCCAACCACCCGCTCGAGGTCACCGGCGGGCGGCTCGGGGGGTGGCGGTGCCGGAGCCGGGTCGGGCGCGCACGCGTTCCTTCCCCCTTCGGGTGAAGTGTGATGTGTGATGTGTGAGGAGTAGATCGCGCGTGGCGGTTTTCTGGCGGCCGGCTGGCGGTTTGCTGGCGGCGGGCTGGCGGTTTCTTCGGACTTCTCGGCGTTCGTCCTTGCCGCGGCTGGCGGTTCGCTGGCGGTTCGCTGGCGGTCCGCTGGCGGTTTGCTGGCGGAATTGCGCGCAGTCGCACCGTCGCGCCAGCTTTCCTCGTCGCGAAGCAGGCCTTTTACCGACCAGTCCGTCCAGCCCCAGTCCGCTGCGAGCGCAGGCCTTCCGGGGAACCGAATGGGTCGCCAGCCCGTGCGGGGGGTGGCCCGGTCGAGGTGCCATCGGAGGTCCATCGCCGCGGCCTCCATGGACCAGGGCTTGGGCAAGGTCTCGCGGATGGTCTCCCACCACGAGGCCTGCATGGGCACAAACCCGCTCATGCTGCCCCCCTGCGCTTCCAGCCGCCCTTGCGGAGCTGCTCGGCCACCCGAAACTTGCCGGGCTCCTCGCGCTCTCGGATGCGCCTGGTGATGCGGGCTGCGTCGAGGAGCATGGCCGCCTCGCCGCGCGACATGCCGACGGTCGAGCGCGTCACCCCGACGCTCTGCAGCATGCGGTGGTGCATGGGCTTGGCGAGCTCGGCGAGCGTCGGGTGGTCCGGCGGGAGCACCTCGACGCCGAGCGCTCGGATGTGGCTGTCGGCCCAGGCGAGCGCCACCTCGAGCTCGCGGCAGCGATGGCGCTCCACGAGGGTTTCCGTGACGCCGTCGAGCTCCCAGACGAGGTAGCCGCTCGCGCCTGGGCGAACGGCCACGACCTTGCGAGCGCCGCCCGTGCCGAGGACCTCGCCGCCCACGCAGTGCGCGCCCGAGTACTCGAGGAAGCCGATCCGATCGCGCTTGCGCACGCCCGGCAGGAGGCAGACCTCGTAGAGCCGCCCGGTCACCGAGGCGAGCTTCATCGGCACGGGCTTGGGGGCCTGCTCGGGCTTCACGAAGGACAGCTCGGGCCACGGGTGGGTGAGCTCCTCGCCGTCCTCGTGGACGTCGCTGGGCGGCCACTCGACGGTGGCGTAGCTGACGGTGCCGATCTGGACGGCGACGACCACGCCGACGCCCCAGCTGTCGTGGTGGCGGCGGGTGACGCGGTCACCTTCGCGCAGCGCCCGCTCGCCCTTGGCGTCCTCGGTCGCGCCCACCCCGAGGTTCGCCTCGACGGTGAGCACGAGGTCGCAGCCGTTGTCGACGACGTCCACGAAGCTGCAGTGGGTCTTGCCCGGGTGGCGTCGAAGGCCGCGGCCGACGGTCTGGACGAAGACGATGATGGACTTCGTGGGCCTGGCCTTCAGCACCTGAACGGTGGCTGGCGCGTCGAAGCCCTCAAACAGCAGGTCCTTGCTCGTGAGCACCTGCAGCCGTCCGGCCTGGTAGTCGGCGACGACGCGCTCACGGTCGTGGCGGGGCATCTCCCCCCAGGCGGCGGCGGCCTTCACGCCGCTGGCGACGAAGGCCTCGGCGAGGTCCTGCGCGTGCTTGACGGACGCACCGAAGACCAGCGCCTGCCCGCCGCCGAGCTCGAGGTACTTCTCGACCACGAGCTTGTTGCGCGCTGGGTCGTTCACGACCTTGGAGAGCTCGAGCTCGTCGTAGTCGGTGCCCGCCATCGCAACGCCGGACAGGTCGATCTGGGTGTCGACGCGGTGGGCCTTCAGCGGCACGAGGACGCCTTCCCCGATGGCCCGGGCGATCGGGTACTCGTACACGATGGCCTCGAACATCGAGCCGAGCCCGAGGGTGGTCCCGTTGGGTCCAGCCCGGCAGGGGGTGGCCGTCAGCCCGACCACCCGGCAGTCCGGGTTGACCGCCCGGGCGGCGTCGACCACCACGCCGGAGCTGGGGGCGGTGGCGTGGTGGGCCTCGTCGATGATGATGACGGTTCGGTGGCCGATGCGAGCGAGCCGGGAGACCGAGCAGCTCTGGACGCTGGCCACCACGATCGGGCAGTCCCATCCGTCGAGGTCCGCCTTCACGATGCCGATGCGCGGGGCCCCCGGGACCTTGCCGACGCGTCGCGCCAGGTCCTGGATGAGCTCGTCACGGTGCACCAGCACGACCACCTGCCCGCCATGGCGAGCGGCGAGCACCGCGAGCCCAGCGAGAAGCGAGCCCTTGCCTGAGCCCGTGGCGGCGGCTGCGAGCAGCGAGCGGTACCGCTGGAGGCCGGCGCGGATGGCGTCGAGGCACTCCACCTGCCAGGGGAGCGGCGACTGACCAGCGGGGAGCGGAAGGCCGGCGGTCACAGCACAGCCTGCAGGACCGGGGGAGGGGCGGCGGGCCGCGGCATCGGCGAGGCGGGGCGGTCCAGCTGGTCGTCCATCGCTGCGATCACGAGCTCGACGTGGGGACGCTCGCCGACGGAGGCGTACACCTGCTCCTCACGGGAGCGGGCGACCCGTCGATCGTCGAGCCACACGCCGGACCGGTTCACGCCGTCCCACGTGGCCTTCACGACGTTGTCGAGGTCGCAGGCCGAGCTGGCGAACACCCGTCGCCCAGAGTCCCAGGCCTCGGCGGAGACGACCGACGGCCGGCGGAGGGGCCGGGGCCACACCACGGTCATCCGGGTCTCCACCAGACCGTTGAAGAGCCGCAGCCCGCCGGCAGCGGTGCCCACCGCGGCCGCCACGCGCGACTGGTAGTCGCGAGTCCGAACGGGAGTCCGGTGCTCACGGTCGCGGTGGCGCTCCTTGCCCACGGGCAGGCCGTCGATGATCACCGAGATGGTGGCGGTGTTCACTGGGCCCCCGAGATCGCATTCGCGAGGTCCTGCTGGGCCTGCATGGAGAGCCAGGTGCGCACGCTGCCGAGGTGCTGCCCGTAGCGGTCCGAGCCCCGGAGCCGGCCGAAGTGGCCCAGGAGGTCAAGCCAGGCCAGATACGCCGACTGGCGGTCGAAGGCCTCGGCGAGGAGGCGATCCTCCACCGTGCCCACCTTGCGCTTCAGGCCGACGTCGATCCCGGCGAGCACCAGCTGGTCCTCGCGAACCTCCACCTTCAGGGTCGCGGCTTCGAGGTCGTTGACGTACAGGGTGAGCGAGCAGCTCCCCACCTGGTTGCCCTGGAGGAGCGCGAGACGCGCCAGCGGGTCACGCGCGGCCTCGTCCTGATGCAGCACCGCCCGCTTCTCGCCGGTGGAGAGGTGAAGAGTCAGGCCACCCTGCAGAGCCCACGCCCAGTCGTTCTCCTGCGAGCGGAAGGTGGGGAGCGACTCTTCGGACCGCTGGTAGCCCCACCACGCCCAGGTCAGCGCCTGGTGGGCCACCGACCGCTCCATCTCCCGAGGGCGAGGCTCGGCCGCCTCACCGTCGGTGGGCCCCTCGTCCTGCATCACCGTGCCGGCAAGCCCGAGCTCGGCGTCGGGGTGGAACGCCACCACCTGGTCGACGAGGCTGGACCGGCTGTGGGTGACGCCGTCACGGCGGAGCACCTTGGAGAGGTTGTCGAGCACGGCGGCCTTGTGGGTTCCCACGAGCACCTTGTGGTCGACGAGGTCGAAGACCACGATCACGCCCTCGGTGGTGGGCGGAGTCCGCTGGCGGATGGTGATCTCCGCCTCGTCGCGCAGCTGGTCCCGCTCCCAGTCCCGGCAGGGGCGACCGTTCTCCTCCTCGAGCTTCCCGACCATCTGGGCGGTGAGCGTCGTTACCGCGGTCTTCGGGACCTTCTTGGTGTCGACCCGCCACGCCACGCCCACCAGATGGGCAGCCACGCAGGCCTCGTAGCCGAGCGCCGCGGTCACGTCGTAGATGGGGGCCCAACCGGAGCCGGCGAGCTGGTCAGGGAGCGGCGGCCGGAAGGGGCTCTGGCCGAGCGCATCGAGCAGGCCCGCGGCCGTCCAGTCGCCCAGGAGGTTCCAGACCGTGAAGCCGTGCCAGTCAGCGCGGAGAACCTGCGGCTTCTTCACGCGGTCCTCCTCTGGGCCACCGCCCGCAGCGCCTGGTTCAGCTGGGCCAATGCCTGGTTGGCCTGCATCTGGAGCCCCTCGGCCTCCTTGTCGCTGATTCGGCCGTCGGCGAGCGCATCGTCAACGGAGGCGGCGAAGCTGGCCGTCTCGAGCGTGGCGCGGACGCTGGCGCTGCGTGCGACGGAGAGCGCGGGGACCGGCGCGGCGGTCCTGTGGCGGGCGAGGAGCGGAGCGAAGACCGCCTCGGCGCCGAAGCGGGCGGCCAGCCGGTCCAGCTCGGCGAGGCCGACCTCGCGGGAGCCGGAGCGCCACCGGCAGACGAGGCTGGCGTCAACGCCGGCGACGTCCGCGAGCTCGCGGTCGGTGGGCATGCGGCGGGCGGCGGCCATCTCGGCGGCCTTGCAGGCGTCGAGGATGGCGCCCTGCAGGTCGGACAGGTGGGCTTTCGTCATGGGCGGGTTTCCCGGGGGTCAAGGGGGGAGGCTGGAGATTGACGAATCTCTGGGTGACGATGCACCCATGGACTCAGGGGGAGGACATGGCAGCGAGGCGGGCACGAGCGGCGCGGCGTTCGCGGCGGCGGCGGGTCTTCGCGGGCAGGGCGTCGAGCTCGGCCTTGGGGGCGGGCGGGGACTCGTGGGTGACGGGCACGGTCTGGCGCCGCATCTCCCGCATGCGGGTGGCGACGTACTCGCGGACCTCGCCGACGGTGAGCTTCGGCTGGCGCACGAGCTCGGCCTGGATGATGGAGGTCATCTCCTCCACGGTGAGCAGCCGACCGGCGGGCGGCTCGGGCACGAGCTGCTC
>SXGR01525811.1_pt1 | contig 10673 bp, 8 predicted proteins | sample 3174711 | NCBI WGS metagenome assembly SXGR01 (sample SAMN11356860, study PRJNA531348) | freshwater metagenome | isolation source: freshwater sample F1-60 | place: China: Fuxian Lake, Yuxi | collected 2017-12-25 | reverse complement strand
GAGGCCTATTTCCGCGACGGTTATTTGAAGCTGGACGGCCTCATCCCGGCCGAGACGGTCGCGCGATTGAACGCGGTCACGGCCGCGTTCGTCGAGAAAAGCCGGGCCTGGACCAAGTCCGACGAGCGCTTCGATTTGGCGCCCTCCCACAGCGCGGCGCGGCCGCGCCTACGGCGCCTGAAGGAACCGGACGAGGCGCACGAGGAGTATTGGGCCTTTTCGACCGGCCTCGTCGCGGACATCGCGGCCGATCTCGTGGGACCCGACGTGGCGTTCCATCATTCCAAGCTCAACTTCAAATGGCACGATGGCGGAGACGAGGTGCGCTGGCACCAGGACATCCAGTTCTATCCCCACACCAATTACAGCCCGCTCACCATCGGTCTCTATCTGACCGACACGGATGCGACGAACGGCGCCTTGGCGGTGCTGCCCGGCACGCATGAAGGGCCGCTTTACGATCTCTATGGGCCCAATGGCGCCTGGCGCGGCTCGCTCTCGGACGCCGACGTGGCGACGCTCGATCTCTCGAAGTCGCGGCTTCTGGAGGGGCCGGCGGGCTCTCTCACGGTCCACAATTGCCGGCTCGTGCATGGCTCGCCGCCGAGCGCGCGCGAACAGGGCCGACCGCTTCTCCTCAACGCCTATTATTCGGCCGATGCTTTTCCCTTCACGCCGCACCCCAAGCCGTCGATCCACGCGCGCCACATCGTGCGCGGCAAGCCCGCGCTCGTGGCGCACCTGGACGGCCGGCCATGCCCCGTGCCGCCCGATTGGTCGAAGGGCTATACCTCGATCTTCGCCGCCCAGGCGGGCGAGGGCGGATACAACTAGCGGCTAACGCGGCACATCGCCCGCGAGGGTCACGCGGTGCATGACGCGGCGTTGGCCGTGGTAGTCGTTGATCGGGTTGTGGAGCGCGCAACGGTTGTCCCACAGCGCGATGGAACCCACGCGCCAACGGAAGCGGCAGGTGAACTCGGGCCGCACCTGATGCTGGTGGAGATAGTGGAGGAGCGGCGCGCTCTCCTCGTCCGTCATGCCCTCGAAGCAAAGTGTGTGCGCCACGTTCACGTACAGCGATTTCCGTCCGGTCTCGGGATGGGTGCGCACGACGGGGTGCGTCGCGGTGAAGCTCTTCTTCGCCTCCGCCGTGCCGCCGGTCTTGATGCGGTCTTCCCGGGTGCGCGAGACATCGGCTTTGGCCGAGCTTGAGATCCATTTGAGTCCGTCGAGGGTGCGCCTCAACCCTTCCGACAGCGTTTCGTAGGCGAGATACTGATTGGCGAATTCGGTGTCCCCGCCCCGCAGGGGTACCTCGCGTGCGATCAGCATGGAGGCCATCGGCGGGCGCTCCAGATAGGTCGTGTCGGAATGCCAGATGCCGCCGAAATTGACGCGCTCGTGCTCGTGCTTCACGACCGGCACGATGAGCGGGTGGCCTTCCAAGCCCTTCACGAAGGGATATTCGACGACTGTGCCGAAGCGCTCGGCGAAGGCTTGGAACTCAGCGGGCGAGAGCGTCTGGTCGCGGAAGAACAAGACCAAATGGCCGAGCCAGGCGCGGCGCAGCTCGGCGACGAGCCCGTCATCCAGCGGGCGCGAAAGATCGACGCCGTGCACCTCTGCGCCGAGCGCGCCGGCGATGGGACGGACATCCAAGGCGTTGCGGCGCATGTTGGCGCCTCCGATTGTGTGTGCCGAGCCTAGAGGACGGCGCCCGCGGCCGGCAACACGGCCCTGGCGGGCGCGGGCGCGCTTTTGTACCGTCGCCACGAAACGGGGGGGTGGCCATGACCACGGTTGTCATCGGTGGCGGCATCATCGGCGTGACCATGGCCTGGTTTCTCGCCAAGGACGGGCACCGCGTCGTCGTCGTCGAGCGCGCGGCCGAGACGGGCACGGAAGCGAGCTTCCAGAACGGCGCGCTTCTGGCGCCGGGGCACTCCCAGGCCTGGGCCTCGCCGCACGCGCCCAAGACGCTCATCCAGTCGCTGTTCCAGGACGACCCGGCCTTGCGCTTCCGGCTGCGGACGGAGCCCGAGTTCTGGAGCTGGGGCCTGCGCTTCCTCCGCAATTGCACCTCCGAGAAGTACCGCGCCAACACGCTCCGCGTGCTGCGTTGCATGATGTACGGCTTGGAGCAGCTTCGGGCGCTGCGCGAGGAGACCGGCATCCGCTATGACGGTAACGACAAGGGCATTCTTTACCTGTTCCGCACCGAACAAACCCTGGCCGCGGGTCTGTCGGCCTGGGACTTGCTGCGCCAGAACGGTCTCCCCTTGGAGACCGTGGACCGCGCGCGCTGCGTCGAGATCGAGCCCGCGCTCGGCCCCACGCGCGAGAAGATCGCGGGCGGCCTCTTCGGCTCCTGGGAAGGCGCGGGCGACGCGCTCATGTTCACCCGCAACCTGGCCAAGCTCTGCGAGTGGCAGGGCGTGCAGTTCCGGATGAACACGACGGCCAAGGCCGTTCTCGTCGAGGGCGACAAGGCGACGGGCGTCGAAACCGACCAGGGCCGCATCCAGGCGGACTGCGTCGTGCTGGCGGCGGGCCTCGAATCTCCGCGCCTGGGCAAGCCCATCGGCCTCGATCTGCCCATCTATCCGATCAAGGGCTACACCGCGACGATCGACACCAAGGGCCGTTCGGGCGCGCCCACGGTCGGCATCATCGAGGAAGACAACCTGGTCGCCTTCGCGCGCATGGGCGACCGCCTGCGCGCGGGCGGGAAGGCGGAATTCGCGGGCTTCGATCGCAGCTACAAGCCCGCCGATTTCCGGGGCGTCATGAAGGTGACGCGCGACCTTTTTCCCGGCGGCGGCGACTACGACAATCCCATCCACTACGCCTGTTTGCGGCCGGTCAGCCCCGGCGGTCAACCCATCTTGGGTCGCGCGAAGTACCGCAACCTCTTCGTCAATGTGGGCCACGGGGCGGCGGGCTGGACCGAGGCGTGCGGCGTTTCCAAGGCAGTGGCCGACGAGATCGCGGGCCGCAAGCCCGCGATTGACATGGAAGGCCTAAGGTACGGCGATCAATGACTTGCGGACGCAAAACATGACGACCAAGCGCGAGACCACGCTGCAACCCGCGGGCGTGCCCAAGATGTACGGCGACGTGCCGCCCTTCATGGCGGTGGAGCACGCGCCCGACTTGAAGGGGCGGAAGGCCGACGCCGTCATCGTCGGCATGCCGTACGACGGCATCGCCACCTATCGCGGCGGCGCCACGCGCCGGGCGCCGCAGGAGATCCGCAAGTTCTCGCTCCTCTTCGGCGGCTACTCCTTCGACTGGGATATGGACAGCTTCGCGCATCTTTCGGTGTTGGACGCGGGCGATGTGGACGTGGTGCCGGGCGGCACGCCGGAAAGCTACGCGCGGCTCGAACGGCGCGTCGACGAAATTCACGCGGCGGGGGCGGTTCCCGTCATGCTGGGCGGCGATCACGGCGTCACCTATCCCGCGGTCCGGGCGGTCGCGCGCAAGGCGGGCCGGCCCTTGGGCGTCGTCATTTTCGACACCCATCTGGATTTGTCGGAGCACCTGAACGGCGACCGCCTGACGCGCGCCTCACCCGTGAAGCGCATCTGCGAGTTGCCCGAGGTCGATCCCAAGCGCGTCGCGATGATCGGCATCAAGGGGCCGCGCAACGTTCCCGAGTGGACGCCCCTCTACAAGTCGCTGGGCATGCGTGTTTTCTCGCAAGGCGAGGTCGAGGCGCGCGGCATGGCGGCGGTGGCGGCGGAGGCGCTCGCCGTCGCCTCACCCGATGGCCGCCCGCCTTATGTGAGCGTGGACATTGACGCGGTCGATCCGGCCTACGCGCCCGGCACCAACAGTCCGGAGCCGGGGGGACTGACCAGCCGCGAGATCATCCTGGGCGTGCGCACGGTCTGCGCGAATGGCTTCGCGGGATTCGACGTCGTCGAGGTCTCGCCCGATTTCGATTCCAAGAGCGGGACGACGAGCCTGCTCGCGGCGCGTCTCGTGTGCGAGGCGCTCGCCTGCCTCGCGGCACAGAAGGCGGGGCGCACGGATGCCTGGCGCTTCGGTGTGCGCTAGGGTTTCATCGTGAAGACGCGGAGCAAGCCCAAGCCCAGCATGGCGAGGCCCGCGAGCAAGCCCCAAAACGCGCCGCCGATGCCGAAGAAGCTCTGACCCGAGGCTGCCACCACGAAGGTCACGATGGCGGCTCCCCGGTGATCGGGGATGGCGAGCGCACCCGAGAGGGCCGAGGCCAGCGCGCCGAAGAGTGCCAGGCCCGCCACCGCCTCGATAAGAAAAGTGGGCGCGCCGGCGATGAAGGCGGTCAACGCACCCGCAAACAGACCAAAGATCACGTAGACCGCACCCGCGCTTACCGCCGACCAATAGCGGTGCCTGGGATCGGCGCCGGCCTCGGGGCCCGCGCACAGCGCCGCCGTGATCGCCGCCAGGTTGATCGCATGGCTGCCGAACGGCGCGGCGAACACCGTGAAGGCGCCCGTCGCGCGCAGAAGCGGCGCGGGCGCGGGCGTGTAGCCGTTTGCATTCAAAACCGCCAGACCGGGCAGGTTTTGGGATGCCATGGTGACAAGGTAGAGCGGCAGCGCGATGCCGATGACTGTCGCCACCGAGAAGGACGGCATCGTGAACGCGGGCGCGGGCACCAGCGCGTCGAGCACGCCCGGCGGCACCGGCGCCGTCGTGCCGATGAGGACGAGCGCCACCGCCACGGCGGCCGGCACGGCGTAGAGGCGCCACAGCACGCCCACCACGGCCCACGTCGCGACGACGGCGAGGCCGAGGAGTGGCGCCTCGACGACGGCGCGCACGGGGGCGAGGCACAGCGACAGAAGGATTCCCGCCAGCATGGCGTTCGCCAGGCTCGCGGGGATCGCGGCCACCCAGCGGCTCAAGCGCGGCGACAATCCGGTCAAGACGATGAGCACACCCGTCACGACGAAGGCGCCCACGGCCTCGGCGAAGCCGCCGGCAGGTGCCGCCGAAGCGGCGAGAAGGGCCGCCCCCGGCGTGGACCACGCGACTGAAATGGGCAGGCGCATCGCCAAGCTCACCACGAGGCCGCAGAGGCCCATGGCGATGGAGGCAGCCATGAGGCCGGAGGCGGCCTCCGCCGGCGAGGCGCCAACGGCGATGAGGCCCTGCAACACCACCGCGAAGGAGCTTGAGAAGCCGACGAGCGCGACCAAGACGCCCGTCGCCAGGGGTTGGAACGCCATAATGGGCGCGGCCTACGCGACGAACGTGTTGGATACGCTCAGCGCCACAGCCCCTCGCGCTTCACCTCGTCCATGCTCTCGCGGATCGATGCACGGAGGATGGCGGCGCTCTCGGCGATATCCGCCTCGGACATGACCAGGGTCGGCGACAAGAGGAGGCATTCCGGCATGACCGCGCGCGCGACGAGGCCCTTCATGTAGGCCTTGCGCGAGACGCGCTCCGAGATGCGGACATCGTCGGCGAAGCGCCGCTTGCTCGCCTTATCGGCCACCAGCTCGATGCCGATCATGTAGTGGCTGCCGCGCACGTCGCCCACGATGTCGAGGTCGAGGAGGCCCTCGATGGCGCGCTTGAACGCCGCGCCGTTCTTCTGCACGAGGGCGGGGATGTTCTCGCGCTCCATGATGTCGAGATTGGCGAGACCCGCCGCGCATGCCACCGGATGACCCGAATAGGTGAAGCCGTGGTAGTAGACCTCGCCGGGCTGGGAGAGCACCTCGAAGATCGCATCCGAAACATAGGTTGCGGCGAGCGGCGCGTAGCCCGAGGACAGACCCTTGGCCGAGACAAGGATGTCGGGGGTGAACTCGAAGACCGGCTCGGAAGCGTAGAGGTGACCCAGGCGGCCGAAGCCCGTTACCACCTCGTCCGAGATGTAGATCACGCCGTACTTGGCGCAGATCTCGCGCGTACGTCGATGCACGCCCGCGGGTGCCGCCATCACGCCGCGCCCCATGATGGGCTCGGCGATGTAACAGGCCACGTTCTCGGGGCCTAGGCGCAGGATCGTTTCTTCCGCCTCGCGCACGAGCGCGTCGGCATATGCGTCCACGCTCATGCCCTCAGGCCGGCGGTACGGATTGGGCGTGGAGAGGCGGTGAATGAGACGCTCCTCCGCGTCCCATCCCGGGAAAAAGGCGCGGCCCGAAAGCGAGGCGGTCAGGTAGGTGCTGCCGTGGTAGGCGTCCTCGCGCGCCAGGATAAAGCGCCTCGTCGTCTTGCCCTGGATGGCGAAGTAGCGCTGCACGGTGCGGATGGCGGTTTCGTTCGCGTCCGAGCCGCTCGTCGAGAAGAAGACGCGGCTTAGACCCTTGGGTGCATAGGGCACCAGGCGCGCGGCCAATTCCGCCGCCGCCGGATTCGTCAGGCTGCCGAAGGTCGAGTAGAAGGCCAGAGACGTGGCTTGGCGCGCCATCGCCTCGGCGATTTCGGCGCGGCCATGCCCCACGTTGACGCACCACAGACCCGCCACGCCGTCGATCAAGCGGTGACCGTCGGCATCCCAGACATGGGCGCCTTCGCCGCGCACGATCATGTTGGGGCCCTGCGACTTGAGGGCATGGTGGTTGCCCCAGGCATGGACGTGGTGGCGGGCGTCTTCATCCCTCAAGCGTGCGAGGCGCTGGGCGTCGGCGGGGCTCGGGCGGGAGACGTTCATGGGGATACCTGGTGGGGGTTTGGTCGGAGACTAGCCGCTCGTCGTGGCCTCGGCCACGGGCCGGCTTCTGGCGGGGGGTGGGGCCATGTTAACGTCGGGCCTCGTGCCGCAAGAACAAGAAAGGGAGGGGAGAATGCGGGTTCTGGTCATGGGCGCAGGCGTGGTGGGGATGACCACGGCCTATTACCTCGCCAAGGACGGCCACGAGGTGACGGTGGTCGACCGACAGCCCGACGCGGCGATGGAGACGAGCTATCAGAACGCCGGCTTGCTTGCGGTGGCCCATGCCTTCGCCTGGGCCTCACCGCGCTCGCCCAAGATTCTCATGCAGTCACTCTGGGACAAGAACGCGGCGCTCATCTTCCGGTTCAATCTCGACTTGCGCATGTACCTGTGGAGCCTTCAGTTCCTCAAAAATTGCACGGCCGAGCGCTTCAAGATCAACACGTTGAGGAAACTTCGCATCTGCCACTACAGCCAGCAGATGATGGACGAGCTGCGGCGCGACGTGTCGCTCTCCTTCGACGACCTGAAGAAGGGCTTGCTCTACGCCTTCCGCGACCAGAAGCACATGGACCAGGCGGCGGCGGCTTCCAAGCTCCTGGCCGACAATGGCGTCAAGATCGAGATCAAGAATCGCGATGAGGTGGTGGGCATCGAGCCCGCCTTCGCTCCCAACAAGGACAAGTACGTGGGCGCGCTGTATTGCCCGACGGACGAATCGGGCGACGCGCGCGTTTGGACGCGAAAGCTGGCCGCGCTCGCGGCGGAGAAGGGCGCGACGTTCGTTTACAGCACGGCGGTCAAGGCCATGCGCGCCGAGGGCGACCGCATCGCCGCCGTCGTCACCGACAAGGGCGAGATGACGGCGGATTGCTATGTGCTGTCCTTGGGCAGCTTCTCGCCCCAGATCGCGCGCTCGGTCGGCGTGTCGCTCCCCATCTATCCCATCAAGGGTTACACGGCGAGCTTCCCGTGCGATTCGCGCCACCTGGCGCCGGCGGTGGGCGGAGTGGACGAGGATTTGCTCGTCGCCTGGGGCAAGTTCGGCAACACGCTCCGCGTGGGCGGCAAGGCCGAGTTCGCGGGCTACGATACGTCCTATAAGCCGTCCGACTTCTCGGCGATCCTCGCCACCGCCCGCGAGATTTTCCCCAATGGCTGCGATTGGAACGCGAAGCCTGATTACTGGGCCTGCGCGCGGCCGATGACGCCGGACGGCCCGCCGATTTTCGGCATGGGCAAGTACCGGAACCTCCAGATCAACACCGGCCACGGCCATATCGGCTGGACGATGGCGTGCGGCTCGGCGCGCATCTGCGCCGACCTGGTGCAGGACAAGACGCCTGCCATCGACATGGAAGGGCTTACGCTGGCGGGCGGGCGCTACTAGCGCCGTCCCGCGCGGGACTAGAGGCGCGCGCGCTCCGCCGCGATCGCGCGCATGGTGCGCTCGGAAAGCGATTCCAGGCTCTCCAGCAGGCGCGAAATTTCCACGTCCTGCCCCGTGCGCGCCGCGCTTTCGAGCGCGGTCGCGGCGGCCTGCAGCCGGCGTGCGCCGATGGTGGTGGCGATTCCCTTGAGGCTGTGGGCGGAACGTCCGAGCGCGTCCAAATCGCGCGCCTCGTTGGCGGCGCGGGCGGCCGAGACGCGGGTCTGCACCTCGGGGAGAGTCGCGTCCAAGAGTTGGCGCAACGCTTCCGGCTGCATGTCGCGGCGAAGTTGGTCGAGCGCGTCGGCGTTCAAGGCGGGTTCGTCGGAGACGATGAGGGATGCGGCGCCGCCGCGCCCCCTTCGCGCAAAGTGCTCGACCTTGTCGAGAAGATCGCCGCGCGAAACAGGCTTGGGCAGGTAGTCGTCCATGCCGGCGGCGAGGCACCGCTCGCGGTCGCCGACCATGGCGTGCGCGGTCATGGCCAGAACAGGCACGTCGCAGGCCGGTGCGGGAAGGGCGCGAATCGCGCGCGTCGCGGCGATGCCGTCCATCTCCGGCATGGAGATGTCCATGAGCACGACATCGTAGTGGACGTCCTGGACCGACTGCACGGCGGCCTCGCCGCTGCTCACGCAGTCGATGTCGAAGCGGCCGGTGCCAAGCATGGCCAACGTAACCAAGCGGTTGAGTTCCGTGTCCTCGACGAGAAGGAGGCGCGGCTTGCGCAGTCCCGCGATGTTGTCCTCGGCCGCGTTCGATATAGGGGGATTTGGCGCCGGCGCGCCCATTGCCGCCATGATGGGTGACGCGGCGGTGGCGTGCGCGCGCTGCCCCGGAGGCACAAGGCGCGCGCCGGCATTGATGACCTGATCCAAGGCCTCGCGATCGACGGGCGCCATGTCGGTGCGCAACAACTCGCCCATGAGTTGCATGAGCCGTGCCGCGGTGCGCTTGAACTCGACGGAGGAGACAGGAAGCATTCCGGCGGAGGCGGGGTCGTTCTGGGATTCCGTGCCGGGCCGCCAACTGGCGCTCACGCCACCCGCCAGAGGGCTGCGCGATGCGCGGCCCCGTCGGTTGGTGCTGACGACACGGCGGCTTTCGTCCAAGAGGGCGCGCGCCCGCCCGCGGGCCATCTCGAGCGGCATGTCCGGGTGAGTTCCCAAGGTCACGCGGACCTTTCGGCGATCACGCCGAACCATTACCACCCAGGCGCGCGTGCCGCCCTGGGAGATGCGGAGCCCAAATCCAGGAAAGGTATCATCCCAGAGATCGATTTGGCCGCGAGCCGGCGGCTGTACCTTGGTTAGGAATTCGTCAGTGAAAGCGACGCGTGCCATGAGACCTAACCAGCGATGTTTCGATAGACGTACCTACGATAGAAATGCCGGTCAAGACAAAATATCTGTGAAATCTAGGTGCCTTTAGGATCGGCACCTAGCTATCACTCGATCCGCCTCCTAGGCGTTGGTATCTAGAAAAATCATAAGCTGGCCTTACAGCATGAAGCGATTGAATGCCTACGGATGAGATTTGTTCGCATTCAAGGCGCAGTGGCCGGTCGCCTTCGCATCAAATCCCCGCCATGTTCCAGTCTATGATGGCACCGGCGCCTCTCAGATCGGCAGCAATGAAGAAAGGGAATCGAATGCGCGGTTTCTCCCCTGTGATATGCGTCGTGGTGGCCCTGCTTCTTGCCGCGGCAGCGGCCCCGGCTGCCCTGGCGATGGGCAGCGACACCAGCCCGACGCCGGCCGCCACGCGCGGTTCGGCCGACTACCAGAAGGCCGAACGGGCCGTGAAGGACAAGGATTGGAAGGGCGCCATCGCGCTCTTGGAGAAGGTGATCGCCGGCGAGCCGCGCAACGCCAACGCGCTAAACTATCTGGGCTATAGCCACCGCAACATCGGCGAGCGCGAGAAGGCCTTGGGCTACTACAGGCGCGCGCTCGACATCGAGCCCAATCATCTGGGGGCGAACGAGTATCTGGGCGAGTTGTACCTTCAAATGGGCGATCTGCCGGCGGCGGAGGAGCGCCTGAAGGTATTGGATCGAGCATGCCGCAACTGCGAAGAGAAGCGCGAACTGGCCGAGAAGATCGAGAAATACAAGAAATCGAAGGGGTCTTAGACCCGGCGGCCAGGGGCAGGGGGAAGTTCGATCTCCGCCGCGCGCCGCATGACGAACACGGTCAGCGGTTCGCGCCGGCCGCGAATGTCGACTTCCCGCCGCTCGATGGCGGCGTGCCGAAGACCGGCGGCCTCGGCCACGCGCTGCGAGATGACGAGTTCCGCGTCCAACTCCTTCGTAAGGCTTTCCAGGCGGCTCGCCGTGTTGACGGCGTCGCCCACGGCCGTGACGGTGGTGGCGCGGGCATAGCCCATTTCGCCCACGATCGCGGGACCGGCGTGAATGCCGATGCCGATGCGCAGCGGATGTTCCAGGTCGTGGCCGAGCGCTCGGTTGAGTTCGCTCAACCGTTCCCCCATGGCGCGCGCGGCGGCGAGGGCTTCCCGGCACCCGGCCTCGGTGCCGCGCTCGATACCGAAAAGGGCCATGACGCCGTCGCCGAT
>SXGR01199754.1_pt1 | contig 10675 bp, 9 predicted proteins | sample 3174711 | NCBI WGS metagenome assembly SXGR01 (sample SAMN11356860, study PRJNA531348) | freshwater metagenome | isolation source: freshwater sample F1-60 | place: China: Fuxian Lake, Yuxi | collected 2017-12-25 | reverse complement strand
ATCAAGGACCAATCTGAAATTCCAGCAGCCGGGCGCGATCTTCAGAAACCTCACCAGCCCCCGCTTCCACAGCAACGCGCTCCAACGTTGCCGGCGAGTACAAAGAAGTCCGCGCACCACTCGGCCGAGTTGCCGGCCATTTGAAACACGCCTTCGGGAGTCGCTCCGTTTGGAAACCAATCGACCGGGACGGTGTGTTTGTGTTGCACGGGAAAGTCCGCGCGAGTCTCATCCGGCGGTTCGTTGCCCCACGGATACATGCGGCTGTCCGGACCTCCGGCGGCGAATTCCCATTCAGCCTCAGTCGGCAATCGCTTGCCGGCCCAAGTGGCATAGCCTTTGGCCTGATACCAATTCACCAGCACAACCGGGTTCTTCGCCAGCGACCGATCGGCCACGACAAACTTGCCGACGTTCGGGTCCAGCGCCGAACGAGCGATGCGAAGATTCCACGGAGTCGCATAGCTCTCGTTGCCGTCGTTGAGGAACCGGCAGTAGTTCTCGTTCGTGACCTTGAACTTGTCGATGTAGAACGCCGCGACCTTCACGCGGTACTTGTCACCGTGCGACGGTTTTTCGTTGAGTCCGCCGCCGCTGGAATCCCAAAATTCACCCGGTCGAGTGAACTCGCCCGCTTTGATCCGCACCATGTTCTCCGTGCCGAGCTTGATTCCTCCTTCACCGCGCACGGGAGTTGCGTCCGGCAGAATGCCGGTCTCGCGCAGCTTCTTGTCCACATCGTCGGCCACCAGTCGCCGTGCTGCCGCCGCGTTGGAGATTCGATTGTGAATCCGATGTAACGACTCGGCATTGTCCACCCACAACCGCAAGCCGGCGATGTCCACCGAGAGTTCCTGTTTGATGTTGGCTCGATCAACGATCTTGATCGCAATGGCCGCATCACCGCTCGGACACGAGAGCAAGTATGTTTGCTTGGTTGGCTCAGTCGCCGACTTCGGTGACTCAGCGCGGGCCGATCCATCGCTCGTGATCAGCACTCCGGCCAGCAACAGGGTCGTTTTGGCGACCGTTCGAAGTCGGAGAATTCTCAGCACACTCAGCATGGTGTCTTCCTTATTGAGGCTGGCTTGGGGCAGTGTTTTTCACACCACTTGGCTTGGGTTTCTCGATGCGGTTGTTCTCGATGAGGGCTTGGCCGCCAGTGACGTTGACTCCCTCGCGATCCGTTTCGCTCTCAAAGCTGTTGCCGACGATCACCGCCTTTGTCGTTGGATTCGTAATCTTGATTCCGACTTGGCCGTAGTTCGCGATCCGATTGTCGCTGGCTGTGACCGTGGCCTTTTCGGCGGACAGACCGTGTCGCCAACCGCGAACAGTGTTGTCCGTGAAGACGATGCTGGAGCCGGGCAGCCCCCACACCGCAAACTGAGGCGGGCCGCCACCCGCGCGGAGGGTGGGAGACTCGAACATGTTGCCGGTCGCGCGGACGATCCCCTCGGTCCGAATGCCGGCGACGCCGCTTCCACGAATGATGTTGTCGGCGAAGTCAGCCGCAGCCCCCTTGAAGACCATCACGACCGGTGGCATCCCGTCGGGACGCGACAGTTCATTGCCGATCAACCGCACCTTCCAGCCGGAATGAATCCCAATGGCGACTTTGTCGTTGTCCGCCACGCGATTGTTGATGACGACCGCTTGGCCAGATTTCGTCTCGTCGAAACCAATCCCCACCGCTTGGTTTTTGAAGCAGTGATTGCCGACGATCAGTGGCCGAGCGTTGTCTCGGCAGCCGATGCCGGCCAGCGTGTTCTCGTGGCAGCGGTTGTTGCGGAGCAGCGGCGCGCAGTCCTCTTCGCAACCGATGCCTGCCATGTCGTTGTGATGGCAGTCGTTGTCTTCGACGACCGGACTGGTGTCAGTTCCCGTGCGGATGCCGATTCCCGCGCGGCGGTTGCGGTAGCACTGGTTGCCGCGGACGACCGGCTTCGAGCCTTCGCTGATTCCGATGCCCGCGCGAATGTTTTCGAAGCAGTCGTTGTTGACGACGAGTGGACTCGACCCTTCGTGCCCGATGCCGGCGTAGAAATTCTGAAAGCAGACATTCGCCTCGATGACGGCAGTCGATCCGCGCATCGAACCGATGCCGCCTCCCATGTTGCGATAACAGACGTTGTGCAGTACCTGCGGCGAGCAACGCTTCCCCTCGACCCCTTGAATCGCGATACCGGTGTACCCGATGTGATGCACGATGTTGTGCTTGATCGAGCAGGTCACGCCGATCACGCTGATTCCGGCCGTTCCCGGCTCGCCGATGTGTTCGTGCGGTTGGTCGTTGCCCTGAGTCGCGTGATGTCTTTTCCATTCGGCCTCGTCGTACACGCCGACGTTGGTCACCGTGAAGCCATCGAGCGTAGCACCTTCGGCCATCGCGACACCCGGCCCTTCGCCGTCTTTGCCTCCGCCGTCGATGATCGTCGCCTCAGCCCGCTTCAGTCCCAGCTTGCCCTTCGTGTCATCGCCGGCGCTCCGTAGTGTCACGCTCTCTTTCAACCGCAACCGTTCGCGGTACGTCCCTGCTGTGACGAGCACCGTGTCACCGGCTGATGTCGCGCTGATCGCCGCTTGAATCGTCTTGTGGTCTTGTGGGACGCGAATGGTCGCCGCAAAGCTTGGCCCACACGCACAAGCCAGCAGGAACACGACCGCATCGCACAGCCGAATTGTCATTGTCGGTCTCCTGTTCAAGGTCGCTCGTTGCCAGCAGCCGAAAAGTTGATCACCAAGCGGCAGCCAAAGTCGTTGATGTAGGCAGTGGTCGCATCGCCGTCGCCATCCGGATGGAAAACTTTGCGGTAGGCGCTGCGAGCGTACTTGCCGTAGCGAAACCACGATCCGCCACGCAGCACGCGGAAGCGTCCGGAATCTGCGCCTCGAGGGTCGACGAGCGGCGAATCGAAGTAGTAATTTTGGTCGTACCAATCGCCGCACCATTCCCACACGCCGCCGTGCATGTCGTACAAGCCGAATGCATTCGGCCTCTTAGTGCCGACATCGTGGTAGAAGAGCTTTCCTTTGAAACCCGGTTGTCCGATCCAGTTCATGTTCCCGTGGAACCAGGCAAAGTCGCCGAGTTGCGTCTCATCGTCACCGAAGTGGAACTCGCCAGCGCTGCCGGCGCGGCAGGCGTATTCCCACTGGGCTTCGGTCGGCAGAGCGAAATTGTGTGCAGAGACTTTGGCCTTGAGTTTGACGATGAACTCCTGGCAGGCAGCCCAGCTCAGTGAGTCGATCGCCTTGGTCGGGCCAACCGCGTCATCGGCTTTGTCTTTTCGCAGTTCCTCCAACCACGGATGTTTTCCCATGAGCGCTTCCCACTGGCTCTGAGTCAGTTCGTACTTCGCCATGTAGAACGGCTTCGAGATCACGACGCGGTGGAGCGGTCGTTCATCTTTCAGCCCCTTCTCGGAACCCATCAGGAACGAACCGGCAGGAATGAGCACGAACTCGATGTTGATGCCGTCAGCGATTGCGATGTTGAGTTCCTTGGCCAACTTCACTTTCACCGCGCCGGTTTGCAGCGCTGCCAGCACTTCCAAAGAGTCCGCGCCAGGGTCGTGCTTCGCACGCCGTCGCTCTTCATCCGGATCGACAGCCGGAGGCACACCTGGCACTCCGTTGATGCGCATCGCCACGCGAAAGCCCATGTGCGGATGCTGAGTCGATCGCTGTCCGATGCGCATGCGATACGCGGAATCGCCACCCCAACTGTCCCAGTCGAACGAACTGCCGCGAATGATCCGCCGCAGCCGATTCAGTTCATCTTGCGTGTCGGGACCGGTAGGGTCGTTGAGCGGCGACTCTTTGTAGTACATGCGATGCCACCAGTCGGCGACATATTCCCACACATTGCCGTGCATGTCGTACAGGCCGAAGGCATTGGGCTTTCCTTGCGCGACGGATCGCGGCCGGTCGTGTTTTCCCTGTGGCGCTTCGGACCAGAAAGCGTACTCATGGGCCACGCGCGGCACGTCTTGCCAGTCGCCGAATGACCACGGCGTTGTGGTCCCCGCGCGGCAGGCATATTCCCACTCGGCCTCAGCCGGCAGGCAGTACTCGACTCCTTCTTGCTTGCTCAGCCACTTGCAGAACTCGATGCAGTCGTTGTAGCACAGGTGCAAGACCGGCTCGTCGTCCTTCTGCTGGAGATTGATCCAGACCATCGGCTTTCGCCATGTGCAGATCGGCCGGCCTTTGATCGGTTCACCGGCGTCGAAACCTTGTTCAGCTTCCGTCTTGTAACCGGATGCGTCGGCGAACTGGCGGAATTGCCCGACCGTGACTTCGGTCGTGCCCATGTAGAACGGTTTCGTCAGTCGGACTCGATGCCCCGGCATCATCAGCATCGACCACACCACTTGGCCACCGTAGTTGCGTTTCATCTCCGGATGGTTCTTGATCGTGTCGAGCAGCTTGTCGAATTGCTCATCCGAGCGGCCCATCGTGAACTCGCCCGGCGGCAAGAGAGCCAGCTTCAGGCCGATCGAATTGGTTTGGGCGACGGGTTTCCCGATGTGCCTGGCCCACTGCTGCTGAAACTCTGCCGCCTGCCTTGCCGCAAACGGCGCCTTGGCCAGCCGCGGTTGATCCGCAATCGCATCGACCGTCAGGAGCGCCGCCCACGCAAGCACGGTGAAACAACACTGCGGTTTTCGAGGAGGTCTCATTTTTCCTCCGGGCAGCATTGAGTCAAGCAGACACCTCGTTCGAGCAATACCGGCACACACGGGTCGAGAATCGAATAGCAGACGTTCGTCCCTTCTCGCTTCGCCGACAGGATGCCGCGATCGACCAGCCGCTGAAGCTGGTTTGAGACCGCTTGCGGTTTCATGCCCACGGCCTCGGCCAGCTCATTCACATACAGTTCTTTCTCGCGAACCAGCGCGTGCAGCAGTCTCAAGCGCAGGTCATTGCTGAAGACTTTGAAGAGCCTGCTCAAGGCGACGGCCTGATCGGGAGACAGCAGAGGCCGTTGATGAAGCGCGGGCCGCAGGGGCGGCGCAACCTGTCTTGAGGCTCGTTTTCGAGAGTTCATGGATTACACGATATTGTGTAACTGACGATTGTCAAACCCAGAGCGGTCAGTCGCGGCAGTGACCGAACGGTCAGACGACCTCCGGCAGCGGCAGGTAGTTCTCGATGAGCGGTTGTGGGCGGCCGGCCGGATCGATCACCGGTTTCGTCAGCGGGTTGATGCCGAGGTTGCGGTACAGCGTGCCGATGATCTCTTGGAAGTGGACCGGACGAGTTTCCGCGCTTTCGCCGAGACGATTGGTGCTGCCGATGACTTGGCCACCTTTCATTCCGCCGCCAGCCATCAACGCGCAACTGACTTGCGGCCAGTGATCGCGTCCGGCGTCTTTGTTGATGCGCGGCGTGCGTCCGAATTCGCCCCAGGCGATGACCGTGACATCGTCGAGTAGTCCTCGGTGATGGAGGTCTTCGATCAACGCACTCAGGCACTGATCGAGTTTCGCGCCGTGATCGCGAACCAGTGCGAAGTTCTGGCCGTGACTGTCCCAACGGCCGAACGTCAACGAGACGCAACGGACTCCCGCCTCGACCAGTCGCCGAGCCATCAGCAAATGTTCGTTCGCCGTGGGCGCTCCGTCGTATTGAAAATTAAACGGCTTTCCGGTGCCGTAGCGGGCGCGGACCTCCGCCGGTTCCTTCGACAGGTCGAGCGCATCCACCAGCTTGCTCGACGTGAGCACATCGAATGCGGACTTGGCGAAGGCGTCCATCGCAACCATCTTGCCGCGTTGGTCGGCTTCGCGCTTCAGTCCATCGAGATCCTGGAGCAACGCTTTGCGGTCGTCCAACCGTTTCTCGGCAATCTGGCCACACGGAATCATGTCCGCCATGCCGGGGCCTTCTGGTTTGAACGCAGCGACGGCGGATCCCAGAAATCCCGGTGAGCCGGAATCGGACCACGGGACATGCTGCGTCGTCGCGGTCAGGCCGACAAACGGCGGCACAGCGCGATCGACCGGCCCCAACACTTTCGAAGCAACCGCACCGACGCTGGGGCGACCTCCGACCAGTGCCAAATCCCGCGACGAAAAGCCAGTCATGCACTGATACGCGTCGTGGGCTCCAACCGATCCAACGACCGACCGTACGACAACGCAGCGGTCCATGACGCTCGCCATCCGCGGGAAGACTTCGCAAATCTGAATGCCCGGCACTTTCGTTTCGATCGGAGAGAACTCGCCCCGTAATTCGACGGGAGCGTTGCGCTTCAAATCCCACAGATCCTGATGCGGCGGGCCGCCGCCCAAAAAGATGTTGATCAACGCTTTGTGCCGCGGCTTCTGTGTCGCAGGTTCTGCTCGCAGCAAGTCCGGCAGGCCGAGTGCTCCGAAGCCGAAACCCAGCGCGCCGATCTGCAAAACATTTCGGCGAGTCACACGGTCACAGAATTGAAAACGGTCGTCGTTGGAGAGCGTGATCATGGTTGATTCTCACAAGGCGGGAGACGTGACGGCCGCAAAGGGTCACATCTGAAAGAGGCGGGATCAGGCATGATTTGTGCGAACATCGTGCCGCATCCTTTGGCTCGCCACACAACCGTGGCCAACCTCGCCAGAGATTGAGTGCATGTCACGACACACACGCAAGCTCGGGCAAGTTGGGCGGCGAAGTCCAGAAATCGTGAAGCGCGCCAGCAGAGCGCAGTGGTTGCGCGCGTTGAGCGGCTTCGCTCATCTGCAACTCCAAGGAAGGAGGCTGTATGCCCACGCTCGATCGAACGACTGCACAGGACCAGATTCAATCACTCACGCCCAATCCCGCGCCTTCTCTGAAGCGAACCACTCAACGGCCGACCTTGCTGAGGTTCGCCTGGTGGACAGTTCCGATTCACATCGCACTCGGGTTTGGGTTTTGGTGGATGATGACCAACGCTCCCAATGATTTGGGGACGATGCTGCTTTGGACACACATCGGCTTTCCGATTCTGTTGGTGGTCAGCATCCGTATTTGGTGGGATCGCTGGGGAGAACTGCTGGCTCTGCTGGCCATCAATCATGGAGCCACGTTTGCTGTGCTGATCTGTGTGCCGTGGCCGTCGTCGTGATCTGCCGCTGCTCCGATACTGTGGCTGGTTTTCATCACAGCCGCGAGACGTTTGGCCGGAGCAATCTCAGGGCATTGAAAACAACGGCCAATGAGACGCCCGTATCGGCCGCGATCGCAGACCAAAGCGAGGCGTGGCCGAGGATCGTGAGCAGCACGAATGCCCCCTTGACGCACAGCGAGACGACGATGTTCTGGCGGATGACTCGCAACGTCCGGCGCGAATGACCAATCAACCACGCGACACGGGAGAGATCATCGCTCATCAGGACGACATCGGCAGTTTCAAGGGCCGTGCCGGTTCCGACGGTTCCCATCGCGATGCCGAGACTCGCTCGGATCATCGCCGGTGCGTCGTTCACTCCATCACCAACCATGCCGACCTGGCCATGCTCGGCCAGCAGTCCCTCAATGGCGGCGACTTTCGCTTCCGGGAGCAGTTCGGCGCGGATGTCATCGACTCCGACCGCTTGGCCAACAGCTTGCGCCGTCGACAGATTATCTCCGGAGAGCATCACAAGGTGCCGAATACCGGCGCGGTGCAAGGCCGCGAGTGACTCCTTCGCGTTGGCTCGGACGGCGTCCGCCAAAGCGATCAAGCCACAGACGTGTTTGTCGCTGGCGATGATGACGACGCTGTGTCCACGCGCTCCGAGTTCTTCCAAACGGTCGTGCAATTCCGGAGTTTCTTGGCCTCGCGACTCGAACGCTCGATGCGAACCGATCCAGTAACGTTGCCCCGACAGCATCGCGGTCGCGCCTTGTCCGGGAAGCGATTGAAATTCGTCGGCCGGTGCTGGTCGAACTCCGTGCGAGTCGGCGAAGCGGACGATTGCGGTCGCGAGCGGATGCTGCGAGCGGGATTCGATGGCGGCGGCGATGTTGAGCACTTCGCGTTCATCGTGACCACTGAGCGCGACAACCTCGGTGACTTCGGGACGCCCTTCGGTCAGCGTGCCGGTCTTATCGAAAGCGATCGCGCGCAGTCGCGACGCCAACTCCAGGTAGCTGGCCCCTTTCACCAGCACTCCCTGATGAGCGGCCGAGGCCAACGCCGCAACCATGCTGACCGGTGTCGAAATCACCAGCGCACAAGGGCAGGCGATCACCAGCAGCACCAGGCCTTGATAGAACCAGTCGCCCCAGTTTGCTCCGGCCAGCAACGGCGGCAGCAACATGATCGCCACCGCCAAGCCGATCACCGTCGGCGTGTAATGCCGAGCAAATGTCTCAACCCACTGCTCGGCCGGTGATCGTTTCCGCTGTGCATCGTCGATCAATCGAATGATCCGCGCGAGCGTGGAATCATCAGCGGGCTTCGTCGTGACGATCTCGATCGCACCATCCTGGTTGATCGTCCCTGCGAAGACGTCATCGCCGGATCGCTTCACGACGGGCAGAGATTCGCCAGTGATCGGAGCTTGATTGACGCTGGTTTCCCCTCGGGCCACTTGACCATCGAGCGGAAATCTCTCTCCAGGCCTGATCACTAACCGGGTTCCAGCCAGTATCTCACTTGCCGGCAAGATCGCTTCCGTCCCATCGGCTCGCAGAACGCAAGCGGTGTCGGGAGCCAACTGCATCATCGCTTCAACCGCTCGCCGCGCGCGGTCGATGCTCCAACCTTCAAGGACCAGCGACAGCGCAAACAGAAATGCCACCGTCGCCGCTTCAGAGAATTCGCCGAGTCCGATCGCCCCGGTAATCGCCGCCAACATTAGGACGTTCATGTCCAGACGCACTCGACTCAACGACAACCACGCCTTCGGCACCACAAGACTGACACCCAGAACGGTCGCCAAAAGATTCAGTGCGATGACGATGCGGGGTGTGGGCGATGTGTCATCCCCGATTGCAGCGAGCCATCCGCCCATAACTCCATGGGTCACGAATGCAGTTGCCAGAAAAGCGCCACTCAGCGTCGTGACCCACAATCTCAAGCGACGACGTATATGACTGGCATCGGCACTTCTCGTTTGGTCCGCCTGCCACGCTTCCGCATGCATCCCGATCTGAGCCACGGCAGCGATCAGGTCGCCACCGGCAATCAGCGATTCGTCGTGTTCGACGAACATCACGCCGCGGAGCAGATCAAACGATAACTGGCTGACTCCCGCGCGAGTCTGCAGCGCCGCGCGAAGTTCCGCCGCTTCGTCGGCACAGTCGAGGCCATGAACACGGATCGCCGTCACCATTGTGTGAGCATAACGGAGAAGTGCCCGCGATCAGACCACACCAACATCACAAGGTTGCGGATTCTGTGCCGCGAATCGTGAGAACCGGGCATGTGGCGCTGCGCACGACGTTTTCGGCGACGCTGCCCATCAACAGGTGCTTCAACCCGGTGCGGCCATGAGTCGCCAGGACGATCAAGTCGATTTTCTGGTGCGCGGCGTAATCGAGAATCTCATGGATCGCCGGGCCTTCCCGATGTGCTCGCACGATCGACGAGCAACGCGCGGCAAGGTCGGCATTCGGCAAAACAGCGAGCTTTTCGTGACAGACCTTTCGCAGTTCAGAGAGCCACTGTGGCATCGGAATCAATGCCGTTTCAGGGTTCAACGAAATCGCGTCGTAGCCCTCGAAGACATGCAGCAGGTGCAGTTCCGCTTGAAACGTCGATGCCAGTTCGACCGCGTATTTCAGAGCGTTGAGGCTCAGTTCGCTGAAATCGACCGGGCACAGAATCCTTTTGAGTGTCAGCACGATAGCCGTCCTTTCCGGGATGGAGCGCGGGGGGTGTCCATTGTCATTGCAAGCGCGATGCCAAAGGATTCTCGCGCCGCTCGGCCGTCGCTATGCGTCAGCGTTGACCGCCTGTCACACGGATGGCGTTTGCCGCTCAACAACCGCGTTGAGCGAACTCGCACACACAGTCTGTGACGACTCCGCACGCTGACCTGCTTGACCGCACACTCGCCGCACGATTGTCGCGTTGAATTGTTTAACCTCAACGCCAGCGGCGTGGGCGCGCAGGCCGATGGCGTGGCGGTCAAACGGTCGGCACGACCTTTGCCTTAAGCCGTGCGCCAGCGATCAACAACTTTTCGAGTCACCTAAAAAAGGAGCGGCCATCATGTCCTGGTTCCCCAAGAAATGTGTGGTAGTGCCGATCGACTTCTCATCCGCAACGGACGAGGCGATTCAGACCGCCTTGGAAATCACTCGGCAACCGGGGGAAGTTCATGTGGTTCACGTGGCGCTGCTCCCCAACTTCATTCCGTATGCGGGCGAAGTCGTTTGTACGGTGGAACCGGATCGCTGGCTGGAACTCGCCAAAACGCATTTGGCAGACTCTCTGAAAGCGCGTCCGCAATTCGCGGGTGTGTGCTCGAAAGTCCTGGAAGGGGATGCTGGCGCTCGCATCGCCAGCTTCGCGGCCGAGGTTCACGCGGATTTGATCGTCATGCCCTCGCACGGCTACCACGGAGTCAAACGGTTTCTGCTAGGCTCTGTCGCCGAACAGATAGGAAATTCAAGCCAACAAGCACAAGCAAATGGTAAGCGCTGGGCCCGAACTTGTCAAGTACCAATTTGCGCTAACCTCCACCCCGCCACTGCTTAGTGGTCAATGATCACT
>SXGR01420275.1_pt1 | contig 10676 bp, 5 predicted proteins | sample 3174711 | NCBI WGS metagenome assembly SXGR01 (sample SAMN11356860, study PRJNA531348) | freshwater metagenome | isolation source: freshwater sample F1-60 | place: China: Fuxian Lake, Yuxi | collected 2017-12-25 | reverse complement strand
GCCAGCCGCGCACATCAGGTCTGTAAAACACAGTTCAATCCTTGCGTGTTTACCCGGATCCCATACAACCGTTTCAACACCATGCATTCGTGCGCAGTTGCTGTCCGATGACAGCTCAATGACAGTTCTTGAGTCTATCTTCGGCCTTGCCAGCTCGTTCGGGTCCACGCTGACACTGCGAGACCCGCCGCTTTCATACAGCTATTAATTACCGCCGTCGAGATACGTTGCGCGTCATTTACGGGGGGAGAAGGGGATGTACGTTCGCAATCGTCATGAGGCGGTTTTTATCGGGCTGACCGCAGCGTTTACGACTGGGCCGGGGCGGGCAGCAGTCGCGATGTTCCGCGCTGGTCACCGACATGAGGCTCACGTATGCCGTGCCGGAGCTGCGCACGGCCAAGGGGAGATCTGATTGAATGTCACGAACTCACTGGACAAGAACGCGCCGCTTCGTGCTGGGCGCCCGTTACAGATGGTGATTTGATCGGAGCAGGCATGCGTGTGAACAGCGCGCGTGCCGTTTGAAGTTGATTCGATGGTCTGGTTTTTTTAGTACTGATGCGAACAGATCACATCAGAAGCGTTTAAATAAAGCAGAGGGGTAATTTCGATGAGCGGCACATTCAATAAATTTCGTCAGGTGCTGGGCACCATGGACCGGCGAACAGTGCTGGGCCGGGGCGCAGCCGTAGTGGGTGGTCTGCTCGCCGGACAATTCCTGACATCAGGCAAGGCCGAGGCGCAGGCCAGGGGCGCGACGCCGGTGAATTCGGATAAATCACTTACTCAGAATACCTTTACCGTAAGTATTGCCGGAGAAACTCTGGCGGTCCGGCCCTTCTCGATGCAGACCGAGCCGGAGTTCATGAACCTCGTGAAGCTGATCCGCGAATCGGATCTGTCTGTTGCGCACCTGGAAATGAATTTCGGCACCGATCAGGAAATCAAGTGGACACCGCGCGGCACCGCCGGTGGCGCCAGCTACATGATGGCCGACCCGCAGATCGCCAAGGATCTGCGCTGGATGGGCTTTCACGCGCTGTCGCTGGCGCACAATCACAGTTTCGACTGGGGTCCGGAAGGCATCATGGCCACCATCAAACACACCAAGGAAGCGGGCATGGGGTACGCGGGAACCGGGCCGGATCTCGAAACAGCGCGCGCGCCCGGTTACTTCGAGGTGGACAAGGGCCGCATCGGCATGGTGTCCATCGGTTCGGGCAACAATCTGTACGAATGGGCGGGTTACGGCAAGGGCAATATCCCCGGCCGCCCCGGCATGAACCCGCTGCGTGTGAGTACGCGTTATGAGGTCCCCCATGCTGCTGCCGAGCAGCTGAAAGCCGTTGCCAAGAACCTCGGTGTAATGAGCGATGCGGCGGCAGCCCGCAAGGAGTTCAACATCAGCCCGGGTGCTGCAGGCGCCGGCACCGGCACCGCATCGTTCGCCTGGGTGGATGGCGACAAGTACAACATCACCTCGTTCGCGCATCCAAAGGATGTCGAAGCCAATCTGAGGTCGGTGGCCGAGGCGCGGGCGATGTCGGATTTCGTGCTGGTTGAGCACCACAACAGCACTTCGGAAGGCGGGCGTTCTCAGGATCCGAGCGAGTTCGTCGTGGACTTTGCCCGCAAGACCATCGATACCGGTGCAGACCTCTATGTCGGCCACGGCTGGCATACCTTCCTGGGCATTGAAATCTACAAGGGCAAGCCGATCATTCTCGGCACCGGCAACTTCATTTTCCAGACCGGATTCCAGACCAGAATTCCGGCTGACCAGTTCGAATCCTACGGTTATGACATGGACAAGCTGGTGACCCTGAACAAGACCATGGGTACTTCCCAGATGCATCCCGGTGGCGGTAATGAAGACTGGTGCTGGACCGCACTCTTCCAGTTCAAGTATGTCAACAGGAAACTGACGGAGATCATTCTGCACCCGGTCGAGATGGGCATGGACTTCTCGAGTGGCAAGGGCGTTCCTTACCGCAAGGTGGGTGACTGGAAGTGGCCCTACATCGATGGCAGTCCGCGCCTGGCCTATGGCGCAAACGGTGCGGCAATCCTGAAGCGTTTGCAGGATCGGTGTGCCCTGCGTGGTACGAAGATGGAGATTGCAGGTGGCGTAGGCGTCATCAAGGTTGCCTGAGGCAACAGGCAAACAAGCTTGCGCTGACTGATGCCCGATGCACATCGAGCGATGTGCATCGGGCCTGGTCGTGATGGCTGCAGGATATTTTTTTCAGGGGTAACACTCGTATGAGCGACACAACTACACGTCGTGATGTCCTGATCGCCGGGCTCGCGGTGACGGCCACGGCTGTTTCATCAGCACAGGCGCAGGCGCCGACGCGGTTTCGCGTCGCGCTGGCAGGCGACTACGAGCATGTGGCCTTGAAGGCTGCCGCATGGGATACGCTGGGTTCCGATGCTGACGTTGTCAGCTTCAATCAGCCATTCCGTTCCACCCGTGAAACGGTCCGGGCGCTGCGTGACTTCGATGCCATTGTGCTGATGCGCGAACGCGTGCCCATGCCGCGCGAAGTGCTCGAACAACTGCCGCGACTGAAGCTGATTGTGTTCAGCGGCATCATGAACGCCACGCTGGATCACAAGGCGGCAGCGGATCGCAACATCATCGTGTGCAGGGCAATGGGCATGGGGGGTGGCGAAGAAGAGTCTTCCGGCAGTAGCGGCGGCGGCAGTGGTGGTGGCGGGCCGTCGGAACTCTCACTGGCGCTGATGCTGGCGTGCGCCTGGCACATCCCGCAGGCGGACGCACTGATCAGGCAGGGTGGCTGGATCATGCAGCCGAATAGTCCGCTGCGGATTCCACTGTCAGGAAGAACGCTCGGCATCGTCGGCTACGGCGGTATCGGCGCGCGCACCGGACGCTATGGCCAGGGTCTGGGGATGAAGGTGCTGGGTTTCAGCCGCAGCCTCACTGAAGAAGCGGCACGCGCCGATGGCGTCACCAAGGCGGATCTCGAGACGCTGCTGCGCACCTCCGATGTCATCAGCGTGCATCTGCCGCTGACGGCCCAGACCAGGGGGATGATCGGCGCAAAGGAAATCGCCATGATGAAGCCCGGTGTCATCCTCATCAATACGGCGCGCGGACCCATCATCGATGAAAAGGCGATGATCGAGGCCTTGCAGGCCCGCAAGATCGCCATGGGTGGCTTCGATGTTTTTGACGAGGAGCCGTTGCCTGCCAATCATCCACTGCTCAAGTTGCCGAACGTCGTGATGACGCCGCACATCGGTTATGTGTCCGAATCTGGCATGGTCAACCGGTACAAGGCGCTGCTTGAGGTGCTGGTTGCCTATCGCAAGGGCGAGATCAAGGGCCGCTACACGCCCGCAGCGCGGGACATGGTGGGATCGGGTTGAGGCTTTGTTACCGGCGTTGCTGACTGCGATGCCGGTAAAGTTGCACTGATTGTGAATTGAGCCCGGTGCTGAATGGCCTCAGGTCAAGGTGTTTCCATGTAGAGGCGGCTCGCGAACCGCCCTCCGAATTCCTGAAATCAGCAAGCGCCATTCGACCCTGGTGGACTGTAACGACTGATGTTGACCGTGCATGTTTGCCCCCACCCTGACCCGCATATCTCACCGTCTGACCGATTTGTCGATTGTATAGTGAAGTAGTCTGGCGCTCGCTGACGGGGTAGGGTTTGATCGCTTGAGGTCGCGCCGGGGGCGTTTGCCGCCGATAGGTATCCGCCACCGTACGCGACGATTTTCAGGATCAGTTGAGCGTGAGGGGTGTCTGGTTCGTAAAGCGGCTTAACGCGCCGCAGCGCTGAACAGTGAGGTAAGCCTCCGGCTAAGCCGGGGGACTCACCGAGGCTTCACCTATGAGACGGTCGATGATGACTGTTTCTGACTTGGGTCCATACCTGAAGGAGACGCACATGTTGCTCAGACTGACCACTTCGACGCTGTTGATCTCTGCTGCATTCAGCCAGTCCGCAATGGCGGCAACTGCCTGCGAGAATCTGGCTTCACTGAAACTGCCTGACACAACGATTACAGTGGCAACCCGGGTGGCGGCGGGTGCCTTCGTGGCCACCGAGGGTAACGCCCGGGCTCGCGACCCGAAAACGTACAAGGACCTGCCAGCGTTCTGCAGAGTGGCGGGTGTGATCAAGCCGTCCGCGGATTCAAACATCAAGTTTGAAGTGTGGATGCCTCTGGAAAAATGGAATGAACGGTTTCAGGGTGTCGGCAATGGTGGCCTTGCCGGAACCCTGAGTTATACGGCGATGGCCGGCGCACTCGCCGACGGCTATGCCACGGCCAGCACCGATACCGGCCACGCGGCGGAGAATGGCGGCACCGCGTTATGGGCGATGGGCAGCCCCGAGCGCATCAAGGATTTCGGCCATCGCGCCGTGCACGAGATGACGGCCAAGAGCAAGGCGGTGGTGGCAGCCTATTACGGTTCAAAGCCGCGCTACTCCTATTGGATCGGTTGTTCCGAAGGCGGTCGCCAGGGAATGGGCGAGGCGCAGCGTTATCCGGAAGACTACGACGGCATCGTCGCGGGTGCGCCGGTATTCGGCTGGACGCGCACCCAGACCCGCAACCTTGGCCTGCAGAAAATCCAGCGCGATGATCCTGCGTCGTTCGTGCCGGGCAGCAAGCTGAAGGTGCTGCATCAGGAAGTCATGAATCAATGCGATGCGCTGGATGGTGTGAAGGACGCTGTGATTACCCATCCACCGGCCTGCAAACTCGACTGGTCGAAGATCATCTGCAAGGCGGGCGACCAGCCGAATTGCCTGACACCTTCACAAGCGAAACTGATGCAGGCCGATTACGCCGGCTCATTCAATGCGCGTACCGGCGAACGTTTGATGTTCGGCCATGCCGTGGGCTTCGAGATCGAACATGGCGAACGCACCGACTTTGCCGAGACGCCACCCGCCAACCGGCTGGAGGCCTCGGCCTTCTGGCGTTACTTCGTGTTCGACGATCCCAGGTGGGACGGCGCGAAGTTCGATTTCGACAAGGATGTGGAGTTTGCCGATAAAAAAGCCGGCGCCGACATGAACAACTTCGATCCGGACCTGCGCGCCTTCAAGGCTCGTGGCGGCAAGCTGCTCCATTATCACGGCTGGTGGGATGCACAGCCGACGCCGTACAACAGCATCGACTATCACGCGCGCGTGCAAAAGGAGCTCGGTGGCGAAGTCAGCGACTTCTATCGCCTGTTCATGGTGCCCGGCATGGGGCATTGCGGCGGCGGCCCCGGCACGGATCAGTTCGACAAGATCGGCACGATTCGCGCCTGGGTGGAAGAAGGCAAGGCGCCCGACATGATTCATGCGGAGCACAGGACCGATGGCAAGGTGGATCGCAGCCGGCCGTTGTGTCCGCATCCGCAGGTCGCCAGATACAAGGGCAGCGGCAGTACGGATGACGCAGCCAATTTCGTATGCGCACGACCATAGTACGATCAGGGTGGCGTGCTATCCACCGCCGTGCTTGATGACTTTGCATTTGCAGTGGTGATTGTAAAAGCTCACCTATGGTTGTCACCGGTAACCATACGCAAGTGTCGGCAACTTTCCTGTCAAAAAGCTATCGCGCTCTGATCAGGATTTTCTGTCGCGCCTGCTCAATGGCCAGATCTGGTTCGCGAGCGAGCACTTCGACAAGCGACTCCGGATCATCAGCATCGAATACACCGGTGTAAGTGCGCGCAGCGATGGCAGTATCATCGAGGATAATCTGCTCGCGGTTGTAACGATTGAATTCCTGAACAATGGTGGCCAGCGAATCCTCACGGAAGATCAGCCGCCGTTCCCGCCAGGTAATGGCGTCCGCCACATTCTCGACCTCCTGCACATTGATGGTTCCATTTCGATTGATTTTCGCAACTTCACTGGCGGCGAGGCTGACGCTTGGCGAATCCCCGGGTGCGACGACCGCTTCACCTTGTTTTTCCAAAGGCAGGGCGGCGTTCCTGTCCGTGATTCCGGAGCTGACTTTGACACGACCTTCGATCACGGAAACTGTAGTTCCATCCGGCTGCGCATAAATATTGAATTGAGTGCCCACCGCCTGGATCACAGCAGTGCTGGTATGGACACGGAAGGGTGCATTGGGGTCATGATGAACCCTGAACAAGGCTTCGCCTTCGATCAGTCTGATATCACGCAACTGACTGGTGAAACGCAGTTCTACACGCGAACGGGTATTGAGATACATCACCGATCCATCTTCCAGCTCGAATGCCCGCTGCTCTCCGGCTACGGTTTCGAACTCTTGCCAGCGGGGTCCAATCGGCATCAGCAGCATGAACAATGTGACCAGCACCAGAGTCGCCGCGATGGCGATTCCACGCCAGTGGCGACGTGATATTTCCGGAACTGCCATGCGATTGAAACGGCTTGCGGCATGCACAATGTTTCGGTCAACCTGCGTCAGCAGGGATTCGATGTCGTGACGACGCTCGGAGTCAAATTCGCCTAACGCATTGTCCAGTGCATACATCGACAGGAAGTCGCGCACGTTGCGCGGTGATTCCTTCAGCCAGGCAACGAATTGCGCGCGCTGCCTGGCCGTGGGCTGGCGGAGAGTCTCTACCCATGCGGAGGCTTGCTGTGCATGCAAGGTTTCGATTTGATGCTGCTCGTTCATCGCTGCGCGTTCATGTTCTGGGTATCCGCGAGTATGACCCGCAGACTGGCACGGGCTTCCACAACATACTTTTCCACGGTATGCACCGACAAATTGGCAGTTTGCGCGGCTTCGGAGTAGGAAAGTCCATCCCGTTTGACCAGCAGCAACACCAATCGATGGGTGGGGGGTAGTTGGCGAAACGCACGCTCGAGCCGCGTCTGGATGTCCAGCTGCTCTGCGAGACCCTGCGCCGTCGCTTCTTCCAGGTTGGCGCCGATTTCTTCGCTGACTTCCGAGTCGAACAACACGGGATCTTGTTGTTTCCGCTGACGAAATTCGCTGACCACATTCGCTGCGATTCCAAGCAGATAGGCTAGCGGCTTGCGTACCAGATCGGCATTCTGAACCCGCAGCAGTCTTGCGAAGACCTCTTGCGCCAGATCATCCGCATCCTGTGATTGGCCGACGCGTCGCAGCAGAAAACGCCGTAACTCCCGACTGTTACCTCGAAAGATCGATTCTGCAAGCCGCTCGACGGAGCCGGGGGATTTGATGTGTTCAGATGACATTGGCTCATCCATCGGTGCGCCTATATTACTAGTCTTGTCGATGAAGAAAAAACCAGTAGTGAATTTTGAGTACCGGGTTTTGCCGCGCATGACAGACGAAGTAAACACAGGGCAGATACACGCCGCGAACAGCTGCGCCTCAGCCTTTACCGAAGAACTACGCAATGACTATTAACTGGGGGGTAACCTGGATGCGAACAGTCTTGCTGGGCACAATGGGTGCGCTTGCCTTGGGATTGCCTGCGTCTGCCCAGACACAAGGCAGAATCACTGCGTTCCCTCTCACCATTCCTGCCGCTCCGCTCGGTGACTCGCTTAATGAATTCGCGCAGCAAACCGGTCTGCAGGTGCTGTTTTCATCCCAGCTCGTGGCACAGCTGCGCGGTCCGAGAGTGGCCGGTTCCCACACAGCGGAGGAAGCGCTGAGCCAGTTGCTGGCCAACACCGGGTTGAGGTTTGAGTTCGTCAACCCCAGGACGGTCACCATCGTCACTGCATCCAATCCTGGCCCACCGCCCGCGTCAGCTGATTCCGCTGTGGACAACACACTGCCGCAAGGGCAGGGCGACGCCAAGGAGACGCATGCTGAGAGTCCTAAAACGCCGAGAACCAACTACGCCAATTCCAATAGCAATAGGGGAGTGACTTCAGTGAAACACAGTGGTTTTTTTTCACGTCTGGCGACTTTGCTGGGATTTTGCGCATCCGTGTCCGGTACGGCGTGTGCGCAAAGAGCAGAGGCCGCCAATGCCGATTCTCCCGAGCTTGAGGAGGTGGTGGTCACCGGCTCGCGCGTGATCACCAACGGCAACAACAGTCCGACGCCCGTCACGGTGGTGAGTGCGCAGGACATTCTGCAGTTGCAGCCGAGCACAATCTCTGACGCGTTGAACCTGTTGCCGGTGTTCTCCAGTCCGCGCAACCAGCTTGCCAACCCCAATGCCGCCATCGGTTCCGGTGGCGGCGGCAATGGCGTCGCCAGCCAACTGAATCTGCGCAATCTGGGCGCGCAGCGCACGCTGGTGTTGCTGGACGGTCATCGCGTTCCGCCGACTACCTCCACCGGTATCGTCGACAGCGACATGATTCCGCAGATGATGGTCAAGCGTGTGGATGTGGTGACCGGCGGTGTGTCTGCGGTCTATGGTTCCGACGCCATTACCGGTGTGGTGAACTTCGTGACCGACCGGGATTTCAACGGTGTGAAGTTCAACGTGCAGACCGGCGTTGCCGCCGAGAGCGACGGCAGGCAGTACGAGGCGGGCATTGCCTGGGGCGCGAAGCTGGGTTCAAAAGCGCATATAGAAGCCAGCTATGAATATCGCGATGACGAGGGCATCCTGTATCGCTCGGCGCGGCCTGACAACCATTTGTGGACAGTGCAGGGTAACGGCACCACGATACCCTACTTTCTTACGGCTGATGCACGCCGCTCCGATGTTACCTTCGGCGGCAAGATCAACAACGGTGCGTTGATCAATCAGCATTTCGTGGCGAACGGCGTGCTCGCTGCTTTTACCAACGGCGCGCCTACCGGCATCAACAACACGCAACTGGGCGGCGATGGCGCATATTACGATGGCTCGCTCAAGGCGCCGTTGCGCAGTCATCAGCTGTTCGGCCGCTTTGATTACGACTTTACCGATACATTGCATGGCTATGCGGAGCTGGCCGGCAACAAGAAGCGTAACGAGATCCATGCCAGCTATCTCACGCTTACCAACGTGACACTGAGCCGCGATAACGGGTTCCTGCCGGCGGCCTATCGCAGCCAGATTCCGGTCGGCCAGACCACTTTCACAGTCGGCAAGTTCGTGCGTAACGCACCGCGCCTCAATCCGGTGATCGATGAGAAGCAGCTGGTATTCCAGGCCGGACTGGAAGGCGGCCTGGGTGGCTACCAGTGGAATGTCGCCTACGTGCATGGCAACGCCGTGCTGGAAAGCACGCAGGCGGCCAACGTCAACAATCTGCGTCTTGCCGCCGCGCTGGACGCGGTGACCAACTCATCCGGCCAGACCGTCTGCAGCGTGACCATCACCAATCCCGCCGCGTTTCCGGGTTGCGTGCCGCTGAACGTGTTTGGTCCCACTGCCGAGAGCCCGGCAGCACTGGGTTACGTGCTTGGTAATCCGACATTCAAGGCGACAACCGTACAGGATGATCTGTCCGCCAGCATCAGCGGCTCGCCGTTTGATACCTGGGCCGGACCGTTCAAGGCCGCGTTGTCGGCCGAGTGGCGCCATCAGACCTACAAGGCCGTCAGCAGCGATCCACCGGTAAACGTGGACTGCGCGGCGCTGGGGTTGCGTTTCAATTGCGCGAATCTCACCTACACCGATCCCGTGGATGCATCCAGAAGACTCATTCCGGCATATGCCAATTCTTTCAGCAGCCGCACGCCGGTCGAGCAGACCGTCATTGAAGGCGCCATCGAATTCGATGCACCGCTGCTGGCGGGCGTGCCGCTGGTGAAGTCCTTCAACTTCAATGGCGCGCTGCGTCATACCAACTACGATACCAGTGGCAGTTACACCACCTGGAAAGCGGGCATTGACTGGCACATGAACGATTCGCTGCGTTTTCGCGGAACGCGTTCGCGCGACATCCGTGCGCCGACGCTGGATGACCTGTATTCACCGGTGGTGGGCACGCCGCAGAACGTACAGGATGTGTTGTTCACTCCCGCGATTACATCCAATGCCACCCGGTTCGAAGCCGGCAATCCCGATGTGACGGCGGAAATCGGCAACACTACCACGCTGGGTGTCGTGTTCCAGCCGGAAGCATTGCCGGGCTTCAGTGCGTCGCTGGATTATTTCGACATAACCATCACCGACGCCATCAACGCGATCCAGGGCACCAACCCGACGGTACAGCGCGCGTGTTATGCCAGCGGCGGTGCCTCACCCTATTGCGCGCTGCAGACACGTGCACAGGGCAACTTCAACGCAGTGACCGGCAATATCGTGACGCAGTGGCGCGTTGGCTATCTCAACATTGCCGAAATCAAGACCCATGGCGGCGACCTGGAGCTGAACTATGCAACCCGCATCGGTTCACGTCCCCTGGCGCTGCGCGGTCTGGTGACTTACCAGCCGCATATCTACTACAGGACGCCGGGTCTGCCGACCCTTGATCAGGGTGGTGTCGCGTTCGGCAGCGGCGGCCTGCAGGCAAGTCCGACGACACGCGTGACAGCGATGGTTCGCTACAGTCCCATCGACAATCTTGCTGTCGACCTGTTGACCCGCTGGCGCAGTTCACTGGCCATGACCGGCGATCCTTCGGTGGTGACAACCGGTCAGAAGGCGCCGTCGGTCAGTTATACGAATCTGAATCTCACCTACACCGTGCCGTTCAGCAAGGGTAGTGTTGATGTGTACGTGAACGTGCAGAACCTGTTCGATGAGGGAGCTCCGCCGGCCAACGTTAACACCACGCAGACCCAGATCGGTCTGTTGGGCG
>SXGR01490080.1_pt1 | contig 10677 bp, 3 predicted proteins | sample 3174711 | NCBI WGS metagenome assembly SXGR01 (sample SAMN11356860, study PRJNA531348) | freshwater metagenome | isolation source: freshwater sample F1-60 | place: China: Fuxian Lake, Yuxi | collected 2017-12-25 | reverse complement strand
ACCGACTTCTTGCGGGCCGACGCGCGCTCCGCGCTCGACTCCGCGTACCGCAAGCGGTCGGTCGTCAACGTCTGGCTGGCCGGCGGCGCCTCGCACCTGGACACGTTCGACATGAAGCCGGACGCCCCGGCGGAGTTCCGCGGCGAGTTCAAGCCGATCGCGACGCGGGTGCCAGGCTTGCACATTTGCGAGCACATGCCCAAGATCGCCGAGCGGATGGACCGCATGGCGCTGATCCGCTCGCTCACCGGCACGATCGACTCACACGACGGGGCGATGTGCGCGACCGGCTACCCGCCGGGCAGCCTGAAGAACATCGGCGGGCGGCCGAACATCGGCTCGGTCGTGGCCAAACTGCAGGGCCCGACCAACGGCAACGTGCCCACGTCGGTCGCCATGATCTCCGGGTACAACCCCAGCGAGCAAGCCTACTCCCGCTCGGCCGGTTTTCTTGGTTCGACCTACGACTGTTACACCCCGGACAGCGAGGGGGCGCGAGCCAACCTGACCGCCCGGAACGTGACACCGGACCGCCTGCGTCTCCTGTCGGGCTTCGACACGGGCCGCACGGGCGGTGACCCCCGCGGGACCATGGAGGCGATGGACGTCTACACCCGGCGGGCGGTCGAGTTCTTGACCTCGCGGCAGTTCGCGCAGGCGCTCGACATTGGCGCCGAACCGCTGAAGGTGCGGGACCGGTACGGCATCGGGTTCGGGAAGAGCCCCAAATCCAAAAGAACACTCGGGCTGCAGAACGCCCGGTTCCTCATGGCGCGTCGGCTGATCGAGTGCGGCGCGCGGTGCGTCAACGTGACCTGGGAAGAAGAGGGCGAACGGCGGTGGGACACCCACAGTGACAACTTCAACGCCCTGCGCCACGAGTTGTTGCCGTCCTTCGACCTCGGCCTCAGTGCTTTTTTCGACGACCTCGATGTGCGGGGCCTGATGGACGATGTCCTCGTGCTCGTCTGGGGCGAGTTCGGCCGCACCCCGCGGATCAACGACAAGGCGGGGCGCGACCACTACGCCCCGGCGGCGTCCGCGCTCCTCTTCGGCGGCGGTCTCAAAGTGGGTCAGGTCATCGGCAGCACGACGAAGAACGGGGAGCGACCCAAGGACCGCCCCATCCACTACCAGCAGATGTTCGCGACCCTGTACCGGCACCTCGGGATCGACCCGGGAACCACCACGATCATGGATCCGAACAACCGTCCCCAATACCTCCTCGAAGAGACGGACCCGATCCGCGAACTGCTGTGACCTCCCGCCGGTACGCCGCTTGAGCAGTCGCGACGATCCCGCCACGCTTGCGTTCCCGCCACACGCCCGACGCGCTCACCGAACTTCGAAAGCGCTGCGACGCTGAACACTCTGGGTTCGCTGAAGCCCCATCGGAGACTTGTGATGTGGAACGTGCTCGGCAGTCTGTTCTGCCTCTGCTCGCTCGGTGCGACGAACCTGCGAGCCGAGGATAAAGCGGTCACCATCACGGCCGACCAAGCCAAGCAGTTGGCGCAGGACAGGAGCGGCCGGCTTCTGCTCGATCACCTGAGTGCGCTCACGCCCGAAGCGGCGAAGGAACTGGCTCGCCACGAGGGGTGGCTGTCGCTGAACGGCCTCACGTCCCTCTCGAACGAAACCGCGGAGGCACTCGGTCAGCACAAGGGACAACTGCACCTCGACGGGTTGACGGCGCTCTCGCCGGAGGCCGCCCGCGCACTGGCCCGGCACTCCGGCGAACTGTCCCTCAATGGGTTGACGACGCTTTCGGACGAGGTCGGCGTCGCGCTCGCGAAGCAGACGGGCGGGCGCCTGCACCTCAAGGGCGTGAAGTCCCTGTCGACAGAAGTGGGCAAGGCGCTCGCGCAACGCAAAGGGGGCGGGCCGACCCACAAGGTGTGCCTCGACGGGTTGGAATCCCTGCCTGTCGAGGCGGCCGAGGCACTCGCCGAGACGCATCCGCACAACTGGGATGGACGATTGCCCGGGCTCAAGACCGTATCCGTGGAGGTGGCGAAGGCGCTTGCGAAACGGCAGCACGGCTTGAGTTTGGAGGGGCTGACATCGCTCTCGGACGAGGCCGCGAAGGCACTTGGCGGAAAACTGGGCGGCAATCTGCCGCGGTTGACCTCGCTCACAGTTGAGTCGGCCAGAGCGATTACTGGACCGGTTCCGGGGCAGTTCCATCGCACGCTCGTTCTCGATGGCCTCACCGCGCTGCCCGACGACATCGCCCTGGCGATTGGTGGCAAAGACAGTCGCGGCAACTTGCACCTCAACGGCCTGACCACACTGACCCCGGTCGCCGCGAAAGCCGTCTGCCAGCGCGAGGGCGACCTGTACCTCGACGGCCTCACCACGATCCCCGACGAGACACTCGAGGCGATCGCCGAACACAAATCGCCGGGCTACGCGAGGCCGGTCGTCTTCCTCAGGGGCCTGACGAAGCTGTCCGACGACGGGGCCGTGATCCTGGCGGTGTGGCCGAAGTGGAGCGGCGAACTGCCGGCCGTGACGACGCTCTCCGAAAAGACCGCCACGGCCCTGGCCTCGTCGCGGAACTGGGACGGCAAACTCCCTGCCGTGAAGACTCTGTCCGTCGAAACCGCGCGGGCACTCGCCCGGCGCCGGGGCGACCTCGCGCTGGACGGCCTCACCGAACTTTCCGACGCTGCCGCGGCCGCACTCGCCGGACACCGGGGCGGTACTCTTTCGCTGAACGGGCTGAAGAACCTCTCGGACACGGCCGCCGCGGCGCTGGCCCGCCGCGGCGGCCGGTTGTCCCTCGCCGGGCTGGCGACCCTGTCCGATGGCGCGGCCGGTGCCCTTGCGAAGCACCCGGGCGACTGGTTGATCCTCGACGGCCTCACGGCTCTGACCGCTCCGGCGGCGAAGGCGCTGGCGCAACACCCGGGCGTGGTCTCGCTCAACGGGTTGACATCGCTCGCCCCCGAGACGCTGAAGACGCTGAAAACCAATACCAGGATCGGTCTGCCCGAGAAGTTCCGCGCCGCGGTCGTCCACGCGCCCGCGAAGGCCGACGAGAAGGTCGTCCGCACCTTCCTCGACGCCCACTGCGCGAGCTGCCACGACGCCGGCACCAAGTCGGGCGACTTCACCCTCGACGCGCTCGCGAGGGACGACGTCGGCGGGCGCGTTGCCTACGCCTCGATCCTGGAACGACTGCGTGCCGGGGACATGCCCCCGCCGTCGAAGAAGGCTCGCCCCGATCCCACCGAGACAGCCGGGGTTGCGAAGTGGATCGAGGCGAAGCTCGACGCACCCTTGCCCGGCAAGCCCGCCTACTACCCCGTGCGGGAGAAGCCGATCGACGGGAACCGGCTGCCGAACGCGATCCTCTTCGGCGGCCCGCGCGGGCCGAGCGCCCCACCCCCGCCGCGGCTCTGGCGGCTCTCGCCGTCGGCCTACACCAAGTGGCTCGGGGAGTTCAACGCGCACGGCCTACAGCAGCCGTTCGGCGTGATCCAGGACGCGGGCTTCCGCGACTTCGCCTCCCTGTACGCGCCCGACGAGGGGGCCACCGGGTTGCTCCTGTCGAACGCCGAACAACTAGTCTCCGCCCAGGTCCGCGCCCACCAGCTCGTGAACATCAACGACAACCCGGCCGCGGCCAAGGAGAACCTGTGGCCGAACGAGGCCCGCATCAAGACCGCCACCGACGCCGAGCGCGAGTTGCTCAAGAAGGGCGTGCGGGTGCGACAGGGCAACGGGACGTTCGCCCCGCTCCTGCACCCGCACGTGCGGGCGACGAAGGAGGAGTTGGAGAAGGCCGTCCGGCAGCAGTACCAGACGGCCATCGCCCGGCAGCCGGGCGCGAAGGAACTTGCCAGCGTCCTGGCGCTGTACGACGACATCGCCCGCGACGGCGACTTCGCACTGGCCGAGAAGACGATCCTCATGGCCCCGATGCTGACGCCCGAGGCCGTCCTGCGGTTCGAGGTCGGGATGGGGGCCGAGGTGCGACCGGGCGTCCGCATGCTGTCGCCCCGCGAGACCGCCTTCGCGCTGAGCCTCGCGCTTTCGAGCAAACGGGACCCCGGCCTCCTCACGGCCGCGGCGCAGGGCAAGTTGACCACCCGCGAAGAGGTCGCCGAGAGCGTGTGGCGCGTCCTCAACGATCCGAAAATCGACAAGTCCCAGGTGCTGTGGTTCTTCCGCGAGTACTTCGACTACTACCGCGCCCCCGAGGTGTTCAAAGACCCGCTGCCCGATCACATGACGCGCCGCGGCATCGGGTACCACCCGCAGAGCTACGTTGCCGACACCGATTTCACGATCCTGAACGTCCTGGCCCACGACAAGGACGTGCTGCGCGAACTGCTCACCTCGCCGACCGCCTACCGCAGCCACGAGTTGTTCCGCCCGGACAGTCCGATCTTCCGCCACCTGCCGCCGACCGCGGGCGAGAACCGCCGGGCACCCCAGGGCGACCGCATCGGCATCCTGATGCAGCCGAGCTGGCAGGTGGCGTGGTCGACGAACTTCCACAACGACATCGTCCGGCGGGGCCGGTGGGTGCGCGAGCGCCTGCTAGGTGGGCGAGTGCCGGACCTGCCGATCAATGCCGCTGCGATGATACCCGACGACCCGCACCGCACCTTGCGGCAGCGGCAGATGGTGACGCGCGAGGCCCAGTGCTGGAAGTGCCATTACCGCATGGACGAACTCGGGCTGCCGTTCGAGAACGTGAACCATTACGGCTTCCCGCGCCGTGCGGAGGAGGTGCTCGACCTCGAAGCGATGGCGCAGAGCAAGGAGAAGAAGGCGAAGATCTACCGCTACGCCCCGCTCGATACGACCGGGTTCATCGCATACAGCGGCGACCCGAAGCTCGACGGTCCCGTCAAGGACGCTCCCGAGATGCTCCGTCGGCTGGCGGGCTCGGACCGGGTGCGGCAGGTCTTCATCCGCCACGCCTTCCGCTTCTTCCTCGGTCGCAACGAAACCCCGGGCGACGCCTTCACTCTGCAAGAGGCGGAGAAAACCTACCTCGACAGCGGCGGCAGCTTCAAGGCACTGCTCGCATCGCTGTTGTCCTCGGAATCCTTCCTGTACCGAACCGTTCCCGCCAAGGAGACGAAATGATCACTTCGCAACGCATGTTCACCCCCGACCAGTTGGACCGGCGGACGGCTCTCAAGGGTGTCACGCTCGGCGCCGGAGCGGTGGTCCTCCAACCGTTCGTCAACGCGCTGGCCGCCGAGGCCCGCGGCGAAGCCCCGCCGCCGCGTATCGTCTTCCTCATGCAGGGGAACGGCCTCTGGCCGCACCACATCCAGCCAAAGGGCGTCGACAAGAAGAAGACGGACCGCCTCGTCGATTTGCCGCTTGGCGACCTGGAACTACCCGACCCCATCGCACCGCTGGCCCCGTTCAAGAAGCGACTCGGGATCATCCAGAACCTCTCGCACAAGATCTCCGGGGGCGGCGACCACGGCAAGCAGTACGGCGCCCTCGGCTGCTTCAACTGGCGCCGCGGGCCGCTCGCCCAGACGATCGACAACGCCCTGGCCGCGGCCCGCCCCGGCCCCATCCCGGTCGTCGGCCTGGGCGTCACCCCCTCGCCCGAGACCGTGTTCATCAACAGCGTGTCGGCCATCGCCCCCAAACGGCCGCTGCCTATCGTCTGCCAGCCGGAGATCGCGTTCCAGACGCTGTTCGGCAGCGTGGCGGAGGGGAACGCGGGGAAGGCGCATCAGGCCCGGAACAAGCTGCTGGACTGGTGCCGCTCGGACATCAAGCGGGTGCGGGAAGAGCTGCCCGCGATGGACCGGGAGAAGCTCGACGTGTACCTCGACACGTTCGAGCAGATGCGGACCCGCCAGGACACGGTCGCGGCGCTGAAGGACCAGCTCAAGGCCAACGTCCCGTCGATCGACAAGTTCAACGGCAAGGTCATCACCGAGCGGTTCGAGGCGCAGTGCGCGCTCGCGGCCGCGGCGCTGGCGTCCCGGCTGACGAACGTGGTCACCCTCGACGCGTCGTACGCCGCCTATTACATGTGGAAGGAACTGGGCGTCACGGTCGACGGGCACTCGATCGGCCACATGACCGGGCACCCGGACCGGGACAAGCACTGCACCCCGATCCGCAAGTTCCACGCCGAGCGCGTCGCGGACCTGGCCCGGCGGCTCGACGCCATCAAGGAGGGCAACGGCACCGTCCTCGACAACACGCTCATTGTGTGGATGAGCGACTCCGGCGAGGAGCACCACGGCTTCTGCGCCGAGTGGCCGCTGGTCGTCCTCGGCGACCTCGGCGGCCGGCTCAGGACCGCGGGGCGGTTCCTGCAGTTCCCCACCTACCAGAGCGCCGGCCACCGCACGATCGCGAACTTCTACCTCGCCCTGTTGCACGCCGTCGGCGACAAGCGGAAGTCGTTCGGCGAGATTGATCCGGCGCTGGAGGGCTTGCGCGACGTCAACCAGTCCGGCCCGCTGGCGGAGGTTCTGGCGTAATCGGCGTCTGGACGCTCTCTTCACTCAGGAAATGTCATGCGCGCTGCTGCCCTCTTGCTGATCGTGTTGACTGCGAGCCACCCCGACCCCGCACTGCTTCGGGCCGGACCGGAGCGCAGCGACTCGGTCACGAATAGCATCGGCATGAAGCTCGCGTTCGTCCCGCCGGGCAAGTTCGCGATGGGCTCACCGGAGGGCGAGCCGGGCCGGGAAGCACAAGAGTTACAGCACGAGGTCGAACTCACGAAGGGGTTCTATCTCGGAACGTGTGAAGTCACGGTCGGCCGGTTCAAGCAGTTCGTCAAGGACACGAAGTACGAGACCGACGGCGAACGCGACGGCAAGGGCTCGTACGGCATCGACGCGGCCGGCAAGATCGAACAGATGCAGGCGAAGTTCACCTGGAGAAGTCCCGGCTTCGAGCAGACCGACGATCACCCCGTGGTCAACGTCTCCTGGAATGATGCCGAGGCGTTCTGCCGGTGGCTGAGCACGAAAGAGAAAAAGACGTATCGCCTACCGACCGAGGCGGAGTGGGAGTACGCCTGCCGCGCCGGCTCAACGACCGCCTACTCCCACGGCGACGATCCCGAAGGTTTAACCGCCGTCGGCAACGGGGCCGACGCCACCGCGCGGGCCCGGTTCCCGGGCTGGAGTCTCGGCATCAAGGCAAAGGACGGCCACGTCTTCACCGCCCCCGTGGGCCGGTTCAAGCCGAACGCGTTCGGCCTGTACGACACGCACGGCAACGTGTGGGAGTGGTGCGAGGACTGGTACGAGCCCAACAGTTACCCCAAGGACAAGCAGGTCGATCCGACCGGGCCGGCGACGGGCAAGGCCAAGGTGCAACGCGGCGGCGGCTGGTCGAGCGACGCGAAGCGCCTGCGTTCCGCGGCCCGTGTCGGCCGCGACCCGTCCGCCTATCGCGGGTGCTACCTCGGCTTCCGGGTCGCCCTCGAACAGCAAAGTGGAACCCAGAGCAAGGAGACCGAAGACCCCAAGAAGCCGCCCGCGGGGCTGCGGGTGATGTTCGACGGCAACAGTTGGTTCAATTTCGTGCCGGGCGGCGTTGCGGAGCAGGTCAAGGCTGCCGGCATCGACGGGCACAAGGAAGTCAAGGCTGCGAAACCGAACGACTTCGGTGCCATCGAGGCCGGTGAGGTCGATGTCTTTGCGCACGGCGTTCATTGGTGGATGGAGGTGCCGTGGTCGCACGGAGTCACTGCGGAGAAGATCGTCGCGATGGGGCTGAAGGCCAACCCGAACTTCCGGGCGTACTACCACGCCGCCTGGCTGGTTGGCGACGGCCGAGCCAGGGACATCAAGACCACGGCCGACTACGACTCCTCCCAACTCGCGGACGTGCAGGCGGGACTCGACAAGACCCGCAAGCAGGTCGAGGCCACCGTGGACAAGCTGAACGAGAAACTCGGAAAGCGGGCGGTGTTCCTGGTGCCGGTCGGCGACGCCACGCTGAAGCTCCGGGAGATGATCCTGGCGGGCAAGTACCCCGGCGTGAAGAAGCAGTCGGAGCTGTGGATCGACGCGATGCCGCACGCCGGGCCGCACGTCATGGCCCTGAGCGGCTACTGCCACTTCGCCGCCATCTACCGCACCTCGCCGGTCGGCCTGAGGATCGCGCGGTTCAAGGAGTTGACCGACGAGCAGCACGCGATCCTCCAGAAGATCGCGTGGGAGACGGTGTCGAACTATCCGCGCGCCGGCCTCGCAGCGGCCCAGGAGCCGAAATCAGAGCCGGCGAAGAAACTGCCCGCCGGGCTGCGCGTGATGAGCGGCGGGCACAGCTGGTCGACCGAAAACTCCGCGCCGCTGTGTCAGGCGGCCGGCATCACCGGGCACAAGAGAGTCGGCGGACCGGGCATTAACGCCAACGTCATCAAGGACATCACGCCCCTGCTCGAAAAGGGTGAGATCGACGTCTACGTTTGGCAGCACAGCTCGGTCGGGCCAGAGTTCCCAAAATTCCTGCCGACGCTCGTGGAACTCGGCCCCAAGCACAACCCCAACTTCCGTGTCATCATGCAGATGCCGTGGCTGGTGCACGACGGGAGAAAGGACGTCAAGCTGCCCGAGGAGTACGAGAAAACCGACCTCGCGGAATACCAGACCAAGATGGAAGCCTACCGCAAACAGCAGGAAGCCTATGTGGACGAGGTCAACGCCAAGGCCGGCAGGCGCGTCGTCTTCCTGGTGCCGCTCGGCGACGGGATGCTGGAGGTGCGGAAGCTGATCGCGGCCGGGAAGTTCCCCGGCGTGACGAAACAATCTGACGGCAACTCGGTGCTGCGGGGCGACATCATGCCGCACCAGGGGCTCCTGGGCATGCGCCTGGGAACCTACATGCACTTCGCGGCCCTGTACCGGGTGTCGCCGGAAGGGCTCAAGTTCCCGGGCAAGGACGGCGACGGCCTGACCGACGCGCAGCGGGCGATCCTCCAGAAGCTCGCGTGGGACATGGTCTCGAAGTACCCGTACGCCGGCATCGCGAAGTTCGACGCACCCAAGCTTCCGAAGGAGGGCGAGAAGTCGATCCCGAAACCGGGCGACGGACCGACCGCCGCGCCGGACGCGTTGAAGGGGTGGAAGGGGACCACGGACCTGCCCGCGGAGGCGGTGGTCGCCGATTACAACGCGTACATCGAGAAGCTGCCGAAGGGCGAGCGGCCCGGCGTCGCGGACGTGAAGTACTACGCCGACGACGCGGGCCGAAGCGCGGTCGCGGTTCTCGTCGTGGTGGATGGCACTCGATGGACTCATCTCCTCGTCTACGACAAGCAGCACAAGCGAACCGACGTAACGAGAATGGCACTTCCCGAACTCTCAACGTGATTGCCGGAGCCGCCTTCGGGCCTCGGCTCGTGGGACGGGGAGCGGCGGGTACGCCTTTGGCCTCCGCTTCCGCATCCGCGGCTCGACTCGGTCCGGCCGGTTCCCCACCCGGTACGCCAGCACGAACGACACCAGCACCTCGTGGCCGGTGCCCGCGGCCAGGGCCTCGGCGAACGCCGCCAGACCCTGGACGACCCCGCCCACGCTCAGGTCCCGCGGCTCGCACCCGCCGGCCTCGGCCGCCTGAGCCATGACCGTCCGCAGCAGGTTGTACGCCAGCAGGTGGGCCCACACCTCCTTCCGCACCATCGCGGGCGACTGGCACCGCAACACGTCCATGCCGAGCGTCACCTTGATCGCTCGCAGGTCGAGTTCCGCGTGCCACCTCCGCCGGTACAGGTCGCCGATCTCGGCCGCCGTCACGCCCGGGTCGGTGATCGTGGTGGCGACCACCAGGGACCGGGTGCGGAACCCCGGCTGGGGCACCCGCACCCGGACCTCCCGGACGAACAACTCCGCCGGCAGGGCCAGGTAGTCGGCCCGGGTCATCCACGACGGCCGCTGCGGCCGGGGCCACCGGACGGCGTGGTCGCCGGACCCGATCCGCCACCCCCGGCGGAAGTCGGTCCCCCGCTTCTGGTGCAACCGGACCACCACGTCCACCCCGCGGGCCTGCCACAGGGCCAGGTCGAACCACCCGCCGAAGTACCGGTCGGCGAGCACCACCGACCCCCGGGTCACGGCGTCCGCGATCGACCGCAGGAGGGCCGGCTCGCCCGTCCCCTTGCCCCGGCTCGGGCCGACCGCCGCGTCCACCACCGCCCCGGCGGCCAGGCTGAACAGGGCGACCAGCCGGAGTTGCGGGAACCCGACCCCGTCGGCCTGGGACCCCGGCTGCGGGTAGACCGCCCGGTTGGCCGGGGTGTCCGGCATCGACACCCCGGTCCCGTCCGCGATCAGCACCGACCGCCCTCGCCACCGCCACCGGTCGGGGGTGGCGTCGTGCAACGCCCGCCCGGTCTCCCGCATCAGGCGAAGGACCAGCCGCTCGGGCAGCCGGCCGCGGGCCTTGCAGTACCCGCCGGTGCCGGGGCCGCACGGCCGCTCCCCGCGGGCGACGAGCCAGGCCATCACCCGCCCGACGGCGGCCCGGCAGCAGGCCGTCGGGCTCAGGACCTGGGTGAGGAACGCCCACAGGGTGAGGGCCGGGGTGAAGTGGACCCCATGATCTGTACCAAAATCGGGCGCACCGCGAAGTGGGTTTGCCCTTGAGCTTTCGCTCGCGTTTCTTACTTCTCCAAAGGTCTTCGGCTTTTCTCGTGATGCACTTGCGCGGGCGTTCGATATT
>SXGR01340359.1_pt1 | contig 10679 bp, 9 predicted proteins | sample 3174711 | NCBI WGS metagenome assembly SXGR01 (sample SAMN11356860, study PRJNA531348) | freshwater metagenome | isolation source: freshwater sample F1-60 | place: China: Fuxian Lake, Yuxi | collected 2017-12-25 | reverse complement strand
GGCCCTTCCGGCAATGGCAGGTAGCCACCAACCTGCACGATCGGATCGGGCGAGAGTTCAGCTGCGTACCGGTCCCACCCGGCAAAGTGTTCGAAGATGATGAAGTTCGGCATCACCGCAGCCACCTGCAGGCTTGCAGCGAGGCCGATGGCGGTGCTGTTGTTGCCGTGCGGCGCGACGGCCACGGCGTGTGCCTCCGCCATCGCCCCGATCTCCTTGAGTTCGAGGATGCCCCCGACATTGCAGATGTCCGGGTTGATGATGTCGGCCGCGCGCTTGTCGAAGACCTCGCGGAAGTCGTGCTTGGTGTAAAGGGTCTCGCCAACGACGACCGGAATGGTGATCTTCTGTCGCACCTCGGCCGTCGCATCCAGGTTCTCGGCAGGTGTCGGTTCCTCGAACCAGAACGGGTCGTATTTGGCAATCGCATTCGCCACATGGATCGCATGACGCGGTGCGAGACGCCGGTGCACCTCGATCAGGATGTCGACCGTCGGGCCAACCGCCTCGCGCACGGCCGCGACATTCTCCACGGCGGTCCGCTCGACGTCGCGTTCGACCCACGTCTGCCACGGCCCGGGAAAGGGATCGAACTTGATGGCGGAGTACCCGAGTGCCAAGGTGTGCTGTGCCCGCCGGGCCAGTCCGGCCGGCCCGATGAGGCCATCGTCCTGCCCCACAAGGTGGCCGTAGCACCGGATGCGTCCGCGAACCGGCCCGCCAAGCATGTTGCGGACCGGTGTGCCGAGGGCCTTGCCGGCGATATCCCACAGGGCGATCTCGAGACCCGACAACGCGCAGTAAAGGTCGAGACCGCCGCGCTTGATGGCTACGTCCCGGTAGATTGCCTGGGTGAAGTGCCGGATATGGAACGGATCCCGGCCAATCAGGAACGGTGCGAGGTCGCGCAGGAGGGCCTCAAGGGCACGTTCGTGGGCGTTCACGGTGTAACTCTCGCCCCACCCGTGGATGCCCGCGTCGGTCTCGACCTTGACGAAGCAGACTGGCTTGCCTGTGGGTGGTTGCACCAGATACGGCTTGACCGCAGTGACCTTCATCGGGATCCCTCCTTGCTCGGGATATGGGTCGACACCGGATGATCACCGGTGATGTGGCAGCGTACCCGGCGGTTGGGAAGCAGGGAAGTGACCGGACGGCCAGACCCATGGACCGACTATTGTATGTGTTAGAAATTGACAGGAAAAAAGAGGGTGTAGCATAATGACGCCCAAAGGCGCGACCTGATCACGGCTTGGTTAGTGAAAGGAACGTCACATGCCTCTTTTTTTGTACGAAGCGTCGTACACCGCGGAATCGATCGCCGCGCAGATCAAGAACCCATCGGACCGCATTGCTGCAGTGGCTGGCAGTGTCGGTGCGTCACTGGGGATCAAGATTTTGGCGGGTGGCTACAGTTTTGGCGACCACGACGTCGTCTGCATTTGCGAGGCACCAGATGACGAGGCGATGGCGGCGTTCGCACTGGTTCTGGCATCCGGTGGCGCGATAAGCAACGGCAAGACTACCAAGCTTCTGGACGCCCACCAGTGGGTGAGTGCCCTGACGAAGGCCCAGCAAGCCGTGGCAAGCTACAAGCCGGCACGCTAGGGAAGCCTGGACCAGGACAAGCGGGTGGTGCGGAAAGAACCTCCGCCGAACCACCCGCCTGAAACCTCTCTGGGCGGGACATCCGCCCCCGTCGGTCCGTGAGGGGTTTCGTTCGCAACGGGGCCGCAACTACCGGCCCGAACCGATCGTGCCGTAACGGGGTGCCGGTGCGAGGTAGGTGGATGGACGGGGGGTTGGACGGGGAGTGGGTGCCGGCAGGGCGTAGGGGTTGAGGGCGCGCGCGGTCCCTCGCCGGTCGTAGTCGCTGCCGGAATATGGCGACACGAAGCTTGTCGTGGCGTTATCGCCGGAAAAGTATGTCCGCGCCGAACTGCCATCGTCGTAGGTGATCGTTCCCCAGTTGCCCGACCGGTAGCCCCGCGATGTGGTGCCATCATCCCATGTGGTGGTTGTCCAGTTTCCGGACTGGTAGGTGCGCGACGTGGTGCCGTCATCCCATGTGGTGGTTGTCCAGTTTCCGGACTGGTAGGTGCGCGCGTAACCGCCGTCACTGTAGTTCGTGGTGGCGGAATTGCCCGAGTAGTACGTGCGTGAGTACGAACCGTCGTCACACGTGGTGGTCGCCCACGAACTTCCGGATGGGCGGTAGGTACGGCAGTCCGCAAATGCAATTGTCGGGACCAGCGCCAAGGCACTTCCAAGGACCGACAACCCTGCCACCACCGCGCGACGCCATTGCGACTTCATTGTTGCACCTCTTCGTGCGCGACCCGCCCGCACCGTCCGGCACGGTACATGTATCAAACGTGTTCAGGACATCATGCTACTAGGATTACTGCAAGGATAGCATGGGTGAGAACTGAAAAGTGTGGGTTCAGCTGCTCTGGTCCGCGGACATCCACGTCTGTATCACCGTGGAGGCGACGCCTTGTGCATCCGCGCGCGGTTCCGACCGGTCCGGTGCTTGCGCCAATGGGTCATGAGGAATGCATCAGTGGATGCCTCACCATGATCTGTCAGATGCCATGCAGACGGTGATGTTCCGCACATCTGGCTGTCGTCGGGCACACGTCACCGGGGTGATTGCACCGGACTTCCCGCCATGCCAGCGGATGGCCAACACGACATCGCCTGAACGGTCCCAATCGAGATGCAACACCAGGCAGGTTTTCGCTGCCATTTGATGATCTGGTGAGACACGACGTCGGTTGCCCACGTGGTCGTGGGGGATGTTGGCGATCAGGGACGGCACACCTTCGTTGGTGACTGGGCACCATGCGTCACAGATCGAAGGTGCGCTAAGTTGGCCAGTCAGTCAGGTCGCGGTGATCGGACTATCAGGACAGGATAAATAAAGAGAGACGCAACCGACTTCGACGTGTCATCGGGTGCGTCTACGCAAATCCCGCCTGCCGACCTCGGCATCATAGTGACCGGGACTGGTTGTCGTTGCTAGAACGGGAAGCACGGGCGGATTGGGATGCCCGCCCGTGCACGCATGAAAGATCGGTTGTTACGCCGGGATCAGTACCGTGTCGATGACGTGGATGATGCCGTTGGATGCCTCGATGTCCTGAGTGACGACCAACGAGTCGTTGATCCGGACGCCACCCATCGTGCTGATCCGCACATCCTGACCCTGGAGGGTCAAAGCGGTCTGCAACTTCACAACATCACTGGCCATCACGCGACCACTGACGACGTGGTAAGTGAGGATCTTGGTCAGGAGGGCCTTGTCGGCGAGAACCCCCTTGATAGTGTCTTCGCCAAGTTTGGCAAATGCCTCATCCGTTGGCGCAAAGACGGTCAGGGCGTCTTCGCCTGAAAGTGCTTCCACGAGGCCGGCTTCCTTGACGGCTGCAAGAAGCGTGTTGAAAGAACCGGCTTGCATGGCAGTCTGGACGATGTTGAGCTTCGCGCCGTAGGCGTTTGAGGTCATTTCCTCGTAACACCCGTCTGCCGAGGCGATTGCAACCGGCGCAAGTGTGATCGACCCGGCCACCGTGGCCAGGCGTGACAGGAAAGCGCGACGGGCAATTGACATCTTCTGTTCCTCCGGTAGTGTCCGGTACCAACCGGACAGCGGGACGTAGTGGGTCGGGTTGCATCGCCGGTCGCAACATTGACCTCGATATACCGACTGCACAGATAGTAGGCCCACGGTGTGGGCGCAAGGGCAACAATTTGCGTTTCCCGGTTACACCTGCATTACATGCATGAGGCCTGATGAACCGGCCACGACGGAAGCCATGATTCCCGCAGACCCTGCCAACGGCAATCCTTGCGAAATCCCTCGCCGTATCGAGTATCTTGGATTTATGGCACCCGCCACCGACATCGGTCGCCGGTATCCTCGCCCGCCGGGCGGACGCTTGTGGCAGGCATGATCCGTCTGCCATCTCTCGGGCCCGTCTCGTGCGCCTTGCCCGGACAGGGCATTTCCGATCCCCCGGTGACGGTCTGGCGCGTGTTGACCATCTCGCCGTACCTACTGTTCCTCTCGGTGGGAGGGTTCCTCTTCCCTTCGGCCGGGCGCGATGACGTCTTCATCACCTACTGGGCCGCACACACCCTTGCCCGCTTCGGTGAGATCGTCAACTACGATGGCGATCGCGTCGAACAGAGTTCGTCCCTCCTCCACACCGTCATCCTCGGAATCCTGCACGTGGCGACCGGCATCAACCTGCCGACCCTCGGCGGGATCGTGTCCGCGGGCGCAGCGGCCATCGCCATCTGGCTGACCGGGCACCTCTCGGACATCATTGGGACACCCCGCATCCTGGCACAGGTCTACCTCGCAACGGCCACTCCATTCCTCTACTGGGCATTTGGCGGACTTGAGAGCACCCTCAACGCCGCCACCGCGATCGCCTTCCTGATCGCCTACTACGCCTATCGTCTCAAACCGGTTCGGGCACGTCTCTGGGCATTCGCCGCTGCCACCACTGCAATCCTCACCGTCCGTCCGGAAACTTTCCTCATCGTTGGAGGGTTCCTCGTTGCCACTGGATCCATTGAAGCCTGCCTGCGTCGTTCATGGCGGGAACACCTCCGCATGGGTGCCGTCACCGCTGCACTGACCGGCATGCAGTTCGCCTGGCGCTGGTGGTATTTCGGAAGCCTCCTGCCCCAACCCGTCGTGGCCAAGGTCGGCCCACAGGCAGTCGCACTGGACCGCTTGGTTGGTGGCATCACTTATGTATTCACGACCGTCGGGCAATATCCCGTCGTGGTGCTGTCGCTGGTCATGGCCGTCGCCTTCGCCCGGGGCATCCGCCGACCCGATCCGGTCCGGTCGCGCATGGCACCACTCGCCGTCTTCGTGGCTATCTACATCCTCTTCGTGCTGACCTCCGGGGGCGACTGGATGGAGGGCGGACGCTTTTTCGTGCCGATCCTCGCCCCTGCCATAGTCCTTGCCTTCTGCTGGTACGGCCCTGTCCTCGCGCGCGACGCCGTGGTCATCACCATCCTGGGCGTCAACATCGTCTCCTCATGCCTCTTTGCGCAGGTGTGGTCCACGTCCAGTGTCCTTGGAGACCGCGCCTCCCGCGATGCCTTCCCGACGGACACCACCCCGTACTCATGGTTCGAGGTGCAGAACCGCACACACTACCGCGACCTGATCTTCCTGAACTCCATCCGACCGGTGATCGACTTCTACGTGGACGCCGTCCCGGACGAACCCCTCGTCATCATGTCCGGGCAGGCGGGACTGGTGCCCTTCCACCTGTTCCAGGAACACCATGGGCGCCTGCAGTTCATCGACCAGTTCGGCCTGACCACGCGTGACTTCACGGGTTGCGTCGTGTCATCCCCAACGCGACGCAACGCCTACGGCCTGCCCGTCTCACTGGAGATGTTCGTGCACGAGGAAGGTAAGTTTGCCTCCCGGTGCAACATTGCGCGGCCGGCCTTCATCTTCGAACTCGACACCACCGACGGGCGCGAAGCGCGGTTCATCGCGGAACACGGGTATGTCGTGATGGTGCAGGAAACGGGCATCCTTGCCGGCAGCTACCCCTTCCGGGGTGAAACCGTGGAACTCAACCAATTCCTCGGGGTACGCGAGGACCTGTTCAGGGCGCACCCATACCCGGGCCCGCGCAATCCGGTACCGCTGTCCCGTCTCGATGGGTGAGGGCTTTGGGGTACGCGCCCCGCGACAACCGTCAGGCTGTGGCACCATGGGGAATGACCACCAACCATACCCCCCGCCCGCCATTGCACCGTTCACCTGCCTCACCCCGGGACGCCTTGCCGAACCCACCTGACGCGTTGCGCCTTTGCGGTGAAGCGGGAGACGCGTCCGGTACACCCGCAGTGGCGTTTTTGGGTGAGGTCCCGACACCCGCGGGACCGGTGCAATTCGCCACTGACGTCCACGGCGCGGTACTGGCCCTGCAGTTCGTCGAGGGTTCCTACCCGCGCACCCTTCTGGATGACCTCGTGCGGGATGGCTACGCCACCACCGTGCGTGACGATGCGAAGACGGGCACGGTGCGACGCGCGATCGAGGCATGGACGCAGGGTGAGGCCGGCGCACTCGATGCATTGCCGATTGCGTGGTACCACGGCACGGCGTGGCAGGGACAGGTGTGGCGGGTGCTGCGCACCATCCCGTATGGCGAGACGTGGACATACGGGCAACTTGCGCGCGCCCTCGGCCGGCCAACTGCGGTGCGGGCCGTGGCACGGGCCAACGCCACCAACCGCGTCCCGCTGATCGTGCCGTGCCACCGGGTGATCGGTACCGACGGCACCCTCACCGGCTTTGGCGGAGGCCTGCACCTCAAGGCCCGCCTGCTGAACCACGAACTCCGCGTGATGGGCCTGCCCCAGAAATGGGAGGCGTGCCGTGGCACCATGATGTGAGATGGGAGGCCGGTCCTACGTGGTGCGACGTGCGGTCACCACCCGGCGCATCGTGTAGTCATTCAGGGTGAACGACCACCATCCGGCACACGTCACCAAGGTGAGGCGTTCGTCATCCGTCGGTGCTGTCGGCGAGATATCGGTACGGTCCACCAGTCGCGAGGTTGCCACGGCATAGCTGAGTGTCTCGGTCACCACGAGGGCGTCTCCGGTCCCATCGTTGACGTTACCCTCGGGACTGGCCGTCTGCACGGTCACGTCGAGGTCGATGCGGTCACCAACGCGAGCCTCATTCAGGCGGGCCAAAGGGCCATCGCCGCCCCACCAGGTGTCAAAGTGCCCAACCATCACCGCGTTGCCCGGCGTCCCCGGGGTTGCGGTGAACCAGTACCACCCTACGCCCGCATCCGGAAGTTGCCACGCACCAGAGCCATCCATGCCGAGTTCGGCCACGGTCGAGGCGATGCCCAGGCGGCGCACGCGGATGGCGGTGGGTGTCCGGGAAGTGACACCACTGCCCAGTTGGTCGGTCGGATCATCATCGGTCTCCGGTGAGTTCCCGGGCCACGTGTCCTGGCCTGTGCCAATCGCGGCATGCGCCAACTGGGAGGCGCGGAGGGGTTGCCGGCCATTGGGAAGACCATTGGCAAGGATGGCGGCGGTCGTGGCGACGAGGGCGGCGCGTCGACGCATCCGGATGGTTGTACGGTACGGCGACGGCTCCGGGGCAAGGCGCCCGGAACCGTCGCGACCTTGCGATGGTTAGCCGCGCGATGCGATGACGCGACGGCGGATCATGGAGATGCCTGCGCCAAGACCACCGAGGATGACGGCGCCGACGGCGCCACCGAGGGCGATGGTGCGGGTGCCGAAGCCGGTGGCCGGCATCGCGGTTGGCGTGGCAACCAGGTTGCCACAGGCCACGTAGCCGGGTACGCCACTGACACCAGTCTCATGCAGGTTGATCGCGTGGGCGGCGCCGATCATCGCCGAGATGGGAACCGCCACTTCCGTGGTGGAGGTGCCATTGGCAAGGTTGGTCAGGGGAGCAACGACCGCGCCCACTTCCGGGCACTTGCCTGAGTGGATGTGTGCCGGGCCGGTTGTGGCGGTCTTGCCACCCGAGATGGTGAGGACAACCTTGGACTTGCCACCGCCGATGTCGGTAATGACCGCGGTCCCGGTCACGCCGGAATTGTTGTTCGAAGCCAACGGGATGGTGAGGGTGGTCGGTGCCTGTGCCATCGCAAGTGACGGCAGTGCCAATGCCATCACTCCGGCGATGGCCACGCTGCGCAGGTTCTTCATTCGGTATTACCCTCCGGCAACAAGCCGGCCAATGCAAGCCCCGGAAGCCACACGGCGTCCATGGCACTGGCCCGCCCAAGCCACGGCGACATTCTATGCGGGATCGCAAGTCCGCGGAATGGCACTAGCGTTGCAATGGTGAACACTGCATCCCGGTACCAAGCGACACCTGGCGTGCCTGCGCATCCCGGGGGTGGGGAGGGAAGTCGTCAGAAGGGGAAGTCGTCGTCGTCGCCAAACCCATCTTCCGGTGGTTCGGGATCGGGTGCGGGACGGGCGGGATGCGGTACCGGCATGGCGCGCCCGGTTGATGCGGTACCGGCGCCCTGCCGTTGTCGCCGGTCGATGGGGATGGGAGGATTGCCTTCCGCGCCGGCACCATCATCGGGCCTGCGCTCAAGCATGTTCATCGAGGATGCGTTGATTTCGGTGCGCGACATCTTCTTGCCGGTCTCCGCATCCACCCACGACCGGGTCTGGACGCGCCCTTCGATATAGATGAGGCTGCCGCGACGCAGGTACCGGAAGCAGGTCTCGCCAAGGCGACGCCAGGCAATGATGTTGTGCCACTCCGTCTGTTCGCGGGTCTCGTTGGTTTGCTGGCTGGTCCACCGGCGCGTGGTGGCGACGGAGAACGTGGTGAACGCATCTCCGCTTGGCAGGACGCGCTGTTCGGGATCCTGCCCGAGGTTTCCAATGATCATGGCCTTGTTGAGAAATCTTGGCACGTCATCACCCCCACAATCTGTTGCGATATGTATACCTGCAACATGACAATCATGCAAACGGTGTCCCTTGGGGAGAGCGATGCATAGGCGCAAGGTGGACGGGATGCCGTGTACCTTCCCCACACCGTTCGCATGACGGCTACGCGGGAGGTGCCATGTTGTGGGGACCACTGGCACCAAGGAGTAGGTTCTTGAGGCGAACAGCAGGGTCACCGACCTCCAGGCTAGCATGATTTGAATATTCATGATATGCTATGCGTATGCGCAGTTACCCGGCGCTTTGCTTCGATGCCAAGGATCGCAACACCAGTGACAACTGACCATCACGACGAGTACGACGAAGTCCCGCCAAATGCTGCGGCATTCATCCAGGGGATCCGTTCCCTTGGTTACAGCCTCACCGATGCCATTGCCGACATCGTCGACAACAGCATCACCGCCGGCGCGTCGGCCATCAATCTCGACTTCCATTGGGATGGAATGGATTCGTGGATCCGTTGCACCGACGATGGCAAGGGCATGTCCGCCGACGTGGTCAAGGAGGCGATGCGCATCGGCTCACGATCGCCATCGGAGCTGCGCGCCGATAACGACCTCGGCCGGTTTGGCCTCGGCCTGAAGACCGCCTCGTTTTCGCAATCCCGGCGCCTTTCCGTTCGCACCCGCGAGGCGGGAGGCGAGGCACTCACCCGCTGCTGGGATGTTGACCGGGTAATCCAGACCAATCGCTGGCAGTTGCTTACCCAGGCACCAGACGAACGCGCCGTCGCACTGCTCGAACAGATCCCAGCGGGCGCGAGCGGCACCGTGGTCCTGTGGGAACACCTTGACCGCATTCAGTCGGGAGTAAATGTCAACAGGTCATCCAGTCTGTTCCTGGGCGATGTCAGAAAAGTAAGCGAACACCTGTCAGTCTGCTTCCACCGCTTTCTGGGCCCGGACAGCAGCCTGACCATTCGTGTGAATGGGCAGGAAATTGAACCATGGGACCCCTTCCATGAGGACAACGATGCCACGTTGGTTTATCCGGATGAGCAACTGGGTGACGGACGGGCTGCCACAAGAGCGCAGGCATTTGTCATCCCTAGATCGTCACTGCCTTCCGGCGCCGAGGTATCCGGCTACCGGAACCTCACTCCGAACCAAGGCTTCTATGTCTACCGTGAGCGACGCCTGTTGGTGGCGGGTGGATGGCTTGGCTTAGTGACTGACCATGCCGACTTTGCCCTCGCGCGGATCAGGGTGGACATCACCAATGCCGTCGATCGCGAATGGAAAGTCAACGTAAGCAAGTCGAAGGCGATCCCGCCGCCATCGCATACGGAATGGCTCAAGGGCAAGGCAGTTCGCCTGCAAGAGACTGCGCGTGCAGTCCTTCGCCGGCGGAAGCAAGGTGGCGGCAGGCCAGAACCACCTCTCGTCGATCCCATCTGGGTAGTGGCAACCGCAAGGGGTTCGCTCACATTTCGTGTCAACCGCGCGCATCAAATACTGAAGACGCCAGGACTTGCTGACGTGCCACCAGACGCATTGGAGGCGCTGCTTGTCGGCTTGGAGACGTCTGTCCCGGTGGCACTGCTTGCCAACCCGACCCTGCGAACTACCTAAGGGAAACCTCGATGATTGACAACCGCGCGCTTGCCAGGATCGCCGCCATCAACCGCTTCCGCGAACTCGACGCGGCAGGCTCCAACTATTCTGACGCGCTGTCGGGCGCACTGGCCCTGGCCCAAGCCATTGTGCAGGGCATCGATACTGATGCGTTGCGCGCGGAAATCGAGACAGATTTCTCTGTCGTCGCGCATGAGTCCCGGGTCCTGGTCGATCCGACTGGGCATAGACCGTGGCTGACACCTGTGAGGAAGGAAGCGACCGCTTGGAAGTTCTGGGACCGGTATCGCAACTACCTCGCAATCGAACGGCGATTTCCCACCAAGGTAACTGACCAACTTGATGCCGATACCGACGCCCTCCTGAGCTATCTTGAGGATCCGACCACCACTGACCGTGACTTCGACACCCGGGGCTTGGTCATGGGAAACGTTCAGTCCGGGAAGACCACCCACTACAGTGCGCTGATCAACAAGGCCATCGATGCGGGCTACAAGCTCATCGTCGTTCTGGCCGGACTGCACAACAACCTCCGATCACAGACCCAGATGCGTCTGGACGCCGAGGTGCTTGGCTTTGATACCGCCG
>SXGR01042547.1_pt1 | contig 10681 bp, 10 predicted proteins | sample 3174711 | NCBI WGS metagenome assembly SXGR01 (sample SAMN11356860, study PRJNA531348) | freshwater metagenome | isolation source: freshwater sample F1-60 | place: China: Fuxian Lake, Yuxi | collected 2017-12-25 | reverse complement strand
TATCCAGCTCAGTTCCAGCGACTATGCGCTGACCATCGACCGCGAGGCTTACTCAACCGGCGCGATGAACGTAATTGGTCATTATAATGCAGAAGTGGCCAGGGCAGCGGGAGAGGTCAAGCCATAACGAGCAAGCCGCAATCGGGTGGTGATCAGGACGCTGTAGTTCCGCCTCGGCGAATACATCGTAAGTAACTGTTTTAATTGATAAATTTATGACAACTCCACTGCTCTACACAGTCCCCAACTCCAGCGGCAACACCCCGCCACAACTCAAGGCGCCCGCCAACGCCTGTGACGTCCATCACCACATTTACGATCCCGCGCGCTTTGCGTTGCCGCAGCCACAGCCCGCGCGGCCGGTGCCGCCCAACAGCACGGTGGCGGATTACCGGCTGCTGCAAAAATGTCTCGGCACCACGCGCAATGTGGTGGTGCAGCCACGTCACTACGGCACCGACAACGCGGTGACGCTGGATGCTCTTAAGCAACTCGGCAACAACGCGCGCGGCGTGGCGGTAGTGCATCCCACCGTGAGCGACGCCGAGTTAAAGCGCTTTGACGCCGCCGGCGTACGCGGCATCCGCTTCAGCCTCGGCGATCCGAAAACCCGCGCGGTGCAGCCAGACATGATCGAGCCTCTGGCCAAGCGCGTGGCCGCGTTCGGCTGGCATATTCAGTTCAATATCGAGGCCGATCAGATCGTTGAACTGGCGGGTATTTTGCAGCGGCTGCCGGTGCCCATCGTCATCGATCATCTGGGGCATCCGCATCTGCCCGCTGGGGTGAACGACGAATCGCACCGCATTGTGCGCGGCTTGCTCGACAGGGGACGCGCGTGGGTCAAACTCGCGGGCGCGTATTTCAACACCGAAGTCGGTCCGCCCACTTATGCGGACGCGACACTTATCGCGCAGGCTTTCGTCAAGGCCGCACCGGAGCGGCTGGTGTGGGGCAGCGACTGGCCACATCCCGCCGCCACGGGTGACAAGCCGAATGACTCCTTGCTGTTTGATCTGCTGTCGACGTGGGCGCCGGATGAAAGCGTGCGTGATCGCATTCTCGTGCAGAACCCGGAGGTGTTGTATGGTTTCGACAAAACCATTTGACCCGGTAGGGTGGGCACGCCGTTTGTGCCCACGCGGATGGATCGTGGTTTGCACGGCATTGGCCGTCACAAACGCAACGGCACAAAAACCCGTGCTGCCCGACACCGGCGCCTACCCCAACCGCCCCATACGCATGGTCATCGCGTTTCCGCCCGGCGGCAGCAACGACATCATCGCGCGTTTTATCGGCGTGCGGCTCACAGCCAAATTCGGACAACAGATTGTTTACGACTATCGCGGCGGCGCATCGGGCGTGATCGGCACGGAGATTGCCGCGCGTGCCGCGCCGGACGGTTACACGCTGCTGTTTGCCTCCACATCGCACACCATGAACGAGGTGATCCGCAAAGTGCCGTACGACACGCTCAGGTCGTTCACGCCGGTGGCGATGTTCGGGCGCGGGCCGAATATGCTGGTGGCCAACCCTGCCTTTCCTGCGAAAACGCTGCCGGAATTGATTGCGCTGGCCAAGGCCAGCCCTGGCAAATTTCAATATGCCTCCACCGGCATCGCCGGCATGCACCACTTCGGCGGCGAGCTGTTCAAGCGCACGGCAGGCATTGATCTCGGTCATGTCGCTTACAAAGGTGGCGGCGCATCGTCGTTTGCGGTGCTGGCGGGCGAAGTGCCACTGATGTTTTCGACTATGCCGCTGGGTTTGCCCTTTGTCCGCACGGAAAAACTGCGTGCGCTGGGCGTGGGCGGCACCTCGCGCTCGCCCCTGCTGCCCGCAGTGCCCACGCTGGCGGAAGGTGGCGCGCGTGGCTACGAATTCACCGTGTGGTGGGGGCTGGTGGCACCGGCCCAAACGCCTGCGACGATCATCAGCAAGCTCAATAGCGAAATCAATAATATTTTGCGCGACCCGGAAGCCGCCAGGCAGCTCGCCACCGAGGGAGCGGAAGTAACAGCCTGGACACCTGCGCAGTTTGGCGCAATGTTGGCGGAGGGTATGGGAAAGTGGAGAATGGTCGCGCGCGAGACTAATATACGGGCAGAGTAGGTGCCTTCGCTACTGATTACTCTGGCGTTACGGTTTTGAAGCATAAAGTTGTGACACAGGCGATACACTACGGCTGTCGTTCCCGCGAAGGCGGGAATCCATAACGCTGTTCCATATAGCACTGTGTTATGGATTCCCGCCTTCGCGGGAAGGACAGGTTTGGTTTTGTTTGCTTCGTTAAATATTGTGGTCAGTCTGATGATGCTACAAGACATGTGTTTCAACCTAACTTTGTGTAATTCTGTTCTCGGTCATTCGACGCGTTAGGCGCGAGCGGGGCAGTTGCTATTGACTCTATCCGCCGGTGCATTGTGCGCATCAGCGACTTCTCAGTCTTACGCCCAAGCCCAACCGATACCCACCTACCCCACCCGCCCCGTCCGCATCGTCAACACCGTCTCCGCCGGCGGCCCGGCCGATGTCATCGCGCGCATCGTGGCACAGAAGCTGACCGAGTCGTGGGGCCAGCAAGTGATCGTTGACACACGCCCCGGTGCTGCAGGCACCATCGGTGCCGAACTCGTGGCACGTGCCACGCCCGATGGTTACACGCTGCTGCTGGGTTCGGCTTCGACCATGGTCACGGCGCAATTGGTGCAAAAAAGCTTGCCTTACGATTCGCTGCGCGATTTTGCACCGGTAAGCATGGTAGTCATCAGCCCGTTCGCATTGATCGTACAACCGTCGCTAAACGTCAAAACCGTGCAGGAGCTGGTAGCGGCGGCCAAGGCCAAACCCGGCCAGTTCAATTTTGGTTCGACGGGTGTCGGCAGTACCTCGCACCTGGGCGGGGAGCAACTAAAAATGCTCACCGGCATCGATATCCGCCACGTGGCTTACAAGGGCGCTGTACCGGCCATCGCCGACCTGCTGGGCGGGCAGATTCATGTTTTGTTTAATAGCATGGCCTCGGCGCTGCCGCAGGCGAAATCGGGGCGGCTGACAATGCTCGCCACCTGCGGTGCGACGCGTTCGCCACTGACGCCCGATGTGCCCGCATTGACGGAAACGTGGCCAGGCTATGAAGTCATCACCTGGTACAGCATCGCCGCGCCCGCCAAAACACCGCGCGCGCTGGTCATGCGCTTGAACAGCGACGTGCATCGCGTGCTCGCCAACCCCGATGCCGTGACGCGCTTTCAGGCCGGCGGCAACACGCCCGCGCCCAGCACGCCCGAAGCGATGCACGATTACACACGCAACGAAATCGAGAAGTTTCGCAAAATCATCAAGGCGGCGGGGTTGCGTTTTGATACGTAACGATTTAATCATAAGTAATTGTTTTTATTGATATTTTTACAAGGCATTCTCATGGTAAGAATCATTCCGGCCTCGCCCAAAATCGGCGCGGAAATTCAGGGCGTCAACATCAAGACGATGGATGAGGCCACCTTTCGCACGGTGTATCAGGCATTTCTCGATCACATCGTTATCGTGATTCGCGGACAGGATTTAAACGAGGAAGACTTCATGGCGTTCAGTTCGCGCTTTGGCGAACTGAAACCGCACATGACCAAAAAAGCGCATCACCCGCGCTATCCCAATCTGATGCTGATGGACAACCGCATTCTCAACACCAGGACCGGTGAGGAAAGCAAAACCGCGTCGCCCCTGCTGATCCGCATCGGCAACGTGTGGCACACCGACACCAGCTACGACTACATCACAGCCAAGGCCACTGGCATGTACGCCATCAACGTGCCGAGCGTGGGCGGCGATACGCTGTTCTCGAACTCGTACGCCGCGTACGACGCCCTGCCATCCGGGCTCAAACAAAAACTCGAAGGCCGCTCTGCCAGCCACATCTATGGCGGCCGCCTGAAGCGCCAGCAGGAACGCATGGAAGATTCGGAGCGCGGGCGTGCGCCGGCAATCCATCCGATGACGCCCACGCACCCGGAAACCGGCCGCAAGTCGTTGTACTTCAACGATGGCCAGATCATGAGCATCCTTGGCCTTGAGCAGGCCCAGAGTGATGCCCTCATCGCCGATCTGGCGCAGCGCACAGCCAGCCCGGATGGCGACTATCGCCATAAATGGCAAAAAGGCGACGTGGTACTGTGGGACAACCGCTGCTCCATCCACTGTGCCACCGGCGATTATCCAGCGAACGAACGGCGCACCAACTGGCGCTCGACCATCATGGATTTCGGGTGGCAAGCGCAACGCAGTTCGTTGCAGGCCAGATCGGCCTGATTGAAAACCGGTGTAGCGCGAACAGTAACTTTCCGACAGCTACCGCCCGGTATCACTGAGGGCCGGTTGCACCTAACTATCTGTTTTATTTGAATTATTTTTATAGAGCCAACCAATTGCCAACACCGCCGGCAGCGCCAGCGAAGCAAACGCCCAAGCGTAGCTTTTCGTGAACAAATAGATGTTGGCGAACACCAGCGGGCCGAGTAATTTGCCGCTGTTCAGATACACGAACATGCCGCTTAGTGCGAGGCTGGCGGAACCACCAGCGCCCGCGGCGAGCCGACCGGCTTCGGCCAGCACAGCGCCGGCCCACGCGCCCGTGGTAAAGCCGTGGAAAGCAAACAACAGATAAACCGCCCACTGCGGCCAGCCCGGCGCAATCCAGTACGAGGCGATACAGGTTGCCAGCATCGCCACTGCGTTAATGGTCAACACACGCCCGGCGTCGCCCAGCGCATCGCACAGCCAGCCCAACAACACCCGTCCCAGCGCGCTCGCCACCTGCACCACGGTGAGCATCGCGCCTGCCGCCAGCAGGCTCATGTCGAAAACCTGCACGCACACCACCACGGTGTACGCGCCGACACAAAACTGCGTCCAGCAAAACGCTGCCCCCGCCAGCGCCACGCGGCGCAGCGGCACGATGTGCCATACCAGCGTGATATTGGCGAAGGGCCGCGAAGACACGATACGCACGGCGGCATCGCGGTCATCGTCCCAGCGCCTGCGTCCACGCTGCATCAGCGCCACGGCATATAGCACCAACGCGGCGCTTAAGGCCAGCGACCAGCGCCAGCCGCAGGTTAGCGCCACGGCAGGAGCGACCAGTGCTGCCGCAATGCCACCTATGGGCACGCCGGTTTGCTGCAGCGAGAAAATCAGATTGCGCCGTTCCGGCGGCGAAAAGCGCATCAACAGATGCGAAAACGACGGCCCGATCAAACCAAAACCACAACCGATCAGCAACGCCCCCAACGCCAGAAACAGCGTCGACGGCAGTATCATCGACAACATGGCCAACGCAACACAGCCATGCCCTACCTGATTCATGCGGCACGCGCCGAAACGCCGCGTCACGCCGTTGAATAGCGTGAGCGTGACCAACTGCCCCACGCACACGATGGAGATGAAGTATCCGATCAGCGACGCGTCAACCGCGTATTCGCGCGCCACCTCGGGTGCGACTGCGGGCAACACCAGCAGCGCCATCGACGACATGATGTGTCCCGTCAGCAACGCGCCGACGAGGAAAACGAGGGAGACTTCGCCGGGGCGGGGGAGCGCCGGGGCAGATTGCGCAGTGGTGTCAGTCATGCCTTGCGCACTTTGTGCGCTTGCCTATACGAAAAGGGGTCTGCTTACTCCGTCGTTCTGGCGCAAGCCGGAATCCCGTTCGTATCTCAAAGCGAAGCATCTATTGCGATCCTTTGGATCAGACTTGCTGAATGGATTCCGGACTGCGCCAGAATGACGAGAGTGCGGCAAGAGGAGGTGCTGCAAATACGCTTGTCTATTTTCTATTTTTTTCCTGCCGCTTCCGGATTCAACACATTAATCGGCTTGCCCGCTGCGTACGCCAGTATCTGCTCGACGCCGCCCTCATAGATGGATTCGTAGCTGCCTTTCTCGCTGTACCCCAGGTGAGGCGTGCAAATGCAGTTTTTCATTTTCAGCAACGGATGATTGCCGTTGACCACCGGCTCTTCCTCATAGACATCCACCGCGGCAAAACCGGGACGGCCTTTTTTTAGCGCTTCCACCAACGCCCCTTCGGCAATAATCGGCGCGCGGCTGGTGTTGACGATCAGTGCGGTGGGCTTCATGCGTGCAAGGTCGGCGGCGGTGACGATGCCTTTCGTAGCGGCATTCGACGGAAGGTGAAGGCTGATGACATCGCTTTGCTCGAAGAACGCCTCGCGGCTGGCGGCAGCGGCAAAGCCCTCAGCCTTGGCACGCGCGAGCGAGCCTTCGCGGCCCCAGCAAATCACGTTCATGCCAAAGGCCTTGGCCACGCGCGCAACGCCGCTGCCAATGTGGCCAAAGGCATACATGCCGAAGGTGCGGCCGTACAACCGTGTGCCGACAGTGCTGTGCCAATGACCGTTTTTGAAATTTTCCACCTCAAACGGAATGTGACGCAGCGACGCCAGAATCAGCGCCCACGCCAGTTCGCCGGTGGTGGTGTACGGGCTTTTGCTGTCGTGGCCGCCCGCCGACACGGTAATGCCGCGCGCGGTGCAGGCGGGCACATCCAGGTGATACACGTTGCGCCCCGTCTGGCTGATGAATTTCAGTTGCGGCAGTTGATCGAGAATTTGCGGCGAGATCACCACGCGCTGTTGCGTGAGCAGCAGGGCATCACAACCTTTGACCTGCTCGACTACGCGCGCCGGGTCGAGGTAGGCGTCGTTATAGACGTTGACCTCATGACCGGCAGCCTTGAGTTTGGGATAGGCTGCAGTGTTGCGCAGCGCGTCGGCGTAGTCGTGGATGACGGCGATTTTCATGGAAGGCCCTCTGGATAAATTATCGTTTAAAAACAGATATTTATATCTTAATCACTTCAACCGCTTGTCAAAATACTGCATAAACAGATCGTACGCCGCTTGCTGCTCAGGGTTCGGTTGATTCGAACCATCTGCACCGCGCTCGATAAACGGATAACCGTGCGCCGGATGATCGAAACTCGCCCATGTGGAATCTTTCCCGGCTTCCACCATCCACTCATGCGCAAGTTTGAATATGCCTTGCAAATGATCGTGATCGCGGCCGATATGCAGGATGGGCGTATTGATACGGCGAATGCGCTCCATTGCGCGCGCCTTGTTGGCGTTTTTGCGCGCGACGTCGATATCGTTGTATTGCACCTCGCTGCCGATGCGTGGTGCGTTGGGGCCGGTATCCACCGTCAGAAATTCATGTGAGGCGCCTTCGATGGCGACACCGCAGGTGAAATCCAATTCCGATGCTGCCTTCAGAATGGTTTCGCCGCCATGACTGATGCCCACGCAGCCGACTTTGCCGTCTTTCACGAACGGCAGCGAGCGCACGTAGCGAATCACCGACTGCAAATCGTCATGGTCGACGATGGCGGTGGATTTCAGTGTGCGGCCTTCGTTGGCAATGTCATCGGCGACGTTTTTGGCCGGGTTGCGGGTTTCGTAGTGATACGGAATTTCGTTGCGGTAATTCACGTATACAACCACGTAGCCGCGCGCCAGCATTTTGTCCTGCATCGTACTGTAAAGTGCGACTTTCTGCTCCACCAGCGGCAGGCCGCCGCGGCCGTTGCCCCGTCCCATGATGATCGCCGGCCACGGACCGTTTCCCATGGGTTTGCGCACGGCAATGGGCACATAGATTTCGTCGCGCGTCATCACAAACGTGTAATCGGCAGGAATGTCCGAGCCGGGTACGGGCTTGGTGATGATATAACCGTGCGGCGGCAATTCGGCGGCTACGGGGTGTAGGGTTTGCGGATTACTCATGACGCTTGTTTTCCCTGTTCGGTGAGACCGTGCATAGTAGTCAATACTCGCGCAAAATCCAAGGGCGGGGTAAGCTCGCGCCCGGTTGGAAATGAATTTAAGGGATGTAAACCACCACTGTCGTTCCCGCGCAGGTGGGAACCCATAACACAGTGCCACTTGGAACAGGCTTATGGGTTCCCACCTGCGCGAGAACGACGAGGATCCTTTGAGGTCGCTTTGCCATGATTTGTGCGTCACGAATATTGCTGTGCCTGCTACTCACCACACCGGCGCTCACCCTCGCTCAGGACTACCCCTACCGCCCCATCCGCATCATCGCTCCCAATCCCGCCGGCGGCGGCTTCGACTTTATTGCGCGCGTGGTGTCGCAAAAACTCGGCGAGCAACTCAATCAGCAGGTGGTGATGGAAAACCGCACCGGCGCCGGCACGATGGTCGGCACCGACATGGCTGCCAAATCCACGCCCGACGGCTACACGCTGCTGGTCGGCGGCCTGAGCAATATCGCGGCAAACGTCGGTCTCTACAAAAAGCTGCCTTACGATCCGTTGGTGGATTTCGTACCGCTGGGCATGGTGGCGAGCTACGCCTACGTGCTGGTGTCGCGCAAGGATCTGCCGCCGCAAAGCTTGCGTGACATCATCGACTTCGCGCGCGCGAATCCCGGCAAGCTGACGTATGCTTCAGGCGGGGTCGGCACCGGACAGCACATTGGCGCTGCAGCACTGGCTCAGATTACCGGCGTGAAAATGCTGCACGTGCCGTATCGCGGCGCGCAGGCTGCGCATCTCGATCTGCAAAGTGGCCGTGTCGATCTGTTTTTCGACAACGCCAGCACGGCCAAACCGTTTGTCGATGACGGGCGCATCCGCGCGATCGTCGTCTCAAGTGCGCAGCGTTTTCCGGGACTGCCCACCGTGCCGACCATTAACGAGACCGGCGTTGCCAAGCTCGACATGGAAGCGTGGTTCGGCATTTTCGGGCGCAGCGGCACGCCCCCGGCGGTGTTGAAGTGCCTGCAAGCCGAAATGGCAAAAGTGGTGCAGGCACCCGATGTCGCCAAGCGCTTTGAAAGCGGCGGTGGGCGCGTGCTGCGTATGAGCGCGCCTGAGACGGATGCGTTCGTCAAAGCCGAGATCAAGCGCTGGAGTAATCTGATTCGCGACGCCGGCATTACCACCGACTAACCATAACCCGGCAAACGCACACGACCATGCGCGACTACTGGTTAAGCAAACTCTTCTTCGATCTGCAAACACCTTCGGCGGCAGCCGAATACCGCGCCAACCGCGAGGTGGTGCTCGCACGTTACCCGCTGAAGCCCGAAATACGGGCCGCCATCGCCACTGATGATGTGGCTGCGCTGGCGCCGCAAGTCAACGCTTACCTGCTGCGATTTTATTTTCTGGTGGCCGGCATGCCGGAAGAGGAATTTCTGAAACGCATTCGTTCGTCCGCCGAAACAGGGAACGCTCATCATGGCTGACCTCGTAGGCGTCTACGCTGCCAGCCACGGCCCGCTGATCGTGCGCAACTGGGACGTACTGCCCGCTGCAACCAGGAACACGCTGACCGCAGCGTTCACCGAACTCGGCCGGCGCATCAACGCCGTGCGGCCCGACGTGCTGATCGTGATTTCACCTGATCACTGGGTGAATTTCTTTCTGGATAATCTGCCGTCGATTTGTATCGGCGTCGGCGACACCCATGCCGGCCCGCCGGAGCCCTGGCTCGCGGCCTATCCGCACAAGCAGATGGCCGGGCACGCGGCGCTGGCACAACATATCGCTGCATATGCATGCCATCATGAATTCGAGCCGTCGGTATCGTACAAACTCGCCCTCGATCACGGCTTTTGCATTCCCCTGTGGAAGGCGAATATCGATCCGCTGCCGCCTATCGTGCCGGTGATACTCAACACCGTCGAGCCGCCGTATCCCTCGCCCGCGCGTTGCTTTGCTTTCGGCGAAACCCTTGCCGCCGCCGTGAAAAGTTTTCCCGCGCCGTTGCGCGTGGCGTTGCTTGCTACCGGGGGCCTGAGCCATTCCATCGGCGAGCCGACCATGGGCGAAATCGATGAAGCCTTTGACCGCGAGTGTTTGCAACTTCTCGCGTCGGGCCACTGCGATGAAAATAGCGATGCCTTGATGAAGTTTCTGGATGCGCGTTTACCCACTGCCGGCAACGGCGCGGCTGAGACCCGCAACTGGCTGGCCGCTCACAGTGCAGCGAGCGCCGCCCGCACAGGAGGCACAGGCAGCTTTGATCTCATTCACTACAGCGCCATGCCTGAAATTTACGTCGGCTGCGGTGTGGCGTCTTGGACGCTTTGATTTCCGGACTGCAGCAAGCAAGGGGCTCGGAGCGCGGGCGCCCTGCCCGCTGGCAAACACCGTAGTCGCGCAACACCGCAGATGGGACGTCTACGACCCCGGTGTACGGCGGGCAGGTCAACTGGCGCCTGCAATCTATTGCCGGGGGATCCCCGCCGCCCGCGCGGTTTTTTCGTAACGCTCGATTTCCGCGCGCATGAACGCGGTGAGTTGCTCGCCACTCTCGCCGCCCGGCTCCTGACCTTGGCCGATGAAGAGGTCGCGGCTTTCCCTGATTGCAGCGGCGAGCACACCCTGAATTTTGCCCACGATGGCGGCGGGCGTTTTGGGCGGCATCAGCACGGCATTCCAGTTGTAGTTTTCAAAATCAGTCAGACCCTGCGCATGCAGGGTTTCGACCTCGGGCAACGCGGGCGAACGCGTAAGCGAGGTGACGCCCAGCGCGCGCAGCTTGCCTTGGCGGACGAACGGCGCGATGTTAAAAATTTGCATGGAGGCAAAGTCGATGTAGCCCGACATCAACTCGATGGTGTACTGGTTAACGCC
>SXGR01141166.1_pt1 | contig 10684 bp, 6 predicted proteins | sample 3174711 | NCBI WGS metagenome assembly SXGR01 (sample SAMN11356860, study PRJNA531348) | freshwater metagenome | isolation source: freshwater sample F1-60 | place: China: Fuxian Lake, Yuxi | collected 2017-12-25 | reverse complement strand
TCCAGCTGGTTTGCGGTTCTTGTCTTGCGTTGAGCCGTGGCATTCCGTATAAGGGCCGCATGATAAATCGAGTCTGTGCTTGGATCGTGGTGGGGGGGCTGGCCATTTTAGGGCTGCCGTTCGGGGTTGCTGCTTCGAATTGCCAGGAGGAGGCGGTTGCCTCTGGGCCCGATGCAGCCCTGAGGCTGCATCTGAGCGCCGACTGCACGGAGCAAGAGCGGGAGGCGCGAGCGGTGGATGCGACGCAGCTCTTGCAGGCGTTCAAAGAGGGGAAGGGGATCGATCTCTCAGGCGTGGTCGTGCGCGGTGATGTCTCTTTGGATGCGTTGGTCGTAGGGCCATTGCCGCTGGAACTTGATGGGATGAAGGAGCTGCAGGGGCGCGAGGCCCGTGTGATTCTCGGTTCCCTCATGATCGTGAATTCTGTGGTGCGTGGGGCGATCCGGCATCAATCGGCGCAAGGGCTATTGGTGGTGAAGGGGCCTGTGATCTTCAGCGGGACCATGTTTGAGCAGATCGTGGACCTTTCACGGACCGTATTTGTACAGCCTGTGACCCTGTCCGGCGCGATATTTCTGAAAGAAAGTTATTTTGTGCAGGGGCGATTCCTGCGCGATGTATTTGCCGAGAAAACGGCTTTTGGTCCTCATACGAGATTCCACCGCTCGGTCTTTCAGGGGCCGGTGACCTTTCAGCAGTCCGGGTTCAACGGGCTGGCGGAATTCCTGGAGGTGGTGTTCCAGAAGGAGGCCAACCTGTCGCGCACCTATTTCAAGCTGGGCACCGGATTTTCCGGGAGCCGCTTTCAGGGTTTGGTGGATTTCTCTGAATCGACATTCGACCGGGAGGCGTTTTTTACCTTTACCCTGTTTGAGGGGGATGCCTACTTTCGTCGAGCCAGGTTCCGATCGACGGCGGATTTCTCCGATGCCAAGTTCAAGGGGCGTGACGATTTCTCCAAGGTTTTTTTCGAGAAGGGCCCGGAGTTTTCCCGAGCGACCAGATCGCCGACGGCACAGACGCCTCTCGGCATCGAAAATCCGACTATCCAATATGTCATCACCCTTTCTCTCCTCATCTTCAGTGCCATGCTGATTGCCTATCTGATCCGGTCACGATAGGGGATAGGGCCCCCTACCCCCTACTAATAGATGAAGGCTTGCTCCGCTCCCCCAAAGCTGGTATAAAACTGCTTGTGGATAACCATTTAGACGATGCAGAACAAGCTGAACTGCCCTATCAAGTTCGCATCGAGAACTTTGAAGGGCCGCTTGATCTTTTGCTCCATCTGATTAAGAAGAGCGAGATCAATATCTATGACATTCCCATCCATCTGATCGCTCAGCAATATCTGGCTTATATCGAAGCGATGGAAGATCTCAACCTGTCGGTCGCAGGGGAGTTTCTGGTCATGGCCGCGACGCTGATTCAGATTAAATCCAAGATGTTGCTTCCGGTTGATGAGACCACGGTCGATGAAGAGGACGGACCGGACCCGCGCGAAGAATTAGTGCGGCGTTTGCTCGAGTACAAGCAGTTCAAGGAAGCCGCCAATCAACTGGACGAGCATGAGCGGTTGTGGCGGGAGATCTATAGCCGTGAACAGAGCCAGCCGGTTGATCTGAAGCCGGATGAGACGCTGATGGAGAATGTCAGCCTGTTCGATCTCGTGGATGCCTTGCAGGGTATTCTCGATCGCACTCCCGGCAAGAAGTTCATGGACGTTCTGCCGGACAATTTGACGGTTCGGGAGCGGATGAGCGCGATTTTGGAAATGCTGGAAGGGCAGGAGTCGGTGAATTTCGTTGAACTGTTCGAGCCGTCTTGTCATCGCCTGGTCATCATCGTCACGTTTCTGGCGTTGTTGGAACTCATGCGGCTTCGCACGGCCCGGATCTATCAAGCGGAAAACTTCGGGCCGATCCTTGTCTCGCGCGCCTTTTCCCTCGTGCCGGACCCGGCGGAATTGGATGATTCTGAATGGAGGTAAGTATGAGCCTGAGCTCAACCGTTGAACAGGAAGTGGACGACATGACGTTGGTCGATACGGTGCCGGCTATCGAGGCCAGCGAGGCGCAGGATCCAAACTCAGCGGCGAAGAACGTCATTGCCGAGGCGATGAGCAGCCAGCCTGTCGCGATCGACGCGCGGGAACTGAAAGCGATTCTTGAAGCCATCTTGTTCGTGTCGCCAGAGCCGGTGCCGGTCGCGCGGCTCATGTCGATTCTGGGAACGGTTTCACGGGCTGAAGTGGTGCAAGCGCTGGATATTCTCGCGCATGACTTGGATCAGGAAGGGCGCGGCATTCAGCTCGTGCAGGTGGCAGGCGGGTATCGGTTGGTGACGAAGCAGGAGTATGGCCCCTGGCTGAAACGGATGGATAAAGCCAAGGCGGCGCAAAAGCTGTCTCGCTCCGCATTGGAATCCCTTGCCATCATTGCCTACAAGCAGCCGCTGGTGCGATCCGAGATCGAAGAGATTCGTGGCGTGGAAACCTCCGGGGTTTTGCGCACGCTCTGTGAACGTAAGTTGATACGGATCGTCGGGCGGAAAGACGTGCCGGGCCGGCCGATTATGTATGGAACGACGAAGTTCTTCCTCGAGCATTTCGGGCTCCAAGACCTGACTCAGCTTCCGCCGTTGCGCGAGTTCAAAGAGCTCGGCGAGTCCGAGCAGGCGTTGCTCCCGATCGAGCAGGAGTCGCTGGTGGTGCAGACGTCCGAACCATCCGACTCCGAGCCCCTCCCTGTTACGAGCGACTTGGCGGAAGGCGAGACCCTGTTGGGCTTCGATGTAGAGACCTCTATCGAAGAACCGGTCGAGCAGGCTTAAATAGGCTCCGTTTCAATAGACCGCGGGTTCCCTCTTTTCCCCTCCCTCCACAAACGGAGCTCTCGCTGCTCTTCACTGCGCGCGTCGAGCGACCACAGCATTACCGTGGGGGCTCCGCGAGCACGAAGAGCGGCGAGGGGCCCAGGACACCCCGTTGACTCCCCTCAAGCCGCTTTGTTAGACTTGCCGTTCTTAATCTAAGTTGTTGAAAGAGGCGAAGTTCTTCGGTATCACCCGGTCCTGTCACACGAGGCACCACCAATGATCAAAGCATGGCTACTCGACGAGATGTTTCGGTTTGATCGAACGCATCTGAGCATCGAAGAAATTCAGGGCGAATGGGGTGCCGGCGACTCGATCGCGCAAGAAGAGGAATTGCCGCCGCCTCCAGCGAACGTGGCCGTCAAATCGGGGAATGGCCGGGTCACCATTACGTGGGATCCCGTTCCCGAGGCCATGTACTACAATCTCTATTTCAAGACGACCAAGGGCGTGGTGATCAAGTTTTCGGATCTCACGCGCCCGATTGCCGGTGACGATGATTTCAAGGCCGTCATCGGGGTGACGAAAGAGAACGGCACCTGCGTCGAAGGCGTCCAGAGCCCCTTCGTGCATGACGATCTGGCCAACGGGACCTGCTACTACTACGTGGTGACCGTGGTGACGCAGAAGGGGGAGAGTCTCGAGTCGAAGGAAGTCATGGCGGTGCCCTCGCCCTACTTGCTGGCCATGAGCATCGGGTGCGAAGGCGTCGACGATGGCGAGTTCAGCTCGCCCACCGGCATCACGCTCGACAAAGACGGCAACATCTACGTGGCTGATACCGATAACCATTCGATTCAGAAACTCGACAAGGCCGGCAAGTTTATCGCTCGTTGGGGCAGTGACCCCTCGTCGCAGGAAGGCAGCTTCTATTATCCTCGCGGCTTGGCCATCGGGCCGAACAACGTGTTGTATATCGCAGACAGCGGCAATAACCGCATTCAGAAGTTCGATCTCGACGGCAATGTGATGCAGGCCTGGGGCAAGTTCGGCTTCGCCTGGCGCGGCGCCGATCTGGGCCGGTTCGATGTGCCCTGGGGCCTTGCGACGGACGCAGAGGGCAATCTTTACGTGTCCGACACGAGCAACTCCCGCATTCAGAAATTCAGCTCGGACGGGCAGGCGCTGCTCAAGTGGGGCCGCGACGGCAGCTTTGACGGGGCCTTTTTCTTTCCCCGCGGCGTGGCGGTCGATTTTGTCGGCAACATCTTCGTGGCGGATGAAAGCAACAATCGCATTCAGAAGTTCGATGCCCGCGGGAGCTTCCTGGCCAAGTGGGGCCGCGAGGGCGCAGGCCCGGGGCAATTCAAGTCCCCCTGGGGCATTGCCTGCGACGCGCTCGGCAGCGTCTATGTCGTCGATACCGGCAACCATCGCATTCAAAAGTTCGATGGCAACGGGACGTTCCTCTGCGCCTGGGGCAACCGCGGGAAGGCCGAAGGGCAGTTGAACTATCCCTATGGGATCGCCGTCGACAAAGAAGGCGCGGTCTATGTGGTCGATAGCGGCAACGGCCGCGTGCTCAAGTATGTGCCGACCGAAGAAGAGCTCGATCGCGGGAAGGATGCAGCCACCGATGAGGCTGCCAGCCTGGCGCCCAGCGAGACCCCTGCACCCCGCAGCGTGGCGGTCAAGGCTGGCGATACGGAGACTTTCCTCAGTTGGATGGAGGTGCCGGGCGCGCAGTCCTACAATCTCTATTTCAATACCACCCCGAAGCTCACGACCCAGTCGGCGACGAAAATCGAGGGTGCGACGAATCCTTATACCCATAGCGGTCTTTCAAACGATACTCCCTATCACTATGCCGTGTCCGCGGTCTTCGAAAACGGCGTGGAAAGCGAGTTGTCGAATGAAGTGACGGCCACGCCGGTTCTCATCGATATTACGGCACCGCAGAATCCCTATGCCGTCATCAATCACGGCGCCTTCATGACGAATACGCCGGAAGTGATCGTCACGATTTCCGCCAACGACGTCGATACCGGCGTGGCGGCCTATTTCACTTCGGAAGCGCCGATGACACCCATGGCCGGGACGCCGGGCTGGGTTGAGGTCACGCCGGCCACCAAGTTCGGCGCGACGATTCCGTTTATTCTGTCGCCGGGAGACGGGCAGAAATCGATTTATGTCTGGTTCAAGGATGTGGGTGGAAACGTCTCCACTCCCGCCACGACCACCATTCTGGTCAATACGTCGGGCTACCTCTGCGTGGCCGAATGGGGCAGGACTGGCCGCGGCGCATCCTTGCTGCATGGCGGCGAGTTCATGGCCCCGGTGTACGGTCTTTGCGTCGATCAGCAAGGATCGCTGTTTGTGGTCGATAACGGCAACAACCGGATTCAGAAGTTCGACAATGCCGGAAACTTCATCATCCTCTGGGGGAACTTCGGTTCCGCCAATTCGAACTTCCATAACCCCACGGGTATTGCCTGCGATGGCAAGGGCGACGTGTGGGTGGTTGATACGAACAATCATCGGGTTCAGAAGTTCGACGGGAAGCTCGGCGGCTACCTGATGAAGTTCGGGTCGCGCGGCAATGGCGAAGGCCAGTTCAATTCACCCTGGGGCATCGCGGTCGATCGGGTGCGCGGGTATGTCTACGTGGTCGATAGCGCCAATTTCCGTGTGCAGAAGTTCGATATGAACGGGGAGTTCATCATGTCCTGGGGCAGCTTCGGCAACGGAGACGGCCAGTTCTATTTCCCGCGCGGCATCGCCGTCGATCAGACGGACGGATTCGTGTACGTCGTGGACATGGGGAACCACCGGATTCAGAAATTCGACACCAGCACCAACGTGCTGCCGCAGTTGCTGACCAAGTGGGGCGGCAGTTCCGAGCCGGGCCATGCCAGCAGCCCGCTCGCGCAGGAAGCCGGTCAATTGCGGTCACCCTGGGGTATTACGGTCGATGGCGCCGGCGATGTGTACGTGTCGGACACCGGTAACCATCGCATCGAGAAGTTCGACAAGGAAGGCAACTTCATCACCCAATGGGGCGGGTTCGGGAACGGCAAAGGTCAATTCAACTTCCCCTACGGCGTTGCGGTGGATGTCAGGGGTAGCGTGTTTGTCGTCGACAGCGGAAACACCAGGGTCGAACAGTTCATGCCGGCCGATGAAGGCAGCGAACGGCTCCAGGAAAACGCCGAGAGTGCCGCTGAAATCGAGAACGCACAGGTCACGGGCACATCAAAAAAATCGTAAGAGCGGTCACGAAGGTTTGAGGAGCTGGTGAAGGGAAGATATGCTGGATAAGGAACCACGTTTAGGGTTGACCTACGACGATGTTGTATTAATTCCTGCCAAGTCTCAGGTGTTGCCGAGCGAAGTCGATACGCGGACGACGCTCACGCGCCACATCAAGATCAATATTCCCATTATCAGCTCGGCCATGGATACCGTCACGGAGTCCCGCTTGGCCGTCGCCATTGCCCGCGAAGGCGGGCTGGGAATTATTCATCGGGTGTTGTCGCCGTCGGATCAAGCGACGGAAGTGGACCGGGTGAAAAAATCCGAGAGCGGCATGATTCTCGACCCAATCACCATTTCGCCGGATCAAACGATTCGCGATGCCCATGCCTTGATGGCGAAATACCGGATTTCCGGTATTCCCGTGACGAAGGGCAAGAAGCTGGTCGGCATTCTGACCAACCGCGATCTGCGGTTCGAAGCCAGGATGGATTTGAAGGTTTCGCAAGTCATGAAGCGAGACAAACTGATTACGGCGCCTGAAGGCACGAGTTTGGAAAAGGCTCGCGAGGTGTTGCACGAACACCGGATCGAGAAGCTTCCGGTTGTGAATAAGAGTTTCGAGCTCAAGGGGCTCATCACGATCAAAGATATCGAGAAACGCATCATGTATCCCAACGCCTGCAAGGATAAGCATGGCCGGCTCTGCGTCGGCGCGGCGGTCGGGGTCGGGCCTGATACGGAGGATCGCGTCGCGCGCCTGAAGAAGGCCGGGGTGGATGTGGTCGTGGTCGATACGGCCCATGGCCATTCTCAAGCGGTGCTGGATACGGTCAAGATGATCAAGCGGCGGTACCCGGAACTCGAACTGATCGCCGGAAACATTGCGACAGCCGAAGCGGCAAAAGATTTATTGCAGGCCGGTGTCGATGCCGTGAAGGTGGGAGTTGGGCCCGGTTCGATTTGCACCACCCGCATCGTGTCCGGCGCCGGGATGCCGCAGTTGACGGCCATTGCCGATTGCGCAAAGGTGCTCGCGGGCCAGGGCGTTCCGATCATTGCTGACGGCGGGATCAAGTTCTCCGGCGATATCACGAAAGCCTTGGCGGCCGGCGCCTCCTCGGTGATGCTGGGCGGACTCCTGGCCGGCACGGATGAATCGCCGGGGGAGACGGAGCTATACCAAGCCGGGACCTACAAGGTGTATCGCGGCATGGGCTCGATCGGCGCGATGGAGCGAGGCGGCGGAGACCGGTACGGGCAAGGCGGGCGTCCGGTGCAGAAGCTGGTTCCGGAGGGCATCGAAGGGCGCGTGCCCTATAAAGGGAAGCTCTCGGCCGTTATCTATCAATTGATCGGCGGGGTGAAGTCCGGTATGGGTTATTGCGGGTGCAAGACGATCTCGGACTTGCAGCAGAAGGCCCAGTTTATCCGGCAGACCGTTGCGGGTCTCCGCGAAAGCCACGTGCACGATGTCATCATCACGAAGGAAGCGCCGAATTACCGGATGGACTGGGAATAGCGCGTGCAACGTGAATAGCTGTCTCGTGCTTTTGTCGTCTTCTTCATTTAACGTCTAACGTTTCACGTCTCACGCCTACATGGAACTCTGGCACAATAGAATCCTGGTCCTCGACTTCGGGTCGCAATATACCCAACTGATCGCGCGCCGCATTCGTGAGGCCCATGTCTATTCGCAGATCCTTCCCTGCACCGTTTCGCTGGCGACGATTCTGGCCTATCGGCCGCAAGGGATCGTGTTGTCCGGCGGCCCCTCCAGCGTCTACGAAAAGAAGGCACCTGCGGTTCCCAAGGAAATCTTCGATCTGGGCATTCCCATCCTTGGCATTTGCTACGGGATGCAGCTCGTGACGCATTTGTCGGGCGGCGAGGTGGCGAAGTCCAAACATCGGGAATATGGCCGGGCTGAGCTGACCATTGACGACAAGAGCAATCTTTTCAAGGGTGTTGGCACAAACGGATCGACGGTCGTGTGGATGTCGCACGGGGACCGTATCGAACGGATGCCGCCCGGCTTCCGTTCGATCGCGCATTCGACCAATTCGCCGATTGCGGCCATGAAGCGGGACGACCATAAGCGACGGATCTATTGCCTCCAGTTCCATCCGGAAGTGGTCCATACGGCGGAAGGGACCCAGATCCTTCGGAACTTCGTCTATGACATTTGTGGCTGCAAGCCGACCTGGACGATGCAGTCCTATGTAGAAACGGCGGTGCAGCAGATTCGCGAGCAGGTGGGCAAGGAACGTGTAATCTGCGCCTTGAGCGGGGGGGTCGATTCCTCCGTGGCTGCCGCGCTGACGCATCGGGCGATCGGGGATCAGCTGACCTGCATCTTCGTGGACAATGGACTGCTTCGTACCGGTGAAAAAGAACAGGTCAAACAGACCTTTGCCAAACAGTTGCATCTGAACTTGCGGATGATTGACGCGTCCGATTTATTCCTGGCCAAGCTCAAAGGGGTGATCGACCCAGAGCGGAAGCGGAAAATTATCGGGAAGCAGTTCATCGAGCAATTCGAGGCGGAAGCCAAAAAGAAGTCCGGTGGCGTGAAGCTTCTGGTTCAAGGGACGCTGTATCCCGACGTCATCGAAAGCGTGAGCTTCAAGGGCCCGTCGGCCACGATCAAGACGCATCATAATGTCGGAGGGTTGCCGGCGCGGATGAAGTTGAAGCTGATCGAGCCGCTGCGAGAGCTCTTCAAGGACGAAGTGCGGGTGCTCGGGAAAGAATTGGGGTTGTCGGATGAGATCGTCTGGCGGCAGCCCTTCCCGGGACCTGGCCTGGCGATCCGGGTGCTGGGCGCCATCACCAAGGAGCGGCTGACTATCCTGCGCGCGGCTGAGTCCATCCTTGATCAGGAGATTCGCGCTGCCGGTCTCTATCGCGAAATTTGGCAATCGCTCGCTGTGCTCTTGCCGATCAGGACCGTGGGCGTCATGGGCGATCAACGGACTTACGAACATGTCATTGCGCTCCGTGCCGTGACGAGCCTGGACGGGATGACGGCCGACTGGGCCAAGATCCCGAATGACGTGCTGGGCAAGATTTCAAATCGGATCATCAACGAAGTCAAAGGCGTGAACCGGGTGGTCTACGACATCAGTTCGAAGCCTCCGGCCACTATAGAATGGGAGTAAGGCGTAAGACGTGAAATGTAAAAGGTGAGACGCGACGATCGTTTCGCCTTTCACCGTTTACGTTTTACGGCTCGACAATATGGAAGTTAGATTGCAGAAAGTCATTGCCGGAGCGGGTTTGGCTTCGCGGCGGAAGGCTGAGGAGTTGATCGCCTCAGGGCGTGTGACCGTCAACGGCAAGGTCGTGATGGAGCTCGGCACCAAGGCGGATCCTGCCCGCGACCACGTCAAGGTGGACGGCAAGCACCTGAGCTCCGCCCAGCCCTACGTCTATCTGTTGCTGAATAAACCGAAGAACGTGATGTCGACGTTGAACGATCCGGGAGGCAGACCGACGGTAAAAGACTACCTCCGCGGCATATCGGTCCGGGTGTTTCCTGTCGGCCGGTTGGACTTCGACAGCGAAGGACTGATGCTTTTGACCAATCACGGAGACTTGGCCCAGACCCTGCTCCATCCCCGCTACCATGTGCCGAAGACCTATCTCATCAAGGTGAAGCAGGTGGTGACGGACGATCATATCCGCCAGTTAGAGCAGGGGGTGCAGCTGGAAGACGGCATGACCAGTCCGGCTGTCGTGAAGAAGGTCAAGAAGGCTAAGCTGAATTCATGGCTGGAGATTACGATCCGGGAAGGGCGTCAGCATCAAGTGAAGCGGATGATGGAGGCGGTCGGTCATCCGGTGTTGAAACTGACGAGAATTAAGATGGGGCCTCTGTCGCTTGGGGATGTGGGGCCTGGCGACTTCCGATACTTGACCGACCGTGAAGCGAACGCGCTACGCGAGTTGGCTGAGCACAAATTGGCGTCGGAAGAGGGGTCGGAAAAGAAAGTCGCTCGGCCGAAGAGGAAGATCAGCCGGGCCGGATGGGCCCGTTCCAAGAAAGCGAAGGTCGTATGAAGGTCCGAACTCATCGGTGCGGGGAGATGACGAAGGCTGCGGTCGGGCAGACTGTCGTTTTGAACGGCTGGGTTCAGCGGCGGCGCGATCATGGCATGGTCATGTTCATCGATTTACGCGATCGAACCGGGATCACGCAGGTGGTGTTCAATGCCGAACGGAATGCGGCCGTGCATCAAGCCTCTCATGCCTTGCGGAGCGAATGTGTCGTGTCGGTGACCGGGCAAGTGATGGCTCGTCCTGATGAGTCGAAGAATCCGAACCTGCCGACCGGTGAGATTGAAATTTTCGTGGATGCCGTCGAGATCTTGAACGAGTCGAAGACGCCGCCCTTTGTCATTGAAGACGATGCCGAAATCACGGAGTCGATCCGGCTGAAGTACCGGTATCTGGATCTGCGTCGTCCGAAGATGCAGCGGATCTTGAGCCTCCGGCACAACATCATGCAGGCGGTCCGGAGCTTCTTGAACGACGAACGGTTCCTGGAAGTGGAAACGCCGATTTTGACCAAGAGCACGCCGGAAGGCGCGCGGGACTCTCTGGTGCCGAGCCGGGT
>SXGR01115963.1_pt1 | contig 10684 bp, 7 predicted proteins | sample 3174711 | NCBI WGS metagenome assembly SXGR01 (sample SAMN11356860, study PRJNA531348) | freshwater metagenome | isolation source: freshwater sample F1-60 | place: China: Fuxian Lake, Yuxi | collected 2017-12-25 | reverse complement strand
TCATGAGTTGTTCGCGTTCTGGCGGTGACAAACGGATGCGATACTTAATTGGCATCTACTCCAATTAGACACGCTTATCCAAAGTACAAGCTCAATTTGTTTGACCCATCAACTCACGACTGACGGAGTACTAGTTCCTTGAGCCCCTCGCGCACTTCTTGCGAGAGACTATTGTCCTCTTCCAGCAGGTTCAACTGCATGAGCACCGCCGTCAGGATATTGTTGAAATCGTGAGCGACCCCACCGGCCAGTTGGCCGATGGCTTCCATTTTCTGAGCCTGAATAAGCTGTGTCTGGAGCGCCTGCTTCTCCGTTTCCGCCTTCTTGCGATCCGATATGTCGCGGACTGAAGCATGCAGCACCGGACGCCCTTCCAGGCGGATCACTGTCAGAACCACCTCTGCTTCGAAGGAACTCCCGTCAAGGCGCCGGTGTGTCCACTCGAAACGGTTGGAGCCCTCGCAAAGGGCTTGCTCGACGTGCCTCAACATCTTGAGCTTCGAGCTCTGGCTGTCCGGTTGTGTTTCCGGGGAGAGCTCATCTGGGCCGCGGCCAACGATGTCTTCCCGGTTGGCTCCGAAGAGGCGAAGCGTTGCTGTGTTGCAATCAAGGAAGATACCGTTTTCCAGGAGGAAGTTGGCGTCGGCGGATTGGGCAAAGAGCGCGCGGAACTTTCCTTCGCTTTCGCTCAACGCCAGTTCGGCCTTCTTGCGATCCGTGATGTCTCTCGTGATCGTGAGAATTCCATTTACGGCGGGGTCATCCAGGAGATTGTTGGCCAGTGATTCCAGGTCGATCCAATGTCCTTTGCTGTGGCGGAACCGATATGAAAACGGAATCCCAGGATTGCTCCGGTCAAGCACACTTAGAAGTTTCATCCGTGCCAGCACCTGATCCTCGGGATGGACGAACTGGAAGGCGTCCCGTTGCGTCACATCTTCTGGTGAATATCCAGTGATCCGTGAAATGGACGGGCTGGCGTAAGTGATCCGGCCCTCCCTGTTCATCAAGGTGATGAGGTCCGAGGAGTTTTGGATGAAGGCGGAGGTGCGGGACCGTTCCTGGGCCAGCGCCTGCTGCTGTCGCAATCGTTCTTCGGTTTGCAACAACCGGCTTCGTTGCCGCCTGGTTACAGCGAGGGTGATCGCGCCGCCCAAGGTCAGCACAGTGAACGCTCTGAACCAGAGCGTCTGCCAGTAAAACGGCTGGACGACGAACGCCAGGTTCACTCCCTGTTCATTCCACACTCCATCATTGTTTGCGGCCGTCACGCGAAGCTCATATTCGCCGGGAGCCAGAAATTCGGAAGTTATGGTCCGATCGGCGCGCTGATCGTCCAGGATCAACTCCTGGTTCTGGAGCAGGCGGTAACGCAATTTCACCTTCTCCGGCGCGGTGAAGGAAAGCACGGAGAAGTCAGCCTGCAACTGGCTGCTTCCGGGAGGGAACTGGAGGATCTCATCCGCGACGGTGTCTTTCCGCAGTCCAAAAAGGCCAGGCTTGCCGGTTTCCACCGTGACCCGGCTTCCATTCCGGTCCAGGTAGGAGATTGTTTCCACGAGCACTGGCGCGGGATTGGTGTTGATGACCAGTCTTTGTGGATCCACAACGGACAGCCCTTTCAAAGTTGCAAACCAAAGCTTTCCCTTACTGTCTTTCAACACATTACTCTGGCCATCGGGCGATGCTTCGATGCTGCCCAGGCCATCTCCGAGGTTATAGATCTGAAAGTTGACATTCCATAGCCTTGCTCCAGTCGATCCAAGCAGATCGGCCCGAAGAATTCGGATCACTCCCCGATTCGATCCCATCCAGCAATATCCGAGATCGTCCTCGATGAACGAATAAATATCGTTGGAAGGCAGGCCGTTCTCCTGTGTCCACGAAGTCCAGCGCCCGTCAGCCAGCCTCAACAAACCGACGCCTGTACCGCCCACCCAGAGCGAGCCGTCCTCACTGAAGCGGACGCATCGCAGATTCTTCACCTTGGGGCCCGGCGGCAGCTCCACCTCGATCCATCTTCCCGCCGCAAACTGGTAAAGCCCGTTGTCGCCGCCTGCCCAGATGGAATGGTTCCGAGGATCTTCGGCAAAGCAGCGGGTGTCGCCCAGTTTCAAATCGTCATCTGGCCTCTGGACAGTGAATCGACCGTCCTCGAAAACAGCCACTGCCTGGTCGCCCCCGATCCAGATACGGCCAAGTGAATCCTGGAAGAGCGCATTGACAACCTTGCCCCCGACATCCGCGGCAGGAAATTTACGCCGTTCCGTGGGTGTGATGACGGTCAGGCCGCTGGTGCGAGCGTTCCCATAGCATCCCACCCACAAGTTTCGATTGCGATCCGCGAGAATGCACTGCACTGCCCTGCTGAACGGCTGGCGACCGGCTTCAGGGAGTGAAATTCGCCCCTCTTCCAGCACGTTCAATCCACCTTCAAAACTCCCGATGAGTATCCTTCCCGGGACTTCTTCGACAACGCAGCGGATATTCCGTGACAACAGGCCTTGCGTTTCTTTGAAGGTCTGGAAGGTGTGCTTTTTCAATCTCAGCAGACCTCCACCGCTGGTCCCGACCCAGTGGTTGCGTTCACGATCCTGGAAAACAAAGCGGATGCTGTTGCTTTCAAGTCCATTCGTCCTCGAGAGAAAGCGGCTGGTTCCGGATGGTTGGACGATGTCAAGGCGGCCTTGGGAACTGATCCAGACCACACCCTCATCGTCTTCATCAACTCTCCACGCATTGGGAATTACCTTCGGAAACTCAACACGGGATACGACACTTTCGCCATTGATGCGCAGGATTCCATTTTTCAGGACTATAAGCTGATTGCCATCCCGTGAGCGGGAAAGATTCACGTAATCATTGGTCACCACCTGCGCCAGCGCGGAACTTCGCCACTGGCTCCCGTCCCAATAACCATAGAATCTGTCCTGGCCGACCCATATCCGGCCGGAACCATCCACGCACCCTTTGTAACCCGCGCCGTGTTCGCCGGGAGGTTCCGGCAATTCCTGGAACCGCTCTTGACGCACTTCAAACACCTTGCCGTCAAAACTCGTCATGCAAATGACTCCCGCGCTCTCGCTGAAGGTGCGCACAAAGTTCCCCGTCCAGCCGGGTTCTGACTGAAAACGGGTCCAGTTGTCCGGCCCGCTCACCACCAGTCCGCGGTCGGTGCTCACCCAGAGCCGTCGGGAAGCGTCCAGATGCAGATTCACAATCGAGGAGCTTGGCAGGCTGGGTGTGTTGGCTGGATTGAACACCGTGAATTTCACTCCATCAAAACGCACCAGGCCATTGAAGCTGCCGAACCAAAGATAGCCATCCGGCGTCTGAACCATCGCGGTTGCTGAATTCTCCGGCAGACCCTGCTCTGTTTCCCAAGCGGTGATGAGGTAATCGGGATCGGAGAATGTCGCGCCGATGGAAGCTGGCAACGCTCCGAGCCACAGCACAAGCAGGAGCGCCATCGCGGTAATCAGTCTGAGGTGATGGGAGTGTTGAGCAGCAACCAGATTAGACGTTGTCGATGCGGCTCTCATTGGTGCAGCTGAATGCTGTGCTGTTGATCCTAGCCGCCATGCGCACGGGCACAAGCTCCCAAAAATATCGCGGACTGGCTGGGGAGGAGAGCTGTGGCGACGATTCGCGCCTGCTCCCTGTAAGCAAAGCGAAGTGCCGTAGCAGGAATGCGGCCTTGGGCTTTGCTTGGGAATCGTTGAGATTCCCGAGCACACCGATGGAAACTCACCTCGCGTTCCCATTGGATGCACTCAAAAAATGACCAAACTCTTGGGCGAAGGCAGGTGGTCTGTGCCACCCGCAGGCATCAAAAGCGCGGGCTAACGATACACAAGTATTCCTGCGACTGCCTCCAACAATTCCCTGGCTGTAAACGGTTTTGCCAGCTCCGCCGCGGCTCCCAGCATTTTTGCCATCTTGAGCGATTCCTGTTTCCACAGTTTGCCGTCGGGCGCGGACATGGCGATGACAGGGATTGTCGAGTGATTTCCCGTGATTTCCCGCATAAGTTCGATCCCGTCTCCTTCCTTCATGAAAATGTCTGTGATTACCAGGTCTGGCCTGGAGTCCAGGATCATCGCGAGCGCCGCTCTTCCGTCCGTGGCTTGCAGAACCGTGTAACCCGCATCCGCCAGCACCTTTTCCATCATGCGCCGGATGGATGGTTCGTCATCCACAATGAGTATCTTCGACATGGTTGTGTGTCCTGTTTCGTTTCCCCTTCCAGTATGTTGCTGTTATCGGCACCAAAGCCCCAGTACTTTAGTTGTTGGGGAGCTGGAGTGGCGGCAGGTGCGCCCGCCTGCCGCCGCTAACAACATCAGAAGGCTTCCGACGCCGGTCAAAGTCGGTGCATCCGCAAGTCGGTGGAGCGCGACTGTGCTGAAAGCCAGTCGCAGCAGTAACGGTGGCTCGCCCTCACGCCAAACCTGCTGCGGCTGGTGCTGCGCACAAAACCGCGCTCCTGGCCGACAGCCAAGTTCACCGACAACTTGTGGATGCACTGGGTCAAGGTTGCTTTGATTCCTTGCCAGTCATGCGAAATCTCCATATTCGTAGGCGCGCAACAACGAACTAAGGATTATGTCACTACTCGCAGGAAAACTCGGCATCGTATTCGGAGTCGCAAACAAACGTTCCATCGCGTGGGCCATCGCCCAGGCATGGCACAAGGCGGGTGCCAGGCTCGCCTTCACCTATCAGGGCGAACGCCTGAAGGATAATGTGGAGGAACTCGCGGGAACATTTGGTGCGGACACGTTGATTCTCCCATGCGATGTTACGAAGGATGAGGACATTGCCACCGTATTCAATACGGTCGGCGAGAAGTTTGGAAAACTCCATCTGCTGCTTCACTCGGTTGCCTTCGCACCGAAGGATGCGCTGGAGGGAAGGTTCGTGAACACCAGCCGCGAAGCTTTCCGCTTGTCGCACGATGTCAGCGCCTACTCGCTGGTGGCACTCGCCCGTGCCGCCGAGCCGCTCATGACGGAAGGAGGAAGCATCGTGGCCATGAGTTACTATGGCGCGGAAAAGGTTGTGCCTCATTACAACGTTATGGGCGTGGCAAAAGCGGCGCTCGAAGCCAGCACACGCTACCTTGCCTACGATCTCGGTCCGAAGAAGATTCGGGTGAATTGCATCAGCGCCGGCCCGGTGAACACGCTCGCCGCTCGCGGCATCAGCGGGTTCTCGGAAATGCTCAAGCATTACGAAGCGCACGCTCCTCTCAAGCGGAACGTGATCCCAGAGGAACTCGGAGCCACGGGAACATTTCTGGCGAGCGAAGGCGCTGCCGCCATCACCGGCCAGGTTCTCTACGTCGATTGCGGTTATCAGATCATGGGGATGTAAGCTCTGCCGATGTCTCTTAGCCGCGGCTATTCAGTAGTAATTGGGGAGTGCGTGCTTCTCGCACGCTCTGGTCAGCGTCCCGCTGACCAGCTAGACGGCTCCAGAAACCCACCATTTGGTGACTGGTCACGCCGGACCAGTTCTCGGCGGGACGCCGGGAACAGCGGTCGAGACGACCGCGCTCCCCATTTCTACTGCATCGTTACGGCTAGTACAGCGACAAGGAAATTTCGTTACATGATTGGACGTGACCTCTCGAACGCTTGCCTCTCCCTCACCCCGGCCCTCTCCCGCTGGGAGCGGGAGTCTTCTTTGGCCGCCATGAGTGCAATCGGGGCGGTCTTTGCGGCAGGATGCACCGCCACGGCGCAAGCGGTCGCGCGATTTCTCTCTCCCAGCGGGAGAGGGGTAGGGTGAGGGAGAAGGCCCATAGTCAGCGCACAGATGTTTCAGAATTAATTTGTCACAGTACTCGAACAGAAACTGCACCCCGAACCGCTATGAAAATACGAACCTCCTGGAAAACAAAGATGGGCTTGTGGCTATTGATGGGCTTTACCGCCGGGACCTCCACCGCGGCCACCCCGATTTTCGATGGCAAATCATTCGCGGGGTGGGAAGGAGAGACGAACAGCGTTTGGCGGATCGAGAATGGCACCATCATCGCCGGGTCTTTCGATCGCGTCGAGCCGCGGAACGAGTTCCTCGCCACAGTCCGGAGCTACACCAATTTCCAACTGCGCGTCCGCTTCAAGATCCAAGGCACCGAAGCCTTGAATGCCGGTGTGCAGTTCCGTACGCAGCGCATTCCCAATCACCACGAAGTGAGCGGCTATCAGGCCGACATCGGAACGGCGGTCGATGGCCATCTGTATGACGAAAGCCGCCGCAACCGGATGCTGGCCACACCCACCAAGAGCGCAGTAGAACGGGCCTTGAGCGCTGCTGGACCCGATGCCTGGCATGAATATCGGATCAGCGCGATCAACCAGCGCATTCTCATCTGGTTGAACGGCGTCCAGATGATCGAATTCGCCGAACCGGATCCCGCAATACCTCGCAGCGGGATCATCGCCCTGCAGATTCACGGCGGGATGAAAGGCACGATCGCCTACAAGGATATCGAGATCGAAGAGTTCCCGTCCGAACCCGCCGCCACGCGAATTGGTCCCGTCGCTGAGCCTTCTGCTGCAAGAAGTGTTTTCGCAGGCCGACGCTTCACTCTCGAATCCGACGAGGTTGTCGTGTTCATCGGGCAAACCGACATGGTGCGGCTGAAGGACAACATCGCGCTCGAGTCGGCGTTGGCCATTCACTCCGCCGCCGCGACGCCGCGTTTCCGGAACATGGCTTGGGAAGGCGACACGGTCTATGAACAATGGAGAGATCTGAATTTCGGCTCCTGGACGGAACAACTCAATGCCGCCCGCGCCACCGTCATAGTCGCTCAATTTGGTCAAATTGAATCTCTGGACGGCATTTCGAAATTGAAGGAATTCGCCGCCGCTTACGAAGCCCTCTTGGACCAGTTCGCGAATCGCACGCGCCGTGTGCTTCTGCTCTCGCCGCGCCCGTTCGAGTCACCGCAATCCATCCACATGCCGGATCTCACGACAAACAACAACACGGTGCGAGCCTACGCGGACGCCGTGCGGCAATTGGCTGATCGTCGAGGCTTCGTGTTCGTGGACCTGTTCACGTCGCTGACGGGCGCGACGGAGAAGCTGACCGTCAATGGAATGCACCTCACACCGGAAGCACACAGCACGATTGCGGCGCTCGTCGCCCGCTCACTTGGAGTGGAGACTCCAAACTTGGGCTCGCTGAAAGACCTGGGCGACGCGATACGCGAAAAGAACCGGCTCTGGTTTGACAACTGGCGCCCCATGAACTGGTCCTTCGCGTTTGGCGATCGCACGGAACAGCCCTTCGGAAAAGCGGGAGGCGATCGTCCGGCCTTGCGCGTTGAGCTCGAAGAATTCCAAGCGCTCCTGGCCGCTGCCGATGCCCGCGCGCATGGATTAGCCAAGGCAGCCCGTGAAGGTCGGCAACTCGCTCCTGTCCAGACCAACACGGCCGCACCCGAGTTGCGTCCAGACGTCAAAAACGCGGAGAACGCGCCAGCCGATCATTCACCGGAAGCCGAACTGCGATCGTTCACCGCCGCCGCTGGGTTCGCGGTGAACTTGTTCGCGTCGGAAGCGGACGGGATCATCAAGCCCCTGCAGATGCGCTGGGATGATTCCGGCCGCCTTTGGGTCTTGTGCACGCCGACCTATCCCCATATCGAGCCGGGTGCCAAGCCGGGCGATTACATCCTGGTGTGTGAGGACACCAATGGGGACGGACGCGCCGACAAGTTCACCCGCTTCGCTGAAAACTTGCTTGTCCCTATGGGCCTCGAATTTGGAGAAGGCGGAGTGTACGTCGCCGAGGGATCGGAACTCGTTCACTTGCGTGACACCGATCGTGATGGCAAAGCCGACGCGCGTACGGTGGTGCTCTCGGGTTTCGGCACTGCGGATGCGCATCAAATGATCAACGGCCTGGAGCGGGGACCGGGCGGGGAATTATGGTTTACCCAAGGGCATCATGTTTACTCGCGCGTGGAAACCACCCGGGGTGTCGCGCGTTTGGAAAAAGCGGGCGTCTGGCGCTACCGCCCGCGCACGGGACGGCTCGACGGTTTCTTCAACCTTTCGACCGCCGGGTTGAATTGTCAGGGCGTCACCCACGACGACTGGGGGCAAACCTTCCACAATTCCGGCGCACTCAGCGGCGGCTTTTACACCTCGGCCGGGGCGGTTCCCACTTTGCGACCTGTGCGTTACTGGGCGATGGCCGTCCCGGATCGACGCAATACCGGCGTCGAAATCATCGGCACGAAACACTTGCCGGACGATTTGCAGGGCTGCGTCGTCTGGGGCGGGTTCATGGGCAACACCGTGCAATTGCATCGGCTTCATGATGAAGGCGCCGGCTTTACCGCGGCCGTCTTGCCCGATCTGCTGACGTCGTCCCGCCGGGAGTTTCGTCCGGTCAACGTCCGGGTCGGCCCGGATGGCGCGGTTTACGTGTGTGACTGGTACAACCCGATCATCGGCCACTATCAGGCGAGCTATCGTGACCCAGCCCGCGACAAGACCCGTGGCCGCATTTGGCGCATTTGGGCCAAGGATCGTCCGTTGATCCAGCCTCCCGCCTTCGGAGGGCGGACCTCCCTGGAGCTGTTGGAATTGCTTCGCTCTCCGGAGCGCCTCACGCGACACAACGCCAAGACACTTCTGTTCGACAAGCCGACTTCAGAAGTCATGGCCGCTGTCGATGCGTGGGTGGAAGCGCTCGCACCCGCCGATCCCCAGTTTGAGCAGCTCCTGGTGCATGCCATTGGCATCTGCGAAGGCCATGAAACCGTCCGCCCGGAATTGCTCCACCGCCTGCTGAACGCGAAAGATTTCCGGGCGCGCGCCTACGCCACACGCGTGATCGGAAATTGGGGAACGCGATTGACCGATCCATTGGCGTTGCTCCGCAGGCAGATTAAAGACCCGCATCCGCGAGTTCGCCTCGAAGCGATTGTAGCTTGCAGTTACATCCCGTTGGCCGAAGCCGTGGCGGTTGCCACACAAGCGTTGGATCGGCTCCGCGACCGCTTCATCGACTATGCGCTCTCTCAAACTGTGAACGCGCTCGGACCGTTCTGGCATCCTGCGCTTGCCAAGGGCGCGCTGCCGTTCGCCGAGAACCCGGAGCATCTCCGATTCATCCTTCAATCGGAAGGAACGAAGGAAACCGCCGGGTTGGTGCGGAAGCTGTCGGAAAGGCCCGGGCTCGATGCGCCGTTTCGTGAACGGATTCTCGCGCTCTTGGCCGCCGTGGGGTCCGGGGCGGATTTACGCTACGCTCTCGACGCCGCGCCCCGCAGCCAGGCGGTGCTTCAGGAATTGGTTACAGCGGCTGCCGTTCACCATCGCAAACCTAACGGCGATCTCACAACGCCCGTTCGCCGGCTCATCGCCGATGCCAGCCCCGCCCTGCGCCCCCTGGGTCTGGCGCTTGCCGGTGCTTGGGGAATTACCGAGGCATCTGACGCCATCCGTTCAGAACTCGCGCGAAAGGACAACGACGAACGGATTCTGGTCGCCGCGCTCGGGGCGTCACCGGCTCTCTTGGGCCAGGAAACCACCCGTTGGGCGCGTCCCCTGGCCGAGTCCTCCAACACCCTCCAGGTGCGGACGGCGTCCATTGCCGCGATGGCCTCCGTAGACTTGAACGCCGCTGCGCGAACCGCGACCGGGACTCTCGGCGATGTGAAGGCCGAGGCTGACTTGAATCAACTGCTGGCGCCGATTTTGAACCGCAAGGATGGCGCGGCGGCACTCACGCAGGCTTGGCAAACGCGCGCGCCTTCCGCGGATGCCGCCCGCATGCTCCGGCGTGCCTTGAACAGCAGCGGGCGAAACGACGTCGCTCTCATGAACGTCCTTCACCAGGCCATCGGGATTGAAAATGAATGGCCGGCTTACGATCCCGCTCTCGTGAAATCGCTCGCGGAAGCGTCCATCAAGCACGGTGATGCAAAACGGGGAAAATCCGTTTTCTTGTCGGGTCTGACCAGTTGTGTCGCCTGCCACAAGCTCGATGGCCAGGGAGGGGAAGCGGGCCCCGACCTCACTCTGGTCGGCGCTGGCCGGAGTCCGGAGCTCTTGATCGAATCCCTCCTCTGGCCCAACCGCCAAATTCGGGAAGGCTACCTGGCCACCACGATTTCGACGAAGGCGGGCGAGCAATTCACCGGCTACAAGATCCGCGAAACTCCGGACGAATGGCAACTGCGCGACCCTTCCGCGAATCAAGTTCACCGAATCGCCAAGGCCGACGTGGAACACATGAGAGACACCGGCAGCTTGATGCCGGAAGGTCTGACCGCAGGCCTGACTCGCGATGAATTACACGATCTGATCCGATTCCTGGTCGACCAAGGACGAGTCTCGACGTCCCGTTGATCGCCACAGCGCTCCGGACCACTCGCCGCCGACCAGGGCGGAGTGAGTGAGGCTCGACCGGTTTTCATGCATGTGCGGGATCTGCGGCTCGCTACCGACAAACCGATCCCCCGGAGCGCGCGCGATTGATCAGCGGTCGAAATGAGGAATTGCCAAATCTCCAGACGCTCTTTCAAAACTCCCACGTTACGACGAGGCCAAGGCTTGTCGGAGCGGCTGGAGACAAGAAAAACGCCGCTTGGGCGACTGTCTCCCCGATTTTCACGGGAGCCGTCCGCGCTCCGCCGTTCGCGCCGTGTTTT
>SXGR01256707.1_pt1 | contig 10686 bp, 7 predicted proteins | sample 3174711 | NCBI WGS metagenome assembly SXGR01 (sample SAMN11356860, study PRJNA531348) | freshwater metagenome | isolation source: freshwater sample F1-60 | place: China: Fuxian Lake, Yuxi | collected 2017-12-25 | reverse complement strand
GGTCTACGACCGCCTCGTCGCCGACGGTAAAGCCAAGAAACTCGCCCTCATCGCCCTTATGCGTAAACTCATCGTCCTCCTCAATCACCTCCTAAAAAACCCAAACTTTAAGCTCGCCTGAAAGACCGTTGCTGACCCCATTTTCTCGCCGAAAAACACCCCTGCTACTGAATGGATACGGCTTAGGCGTCCAGCCCGTGACGCGTTTGCCCCCGCTCAGGATCACTTTGCAGGGATGCTCCGCACAGTAAGTGACCGGTACCTTTTCTGCGCCACTGTCCTGCGGTCCAAACACCACCGCCTCGGCGAGCTCATAGGTGCCATCGGCAAACACGACCGAGATCGGCTTATCTGCAGCACCTTTCTGCTTCAGTTGGCGAACCCGGTCCCGTGCCCCGGCCAGACTCGCCAGCGGATCGGCCTGGGTGCCAGCTGCGGCATCCTTTCCGCCAGGCGCGACGAAGATGGTCGGCCCCTGCGATTGAGCGGGTTGGGGCTTATCGACGGCGTGCAGCGCGGCCAGCGGCGCGAGCAGCAGGGCGGTGAGCGTGCGGTTCCACGTGGCTTTCTTGCTCATGGCAGGAGGACGACTCCCTGCTGCGGGGTGATGCGAAACGTCGTCGATTTCTCGATCGTGTATTTGCCACCGGCCGCCACGGCATGGCCGCCTCTCAGGGCCATGGCCGTTGCCTGCGACGGCAGTATTACCTCCGCGGTGACTCCCTTCGGAAGAATCACCGTCAGCTGGAACTCACTCTCCTTCCGACTCCAATGGACGCCGATCGAGCCTTGCTGGGTTTCCTTGGTGCCCCTCGCCCAGGTCAACGTTTCGTCGAGCAGCGGCTCAATCAGGCAGGGGGCATAGCCGCCCTGTCGACCGGGCTTGATTCCGGTGACGCACTCGAAGATGAGCGTCGCATACATGCTGTTCTCGATCCCACCGCCACCGAGCTCACGCGCATCTTCCTGGCTCCATTGGGTGAGTGTGAGCGCCCAAAATTGCGCCTGGGCCTCCTTGAGTTCGGTGAGGAGTATGTCGCCACGCTTCTGTTGGGTGAGGTATTCGTAGCGATCATACTTCGCAGGATAGAAACCGGCCCGCGGGATGTTGAACAGCTTCACATCATCCTTGGTCGGAATCTGGAACGGCCGCCACGGTGCCAAGACTTCCCAAAGCAGGTCGGCGTCAGGCTGGTCAAGCACACCGGAGTTCAACAGGCGGTATTGTTCCGTCTCGCTCCGCCACGCGGTATTGACGTCGAACATCTCGGTACCCGGAACGGAAAATGGCTCCCACCCCTTTTCGTTTCGCACAAAGGCATCAGGCACGAGCCGGTTGAGACGGGAACCTTTCCAAGTGCGCACGTAAGGCAGGCACAGTTTCAGCAATCCTACCTTGAGGGCGTCTCGCCTGCGCGCATAAGCCTGATCGCCTGTCATCTTATAGATCAGGCCCAACGTCTTGAAGTAAAGTGCGTTCGCTCCAACCTGCACCCAGTCTTGCTTGAAGTCTTTTATGAGGTCCAAGCGAGCCGTCCGGGCCAGGTCCAACGGTGCTTGAACGTTCTGCAAGAGCCCTTCGTCATTGGTGGAATGATCGAGGGATTCCACAATCAGCTTCATCACCTCAATCTGCTCGGGAGAAACGGGCGTCCGGTGATACCGGTGCAGGTCATAGACGCCGTGAACGAAGCTGAAGAACGCATCGAGACTGGTTTCCGACTTGGCGGTGCGGCGCACCGCGCCCGCCAGTTGTGGCGGTTTCTGCCGCTCCAGTAGCATGTCGAGCACGCCGCGGACGAACCCTGGATGCTGTCCGAAGAAGACGTGGTAAGCGGGATACCCCGGACGCGAACAGTATTCCACATACATCTTCATCTCGTCCGGCATGCCATCAATCGGGAAATCGACCGTGCATAGGCGCATCGCCCGGAGCGATGCGGCGAAAAGGCGATTCAGTTCCCGATCCGAGCACTGCATAAAGGCGGACCGGGTGCCCTCCGGCAGGGCGGACCGTTCGCGCACGCCGATACCGTCCATTCGGACCTTTTGCCCGCGTGTCAGTCCCCGGGCAACCAGACAGAGGTAGCGGCCAGAAAAATTGTGGAAGGCGGCAAAGTATGCGCGCCGCCCATCCCCGAGCAGCGAGACGCAGAACGTAGGGGACTGGCTGATCAACCAAGTACGCATAGGCTGGCCGGAAAAGCGGTCCAGATCCTGGAGGAAGAAGCAGTCCAGGCGCACCTCAGGTGGTATCGTCACATCGAGTTCCATGTTTCCCATCACCGGTTGGCCAAGATCGAACAGGGCGTAGGGACTGCCCTCGGCAGAGCCGGGAAGAATCACCTCGCCGGCCGTCTCCCGGTTCCATGAACGCAACGCGTCGCCCCCGGGAACAAATTGGCCTGCCTGAAGGAGCCTGGCGGCACTCAGCGTCGCGTCGTTCGTCACCGCATTGCTTCCCGTTTTTGACGGCAGACGCACGAGGCCGCTTTCCGCCACTTGTGCGGCCGGGATGAGCGCGAGCGCCGGCAGCGGTATTGGCCGGCGGGAAAAGGCCGGCGTCGCGGTCAGCTGGCGCGGTGGAACAACTTCCCAGCTCCCGTCATCGAAACCTGGAGCCGCCCATCCCCTCTCCACCTTGCTGAGGTCCACGATCTCGTTCAGATCATTCCGCATATGGCTGATGAAGTCAGCGGCCTGGTCATGGGCTCGGAACCAGTGGTATCGCCACGGCCGGTCCGGCGGCTCGATCACCTTGGCATCGCGCGTCAGGCAGAATCCCACACCCGGATCATGCTCGGGGAATTCCGAAATCCGACCGCGGAAGGGCGAGTAGAGCCACTCGATCGCGACACAGTTGTCCCCCGGCCGGACATAATCGGCGAGATCCACCTCGTCCACGAATCGGCGTCCCTTCGTCGCTGGCGCCGGCCCAAACATCGCGAGCCTTCCGTTGACATAAAGGCGGTAGAGGGTCCCTGCCGTCACATAGCCCACCACCCGGCCGGGCGTCGCAGGTAACGGGTATTGCCGGCGGAGGGCCGTGTGTTGCACGTTCGGCTGCTCTTTGTCCAGGAGTGTGATCCAGCCTTTGGTGAGAGCCGAGTCCATTTCCTTGGGCAGGGATTGGAAAACGCTCGAGGAATCTTTCGCAGACGCCTCGGCGGCGTGCAGCACTGCCAGCGGCGCGAGCAGTAGGGCGGTGAGGAATGGGAGGGTGTGTTTCATGGTTAGAACTCGTTAAACACCTCGTGGCCGGGTCGCAGCGAACCGTCGGCTTCGATGAACGCCAGGTTGCCCGGGCCGTCGCCCCGGACCGGGCCAAACTCGGGGCGGTGGGCGTCGGCGATCAGGCTGTGATGCAGCAGATAGACCAGCGAGCCGATGTTGCGCTTCCTGTGTTGTTCGAGCGTATAGCGGGCCGACTCAACCCGCACCTGGTCGTCGAGCGCACCCCAACATGTCTCTGTGGACACCAGCGGTTTGCCGACCTTCTTGGCGAACGCCACGTCGCGGTCGAGGCTCTTCTCGAAGTGCGGCTTGCTGGCATTCGGCCAGTTGTGGGAAAAATGCATGCTAGGGGAATTCACCTGATTGCCCGCAGCTCTGGACTCAGAACCCGAAGGTGCTGGTGAGGAACCAGCGGCGCTCCGGGGCCAGACGCGCCATCGCGGTCTCGCCCCACGGCTGCACCGTGATCGCAATCGGATCCTGGTCGCCGAGGATATTGCGAACATTGAGCTGCACCTTCCAATCGATGCGATCGCGCCAGAGTTTTCGGCCGTAGCCGACCCACGCGTCGACATTGGTCTCAGGCGGAGCGTAGAAGGGGTGCTTGATGTCGACGAAAATGCTCCCATCCGCCTTGTCGGAAGTCGGGTAACCGATGCCGAGCTTGTCCTGCCAGCGGACGCCAGTGCCAACGCTGAAGCCACGCAGCTTTGATTCCCGCGAGAAGCTGTAGCTCGTGACCAGATTCACCCGCCATTTGCGCTGCTCCGCCGTCGCAACGCCTTCGGTCGCCGCCGTTGTCGCGAAAGGAACCAGAACGCTGTTGGTCCACCATGTTCTCAGCGTGTTCACGTTGGCGGGCAACGGTTCGCCAAGATTATGTCCAGCCGGGAAGTTATTACGCGGAAGGCCGCCGAGTTTGTCGATCGTGGGTTGCAGCAGGTTGACCAATGCTCTGGTCACGGGGGCGATGTTGCTCTGCACGGTTTCCTGATTCGCGACATTGAGCAAGATCCGCCATTGACGCGTCGGATTGAAGACCACGTCCATTTCCGTGCCCTTCGCGACATAGTCGGTGGTGTCCCTGACTTGCGGCAGCAGGGTATAAGCGAGCGCCAGATTCCCCGTCGCGGCCGAGCCGGAGGTCTTCCATTGATAGAGATTCCGCCAATTGTAGGCGTCGAGCGGAGCCATCAACGCATTGATGTCATCCGTGCGGTCGATGGTGGAATTGATATTGCGCTCGGCATACCAAGTTGCCGCTGTGACGTTCCATCCAGAGGTAAGCGGGCTCAGCGCCGGGCTGCTGTAACCCTGGCCCTTGACGGTGGTCTTGAAGTGCGTGACCCGGAGGGTGAGTTTGCCGTTGAAGAGCCCCAAGTTTCCGCCCACCTCGCGGGTTTCGCCCGCCGGAGAGGGCAGCAGTCTATCGAAAGCGTCGGTCCGGCCGCCGAGCGGCGTGAAATTCCCCGAAGTGTTGACGAATGCGCTCAGGTCCGCCCCGGCTGGCAGGCGCAGCCATTTCTGCGGCCAGACCATCACCGCGCTGAAGCTCTTCACCTCGTTGCTCGGGCCCCGGCCGGGCAACGAGGGAAGTTTGAAGTCGTTGAGGCCGTATTGACGTTGGGTGAGACTCGTCGGGAGGGTTTGGCTGTAGAGGTAATCCTGATCCCGGCGCCAGCCCGCTGTGGTGATCAGGTGATCGCTGAGCCAGTAGCTCTGCAGGTTGAACGCCTTGGAATGGATCGCTTCCCGGACAACTTGTCCGCTAAAGAGATACTCCTTGATCGTGAGTGGAGCGGTCGCAATCTGCCCCTGCGCCGTCGAGCCAGCTGCGGCATCGAAAAAAGTTGCTTGAAAAGTCTGTCCGTCGGTGGCCAACGGGACTCGAATCTGCTCCAGTTTGAGCGGGCCGCCGCTGAGAATCGACGGCCCCAAATACACCACCGTGCTGTTCGGCAGGGTGGTCGGATTCGCCGTGATCAATTGCGCCGGAACCCCCTGCGGGAAAAAACGCCCTTGGAGGGTCAAGGAGTCGACCGACGCTTGTTCACGTAGGGCGGTCAGGCTGTGCCGTCCCAGCCACTTCCCCCACGTGGGCGATAGATCCTTGAAGTCGTAGCGCAGGTAGGCGGTGGCGCGGCCCGCCTCGCGATCACTCACGCTGTCATTGGTCTGAACATTGGTAGTTAAGGTAAAGGGACGGCCTACGTTGGGATTTGGCCGTCCGCCCGGGAGGGTAACATTGGGGTCGATCCGCACAAAGTTCAGCGCCGGCCCCGAAGAGAAGAACATGCCTCGCTTACGCCGATCGTAACGCTGCGTATAGTAGCCGAGCTCTAAGCCGATGCGATCTCGCCACAGACGCTGCTCGAACGCAAACGTGGCGGTGTGAAAGCTGTCGGACTGCCGGGAACTTTCGTCGATCAGCCGCTTGTCCCATGGAAATGCGGAGAAATCGTAGAATCCCTGGGTCTTGATTCCCGCCGGAACTCTCCCGTCCGGATAGTAGCCGGCGGCCAATTCGGAAACGTCTGATGACATGTAGAACTGAATGGTGTCGGCCGCAGTGTCGCGATTCAGCTGACCCTGGAACAGCCCATTGCGCACCTGACCGGCCGCCGTTCCGGCGGTGCCAATCGTCGAGGCACGGAATCCGAGGTCTGGAGACGTGGCGGTTGGCGACGAATACGGATTGACGATGACGTTCCCAACCGATCCGATCAGAAAACCAACGAAGCTCCCGGCATTCTGCGCTGCGGCGGCGGGATTGCGCGCTGGATCGTCGTAGAAACTCCAATCGTAGGCCTGCCTGCCGCCCGCGATCCAAGGTCGCGTGGCATCATAGGGCAGCACCGTGAGCGGCCGATTGGCGTTGGTGTGGCCGGTCTCGAAGCTCGCGCGCAGGGCGGTCGTCCGGAAGGGCTCGAACGTTGCCGTGCCGAAAATCCGGCGCTTGTCTTCAAATGCCGGTCGCTGGTTGTAGCGTTCGGCATCGTCGAGAGCCGCCACGCGGAACGCCAGCTTGTTGGGCACGATGACGCGGTTGAAGTCGAACGAGCGGCGCTGGCTGTCGTTGTTGCCGTATCGAAATTCCACCTTGTTCGTGTTCTTGCGGGGATTCGCCGCGATGAGCCCGGTATCGACGACGCCCGCCGGACTGCCGACGCCAAACAGGATGGCGTTCGGCCCGCGATTCACGGTGACCCTGTCGGTATTGTAGCCGTCGAGGGCGATGTCACTGACGAAGAACCCTCGAGCAAAGGTCGGGGTCGCCAATCCGCGGCCGCGCGAGCTCCCCTGCGGGTTCACGCGATCGCTGTCGCCCCAAATCTGCGCCGCCGCGATGGAGTTCGTGGCGGCCGAGTAGTTTCCCCCGGCACCGGCGGCGTCCATCCCGGTGGCATAGACCAACAAATCGTTCGAATTCGTCGCGCCGATGTCGTTGAGAAAATCCCTGGTATAGATGGAAATCGCGGCGCCGACGTCTTTGATGGGCGTGTTGAGGCGGGTGCCGGCCAAGGTCGATGTCGCCTGGTAGCCGATGTCGCGGTCGGCATTGACGGTGAACGGCGAGAGCACGACGGCTTCGTCCTTCGGCGGGGTGGATGCGGTCTGGGCGTCGAGAGCAGGGCCGGCGACGAGCCAGCCGGCGAGAAAAGAGAATAGGTTACGGTTCTTCACAGGAGGAGATTCTTTGGGTTGAGCTTGAGCGGTCTTGGGTGGGGCGGGCGGCGGGGCGGGTGGGTCCGCCGCCGGGGGTGCGCGCGAGGGCGTGCTGCGCTTGATCATGAGCGCGCCCGTGCGGGCATCTTCGACGGCCGTCAGGGCCGTATGGGCGAGGAGCCGCTCCAGCGCTTCGCGGGGGCGGAGGCGACCGTCGATCGCGTTGGTGCGGACACCGCGCACGTGCTCGAGCACGTACACGAGCGGCGCGTCGGACTGAGCGGAGAAGGCGGCGAGGGACTCGCCTGCGTCGGCGGCCGCGATGCGAAACGGGCGCGGTTCGCGCGACTCACGCGGGGCGGCCGTAGCCGCAGCGGCGGAAGCCGGTGGCACCGCCGCACGCCCGACCCCCGCCACCAGGGCGGAGAGGAGGCACGAGTAGTAGAGGGGGCGTGACAGGCGCATGGGGTCGGCGGCGACGGGCCGTGATGGCACCGAGGATATCGCCGGGAAGTCGTGGAGGGCAATCCGGCGTTCGAGGTTGGAGTGCGAGGAGGACAAGGCGGGGATTGCATAAACGTCGCTGCCGGCGCTCGATTCCGTTACGCGAAATTTGGATTCTTTTCCGGAATCGTCATCGCGGCCTCTTTGCGAAACCGCGCCTGGAGAAGAGGGGTTCCCCCCCCTCGATCGGTCGACGAGACTCAGCCGGGGGCCCTTGCGCACTTGCGTCGGCCCCGCATCGACCTATCGTTCGTGACGTGTCAATCACCATTGAGATACCTCGCGAGATTGCGGATGCACTGCCCGGCCCCGCCGACCGGGCCGAAGCCGAGGTGCGCAAGGAGCTCGCCTTGTCGCTTTATGCGCGCGGCGCACTGACTTCACATCAATTCTGCTCGTGGTTGAGTCTCACCCGCTGGGAAGGAGAAGATCTGCTGGCCCAGCGCCGAACCCCACGGCCCTACACGGCAGACGAGTTGACCGCCGAGATGCGTCATGCCCGTCACGGTCAGTGATTCCTCCACGCTGATCCACCTGGCCGGCATCGGACGCCTCGATTTGCTCCGACTCTTCTACGGCACGGTTTGGATACCGCGCGCGGTCTTTCGTGAGGTTGTCCTTGAAGGTGGCAACCGTCCCGCGGCGCGAATGGTGGCGGCAGCAGTGAACGAAGGTTGGATTCAGGTGGCGACAGAACAGTTGCCCGAGGCCCAGATTCTGCAACAGAGTGACAAGCTCCACGCCGGCGAGTCCGAGGCGATCGCGCTCCTGCAGGCTCGTGATGCTGGCGGGCTTCTGCTGATGGACGAAGCCCATAGTCGCAATCTGGCGCACGAACGCCGCATCGCCGTCACGGGCATTCTCGGCGTCCTGCTACGGGCCAAACAGGAGGGCATGATTCCCTCGCTCAGCGTCGAATTGGAACGTCTGCGCCAAGACAGCGGCTTCTATCTGCACGACGAATTGGTGCGGCAGGTGCGCGTTCTCGCCGACGAGGCGCCTTAAAGCGCTCGCCAGGGTGATTCCGGGCTGAAAAATTGGCTGCTTCCCTTGTGCCCACCGATTGGCGCGGATGATCGGACTAGGGGACGATTCGGTAACGTCGCCGCCGGCGCTCGATTCCGTTACGCGAAACTTGAACTTTATTTCGCGCCCGCGGCCACACGCGGCCACGCGGCGCTTGCCACCAATGGCGCGGGCACTATCCCTCAGGCGACGCAGCCCGAGTATGCCGCCGCAAGATTCCGAGACCGCCGCCTGGTTCGCGAAGGAGGTGCAGCCGCACGAAGGGGTGCTGCGCAGCTACCTGATGGGCATCGCGCGGCCATTGGATATCGACGACCTCGTGCAGGAGAGCTACCTGCGCCTCCTGCGCCTGCGCGAACAGGGCCGGATCCGCTCGCCGCGCGGGCTGTTGTTCACGGTGGCGCGCAACGCCGCGCACGATCTTTTCCGGCGCCGCGGCCGGGCGGCCACATCGCCGATAACGGAAAACGGGGCCGAGCGCGTCTTGGATGAAACGCCCGGCACCGCCGAGGTCGTCAGCCGCGGACAGGAAATCGAACTGCTGGCGGAGGCGATCGAGGCCCTGCCCGAGCGTTGCCGCGCCGTGTTCCTCCTCCGCCAATTCGAAAATCTCTCCCAGCGCGAGATCGCGAAAAAACTCGGCATCGCCGAGCACACCGTCGAGTCGCAGCTCACCAAGGCGCTGCGCCGCTGCGAGGACTATTTCGCCGCGCACGGCGCGCTGCCGGAAGCGGGAGGAAAGTGACGCGATGAATCCCTCCCCACCAGAACCAAACGCCTCCGACGATGCCACGATTCGCGACCTCGCGGCGCGCTGGGTCGTGAGAGAGGACCGGCGACTTTCCCCCGAGGAGATGGCGGAGCTGCAGACGTGGCTCGCCGCAGATCCGCGCCACGCGGCAGCTTTCGCACAGTCGACCGCGTCGTGGCGTAAGTTCCGCGAGATCGGCGCCGCGGTTCGACGGACCCCGATCGAGGCCAGTAGCCCCCGGTCGCATTGGAACTGGCTGGGAGCGGGCGGACTCGCCGCCGCGGCGGCCGTGGTGCTGGCCTTCCTCTCCTTCAACCGCGAGCCCGGGCCAGCGATAGCGGCCGGTGATACGAAGGCATCCGTGGTGAGAACGTCGCCCGCGCCGACCACGCGCCAGTTCACCGATGGCAGCGTGGCCCGACTGAAGGACGGCGCGGAGATCGCCGTTGCTTATTCTCCGACCGAGCGCCGCATGCGCCTCGTCCGTGGCGAGGCGTTTTTCACGGTGGCGAAGGATGCAGCGAGGCCGTTTCTCGTCGAGGTCGGCCCCGTGACGGTCCGCGCGGTGGGGACGGCGTTTGCCGTCCGCCACGAGCCGCACGCCGTCGCTGTCCTCGTGACTGAGGGCACGGTGAAGGTGACGCCTCCGCCCCCGGCAGCGACGACGCCGGGGGCCACTGAGTTGCCCGATGCTTCGGCCCTCGTGGGCGCCGGTCATCGCGCGGTGGTCGCGCACGCGCCCGAGCCGCAGGCGCCGCCGGTCGTGGTGACGGCGGTCTCGAGAATGGAGATCGCGCGATCGCTGGCGTGGAACGAGCCGATGCTGGAACTGGCGGGCGCGAAGCTCGGCGAACTGGTCAACGCCTTTGCGCAGCGTTCGGGGCGGCGCATCGAGATCAGCGACCCGGCGCTCGCCGCGGTGCGAATCGGCGGGCGCTTCCCGACCGACGATGTCGACGGCTTTGTCCGCGCCCTCGATGAAATCTACGACGTGAAAGCGGAAAAGCGCGCGGATGGCAGCATCGTGCTGCGCAAAGCGCGGTAGGGTAACCGCCGACGAGCGGCGGCGGGCTTGCCGCCAGGCTCACGTGAAGGCACGAAGCGCGCGCAGGCGAAACTGCCGCGGAGCGTGAGGGGTCAGTCCGCTGTTTGTTGCGCGGCGGCGTGGCTGGGTCAGGACGCGCAGGGCGTCATTGGCAACAAACAACGGCCTGACCCCATCCAGGCGCGGCGAGGGCAGAGCGTCGCCGCTCGCAGTCGGATTTACGAACCACCGCACCGCCCCTGCGTCGACTTCGGGAGGTCCAGACAGATCCTGACCCACCTGGGCATCAAGAAAGACGGGGGGTAGCAGTAGGACGTTGTGGCTGAGATGAGGCGCGCGTTGGGCGAGAAGGTCGGCGGGTGTGTGGTTGCCGCGCGAGCGGTTTTTGCGGGCGAAGTTGAAGAAGTGTTGGTAGGTGGTGACGGCGGCGAGGAAGTGAGCGGGGTTGGAGAATGATTCG
>SXGR01252477.1_pt1 | contig 10686 bp, 11 predicted proteins | sample 3174711 | NCBI WGS metagenome assembly SXGR01 (sample SAMN11356860, study PRJNA531348) | freshwater metagenome | isolation source: freshwater sample F1-60 | place: China: Fuxian Lake, Yuxi | collected 2017-12-25 | reverse complement strand
CGATATGCGCGATGATGGAAAAATTACGAATGTGCTGCATTGCGAAATACAAAACCTGGAAGGCACTAACAAGACACGAGATACAAAAAAGGGCGCACGCAAGATACCGGGCGCCCAGCGAGAAACTTCAATACCGCTCAAATGCTTTAGACGCTTGTATTTTATCGCATTTTTGCAAGGAAGTCCGTAACAACCGCCTCGTCCAAAAAATAGTGGCACAGCTTGCGCCCCTCGGCCTCCAGCACCGGCACCAGCTCGCCATAACGTGCCTCAAGCGCGGCATCGCTGTCCACATCCACCACGCAAATCTGGAATGAAAAACGGCCCTGCAAGGCTTGCAGGGCCGCAATCATGTCGTCACACAGATGGCAGTAGGTGCGTGCGTAAACTGTCAGCACGCACTCTGCCGCCATTAGTTACCGCCAGCGTCCAGTCTGAAAGGCAGGTAGATCGAATTTCCGCTACGCCGCACCAGCAAGGCGACAATGCGTCCCTTGTCGAATTGCCCCATCATTTGATTGAACGCTTCGACCGATTTCACATCCTGATTGTTGACTGCGAGAATTACGTCACCCTTACGCACGCCGGCGCGTGCTCCGGCACCCTGCACCTCGCCCACCATTACGCCGTGTTCAACCTTGAGTTCCTTCTTTTGCGCATCGGTGAGATCGGTAAGGCTCATGCCATACACTGTGGGCGCGGCCGCTGGCGGCTTTTGTTGTCCGCGGCCGACGCGGGCAGCGCGCGTATCGTCGGGCATTTCCGTGACAACCACCTGCACATCGCGAGACGCCTTATTGCGCCACACTTGCGCCGTAACCTTGTTGCCAGGCCGGGTCGCGCCAACGATGCGCGGCAGGTCTTCGTTTGAAGCAATCGGCTTGCCGTCAAAACGCAGGATGACGTCACCGGGCTCGATTCCCGCTTTCTCAGCCGGCCCGCCCTTTTCGACAGAATTCACCAGCGCGCCCTGCGGCTTGGGCAAGCCAAAACCATCCGCGAGCTCTTTGGTCACGGGCTGTATCACCACGCCGATACGCCCGCGTGTCACCTTGCCGGCTGTACGCAACTGCTGAGAAATGTCGTTGGCGACATCGATCGGTATCGCGAACGACAGGCCCATGAACCCGCCGGTACGGCTGTAAATTTGCGAATTGATGCCGATCACTTCACCGCGCATGTTGAACAGCGGCCCGCCGGAATTACCGGGATTCACCGCCACGTCGGTTTGAATGAACGGCACGAAATTCTCCTGCGGCAGCGAGCGGCCCTTGGCACTGACGATGCCCTTGGTCACGGTGTTTTCAAAACCGAACGGCGAACCGATGGCCACCACCCACTCACCCACCTTCAACCGCGCCGGATCGCCAAATTTAACCACCGGCAGCCCTGTGGCTTCGATCTTGATCAGCGCAACATCAGTGCGCCGGTCTGAGCCGATCACGCGCGCCTTGAATTCACGCTTGTCAGTCAGCCGCACGGTGATTTCATCCGCGGATGCCACCACATGCGCGTTGGTCATGATGTAACCATCCGCGCTGACCACAAAGCCTGATCCCAACGATTGCGACTGAAACTCGCGTGGTTGCCCCGGCGTGTTGGGCGCAAAGCGGCGGAAGAATTCGAAAAACGGATCATCCTCCGGAACGTTGGGCATCTGTTGCGCCAGCGGATTGCGTGCGCCACCCTGCGTGGTACTGATGTTGACCACCGCCGGACCCTGTTTTTCCACCAGGTCAGTGAAATCCGGCAACTGCCCTTGCGCCGGGCCAGGCACCAAAAACGCGGCAGGCGCCATGAAGCACAAGAGGATAAGAACTTTTCTGAGCATGGGGTCTCCTGAATTTACCCGGTGGTTTTGTGTGTGGCGTGTACTACTTGGGCGCAATGTTGGAGGTACCCAAAGCGCTTTTGGTTTCCATGGAATTGCCGACTTGCATCACGGTCGCGGCGGGCGCTTCGCCCAGCACCGTGATGATCTGCTCACCGACGACACGCTTGTAGATATGCACGGCACCCTGATTCGTCAAGGGCTTGCCGGTCAGCTCACGCAATTTCGGCTCAACAAAAATGGAAATGGCTGCGAGCCCATCCGAAAACACCAGATGCGGCATTGCCACTGTGCGGCCAGCAATGGTGCGTTTCACTTCCATCGATTTGCGGAACCCCGCCGGTAGATTGGCAACAGTCCAGCCGGTATCGGCCGCCTGCTCCATCACGTCGAGCGCGGAACGGTCAACGCGCCATTTCTGCGTCGCAGCGCGCTGTTCATACTTTGAAGTCACTTGATCGCGATTAAATTTTCCACCCAACGTCAATTGAGAAAACCCAAAAGATTCAATGACTTGCGAATTCTCGTTAAACACCTGCGCGCGCAGCGGCAAACCTGATTCCAGTTCCGCACAAAATTTGCGACCGTAGCGCAGCTTGTCCCTGGGTGCCACGCCGATCCACACGCATTCAAAACCACCCATACGATCCATGCCGTGTTTTTTGATTTCGTAGTGCTGTGTCAAATCGGACAGCTTCTCCGGCAGCATAAGCGGCATGTGACGCGTGCTGCGGCGCTCGATCAGCACCACGCGCGCATCCGGGATATACGCGGTGACGTGATCATTGGCCCGCACGATTTCTCGCGGTGGCCCGTCCAGCGTTTCAAGCCGCTCGAACACGCCGCCCGCCGGATTCACGTAATGCACCACGCGCGAAGTTTCGACGCGGCTGCCGTGCTGATAAACGAACGTGCCGGTGTAACTGATGGTGCGTGAAGAATCAGCGATTTTTTTCAGCCATTCCAGCGCGGAGGGGCCAGTAGAAACGTTTGGCGCGTTAGACACATTGGGCGCGCCCACGTCTTGCGCATAGACGTGCGCCGTTGTGAACGCCGCCACGGCGGCAACGGCCGCCAGCCGGAATGTCATGGTGTATTTCTTATGCACCGCTTGCAAAGTCAGTTGCCCGCGCCCGATACAGTGCGCACATAGGGCGCAACACCCTGAAACGCGGTGCTCGGCGAAATACCCTGATGAGCAAGTAAATATTCATGCACATGCTCGGTTGCAGGCGTGGGCTTCGCGGCGGCCACCAGCGCGGTAGCCGTTTGCGGTGGCACCGCAGCAACTTGCGGCTGTGCGGCGGCGGGCGCCTTTGCCAATTCACCGGCGGGCTTGCTACCGGAATTATTCGGAAGCGCCATCCAGCCCACAACCGCCACCGCTGCCAGCGAAGCGGCGGCGGACATGGCGTAGGTCTGCCAGCGTCCTTTTGAGTTAGTGACCGGCCTGGCGGCCAGTTCACGCGCGGCAGCCGGCGCAATCACGGTAGGCTCTTGCGCCAGCCTTTCGCTAAAGCGCGCGGAGAATCCGGCACTCGCCGCCGGTGCGCCCGCCGCGCCATCTCGCAAAACATCGCCAATCAAATGGTAAGCATCCCACGCATCGCGCCTGACCGTATCATCAGCCGCCTTGATACGCCCGATTTCACGCACGGCCTCTTCAGCGGCCAGCTCGCCATCCACCAGACTTGATACATGTTCCAGACGATCTACAGCTTGCATCTCACCACCTCTTGTCTTTGCCCGTTCCGAGCCGGGGTCTTAACTCTGTTGCAATGGCTTCCCGCGCCCGGAAAATCCGCGAGCGCACCGTGCCGATGGGACAATTCATGACTTCGGCAATTTCCTCGTAGCTGAGGCCCTCCATCTCCCGCAGCGAGATCGCGGTGCGCAAATCCTCTGGCAACTTTTCCAGCGTTTGGTTCACCGAGTCGGCCACCTGGCGGCTCATCATCAGATTTTCCGGGGTATTCAAATCCTGCAGCAATTCTGTCTCGCCTAGGTCTTCCGCCTCCTCGGCGTCCATCGCAGTGGACGTCGGCGCACGACGCCCCGACGCCACCAGATAATTCTTGGCGGTATTGATGCCTATGCGGTAAAGCCAAGTGTAAAAAGCACTATCGCCGCGGAAATTCGGCAGCGCGCGATAGGCTTTAATAAAGGCTTCCTGCGCCACATCCTCCACCTCCGTTGCGTCCCGGATAAAACGGGACAGCAGCCGGATCAACTTGCGTTGATACTTCGCCACCAGCAGCTCGAAAGCCTGCTTGTCGCCGCGTTGCGCGCGTTCGACCAATTGCTGGTCGATTTCGCGGTCACTCATGAATGGGATTCCCGCACGGGTTATTTTCGTTGTTGTTCAGGCTGCCCATCATTTCTACCGGATGTCCACCGGGTGCCAACGCTAACGCGCGCTGCGCAAACCGGAAGTATACCGAACCTGAGCGCCCAAATCGCCCCAAAACGCTTGATTTGCGCGAATATTCAAACCACTTCAGGCCAATACGAACACCATGCCAAAGACCGGTTCGATCAAAATAAGTTCACAGAAAGCAGCTGAAAGCTGATGAAACACGTACCCGAGCCCGGCAAAGTTCACAACGTAGAAACGGGCGAGTGCAGACGCCGTTCCGCCGCTTCGAATGTACCCTGAATGGCCAGTGCGAGAACAGCCGCCGGTATCGCCCCGGCCAGCATCATGGCATGGTCGTTCACAGCCAGCCCGGCGACGATGCGCTCGCCGTAGCCGCCCGCGCCGATAAATGCCGCGATGGTGGCCGTGCCGACATTGATCACCGCCGAAATTTTCACACCTGCCAGCACCGACGGCAGCGCCAGCGGCAGCTCGATTAACTGCATCACCGCGCCATCACGCAGACCCAGCGCCTGCCCCGCACGCCGCATGCCGCCGGTGACGCCAGCCAGCCCAGCCTCAGTATTGCGCACGATGGGCAGCAGGCCATACAAAAACAGCGCCACCACCGCCGGCACCATGCCAATTCGCCCCAGCGCTGCAATCAGAAACGCCAGCAGTGCCAACGCCGGGATCGTCTGTAACACCCCTGTGACGCCGAGTATCCAGGGCCGTGCCGTCCGCGAACGTGCGGCCCACACGCCCAGCGGCACGCCCACACCCACACTCAACGCCAGCGCAGCAAACACCAACACGCAATGCTCCAGCGTGAGTCGCCAGAAATCAGCGGCGAACAATCGTTCCAGCACGCCGGGCCGCGTCTGTGCTGTGGCCGCGGTCTGCACGCCGCCCACAAAATCCGCCGCCACTTGGGCAAACGGCTGTCCATCCAGCTCGGCCGCCGCGTTCATGCGCATCATCGCGACCGCAGAAATACCACCCGCCATCGCCTGTACCGCGCGAAACGCCGCGGGCGCGCGTGATGGCAAATCGGTTCGGTAAACCAGTACCGCTTCATACGGCGGAAAAAACGCGCGATCATCGGCCAACACTTTCAAGCCATAACGGCCGAGCTTGGCGTCTGTTGTGTAGACATCCATCACATCAATGCGACCGCCCTTGATCGCCTCATAGGCAAGACCATGATCCAGCCCCACCGGTTGCGCCGCCAAGCCATACGCCGCGCGCAGCGCAGGCCAGCCATCTTTGCGATTCAGAAATTCCGCAGACAAGCCAAAGCGTAAATTCACGTGCTTAGATAAATCAGAAATATTCGCCACACCCACCGCAGCAGCCTGTTCAGCTGTCATCGCCAGCGCATAGGAATTGCCGAACCCCAGCGGTGCGCTCACTGCCAACCCGTGCGCCGCCAACGCCGCATTCAGTTCCGGCAATGGCGGCACCGCCTTCAGACCCAGCAACTCAAACGCCAGCGTGCCGGTGTAATCGGGGTAAACATCAATCGCGCCGCTTTTCAGCGCAGCAAAAAGTATCGCAGTATTGCCCAAACCCTGCTTGTGCGTGACGCTCGCCCCCGCGTCTTTTTGCATGCGCTGGGTGAGAATTTCACCGAGGATGTAAGACTCGGTGAAGCGCTTGGAGCCAATCGTGACGGCTTCACCCGCCAAGACTTGCGGCGCGAGCGGCGACATAAGCAGCCACGCCGCGAAAGCCACCAACGCGCAGCGATAATTTTGTAAGTAATTGTTTTTATTGAACATTTAGGATCGCACCCGGTTCGCGCGAACCGGGTGCTTCTACACGGCAGTGCACGATGGCGCACGCATCATTCAGGTTTGATCCCCGCCTGCTTCGCCGGCTTGCTGCACAGCTCAGGCAACGCCCCGTCATTTGACCAAATCACCCGCAACATGTAGCCGTCGGCAACCGCCGCAGCCCCCCGCTCAAGCGCGCGAATTCGCCGCTGGCGCCGGGACAATTTGATGACCACGGGTTACCCGGCATTCTCGGACACTGTCAGCTCCACGGCACGCACCGTGGCATTGAAATCATTGCTACGGTACTCGCACACATCGCGGTCAACCATCCGATTTTCCTCCAGCCAGCCGTACGCATGGTTGCCCATTCTTCAGAATGTGTGCTGCGAAATTGCCGCAGCTATTGGGGTTCGATCCCTGCCTGCTTCACCACCTTGATCCACTTTGCCACTTCGGATTTGATGTAGGCCTCGTGTTCGTCCAGATTGCTGCCCACCGGTTCGGCGCCCTGCTCAAGCAGGAATTTGCGATTGGCCGGATCGCGCAGCGAGGTTACCAGCGCCTGATTCAGCCGCTCGCCAATCGCGCGCGGAATGCCCGCCGGGCCGATGAAACTGAAACCGCTGCTCACCACGTAGCCCGGCATGCCGGCTTCGATCATGGTCGGGATATCTTTGGCAAACCCAGCGCGCTTGTCACCGGTTTGCGCGATGAGTTTAATGCGCCCCTGCTGCACATGGCCGAAAACCAGCGGCAGGCTGGAAAACTGCAGTTGCACATGACCCGCCACCAGATCGATGATCGCCGGCCCCGCGCCTTTGTACGGCACATGAACCACTTTTGTGCCGGCCATCGCATTAAAAAGTTCCAGCGACATGTGGCCGACGGTGGCACGCCCCGACGACGAGGCAAACACTTGACCCGGCTTCGCCTTGGCCAGTGCGATCAGATCCTTGACATTTTTCACCGGCAGCGACGGATGCACCACCAGACCCGACGGCACATCGACGATCAACCCCAACGCGGTGAAATCCTTCAATGTGTCATAGGGCATTTTTCGAATCAACGACGGATTGATCACAAAGCTTGCCGCCACCAGCCCGGCGGTATAACCATCAGGCGGGCTTTTCGCAATGATCTCACCGCCCACGGTGCCGCCAGCGCCCGCACGATAGTCGAACACCAGTTGCTGGCCGAGAACCTCGGTCATCTTCGGCTGCAGCAATCTGAAGAACACATCGCTGTTGCCGCCCGGCGCGGCCGGATTCACCACGCGAATGAGTTTGTTTGGAAACGTCTGTTGCGCCAGCGCCGTGCCGCTGAATGAACATAAGAAACATACGGCCCATACGGCCTGGCCCCAATCACAATCACTGCGCTGCATCGATCAGCCTCAATAAATTTATATTTAAAAACAGATACTTACATCTTACCCTTGGCTTTGCCTTGTTTGGAATGCCAATCCAGAATCTGTTCCCCTGTCCAGAACAGCACACCCGGCTTCTTACGCAGCGTCTTCAACACTTGCTCAAAATATTTAATGCGATGTGCCACGCCCGAAATATACGGATGCACACCGATGGCCATGATCTTGGGTCGCGTCTTGCCTTCTTCGTACAGGCGCTCGAAGTGATCCAGCGCACGCGTGACCCAATGACTGCTTTCGTGATGCTGCACCATCATCATCGGGATGTCGTTGCACTCTACGTTATACGGCATCGCCACCACGTTGCCGTGTTTGGTACGGATGTCCACCGGCTCGTCATCGACTATCCAGTCGGCAATGTATTTGATGCCGGCCTCGGCAAGATAATCGGGCGTGTCATGGGTTTCGGTCAGCCCTGGCGACAGCCAACCCACTGGCGCCTTGCCGGTGAATGCCTTGATCTCGCGCACCGAGCGCCGGATCATCGCGCGCTGGTTTTCCTCGACATGGATCGGCTGCTGATCGTACGAATGACCGACAAACTCCCAGCCGGCTTTCAGTGCCTCTTCCGCCACCCGGGTGTAGTCCTTGCACACCCGCGCATTGGTAAACAGCGATGCCTTGATGTCCAGTTCGTCCAGCGCCTGTTTCAGACGCCAGAAGCCCACGCGCATGCCGTACTCGTGCCATGCCCAGTGGGCAAAATCCGGCAGGCGGTTCACGTGTGTTGGCGGCGGAAGCACCTGACGCGGCATCGGGCGATTGATGTCCCACACCTCGACGTTGATGATGGGCCACACCACCACGCGCGCGCCGCCCGGCAGCTACAGCGGCGGGCGGTCGATGATGGGGGTGTAGTCAAGTCGTTGTGATGGCAGCATGATTTTGCTCTGCATGATCAGTAAATAATGTGCAACGATTATACGGGCAATTTGCATCGCCAGTGGCGATTGACTACCATGCGTGCGACGAGGAGAACACGCATGAAACACATAATCTGTTTGACACTCTTGATCGCAGCGGGCTTGCAAGCCGCGGCAGCGCAAAACTACCCCACGCGCTCAATTCGCCTGGTGGTGCCGTTTCCACCCGGCGGCAACATCGACATCACCGCGCGCGCCATCGCACCAGGTCTTGGCGAAACGCTTGGGCAAACCGTGGTGATCGACAATCGCGGCGGCGCCGGCGGATTGATCGGCATGGAAATCGTCACCAAATCCACACCCGACGGCCACACGCTGGCGCTCGCCTCCAGCGGCACCGTCACTGTCGCGCCGTCGCTCTACACCAAAATGCCGTACGATCCGGTGAAGGATTTAACCGCCGTCGCCCTGCTGTCGTATGTGCCCATAGTGCTGGTGGTCCATCCATCGTTGCCTGCGAAGTCGGTCAAGGACTTCATTGCACTCGCCAAAACCCGAGCGGGCAAAATGACCATGGCCTCCGGCGGCAACGGCACCACCAATCAACTCGCGGGCGAACTGTTTCAACTCGAAACCGGCACCAAGTTCATCCACGTGCCGTACAAGGGTGCGGCGCCTGCGGTGGTTGACGTCATGGGCGGGCAAGTCGACATGCTGTTTGATCAATTGAGCGCCTCCAGCAATCACATCCGCTCCGGCAAACTGCGTGCAGTGGTAGTGGCCGGCGAAAAACGCAACCCTGTGATACCCGACGTACCGACACTGACCGAAAGTGGCCTGAAAAACTGCGATGCCGGCACCTTCACCGCATTGATGGGCCCGGCAGGCGTGCCGCGCGACGTCATCAGCAAACTCAACGCGGCGATCAACAAAACTCTAGCCATGCAAAGTACGCGCGACCGCTTTACTTCCGTCGGCGCCGATGTACTGGGCGGCACACCAGCGCGGCTTGACGCCAATCTGAAACAGGAACTGGCCATGTGGACGCGCGTGGCGAAAGCCGCAAATATCAAACTGGATTAGGTGCTGCGCCTTCAGAAAAGCGCGCCATGAGTCTGCCATAGAATTTCGATCTCGCCGTTCTGAGTAGCGGCGGCCCATACTGCGGCTCGGCGCTTGGGCTTGTGCTTGTAATTCCCGGCCCGCATTGACGGCAAACACAAGCCACACGATACTGCCTGCACCCATCATCCCCCATTTATACAGGGCCACGTCATGACCGAACAGGAACTCTTCGACGAACTGAAAAAAATCGACACACCCACCATCACCAATGTGGTGGCGACGTATCCGGGCCGGCCGCACTGCCTGGAACTCTACAATCCGTGGAGTGAGAACTGGTATACCAACAACACGCTGTCGTGCTGGTATCCGGGGCTGGGGCCGATGGCAGGCTATGCCGTGACCTGCACCTATGGCTTGCCCGATCACACGTACAAGGGCCACAGCTGGATGACGGTACTGGAGGCGATGGACAAACTTGGCAAGCCATCGATCCTGTGTCTACAACAAAAATTCCCTGCCGAGATCGCCGATAAGGTGGGGTTGTCGGGCGGCAACATGACTTCATCGATGCGCGCGTGCGGCGCCATCGGTTGCGTCACCAACGGCCCGTCGCGCGATGTTCATGAAATCCGCCCAATGAATTTTCAGTATCTGACGCGGGGCGTGTGCGCTGGCCACGGCCCGCAGGCGGTGCACGCGGTGCAGGTGCCGGTGAGTATTTCAGGCATGGATGCCGCGCCCGGCGAGATCATTCACATGGATGAAAACGGTGCCGTGAAATTCCCTGCCGACCGGCTGGAAGACGTGGTGCGCAGTGCCAAGGCGTTGCTCGCCGAGGAAGACGAGCGAGTCGGCCAGTTGCTCAAGGTAAAAGGCATCGCGGCAGTGAAGGCGATAATGGCCGGCCATCAGTATGTGAAGAAGTGATCTACGGCGCCGCTCGGTCGAAATAATCATAAGTATCTGTTATTATTGATTTTTTTGGCAAATCCGCACCACAGCCAACACCACGGAACTCAACAGGACGCGCGAAGATGTTCCGGCCGCGAAAGCCAATGCTGACGTGGTGACGGTGTCGTGGCATTGGGACGTATCGGAACGGCTCGGCAAAAAATTGGTTGTCACGGGCACCAAATCGAACGGGCCGCGTTTGTAGGGCCGCATACCCACAGCGTAGTACCGCTTCGGTGGAAAGCGTTCACCGACATGCACACCCGAGAGGCCAACAGGCTGCCCGTAACGGTTTGAACGCGCTGGATGAAAAGTCTTCCAACCATCTGACGGAAAAGAAAAAGGCCACCCCGAAAAGTGGCCTAAGTCCTTGATTTTATGGCGCGCCCGGCAGGATTTGAACCCACGACCCCCTG
>SXGR01246616.1_pt1 | contig 10688 bp, 13 predicted proteins | sample 3174711 | NCBI WGS metagenome assembly SXGR01 (sample SAMN11356860, study PRJNA531348) | freshwater metagenome | isolation source: freshwater sample F1-60 | place: China: Fuxian Lake, Yuxi | collected 2017-12-25 | reverse complement strand
TGTGTATCAGCGCGGCTTGGCGCGCACGGCGGCCGATATCGATGTGGCGCCCTCGAAGCTGTCCGAAAAGCTCAGCGGCGGCACAGGCGACCGGGTGCGAGATGTGAGCGTGTCGGAGCTGGAGCGCTACATCGAGGCGACGGGCGATCTGGGCCCCGTGCACTACTTGGTCGACAAGTTCCTGCGCTCGCCCGATGCCGTGCAGGCGGCCGCGATGGCGCAGATGCAGCAGCAGCTGCAGGCCCTGGCCGCGCTGATGCAGCAGGCGGGTGTGGCAGGCGCGGCACCGAAGCGGGGGCGGCGCTGATGGCCGCTGCGAAGCGCCAACGGTTGAGCCCGGCCCGGTGTATGGCGTTTGCGCTGTGGTCGGTGGAGCACGCAGAGCTGGCGGACGATGTGCACGCGGTGCGCAACGCGATGCGCTGCACTGAGCCGCACGCGCATGCGCTCATTCGAGGGTTGCGCGAGGCGCGCAAGCGTCCTGCGCGGCCGCCGAAGGCGCGGGCGTTGCGGCGGCGGGCGGAGCGGTTGGGCAGCCTTGAGCCTGGACGTGTGTTCGAGGTGCTGCCGCGGCCGATGTCGGCGGGTGAGATCCAGGACGCCCTGCGCTACTTCGCGGGCCCCCAAGTGGGGGATGGCGCTGAGTCTGGGCGCGTGGATGTGGAGCCCGATGTGGCCGCCTACGTGGCGGCTTCGGTGGGTGCGGCCGAGCTGCCGGCGCGGCCGGCGCGCTGTGCGACAGGGCATTCGACGTGCACGCGGGCACACTTGGGCATCGGTGGGCAGTGCCACGCCGGCCGCTGCCATGTCCACGCCGCTGATGTGGCGGCGGGGCAGGGTGTGGAGTCGCTGGCCCATGGGTAAGCGCAGGCCAAAGCTGAGCCCGCTGGGCGACAAGTCGCGCCGGCCGTTCGCGCTTCCGCATGTGGCGCGCAAGCAGCGCGAGGCAGAGCGCAAGGCGCTGCAGGCGCTTACGCCTGAGCAGGTGGAGCACCAACTTCGGCGGGCGCGTGAGGCGCTACAGGCGGCCGGGCTGGAGGGTGAGGCTTGAGCGGTTCGTCGCTGCTGCTGTTTCCCGAAGAGTTCGACGCGATCTGCGGGCTGCCGCATGCGCAGCAGCTGTTGTACTTGGCGATCCGCTATCGCATGGACGGGCGCAGCTTCATCGCCGGCGAGCCGGCGCGGTTGTCGGACCAGTACCTTCGGGAGCGCATCGAGGTGACCGCCGAGCGCGGCAGGCGTGAGGCGCAGCTGTTCAAAGCGACTCGGCACCAGCTTCGGTGGCTGATCGATGCGCTGGTCACGCGCGGGCTGCTGCAGCGAATCCAAGGCTGCGAGCTGGTCTTTCGGTTGCCTGTGGCTGCGTCGGCTTACTCCGTCCGCAGGACTTCCGCGCAGTTTCCGCGCGCTTCTTCCGCGCAGGTTGAAGAAGGGTTTAACGCCAGCAATGGCGCGGGTTTCGATGGTGTTGGCGCGGATGTTTCCGCGCATGACGATCCGGGTATTTCCGCGCCCCATCAGAGATCAGTAAACAGCTACTCCGTAGTAGAGCCTGAGGGAGAGGGCAAGTCCTCGCGCGTGGGCGCGACTGTGGCCGGCGCGCTGTGCCGCCGTCTGCGGGCGGCAGGGGTGCAGGGCGCTCAGCCGGCGCACCCGGGCCTGCTGCAGGCGCTGGGCGAGGGCATCAGCCCGGACTGGATCGAGGCCGTGGCCAAAGAGCTGGTCAGCAGGGGCCAAGGGCCGCCGAAGCTGGCGTACGTGGTGGCGACGGCAAGGGGCAGGGCACAGGACGGCAAGGGACACGGCGATGGGTCTGGATCGGTTGGACGCGGTAGGTCTGCAAGCGAGCGTGTCGACAGTGCGTTCGAGCGAGGCGAGCAGCTCGCACGCGAGCGGGTCGGCGGGCTACGGGTCATCGATGGAGGTCGAACGCCGTAGGGCCGTGCTGCGGCGCATGTGGGTGCGTATGGCGGCCATCTACCCGCACGCCTGGGTGACCGGCGTGGGCGAGTCGCCCGAGAAGCCGGATGGCTCCCTGCGCATTCAAGGCGATGAGTGGATGCGCGCTATCGCAGGCCTGAGCGAGGACGAGATCGCGGCAGGCATCGAGGCGTGCAGGCTGTCGAGCTCGCCCTTCGTGCCGAAGCCTGCGGAGTTCCGCGGCCGTTGCCTGGGCATCCCTGACCTGGCCGTGGTGCGCGATGAGATCGACACGCGCACCTACTCTCGGTTCACCCGGCTGGTGCTGCAAGGTGGTGTGGATCACAACGGAGTTCGGTGGCCGGGCCTTGACTGGACGCGGTACCGGAGCGAACCGGCGGCCAGTGCCATGCGGCTGCTGGAACTGACCTACAAGCGCGCGCATGACCATGTGATGCGTGGCGGTGCGCTGCCCGAGCAACCCGCAGCGGCGATCGAGGAAGAGCGGCGCGAATTCAAGCCCGCCGACCCGGCCAAGGTTGCGGACCATTGGGCCAAGCTCGAGCGGTTGCTCGGCGTCGGGCGGCCGGACTCGCCTGGGGTGCCGGCGTAATGGCGCGGGTCCTCCCCAGCCAAGCCAGATGCGGGTTGCATGGCCGCATTTCTCGCCTAGGTGCAGAGTTCTGCGACCGGTTATGCCGGGGATGCTGAGGTTATGACCACGGCCCTCGACAACGCCACCACCATGACCGTCACGGAGTACGCGGCGCATCGCGGCGTGAGTCAGCCGCTGATCAGCCGGTGGAAGTCGGCGGGCCGGTTGGTGTTGGACTCGAGTGGCCGGATCCTGGTGCGCGCGACTGACCTCGTGCTCGACAAGGATATGCACCCGACCAAGGGCGGTCGGTCTGGATCTCGCGCGGCTAGCGAGCCGACCGCGGCGCAGGCGTCGACGGTTCCGCCTGATGCCGACGGCCAAGGCTCTGGCGATGAGCTGTCGCTGGCGAACGCCGCCAGGCTTGAGAAGGTGCAGAAGGTCCGCCTGCTGCACATGGAAATCGAAGAGAAGGCCGGCAACCTGGTGAGCCGCACCGACGTCGAGCGCACTGCCTTCGACCTTGCGCGCCGCGGGCAAGAAGCGCTGATGGGCATCGCCGATCGCCTTGCTCCGCAGCTGGCGGCCGAGTCCGATCCGCACCGCGTGCACGTGCTGCTGAGTGATGAGCTGCGCCGCGTGTGCGAGCTGATCGCGTCGCTCGAACCCCAGCAGGCCGTCGCCGCATGAGCCTCGACGTAATGCTGGCCATGGGCGCCGAGCCGCTGCCGATCGCCGACGGCGTCGAAGCCTTCCGCGCCGGCTGGGCCAAAGGTTGGAGCATCCCCGCGCCGATGACCGTGGCGGAATGGGCGGACCAGTACCGCGTGCTGCCACGGGCCGGCGGCAACGAGTCGGGCCCGTGGCGCACTGCCCGGACGCCCTACATGCGCGAAATCATGGAGTGCCTGAGCTCGCGTTCGCCCGTGCGCGAAGTCGCCTTCATGAAGTCCTCGCAGGTCGGCGGTACCGAAGCCCTGCTCAACTGGTGCGGCTACGTGATCCATCACGCGCCGGCGCCGATGCTGGTGGTGCAGCCGACCATTGCGGTGGCCGAAAGGTGGAGCAAGCAGCGCTTGGCGCCCATGATCGACGCCACGCCTGTCCTGGCGGAGCTGATGCCGTCTTCGAAGTCGCGTGACGGCAGCAACACAACGTTGGCGAAGGAGTTCCCGGCGGGCTATCTGTTCATCGGCGGCGCCAACAGCTCCGCCTCGCTGCGATCCATGCCGGTCAAGTACCTGGCCATGGATGAGATCGACGAGTACCCCCGCGAGCTCAACGAGCAGGGCGGTGCAATCGATCTTGCCGAGCGCCGGACTACCAGCTTTCCGAGTCGCAAGATCCTCAAGGTCAGCACGCCCACAGTGAAGGGCGCCAGCAACATCGAAAGCGCCTTCCTTGCCGGCGACCAGCGGCGCTACCACGTCCCGTGTCCTCACTGCGGCGCTCGCCAGCACCTGGTGATCGAACAGCTGACTGAAGACGGTGAGTACCTGTGCGAGCACTGCGGCGCGCTGATCGCCGAACACCACAAGCCCGACATGCTGGCCGCCGGCGAGTGGATTCCAGACAACCCTGGCGCTGCGATCCGCAGCTACCACATCAACGCCATCTACTCGCCGATCGGCCTCGGCGATACCTGGGTCGAGATTGCACAGCAGCGAGCAAAGGCCCGGACCGATGCCGACTTCGCAATCATCTTCACGAACAACATTCTCGGCGAGCCATACGAAAGCGAGAGCCAGAAGGTCGACAGCAGCGAGCTGGTAGAGCGTCGCGAGGCCTGGCAGCGACGCACCCTGCCGGCCGGCTGTCTGCTGCTTACCGTCGGCATCGACGTCCAGCACAACCGCTGGTCTGTGATGGTCTGCGGCTGGGGCCGCGGCGAGGTCTGCTGGTTCGTCGACTGGGTCGAAGTGCCCGGCGACCCCACCCGCGAGGAAGACTGGGACGCTCTCGACGACGTCGTGTTCGCGCCCATTGCCAACCGCTGCGGCGTGCCCGTGCGGCCCGAAGTCGTCGCCATCGACTCCGGCAACTGGACGCACGAGGTCTACAACTGGGCCCGAAAGAACGCTGCCCGCGGCGTCATCGCCATCAAGGGCAGCAAAGACCCGACAAAGCCCATCATCGGGCGGCCGACCCTGCAAGACGTCAACTGGCGTGGGCGCACCCAGCGCCACGGCGTGCAGCTGTGGACGCTGGGCGTCAACACCGCGAAGAGCACCCTGTTCGCGCGCCTGATGGGCGACGCCGGCGCCGATGCCGACCAGCGCCGCTGCCACATCCCCGGCGACATGCCGCAAGAGTTCTTCGCCCAGATCACCAGCGAGCGCTACGACCTCACGCTCAAGCGCTGGGTGCTGCGCGACAAGTCCGTGCGCAACGAGGCCTTCGACTGCTGGGTCTACGCCTACGCTGCCGCCGTGCACCCGCGCGTGCGCCTGCACGTGCGCCGCGACGCCGACTGGGCCGCGCTCGAAGCCAAGCTCGAGCCCGCGGTGATGGACCTGTTCACTGCGCCGGCTGAAGCGCCGGCCAAAGGCGAGAGCGCGCAGGCAGCTGCAGTTGCGGCGCGGCCAGTGGAGCCAAGCGAGAAGCCGGTTGCGCCGAGGCCTCTTCCGAACCGCCCCCAACTCAAGAGGAACTGGTGACATGGACCGAACTGACCGCGGCCCGGGTTCCGTGCGGAACATGGGCGACGAGCCCGACTTGATCCAGTGGGTGTATGACGCCGCCAAAGCAGGGATGAGCGTGGACGAAGTACGCAAGAGCTTCGGCGCACAGCGCGTCTACATCCCGGCCAAGCCGCAGCTGAGCAGCGAAGAGCGCGACCGCATCGCCCAAGAGCTGCAGAGCCGAACGGCGGCGGAAGTCGCGCGCCGCCACGGTATCAGCGTGCGCCAGGCCTACCGCATCCGCAAGCAGGCCAAGCCCAGCGGCCCGCCGGGGCTGTGACCCTGACATTTTGCCTAGCCGTGTCAGGGGCCTGCTTTGCAGAGTCCGCCCGGGCGCGCCTTTCGCGTCGAATCGAACTCACCCGCCATGGCCTACACCCAAGCCGATCTTGACCGCCTCGACCGAGCCATCGCCAGCGGCGTGCTGACGGTCGAAGTCGCCGGGCGGCGCATGACCTACCAGGACGTCGATGCGCTGCTGAAGGCGCGCTCGCACGTCGCCTCCCAACTTGCCGGCGCCAGCGCTCAGCCCCGCACCGGTGCCACGAAGCGCTTCACCTTCGCCAGCCTGCGGGGCGACTGACATGGCCAAGAGCAAGCGCAAGCGCCCCCAGCGCCGCGGCCAGACTCAACAAGGCCCCGAGGTCAAGCGCGCCTACGAAGGCGCCAACCCGAAAGACGGCTGGCGGCCCCGCCGCGGTGGCGCCAGCGCCAACGCCGATCACCGCGCTGACTCGATCCCGCTGCGCGTTCGGGCGCGCTCGCTGTACCAGAACGTGCCCTACGTCACCCGCGCCATGGACTCGCTGGTGTCGGCCTGGGTCGGTAGCGGCATCAGCATCTACAGCACGTCGAAGTCGAAGCGCACCAAGCGGCTGTACGAAGAGCGGTTGAAGACCTGGCAGTTCGAGTGCGATGCCGACGGCCTGCGCTCGCTCGACGCGATCATCCACGGCGCCGAGCTGGCGGCTGCCGTCGACGGCGAATGCCTCATCCGTCGCCGGCCGCGGCGCGATGCCGATGGCCTGTCGGTGCCGCTGCAGATCCAGCTGCTTGAGATCGACTGGCTAGACAGCACCCGCAACGGGCCGGCGCCCAACGCGCCCAGCAGCACTATGATCAACGGCATTCAGTACAGCCCGATCGGGCGCGTCGAGGGCTACTGGCTGTTCGATGCGCACCCGGGCGATACCTACACCACCGGCGGTCGCTTCGACAGCCGCCTGGTGCCAGCCAGCGAGATCATCCACTACTTCGAACCCAAGCGGCCCGGGCAGGGGCGCGGCATCAGCCGCCTGCATTCGGTCATTGCCCGTGTGCGTGACTTCGCTCTGTACGAAGACGCCGAGCTGGCCCGCAAGAACCTCGAAAGCCGCATGGGTGCTCTGGCCTCAGAAGATCCGGAGGTGATGGCCAACCCGCGCGCCGGCGAAAGCGTGGTCACTGACCAGCAGCTCGCCGAAGGCGACCTGGGCCTGCTGCCGTCCGGCGGCATCACCCGCATCCCCGCGGGCATGAACATCACCATGGTGGAGCCGAAAGCCGCGCCCGGCATGGTCGAGTATTCGAAGCTGTCGCTGCACCTGATCTGCGCCGGCATCGGCGTGCCGTACCACATGGCCACCGGCGACGTCAGCGAAGTCAACTTCAGCAGCGCGCGCATCCGCGACATCGACTTCCGTCGCGATGTCGATCAGCACCAGTGGATGTGCACCGCGCCGCGCCTTATCCGGCCGATCATGCGGTGGTTCGCTGACGCCATCGAACTCAGCGAGGGTGTGCGCGCCGACTACGGCTTCGACTACTCGATGCCGAAGTGGGACTACGTCAACCCGAAGCAGGACATCGACGCCGAGCGCGGCGCGCTCGAAGGTGGCCTGACCACGCTCAGCGAGTCGCTACGCCGTCGCGGCTTCAAGCCCGAAGAGGTGTTCGCAGAGATGGCGAGCGACTTCGCAGCGCTGGAGAGCAGTGGCGCCATCAAGCTGCTGGAGCTGATGCGCGGCAAGCCGGCTGCGGTGGCACAGCTCGAAGGCGCGCCGCAAAACTGATCGCACGCCCCCCTGACATTTTGCCTATTTCTGTCAGGGGGGCAGGGTCAAGCATGCGGCCTCATGAACACACAAACCCGTGCGCTGCCCAACCAGATCCGGCTGGCAACCCTGCAGCCGGAAACCTTCAACGCTGAAGCCCGCACCGTCGAAGTGGTGTGGACCACCGGCGCCCGAGTCCGGCGCTACGACTGGTGGGAAGGCGAGCACTACGAAGAAGAGCTGGAAGTCTCCAGCGCGGCCGTCGATCTCGCGCGGCTCAGTAGCGGCGCCGCCCCGGTGCTGAACTCGCACCGCACCGGCGACTTGTCCAGCCAGATCGGCGTGGTCGAGCGCGCGTGGATCGATGGCAACGAAGGTCGCGCCGTGCTCCGCATGTCCGGCCGCGAAGACCTCGCCGGCATCGTCTCGGACATCCAAGCCGGAATCATCCGGAACATCAGCGTTGGCTACAGCGTGCAGGAATACCAGGTCACGCGCGTGCAGGGCCAGTTGCCCGTCTATCGCGCCGTCCGCTGGAGCCCCTCTGAACTCAGCTTCGTCACCGTGCCGGCCGATGCCCAAGCCGGCACGCGCGATGCCCCACAGCAGGGCTCGCCCTGCGTCTTCAACGTCAAGGAAACCACCATGGACCGTAACGATCCGGCGGCCCCCGCCGATGACGCCGCTGATCCCGCGGCCAACATTCAGCCCGCACCTGCTGCTTCGGCTGCCAGCACCTCCGATGCAACCGCCATCGCGGCCCGTTCTGCCGAGGTCGTCGAGCTGGCCACGCGCCACGGCTTCGCCGATCGCGCATCCACCTGGGTGCGCGAAGGCAAGACCCCTGACCAGGTGCGCGCTTTGATCCTCGACGCTCAGGCCGCGCGCAGCGAAGCGAGTGGCGGTCACGTCAACCGCGTTTCGGCTGGCGAAGATCAGGCCGACAAAACCCGCAACGCCGCCGTCAACGTGCTGCTGGCGCGCGCGCAGGTCATCGACCCGACCAGCAAGCAGCGCATCGTCGCCGACGGCGCCAACCCGTTCCGCGGCTACAGCTTGGTCGACCTGGCGCGCAGCGCCCTGGAGCGCGCCGGCATCCGCACCGAAGGCCTCGACAAGATGCAACTGGTCGGCCGCGCGTTCACGCAGGGCACCAGCGACTTCCCGATCCTGCTCGAATCGGCCATGCACAGGACGCTGCAGAGCGCCTACGCACTGGCCCCCGACACCTGGTCGCGCTTCTGCGCCCGCGGCAGCGTCAGCGACTTCCGCGCCCACAATCGGTACCGCGTCGGCAGCATCGGCAACCTTGACGCGCTCAACGAGCACGGTGAGTACAAGAACAAGCCCATCCCTGACGGTGAGCGTTCGCCGATTTCGGCAACCACCAAGGGCAACACGATCAACCTGACCCGGCACGCGATCATCAACGATGACCTGGGCGCGTTCCTCGGTCTGGCAAACGCGTTTGGCCGGGCAGCTCGCCGCACCATCGAGGCCGACGTGTACGCGCTGGTGGCTTCCAACCCGACCATGCCCGACGGTTTCGCGCTGTTCAGCACGGAGCACAACAACCTTGCCGGGACCGCTGGCGCTCCCTCGGTCGACACCATCGAAGCCGCGCGCGTGCTTATGGCCAGGCAGAGGGACGTGGGCGGCAATGACTTCCTCGACCTGCGTCCGGCGATCTGGCTGGGCCCGATGGGCACCGGCGGCGACGCCCGCGTGGTCAACGACGCCCAGTACGACCCCGACACCGCCAACAAGCTGCAGCGCCCGAACAAGGTGCGTGGCCTGCTGCGCGACATCGTCGACACGCCGCGCATCCTCGACACGAAGTGGTACCTGTTCGCCGATCCGAGCGAGGCGCCCGTTATCGAGGTGGCCTTCCTCGACGGCCAGGACCAGCCCTTCCTCGACATGGAAGAGGGTTTCAGCGTCGACGGCGCGCGCTGGAAGGTCCGTCTGGACTACGGCGTCGCCGCGATCGACTACCGCGGCGCCGTCCGCAACAACGGCAGCTGATCGGCCAGCGGCCTGACAGAAGCCCCACCTGAAAGCCAAGTGCTCGGGCCCATTCGCGGCCCGAGCCATCAATCGAGGAAAGCAACATGGCTACCAACTATCAGCAGGCCGGCGAGGTCATCACCTGGACCAACAGCACCGGCTCCGCGGTCGCCGCCAACGCGATCGTGGTCATCGGCCACATGGTCGGCATCGCGCTTGAGTCGATCGCGAACGGCGCGTCCGGCTCGGTCGGCGTCGAGGGCGTGTACTTCAACGTTCCAAAGGTTTCCGGTGCCGTCTTCACGCAGGGCGAGAAGCTGATTCTCGACGTCAGCGCCGGAGCCTTTGACGACAGCGCTGCGACGCCCGCGACCGGTGATATCACGGGCGCCGCAGTCGCCTGGGTGGCAGGCGGCAACGGCCAGCTCACCTGCACGATCAAGCTGACCCCGGGCAACGCCACCCGCACGTAACCCCCGAACCGCATCGCCCGGTTCGCCGGGCGGTGCGTGGCCCTTGCCTTGAGTCTCGACGCCATGACTGCACTGCAGTGGATTGCTGCGATTGGTTCTGCGCTTGGCCTGCTGGGCACCGTGTTCGGTGCGTGCTGGTGGGTGGTGCGGCACTCGCTGCACGTTCAGCGGTTCGCGCTGGAAGCCATCGCCGACATGAAGACGCGGATTGCCGCGCTCGAGCTGCAGGCCATCGACAGCAAGGAGCTGGATGCCGCTCTGGAAAAGGCGCTGGCAAAGCTGATGGCGCAAATCGAGAGGCGTCTCGATGGCATGGAGCAAGGCCTGCGCTCAGCAACCAGCGAAATGCACCAGGTGCGCGTCGACCTTGCCGTGCTGAAGGATCGCGAAGGCGGCGTCGACTACAGCGAGCACAACCGCCGGCTGATGGGAGCGGCCCGCAATGGCTGACCTCGGCAATGCCGACGCCATCGAACGCATCAGTGCGCTTACTCGCGCTCTGGGTGCAGGCAACAGCAACGCCAGCGTCAAGGTGGAGATCAACGCCGGCGGCTTCGGCGTAGTGGTCGCCGCGGGCTGTTGCGTGCTGATGCTGCTGCTGTCGTCGGTGTTGCTGTGGCTGGTCGGCGACATGCGGCACAGCACCGAGCAAGCCGCGATCGAAACGCGTGCCCAGCTGCGCGAGCACGGCCACCAGTTGAACGCCATCTACCGCGTAGCACCCAGCGTCGAGCGCGAGGTGCGCGTGCGAATTGAAGAAGACGCCCGCCTGCGTGCGCAGGCATCGGAGTAAGCGGCCATGGCTACCGTCATCATCCTTGACCCGGATCCGAAAGTAATCGCCGCGCTGCGCGAGGCCCACGCGCTGCTGCCGAAGCGGATGGACACGCCGCAAGCGCGCGTGCTGTCGCTCGCGATCGCCCTGCAGGAAAGCCGCGGCACTGAGCGGCGCCAGCTGGTCATGCGCGGCGGCAAGCTG
>SXGR01500272.1_pt1 | contig 10690 bp, 8 predicted proteins | sample 3174711 | NCBI WGS metagenome assembly SXGR01 (sample SAMN11356860, study PRJNA531348) | freshwater metagenome | isolation source: freshwater sample F1-60 | place: China: Fuxian Lake, Yuxi | collected 2017-12-25 | reverse complement strand
TGCTGACAATCTGGGACTGTTCCTCGGGGCTCATGCCGAGGCGGTCCATATTGTAGGCTTCCTTTTTTTGGTTCAGGAGGCGGAGCGAAATGGACTCGGCGTAGATCGTGGGAACCGTGGACACGCGGATGTCGAGGACGACGCTGGCGGCCTTGAAGTTGATGCGGCCATCTTGTGGCAGGCGCTTTTCGGAGATATTCATGCGCGCCATGATCTTGAGGCGCGAGATGATGGCGTCTTGGAAGCGGAGGAGATTTTCCGGGAGCGGCACCGGCACGAGCAGGCCGTCGACGCGGTAACGGATGCGGAGCGCACCTTCCTGCGGCTCAAAGTGAATGTCGGTCGCTTGGTCGGCGATGGCTTGCGAGATGACGTCGGTCACGAAGCGCACGACGGCAGCTTCTTCATCGACGGCTTCTTCTTCCTGTTTTTGGGCTTCGGGAGCGACGTAGCTTTCGTCGCCATCGTCGAGCGAGCCGGCGCCGACGCCGAAGTTTTCAATGATGAGCTGGTGCACGCGCTCGGGGACGGCGAGGTGCCAGACGAGCGGGCGCGGCGTGAACGTGCGGAGCCAGTCGGCCATGAGCGCATCGGGCAGCCAGGCGGTGGCGAGGTGGAGAGGCTGAGAGCTGAGAGCTGAGAGCTGAGCGTCTGGAGATTGGGTTTCGGAGCCGGAGGCGGGGGTCTGGAGTTTGAAGAGGATCGGAATGATCTGATACTCGTGGACGAGACGCGCGGGGAGGAGGCCGCGGGCGTCGGGGTCGGTTTCGAGATTGCTGGCGAGGGTGAGGCCGGCGGCGACGGAGAGTTTTTCGAGGACCTCGGGCTCGGGGCGGGCGAGAGCGGCGGCGAGGTTTTCGAGACGTTTTCCGCGGGGTGCTTCGGCGAGGGCTTGACGCTGTTCGTCGGTGATGCGCTCGGCAAGCGACGCGGGAAGAAGTTCCTGATCGGACGCGGTCATGGTCGGGAGGGACGCGTGGCGCGAGGTTAGTTGAGCACCTTGTCGAGGAGAGTCTTTTTGGGCGCGACGTAGGTCGGGTCGATTTCTTTCCTGATCTGGTCCTTCTGCGGGAGGAGGTCGACGCGCTTGAAGGCGTCGGCGTTGTCGGCAGCAGTGTTGGTGAGGACGGTGGGACGGAGAAAAAAGATGAGATCCGTGCGGCTGTTGTTGTTGGTGCGCGGGCCGAGGAGGTCGCCGATGAACGGGATCGGGCCGAGGCGGTTGGTCTGCTTGGAGGCTTTCGTGCGCTGGATGCCACCGAGCACGTAAATGGTGCCGCTTTGGGCGGTCACGAAGGACTTGGTGTTGCGGCGGGCGATGATGGGCTGATCGTTGTTATCGATCCGGACCGTGCCGGCGACGTCGTCCACTTTTTGGGTGATGTCGAGCTGGACGGAACCGTTGCTACCGATGAGGGGTTTCACGGTCAGGGTGATGCCGATTTCTTGCTGAGTGACAGAAGAGTTGGTGGAAAAACCGCTCGTCGTGCCGGTGGTGCCGACGGGAGTGGAGGTCGAGCCGCTGATGATCGGGCGCGTCTCGCCGGCGAAGAACGTGGCCTCCTTCGCGTGCGACGTCGTGATGCTGGGGACGGAGAGGATGCTCGTGTTATTCTTACGCGGGCTGACGCCGAGGGTGATTTCGCCGGCGAGGTCCCAGGGGCCGGTGACGAGATTCGTGGCCGTGGCCCGGGTGACGGTGCCGGCGGTGATGCCCAAGCCGGGGCTGTTAAGTGAACCGGAGAAACCTACGAGCCGGTCGCCATCGATCTTGAGGCCGAGGGCGCCGATGCCGGAGGACTGATTGTCGTCGAGGGTGACCTCGGCGATGACGACCTCTATGCGGACTTGGGCGAGGATGACGTCGATTTTTTCGATCAGAGCGGTGATGAGGCGAAGGTCGTCCACGGTGCCCGAGACGACGACGGCGTTGGAGCGTTCGTCGGCGAAGATCGTGGTGAGGCCGCTGAATTCGTTGGAGCCGGAACCGAGGATGGCATCGAGGCCAGGGACATTGGCGACGGGGAGGGGCGCGACGGGGACGCCGGGCGCGGGGAGGGTGGGCGCCGCCGGGCCGGCCTGACCCGGGCGGACGGATTGGGCATTGGTGCGTTGGGCGGCGGCGGTCTGGCCGGTGACAAGTTGGGTGAGGAGCGTGGAAACCTTCACGGCTTCGGCGTGCTTGAGGTAAATGACTTCGTTGCGGGTATTGGGGTCGGACTTGCCGTCGAGCTTCGCGATGAGTTCGTCGAAGAAGGGCCATTGGCGAGGGTCGGTGACGACCACGATTTGGTTGGTGCGGTCGTCCGCAGAGTAGGTGGTGGCGGTGCCGAGTTGCAGCTGGAGCGCGCCGGTGAGGATGGTGCGGAGTTTGCCCACGAGGTCGCTGGCCTTGGCGGATTTTAAAATGTAGAACTTTGGCTTCATGCCGCCGGTGGGGCGGTCGAGCTCGCGGAGGAGGAGCTCGACGCGTTGCAGATTGCTCACGGTGTCGGTGATGATCGCGGCGTTGGCGTTCACGAGCTGGACGAGGCCCTGAAGGTTGGGGTTGAGCATCGTCTGCACCATTGCGGCGAATTCGGCGACACGCATGAACTCGAGCTGGAAAATCTTCGTGGCAACCTTGCCGCTGGCGGCCTGGGCAAACGCCGAGCCGCTGATCATCTCAGGGGCTTCGGATTTGGTCATCGTGAGATTGACGACCTTGAGGGCGTTGTCCCCGAGCGGAGTGACGCCGATCAAATTGAGGGAAAGAATCGTCTGGAGATAGACGACGGCCTCGGACTTGGGGATTTTTTTGTCGATCTTGAGATTGTAGGTTGTGGTCGGGAGCGCGGCGGGGCGGAGGATGAATTTCCCCGTGTAGAGCCCGAGGGTGTCGAGGATGGTGTCGATGTCGGCGTCCGGGAGCTTGAGCGAGACGAGCTCGTCTTCGGGTTTGGCAGCGGCGACAGCCGGTGAGGGCGGTAGCGGTGGCTGCGACCAGAGGCTGGGAGCGGAAACGGCCAAGACGGCAACGAACAGCGGACGGACAAGACGCGAGATCATTCAGGAAATTTCAGGAAGGTTGGCCGCTCAAAGCGGCGGAAGCGGGATGAGAGGCCAAAGGTGGCGGCTTGTAAACGGTCTTGTGACTGGAAAGTTGAGACGGCGTTTCTCGAAAAAAGTTGCCAGAGTTTCGGTGATGACTGGTCCGGAGGCGGACGGATGGGCCGGGGCCGCACCGCAGCGGCGGGAGCAGCTCCACGTTTTCGGTTCCGCCAAGAGAGTGGCCGGGACTTCAGTCCCTGCAAGAACAGCGGAGGGACTGAAGCCCCGCCCACTTTCTTCGCAGCCAGACTCATGTCCACCGCCCTTCAGAAGATGCGCCGCCCGATGGCAGAAGCGGGATTTGCGGAAGAGGGATTTGCCGCTTGCCGGGTGGTACGGCACCGCCAACGTTCTCCCGTCCGATGCCCAATTCCTTCGGAAAACTTTTTCAAATCACCACGTGGGGCGAAAGCCACGGGCTCGCCATTGGCGTCGTCGTGGATGGCTGTCCCCCCGGTCTGCCGCTCGCCGCCGAGGACATTCAGGCGGAACTCGATCGGCGCCGGCCAGGCCAGAGCGATATTGTAACACCCCGCAAGGAAGAGGACCGCGTGGAGATTTTATCGGGCGTGTTTGAGGGTCGCACGACCGGCACGCCGATTTCGATGATGGTCCGCAATGCCGACCAACGGCCCGGTGCCTACGGCGAAATGCGCGACAAATTTCGTCCGTCGCATGCGGATTTCACCTATCAAGCCAAGTTTGGCCTCCGCGATCATCGTGGCGGCGGGCGCAGTTCGGCGCGTGAGACGGTCGGCCGCGTGGCCGCCGGGGCGATCGCCAAGAAAATTTTGTCTTTGGTCGTGGGCGCGCCGAATGGTGCGAGCGGGGTCGTGGGTGGGCTGGAGATCCGGGCCTATCTCACGCAGGTCCACGATATCGCGGTGCCGATGGGCGTGCTCGAGGCATGGCCAACGTTGGCAGAGGTCGAGGCGACCGCCGTGCGGTGTCCGCATTTGCCGACCGCGGAAAAAATGATCGAGCGCATCAAGGCGGTGCGCAGCGAGGGCGATTCCGTGGGCGGCGTGATCGAATGCCGCGTGCGCGGTGTCCCTGTGGGGTTGGGCGAGCCGGTGTTCGACCGTTTGGAGGCCGACCTCGCGAAGGCGATGCTGTCGCTGCCGGCGACGAAGGGTTTCGAGCTGGGCAGCGGCTTTGCTGGCGCCCGGATGCGCGGCAGCGAGCACAATGACAGTTTTGAGGCGCGCGATGGCCGGGTGCGGACGGTCACGAATCGCAGCGGCGGGACGCAGGGTGGGATCAGCAACGGTGAAGAAATTGTGTTCCGCGTGGCTTTCAAACCCACGGCGACGATTTTGCGGCGGCAGGCGACGGTCGACGTGAGTGGCGTGGCGACCGAGTTGATCGGGCGGGGCCGTCACGATCCGTGTGTCGTGCCGCGCGCGGTGCCGATCGTGGAAGCGATGGCGGCGCTGGTGCTGGTGGACCACTGGATGCGGCACGCCGCGCAAAACCAAACCTTCACCTTTTAAGTGGCCGCGGCGGAAAAACCTCTCGTTTACCTCATCCTCGGCGCGGCCGGTTCGGGCCGGCGCCAGGTGCTGACCGATCTGCTCGGGGACGGCTTGGTGGCGACCGACCGCCCGGCCGTAATGCTGGCGGCGAGCGAAATCGCGGACGAAGCCGACGCGAAGTTGCCCGCGCTCACCCGCTGGTCGTGGACGAATGGAATGATCGCCGGCGTGCTACCGCGGGAGGCGACGCACGTTTTTTTTGTCAGCGAAGGCCGGGAAAATCCGGTCGAGCAGATCGAGGTGTTTGTCGCGTGGCTCGAGGCGCAGGGCGGGCAGATCGCGCGCGTGATCACGATCGTCAATTGCGAGTTGGCGGAGAAAAATTCACCGCTCTTGGCGTGGTATGAGGCGTGCGTGCATTTTTCCGACATCGTATTGCTCAACCGGCGCGAAGGCGTGGCGAACAAGTGGATGAGCGATTTTCAGGCGCACTTTAAGAAACAGTTTGTGCCGTGCCTGTTTGAATTTGTGAAACAAGGGCAGGTGAAAAATCCCGCGCTCACGCTCGACCCGCAACCTCGGCGGATGTCGCATGTGTTCGACGATGAACAAGACTGGATTTTCAAGTCGCCCGAGGGCGAAGTGATCGAGGAAGATGAGGAGACCGAGGGCGACGAAGAGGTCGACGCCACGCGCGAGGAGGAGCCGTATTTCGCGCGCGACGCGGCGCACCGGCGGGTGAAACGTTTGCCGGATATCCGTCAGTATTTATGAGCGCTACGGAGCCGGCGGTGGCGGGCGCGTGGTGGTGAAGTGGGCGCGGTATTCCTCCGAGGCCATGATTCGCAGGAGAGGAAGGCCGAGCTGCGGTCGCACGAGGTAGAGCACGCTGCACACCCGGCTCAGCAAGCGTCCACCGGGCGTGCCGAACCAAACCAGCGCGGCCGCGAGGCAGTAGGCGAAGCCGATCCCGAGCGTAATCACGTAGGTGCGCGGACCGAATTCGATGCGTTCGAGTCCTCGAGTGAGAAAATGCAGGAGGAGCACTGACGCGAGCGCCGTGGCCCCGACGACGCCGTGCGTGCGGGCGACGAGGGCAACGCTCGCGGGCGGGCGGCTCATCGGGGGCTCAGGCCTTGGCGGCGGCCACGGCGGCGACGAAAGCCTCGGCTTTGGCAGTGATCGCGGCCCAGTTCTTTTCCTTCAGTGATTTCGACTCGACCAACGAGCTACCCGCAGCGGTCGCGAAGGCGCCGGCTTTGATAAATTCGCCGACGTTCTTTTCGTTCACCCCGCCGGTCGGCACCATCTCGATCTGCGGGAAAGGGGCCTTCACGGCCTTGATGTAACCGGGGCCGAAAAATTCGGCGGGGAAAACCTTCACGGCATCGGCGCCGGCCTCCCACGTGGCGAGGATTTCCGTGGGGGTGAAGGCACCGCTGAAGATCGGTACGCTGTAGCGCTGGCAGACCGCGATCACATCGGGACGGAACGCGGGGGTGACGATGAATGTTGCGCCGGAAAGGATGCCGATGCGGGCAGTCTCCGCGTCGAGCACGGTGCCTAGGCCGAAGAGGAAGTCGGGCATTTCGGCGATGACCTTTTCGAGCACGCGGATGGCGCCGGGGGTGGTCATCGTGAGCTCGATGCTGGTCAGGCCGCCGGCGGCGAGGGCCTTGGCGCAATCGAGAAGACCGTCGGGATTGTCAGCGCGGATGAGGGCGATGACTCTCTCGGTCTTGAGCTTCTGAAGAATGGCGTCTTTTTTCATGCGGCGGCGAGTGTGCGCCGGCCGGGCGATGAGGGAAATCAATTTTCATCGCGGGCAGGCGGGAGCGGGTCGCCTCGCCCGCCAGCGACTGGCGGTTCTGCGGACTGGACGTTCGTTTTACTCGCTTTTTCCGAGCCTGCGGGCTGTATCCCGAGCTAGATTTTAGCGTTAGGTAATCTCGCCTGTTGCCCCTTCCCGATGAACCTCCTTCCGTCTGCGCCGTTTCCGTTGTCTTCCGCTTCGTCGCCTCCTGTGATGTTGACGACTAATACGCGGCCGCGAATTCCGTCCCGATTGCCCTTCCCTCGTTCAATCTACTCTCTTTTTCCCATGAAACTGAACGCCTGGCTCATCCCGTTTGCTCTCCTCCTCGTCCACTCGCCTGCCGCGCAAGCGGCCGCGCCGGCGTCCGCGAAAAACGTCCTCTTCCTCATCGCCGACGATTTGAACACGATGCTCGGAGCCTACGGCGATCCGCTCGCGCGCACGCCCAACATCGACCGGCTCGCCGCGCGCGGTGTCCGCTTCGACCGTGCTTACTGCACGTATCCACTCTGCGGGCCCAGCCGCAATTCGATGCTCACGGGCCTCTACCCAAACAGCACCGGCATCCAGGGTAATTCGCTGATTTTCCGGCAGACCATTCCGAATCAGCTCAGCTTGTCGCAGGCCTTCCGCCAGCAGGGCTGGTTCGCCGGCCGCATCGGGAAACTTTACCACTACAACGTCCCCAACTCCATCGGCACCGACGGCCACGACGATCCCGCCTCGTGGGAACTCACCCTGAATCCCGCCGGCGTCGACCGCACGGAAGAGCACCCGAAAATCAACACGCTTACCCCCGGCCAATTCGGGGGCACGCTCAGCTGGTATGCTTCACCGAAAAGCGACGAGCACCACACCGACGCCATGCTGGCCGCCGACGCCGAGTGGGTGCTCGCGCGTTGCGCCCAGCAACGTCAACGCACCTTCTTTCTCGCCGTCGGTTTTTTCCGTCCGCATACGCCCTACGTCGCCCCGAAAGATCCCTACTATGGTTACTACCCGCGCGAGAAAATGCGCATCGTGCCGAACATCAAGGAAGACCAGGCCGACATCCCGCCCGCCGGCCTCGCGAGCTACAAACGTGAGCAGGACAACATGACCGACGACCAGCGCCGCGACGCTCTTCAAGGCTACTACGCCAGTATCAGTTTTATGGATGTCCAGGTCGGCCGCGTCATCGCCGCCCTCGACCGTCTCGGCCTCGCGGAGAGCACGATCATCGTTTTCACCAGCGACCACGGCTATCACACTGGCGAACACGGCCTCTGGCAGAAACAAAGCATCTTCGAAGAAAGCGCCCGCGTGCCGTTGCTCATCATCGCCCCCGGCATATCGAAAGGCAAATCCGTCGCCGCCTCGCCTGTCAGCCATCTCGATCTTTTCCCGACGCTCGCCGAACTCGCCGGGGTGAAGTCGCCCGCCAATCTCCAAGGTCAGAGCCTCGTCCCGCTGCTGCGCGATCCGTCTGCGACCGGCCGTGGTTGGGCGCTCACGCAGGTGAATCGCGGCCCGGCAGCCGCGGCCGGCAAGGGCAAGGGAAAAGCTGCGGCGACGAAGGCCGACGCCGGCGGCGGACGCTTCTCTGGTTACAGTCTGCGCACCCCGCGTTGGCGCTACACCGAGTGGGATGCCGGCAAACAAGGCCGCGAACTCTACGACCACGACACGGATCCCCGCGAACTCACCAACCTCGCGACCTTGCCTGCGCACGCCGCCACCGTGGCGACGCTTTCGGCGCAGCTCCAAGCCGCCGTGAAAACCACCTTCCCTCCGTCTGGAAAAGTCCCTGAACTCATCGAAGGCACCTGGGCCCCGATCGTCGTGGCACCGTAACTTTCCGCACTCAATCGTTTCACGTTTCCCCGCCCCTACCGCCCCTATGAACCTCCGCCTTCGCCCTGTCACAGTCCCGCTGTGCGCGCTCATGCTCGCCGTTGCGGCCTTCGCCGCCGAGCGCCCGCCCAACATCGTCCTCATCATGGCCGATGATTTTGGCTTCGAGTGCGTGACCGCCAACGGCGGCCAATCTTACCAGACGCCCCACCTCGACCGGCTCGCCGCCAGCGGGATGCGTTTTGAAAATTGCTACGTCCAGCCGCTGTGCACACCGACGCGCGCACAGTTAATGACCGGCATCTACAATATCCGAAACTACATTGAATTCGGCATCCTCGATCCCAAGGCCACCACGTTCGGCCAGCTCCTCAAGCAGGCGGGCTACGCCACCGGCATCTGCGGTAAATGGCAGTTGCAGTTGAATCAAGCCAAGAGGCTGCCGCAGCACTTCGGCTTCGACGAATCGTTTCTCTGGCAGCAGACGCGCCGTCCCCCGCGCTATGCGAATCCCGGTCTGGAGCTCGACAGCGAGGAGATCGACTACGGCAAGGGTGAATACGGCCCCAAACTCATCAACGATTTCGCGCTCGATTTTATCACGCGCCACCGCGCGCACCCGTTTCTGCTCTACTATCCGATGATCCTCACGCACGACCCGTTTCAGCCCACGCCCGACAGCGCCGACTGGGATCCGAAGATCAAGAGCGAACGGGCGCAGCGCGATGGGAAACACTTCGCCGATATGACGGCCTACATGGACAAAATGGTCGGCCGCCTCGTGGCGAAACTCGACGAGCTCGGTCTCCGCGAAAACACCCTGGTGATGTTCATCGGCGATAACGGCACCGGCGTCGGCGTCACGTCTCGTTTCAAGGGCAGCGACTATCCGGGCGGCAAGGGCACCGGCACCGTGCGGGGCAACCATGTTCCCCTCATCGCCAACTGGCCGGCTAAAATTCCAGCCGGCCGCGTCAACGCGGATCTCGTCTCCAGCGTGGATTTCTTTCCGACGATGTGTGCCGCGGGCGGCGCGAAGGTGCCGGCTGCGCTCCAAATCGACGGACGCAGTTTCCTGCCCCAACTGCTCGGCCAAAAGGGCCAGCCACGCGAAGCCTACTACGTCTGGTATGCGCGCAACGGCGGGCCGTCCGCGACTCATGAATACGCTCAGAGCACCACGCACAAACTGCATCGCGACGGAAAATTCTACGACCTCACGACGGATCGCTTTGAACAGAAACCGCTCCCGCTGGCGAAACTCACCGGCCTCGCCGCCGCCGAGGCAAAAAAACTCCAGGCCGTGCTCGACGACTATGCCAAAGCGCGCCCTGCCCACCTCGCCCAACACGTGCCGACGAAAGCCGGCAAGAAGGCCGGCAATGATTAGCCTGATTGTTGCGCACTTCGGCGTGTGAGCGAAACACCTGGGGAGGCTCGGTTTCCCCTCCTTGTATTTGCGAGAGCTGGACCAAGGTGCGACGCCATGGGTGAGAGGGGTTATGAACTTTCCAATGACAAACCCGCATGTGTTCATGAGGCGGGTGCAGCGACGTGGCCATCTCTCGGGAGTTGCCGCTGGATTGCCACGCCTGCCAAGCCGGGCTCGCAATGACCAACCTGAATGTGCAAGAGCCGGCCGAGTGTCGCGGAACAGCCCAAACAGCCGACTCCCCGATAGCGCAAACTTCACTGGTGCTTCGTTTGGCCATCTGCCCGCCGCCCGCTCGGGTTCGACGCAGATCAGACAGGTCCAACGTTTTCCCGGCGCGAGATCGATCTGGTCGCTCTGTGAGTTGAGCGAATTGTGCAGGCCGACGAACGGCTCGGGACAGAAAAAACCTTCGGTCGTGCCGCCGTAGAGCTTGAATTGGACGAAGGGCAGCGGCGGCGTGGATGGCGCGTGATGACTTACTTTCACGCCGAGTCCGCTCGCATCGGTGAGGCGAAACCACGGATCATCCTCGTAGGCGCCGACCGACATCGCGGGCATGACCTTCAAATCTCTGAGCGGCGTCGACGGAGCGAAGCGGCGCTCTCGCGTTGTGCCGTCCGGCGCGCCGTTGCTCCCGCGCAGATATTCGAAATGCGCTGGACTCTCGACGGTAAACGCCTCGGCCGATGATCCAGCGACTAACGGCACGGGGAATCCAAGGTGATTGCCGATCGAGAAGAACATCGGGGCCACATTGTCCGCCGCCGCCTTCACCTCGTGGTGGATTTCGATGCGCCCTGCTGTCACGCGGTAGATCACGTGCACGGCAAAACCGAAGGGATACTGCGCGCGGGATTCCGCATCGTCTTCTAAGCCGTATCCATGCAATAGAAGTGCGATTTTTGAGGTAATTTTTCGATTAGCGCGCTAAGCGAAGGCCGGACGATTTTCGACTGCATTGCAGTTAGGATTGGGCGCGAGGATTTTTCTCCAAAGCGCGAGCCACCAATCGCGTTCGTGTTTCGGCACGGCAAGTTTGAT
>SXGR01375122.1_pt1 | contig 10690 bp, 12 predicted proteins | sample 3174711 | NCBI WGS metagenome assembly SXGR01 (sample SAMN11356860, study PRJNA531348) | freshwater metagenome | isolation source: freshwater sample F1-60 | place: China: Fuxian Lake, Yuxi | collected 2017-12-25 | reverse complement strand
CTCGGTCCTGATCAATGCCTCTACACGCTTTGCCGATGGGTTTGAATATGGCCTGGGCGCCGTAATCGTCATCTCCACCACCATGCTGCATGCGCGCGGCCCGGTGGGCCTGGAAGGTCTCACCTCGCTCAAGTTCGTGGTGTTTGGCAGCGGACAGATCCGTACCTGACCTCCCCGCTTCGGAGGCGCGCGGCTTCCACAGGACTTCACTCCCATGAGCACCGGTTACCTCTGGATCAAGGCGCTTCACATCATCTTCATCACCAGCTGGTTCGCAGGGCTCTTCTATCTGCCAAGAATTTTCGTGAACCTCGCGATGGTCCCCGAAGCGGGTGATGAGCGTGAGCGCCTGCTGCTCATGGCCCGTAAGCTCTGGCGTTTCATGCAACCGCTGATGGGTCTTGCCCTGCTTTTCGGCCTCTGGCTGTGGTTAGGCTATGGTGTGGGCGCAGGCAGCGGCTGGATGCACGCCAAGCTTGCCATCGTGCTGGTGCTCCTCGCTTATCACCATGTCTGCGGACGTCTGCTCAAGCGCCTCGCAAGCGGCGCCGATAGCCATTCGCATGTGTGGTTTCGCTGGTTCAACGAAGCCCCGGTCATCATGTTGGTGGTCTCGGTGATCCTCGTTGTCGTCAAACCGTTCTGAATCCCGAGGACAACTTCGTGCCCGCTACGCTCGACTACTTCATGGCCCCGACATCGCCCTGGACCTACCTGGGCCATCAGCGACTGCGCGATCTTTGCGCGGGTCATGCAATCCCGATTCGGATGATGCCGGTTGATCTGGGCAAGGTGTTCCCGCAATCAGGGGGGCTGCCGCTGCCCCAGCGCGCGCCCCAGCGGCAGGCTTACCGATTGGTCGAGCTTGCCCGCTGGCGCGATGTGACGGGCCTCCCCCTCAACCTACAGCCGCGATTTTTTCCTGTGGGCGGCGACGATGCCGCGCTCGTACTGATCGGCGCGCAACTGCATCATGGCGACCTGGCTGCGCTTGATCTGGCCGGGCGCGTGCTGCGTGCGGTCTGGGCCGAGGATCGCAACATTGCCGACCTCCAGGTGATGGCCGCGCTCATCGCCGAAGCCGGCCTGGATGGTGAGGCGATTATTGCCCGGCGCCCCGATGCCCTCGTCCGCTACGAAGCCAATACCAAGGAGGCCATCGCACGCCAGGTGTTTGGCGCTCCCTGGTATGTCTGGCAGGACGAACCATTCTGGGGCCAGGACAGGCTCGACTTCCTGGAGCGGGCACTGACGGCTGGCCGCGTCGGCGCGCGCGGCTGATATGCCGCACTCACCGGAAACGCCCCGCCCCGACCGGCGTACGCACCGAATCGGCCCGCGATCGACCCCGCAGAGATCGACGGCTCCGACACCGGGTGGTCCACCGCAAAGCGTGCAGCAGCTTGCTTCGCAGCCGCCCCGCGAAAGGCCGCCGGGCGCGGAGCAGCCTGGCCCACAGCAACCGCGCCTACAGCAACCTCGCCCGCAGCAACCTCGCCCGCAGCAACCTCGTCCGCAACACCCGGCCTCGCAGCAACCCGTCGCGCCGCGACCGGGCGCGGGTCTGCAGCTGTTCGCACCGTGTCCACGCGGACTCGAACCGGCGCTCGCCCAGGAACTCACCGCGCTGGGCGCTGACGCGTGCCGGCCCACCGGTGGCGGCGTGGCCTTCAGCGGCAGCCCCGCGCTCGCCATGGCGGTCAACCTGCACAGCCGTATCGCCAGCCGCGTCCTCATGCGCGTTGCAACCGCCCGCTGCCGCGACGAAGACGAGCTCTACAAGCTGGTGCGTCGAACCGAGTGGGAGCGCTGGTTCAGCGAGCGGCTGACCCTGCGTGTCGATGTGTCGGCCCACCGTTCGCCGCTACGCAGCTTGAACTTCGCCGCCCTGCGAGTGAAGGACGCGATCTGTGACCGTTTTCGCGAACTCGCAGGAGCTCGTCCGTCTGTCGACACCCGGTCGCCCGATGTCCGGGTGTTCGCATTTCTCGATGCGATCGACGCCACGATTTATCTTGACCTCTCGGGAGAGTCACTCTTCAAGCGCGGCTGGCGCGGCGTTGACGATTCCGCGGGCGTAGCGCCCCTCAAGGAAAACCTTGCAGCCGGGCTCCTGGTCCTCGCCGGATGGCAACCCGACACCCCGCTCCACGACCCGCTCTGTGGGTCAGGCACGCTTCTCATCGAAGCCGCGCAGCACGCCCTTGGCATTGCGCCAGGACGGGGGCGCAGCTTCGGATTCGAGAAGCTGAAGGGATTTGATGCCGTGGCGTTTGCGAACCTGAAGCAGGCAGCCGAGCGGAAGGCGAGTGAATCCTGCGCGGCAGTTGTGTCGTCGCACAAGGCGCTGGCGATTTCCGGGGCCGATATCGACCCCCGGGCCGTCGAGCGCACGCGACGCAATCTGCTGCGTGCCGGCGTTCCCGAGGGCGTCGTTGACTTGAAGGTGGAGGACTTCGGCGCACCACGGGTTGCGCCCATACCCGCACCCGCTACACAGGCCCCGCCAGCCCCCGTCAATCAGGCTCCGCCTGCCGGTCCGCGCGGCATCATCGTCACCAACCCGCCGTACGGCGAGCGCCTCTATGCCCAGCTGCACGCCCCGCATGACCTCGGAGACGACGAACGCTCAACTGGCGCCGCGCCCCCCGCTCCGATGACCGACTCCGACCGCGCACACCAGCTCGCCATGCAGCGCATCGGCACCACGCTGCGCCAGCATTTCGGCGGCTGGCGCGCCTGTTTTCTCTCGCCCGATCCGGAATTACCGCGACAACTCGGCATGCAGCCCAGACGACGTACACCGCTCTTTAACGGCGCGATCGAGTGCCGCCTGTTCTGCTTTGAAATCTTTGACCGCCCAATCCGATGAATACGCCCGCTGCCTGGTCTTCCGCCGATACCGCTGCCTCACGACTGGCCGCCGTGCAGGACCGGATCCGTCAGGCCTGTACGGCCGCCGGACGCGCGCCCGCTTCGGTGTCGCTCCTTGCGGTAAGCAAGACCTGGGAAGCATCGCGCGTGCTTGAACTCGCCCGGCTCGGCCAACTCGCTTTCGGCGAAAATTATCTGCAGGAAGCACTGGCAAAAATTGCCGCTTGTGAGGCCGCCGGGTCAAGCCCGATTGAATGGCACTTCATTGGTCCGATTCAATCGAATAAAACCCGCCCGATCGCCGAGCACTTCCACTGGGTTCATTCCATTGAGCGAGAAAAGATCGCCATCCGGCTATCCGAGCAGCGCCCTGCGGGCAACCGGCCGCTTCAGGTGTGCGTGCAGGTCAATGTGTCGGGCGAAGAAAGCAAGAGCGGCTGCGGGCCGACTGAAGCCCTGTCGCTTGCACTCGCGGTGGCGCGGTTGCCAGGCTTACAGCTGCGCGGCCTCATGACCATCCCGGAGCCCAGCGACGACGTGGGGCTGCAGCGATCGCGCTTTACCGCGCTCAGACAGTTATTCGAAAGCATCCACAGGGCACTCAGTGCTCAGGGCATCAATGCCCACTGTTTCGATACTCTTTCGATGGGGATGTCGGACGATCTCGAGGTAGCGGTTGCGGAGGGTGCAACGCTCGTCCGGGTGGGCACCGCCCTGTTCGGGCGACGCCCCGCTTCTGTTACGCCGTCACCTGTTGTCAGGCCATTGCCTTGATGGCGGCAGCTAGGCGGCTCTTGTAACGTGATGCAGCATTTTTATGAATGATGCGCTTGTCAGAGATGCGGTCGATGACCGACTGCGCCTGCTGCATCACCTGGGTGGCAGCCGCTTTGTCGCCAGCACCAATGGCCTTGCGAACGCTCTTGATTGCCGTACGAAGCGTCGAGCGCTGGCTCGAGTTCTGCGCATTGAGACGGACCGACTGCCGGGCGCGTTTACGCGCCGACGCAATGTTTGCCATGGGACAATCCCGAAAAGATCCGGTGAACCCGGAAAAGACGAAGGGAAAGCCTTGAAGTGTAACCCGATTCCGATCGGCTCGCCAAATGGCCTCATGGCGCGGTTACAGGCAGCCCGCGCTGCCCGGTACCGGCCGTCAGCGGAGTGCTGGAGGTGAACCTGCTCAAAGCAGCAGCGACGGTGAGCGGCTTTACGCTCTTGTCCCGGATCACCGGGCTGATTCGTGAAACGCTGATCGCGACCCTGTTTGGCGCATCCGCCGCCACTGACGCGTTTTTCGTGGCTTTCCGACTGCCCAACATGTTGAGGCGGCTCTTCGCTGAGGGCGCGTTCTCGCAGGCATTTGTTCCTATGCTCGCCGAGCGCAAGCTTCAGGCGGAACAGGGCAGTAGCGAACAGGCGCGAGCCTTTGTGAGCCGGGTCGCGACCGCACTTTTCTGGTCGCTTCTCGCGGTCACGGTGGCGGGCATTTTTGGCGCGCCACTCCTGGTCTGGCTGATGGCAGCCGGCTTGGAGCCTTCAGCCGAGGCGGCTGCCATCCTGATGACCCGCTGGATGTTTCCCTACGTCCTGCTCATCTCGTTAGTCGCGCTCGCCGCGGGCATTCTGAACACCTGGAAGCGTTTCGCCGTACCGGCCTTCACGCCGGTACTGCTTAACGTTGCCATGATTGCCGCGGCGCTCGCCCTCTCCTCACGCGTCGATCCGCCGGTGCTTGCGCTCGCGGCAGGGGTGATGGCCGGCGGCGTGGCCCAGCTTGCGCTGCAGTGGCCAGCGCTCAAGCGCATCGGCATGCTGCCCTCGATCGGACTGAATCCGTTTGCGGCGTTTGCCGATCCGGACGTTCGCGCTATCATTGTTCGCATGGGGCCGGCCGTACTCGCGGTATCGGTGGCCCAGGTGAGCCTGGTCATCAACACTCACATTGCCTCGCGGCTCGCGCCCGGCAGCGTGAGCTGGGTTTCTTTTGGTGACCGACTCATGGAATTTCCGACGGCGCTGCTGGGCGTGGCGCTGGTAACGGTCCTGCTGCCCTCCCTCGCACGAGCCGGTCAGCGCAGCGACACCGGTGAATACACGGGCCTCCTCGACTGGGGGCTCCGGCTGTGTGTGATGTTGTCAATCCCCGGCATGGTCGGGCTCGCGCTGATGGCCGAACCCCTCACCGCGCTGCTTTTTCACTATGGACGGTTCGACGCACACGACGTCGCCATGACCCGGCAAGCGGTGCTCGCCTACTCGGTGGGGCTCCTGGGCCTGATCGCGGTCAAGGTACTGGCCCCGGGGTTCTACGCGAGGCAAGACATCCGTACACCGGTCAAGATCGCACTGGTGGTGCTCGTCGCCACCCAGCTCATGAACCTGATCTTCGTGCCCTGGCTCGCTCACGCCGGTCTGGCACTCTCGATCTCGGTGGCCGCCTGGTGCAACGCGGCGCTGCTGTTACGCGGACTGCTCAGAAACGGCACCTACCAACCCGCCGCCGGTTGGGGCTCGTTTGCGTTGAAGGTGTTGGTCGCGGCGGCTGCGATGGCCCTGCTGCTCGTCCTCAGCGTGCCTCGTTTTGATTGGATCGGCCTGCAGGCCGTGCCGCTGGTCCGCGCGGTGCTGGTTCTGTCGCTGGTGGGGCTTGCGGCTGCCACCTATTTGGGCGCGCTGCTCCTGATGGGCCTCAGGCCAAGACAATTCATGCGCAGGGACTGAACGCCGGCGTAAAGCAAGGCTGGGAAATCCGGTACCCTCGCCAGCCATTAAACGATGCGACCCTCACGGAGTCTTCGATGCGAATAGTTTTCATTGGCGGCGGCAATATGGCCACCGCGCTGATCGGTGGGCTGGCCGGCAGGACCCAGAACGCCCCGCTGATATCGGTTGTCGACCCGGTTGCTGAGAAGCGCGAGCACTTACAGGCACGGTTCGGCGTGCGCTGCTTCGAAGCGCCCGCGCCGGCCGCACTGGATGCCGACGTCATGGTGTTCGCGGTCAAGCCCCAGCAGATGCGAGAGGCCGCTGAGGGCTGCGCAGCCTCGGTTTCACGCCAGCTAGTGCTCAGTGTTGCCGCAGGCATCCGTATTCCGGATCTTCAGCGATGGCTTGCAGGTCACCGGCGTATCGTCCGGGCCATGCCCAACACGCCGGCCCTGATCGGGCTGGGCATCACCGGTCTGTGTGCCGCGCCCGAAGTGGCCGCCGATGACCGGGCCACTGCCGAATCAATCCTGCAAACCGTGGGCGAGACCCTGTGGCTGGAAGACGAGTCACTGATCGACGCAGTGACTGCGGTAAGCGGAAGCGGTCCGGCCTATGTATTTCGCTTCATCGAGGCCATTGAGCAGGCGGGCATCAAACTCGGTTTATCGCCGTCTGATTCGCGCAAGCTCACCCTCGCCACTTTTCGCGGCGCCGCAGAGCTTGCGGCACGTTCGTCGGAGCCACCTTCGATACTGCGCGAGCGAGTGACCTCCAAAGGCGGTACAACGGCCGCAGCACTGGCGGTGTTGGAGGAGTCCCGGCTGGGCGCGTCGATGGAGCAAGCCCTGGCGGCCGCAGCCCGCCGCGGCGCAGAGTTGGGCGACGAGTTCGGGCGATAAGGCCAAGGGCCAGGCGCCGGTGCATGGTTCAGCGTCGGTGCCCGGTTCAGCGCCAATCGCAGGCTTGAGCGCCAATCGCCGGGTTCAGCGCCAGGCGCTTCCTAGCCAGGCGTCGGCCAGCACGCCCCCAAAGACCGCGGCTCCCAGCCAGTTGTTGTGATTGAACGCCCGGAAGCATCCCTCTCGAGTGCGCGACCGAATCAGCGTGTAGTGATAGGCGGCAATTGTTGCGGCCACTGCGAGCCCCGAGAAATAGGCTGGTCCGAGTCCCTCGAGCAGGCCCACCCAGCCCAGCAACGCGAGGGCAAGCGCGTAGGACATCAGAACCGCCAGCAGGTCGAAGCGTCCAAAGGTAATCGCTGACGTGCGGATGCCGATCCGCAGATCGTCATCGCGATCTACCATGGCGTACTCGGTGTCATAGGCGACCGCCCATGCGACGTTGGCAGCGAGCATCACCCAGCCCGATAGCGGTACTGTGCCCAGCACAGCCGCGTATCCCATGGGAATACCAAAACCGAAAGCAATTCCCAGATAAGCCTGGGGAATGGCGAGGAACCGCTTGGTATAGGGATAGCTGGCTGCCAGAAAAGCTGCCACGCCGGCGAGTGCCCAGGTGAGCGGATTGAACGGCCAGACCAGCGGAAGTGCCGCAAGCGAAAGCACCATAAATACCGCCACCGCTTCCCAGGGCGCGATCAGTCCCGCAGTAAGCGGTCGGTCCCGGGTGCGTTTGACGTGACGGTCGAAGTCGCGATCGGCAAAGTCGTTGATGGCGCACCCCGCCGAGCGCATGAGAAGAGTGCCGAGGCAAAACGCGAATACCGTATAGACATCGGGGCGCCCTGAACTGGCGATGAAGACCGCCCATAGGGTGGGCCACAGCAGCAATAGCGTGCCGATCGGCTTGTGCAAACGCACCAGCCGCCAGTAAAGGCCAAGCCGATCGGTGATGGTGGTGGCGCTCAAGCCGAGTATCTCCCGTGTCGAGTGTAGCGCCTCGAGGCGTGCAGTCCGGCAAAGGGAGCGGCCCTCCTTACCGCCGCGACCGTGAGCGTTGCACGGGTTCGGTGGGAGCGCCCGAGGTAGCCTGCGAGCCGGTCGCAACAGCAGCCTGCGAGGCCGCCTGCAAAGCCACTCCGGCCTTCACTGGCATCTCGGGAGCCTGTGCCGCCCGGCGCCCCGACTCCGGCAGGGGTTGCGCCTCGCCAGGCTCATGAGAGGCGCAGCAGCGGACCTCCTCGATTCGCCCCAGCCCCCGGAACTCGGACTTGGCTGGGACATTACCCACTACCAGATCAACCCGGTCACGCGCTGCGGCGCTCGCAGGCACGATCCGTACAGCAGCGCCGCCCAGGACCAGCCCAGAGGCGAGCATGCGGCGCAGATTGGCGTCACCCACACCGCGCACCCGCCGCCGAAAATCGTCGGTATCGCGGAACTGTCCACTGCTCGATCGCGCGGCAACGATGCGCGACGCGAGCGCGGGTCCGATGCCGCGAACGCGCTCCAGTTCGGCTGCGGACGCAGCGTTCGCATCGACCGACACTACTGGAGCGGCCGCCACGGTTTCACTCAGCAAGGCGGGCGACAGTACCGTGCCGGCGGCAACCAAAGCGAACTGGGTAACCAACGCCTTGACGCCGCGGCCGCGCGCGGTCCCACGCGTCGAAAACCTCCATTTGCCCAATGTGATGCGCATGCGCGGCCCCCTGGACCCACCGATCAGGAGCAACATGGTGCGCCTCGGCAGTGGCACGGACTCGCGGCACCCCAGCCCGGCGAACTATGCCGGAAGGCACCTGGACAAGCGCACCTGTCAGACCCGCTCGAGTTCCTCGGCGCGCTGCGGCGCGCACGACTCCCAACGACTGCAGCCCGGGCACTGCCATGAGTACTGGCGAGCCTTGAAACCACAGTGGGCACACACATAGCGCGATTGCCGCTGCGCCTGGGCTCGGAGCAGCCCGCGCGTAAGCGCAAGTTCGTCGCGATGCGGTCCGTCTGCCAGCCCGAGTTCGATATCGAGCAGCCGGTCCAGGCCCACCAAACTCGGGGCGCGCCCAAGCGCCGCCCGCCCCCACTCGACAGCCCCCTGGGGACCTTCCTGCTCCAGGCGCGCCTCCAGGAGTACGAGAAACAGATCGATCGAGCGTTGCGACTCAAACTGCGCCTCGAGCGAGCCCAGCGCATCGGGCAACCGACCCAGCCTCTGGTTCGTCTGCAGCCAGGCCCGCGCACCCAGCACAAACCACTCAGGCTGGCGTGCACGCATGGCCTCCCAGGCGGAGAGCGCGGCCTCGGACTCGCCGCGCGCCATCGCGAGCTCGGCCTGCATGAGCGATACACGGGGGTGGTCTGGCCCCAACGCCAAAGCCTCGGAAAGATGGCGCCCAGCCAGCGCATGGCTGGCCGCATCACCCGCGGCCAGCGCCTTGGCCGCGAGCTCGCAATGAAAATGGATGATCGCGCGCTTTGACACGCCTGCGCCCGCACCATCAACAGGCAGCTGCGAGGCGAGCGAAATCGCGAGTGGCCAGTCGCGCACCAGCTCGGCGATTTCCAGACGATGCCCGAGCGCCTGCTCGGACCAGCTTCCCGATTCAAGCTGGCCGAACGCATGATCAGCGCGATCGAGCAGCCCCGCCTTGAGAAAATCGAGCCCTAGTTCGAACAGTGCCTGCTCACGCGCCTTCAGATCGAGATCGGTCCGATCAAGCAGACTTTGATGCACCCGGATCGCCCGATCGTTTTCACCCCGCTGCCGGAACAGTTTGCCAAGCGCGAAGTGCAGTTCAACGGTCTCAGGATCGACCCTGACCACATCAATGAACGCATCAATCGCACGATCGGGTTGTTCACTCAGGAGAAAATTCAGCCCGCGGAAATAACCCGCTGGCAGTTCGCCCTGCCCGACACGGCCAGCAGCCGATTCATGCCGGGCGGCAAGCCAGCCCAGCCCGAAAAAAAGCGGTAGCGCGAGCAGCCAGAGGAGATCAAATTCCAAGGCGACGACCGCCGCCGACCTAGACGCCCAGGGGCGGAGAAGCACCGCCCGCGCTGCTGCCGGGCGAGGCAGCGCTCTCCGCGCGAATGGCAGGGTCAGGCGAGGGCCCAGCATCAGGCGTTCCCACAGGCCGGCCGACAGCCTTCAATTCCTTGCGCAGTCCGGCGATCGCGCGCCGCTGGCGAAAGAACGACGGAATACACGCGAAGAGACCCAGAAGCACGCCCGCAGCCAGAAACGACAGCAGTACCACCACCAGTGGCGCACGCCAGGTCGCCTGGCCTGCGAAGAACCGAACCTCGACCGACTCGGTATTGGACAGCGCAAAGGCAAGCGCCAGCACGAAAAGCAGAATGTAGAAAATCCAGGAAAGGATACGCATCGGAGCCGACTCCTGTCTTGAAAGCCGCAGACGTTGCGGTCAGTCCTTCTCGCTGTTCGGCCCGGCGTCGACGCGTTCACGCAATTCCTTGCCCGGCTTGAAGTGGGGGACGCGCTTGCCCGGCACCATCACTTTTTCACCCGACTTCGGATTGCGCCCGACCCGTGGCGGCCGATGCGACAACGCAAAACTGCCAAAGCCGCGGATCTCGATGCGATGACCATCAACCAGCGTGCGCGCCATGGCCTCAAGGATGGTACGAACCGCGAACTCGGCGTCTTTTGCCACCAGCTGCGGATAGCGCTCAGCCAGACGGGCGATCAGTTCGGATCGCGTCATCTGGCCGGGCGCTGCCTGGTCGGTAGCGTCGTCGACGCTCCCGTTCAGGCCGCTTCGGGCATCTGCCTGCATGCCCCGCACCGCTTACTCTTTCGAATTGTCGAGCTTGGCCCGCAGCAACGCGCCGAGATTGGTCGTGCCGCTTGCCGCACCGCTTTCGGCGGCTATGCGCTGCAGCGCCTCGGCCGTTTCGACGGTGTCCTTGGCCTTGATCGACAGGCTGATCGAGCGATTCTTCCGATCAACGTTGATGACCATGGCCTCGACCTCTTCGCCTTCCTTCAGGTGATTGCGGGCATCATCGACCCGGTCACGCGAAATTTCGGACGCCCGCAGGTAGCCCTCGACATCGCCCGACAGGCGGATGACCGCACCGCGTGGATCGACGCTCGCTACCGTACCCTTGACCAGAGTGCCCTTCTCGGTGGTGGCCGCGTAGTTGTTGAACGGATCGCCCTCGAGCTGCTTGATGCCGAG
>SXGR01451551.1_pt1 | contig 10691 bp, 10 predicted proteins | sample 3174711 | NCBI WGS metagenome assembly SXGR01 (sample SAMN11356860, study PRJNA531348) | freshwater metagenome | isolation source: freshwater sample F1-60 | place: China: Fuxian Lake, Yuxi | collected 2017-12-25 | reverse complement strand
GGCTGCTTCGTGGCCATGGTATTCAGATCCGCTTAGCCAGTTTTTATACTCGGTGCACAGGGGCACCGCCATTACTTTTATCAGCACCCAGTCTTCTTTGGGTTTTGGCACAGGTGTGTCAACAAGTTGTGTTGCCTTGACCCCGGTAATCACCGCTCTTTTCATTAGTGACATTTTTGAAACTCCGTATTTGATTTTTGCTGACATGTGGATTATACAGTGGGGTTTACGCGCGTTCGGATAGAGCTAGCATAACTCCTCGCAATTCGGCGAGGCCTTTTAATCTTCCGATAGCTGAATAGCCCGGATATATTGGTTTCCCAATGTCATCCAGGATGGCGTGGCCGTGATCGGGTCGCATAGGTATTTCGTGGTCTGCCCGTCCGGTGGCACGCCGATGGTGTTCTTCTCGAAGGAGCGCTGCAATCACAGCCACCATGTCAGTGTCTCCACCGAGATGTTCCGCTTCACTGAATGAGCCGTCGGGGTCGCGCTTGGTATTTCGGAGGTGCACAAAATGAATGCGCGCGCCAAATTCATTTATGATTTCAAGTAAATTGTTGTCTTTGGTAACACCCAATGATCCGGTGCAGAGTGTGAAACCATTATTAGGCGAGGGTACCGCAGAGAAAAAGGCGCGGGCATCTGCGGCCGTAGACATGACCCGCGGCAATCCAAAAAGTGGAAACGGCGGATCATCAGGATGAATTGCAAGATTAATTCCCTCGGATTCTGCGACAGGCATTATTTCCCTTGCAAAATCGATTAAATTGGAACGCAGTATGTCTGTGTCCACATTGTTGTATGAAGTAAGTGCGCGCCGGAAGCTCGCGCGATCATGGATACATTCGCGAGCTGGTACCCAGGCTATTAGATTATTTTCAAGTTGCTCAATGTCTGTTGGGGTAAGCAATCTAAGTCGGCTCTGAGCTTTTGAAATGGTTTCAGCAGAGTATGACAACTCTGACTTCTGGCGTTGGAGAACAAAAACGTCGTACACGCAAAAGTCAATGGCATCAAAACGAAGAGCGGTTCCGCCGTTAGGCAACGGATGGGCAAGATTGGTTCGCGTCCAGTCTGTGATTGCCATGAAGTTGTAACATAACGTTTTTATTCCACTCGCAGCGATAGCCCGCATTGATTGTTTGTACGAATCGACCCATTTTTGATAGTTGCCTGATCGCGTTTTTATGTCTTCATGAACAGAAATGCTCTCAGTAACCGACCAGAGCAACCCGGCTGCCTCAATATCTCGCCTTCGTTTTTCAACTTCATTTAGCGGCCAAGCTCCACCCTGATTTAGGTGGTGTAGGGCTGTAACCACGCCTGTGGCTCCCGCCTGTCTGGCATGAGCCAAAGTTACCGGATCATCAGGTCCAAACCACCGCCAAGTTTGTTTCATAACTAAGTTATGCTCCCGCGCTGGCTGGCAAAAGCCGGTTGGTAACGACTAGTAGAGAGTTGGATATTCCTGTAGATTGAAGTATTTCAAGCGCTTCCACAACTTCTTTGAGGAGTAAGTCATGATCAGAGTTCTTAAAATCTAATCCTAGAAGCGGCAGAATTCCAGTTGCCAAACCCGCAGGTTTTGAATGGGTTTTGCAGACCTTAGTTAGAAAATCCATTTTGGGGTCAGGGTATCTAAACTTGGCGGTTGTTGAGAGCAGAGTTAGGGATTGGATCCAGCATGCAAGGCACATGGAAAGGGCAACTGGTCTTGAGCCACCGCGAATGAGCTCGAGAGCAGGATCTAAAATTCGCTGCGGCAGCTTTTGTGATCCGTCGGATGCGATTTGTTCCAATTTGTGTTTGATTTGTGTGTTGGCGAAGCGTGCGGCCAACTGTTCAACGTATTTCTCCAGAGTGAAATTTGAGGTTTTCAGGGTTGGAATAGCTTCGCGCCAAATGGCCTTGGCAAATGTTTCGATTAGTGGATTTGCAAAAGCATCCGAAACCGTTACGCAGTTCAGTAACAAACCGGAATAGGCAATAGCCGAGTGCGCACCATTTAGCAGGCGAATTTTCATTAGCTCAAATGGCCTGACATCGCGAACGAGCTCCAACCCTGGCGTACAAAAGGGTGGCCTGCCTGCTGAAAAGTTATCTTCTATCACCCAACTTAAGTGGTCCTCTGCAAACACTGGCCATGCATCTACTGCGCCAATCTCATGTGTTGTCAAGCGCCGGTCCTCGTCGGTTGTTGCTGGAACAATACGGTCAACCATTGTTGAAGGACATCGAACGTAATCGCGCACATAATCTGCAAGTGCAGGGATAAACTGATCAACATACTGTACAAGAAGTGATCTGACGGCTGTACCATTGGCCGGTATATTGTCGCAACTTAAGATTGTGAATGGCATCGTATCGGTTTGCTTGCGACGCAAAAGTGCCAGCGCTAAAAATCCGTAAACTGAAACAGGCGCCAGCGGATTGGCAAAGTCATGAAGTAGTTCGGGTAGACTTAGGTCCAGGTCTCCCCGGCTATTTCGTAGATAACCTTTTTCTGTAATCGTCAGGCTAACAATGCGAATGCGCGGGTCTGACATCGCATCAATCAGCCGATTAGGGTTCTCGGGTGCGACGATCGCGTCAATAATTGACCCGATGACCCGGTGGCGACGTTGGTTGCAACCGCTTATTACCACTGTATAGAGCATATCTTGGGGAGCTAATGCATCGCGTGTGGCCGAGCTGCGGAGAGATGCTGCGATTATTCCCCACTCGCTGTATCCGCCGCGCAGGCAATCATCTATTGCAAGCGCTTGATGAGCACGGTGAAAAGCTCCAAAGCCAATGTGTACGATCCCCGGTGCGACCCGGCCTCGATCATATCCCGGCAGCTCCACGTTTCCGGCGAGCTTTCCAAGCGAAGCGTTGTTAAGCCTAATCATTCGCTTGGCGGGCGGTGTGCTGTTATAGATTCCACTCAAACTGATTCAAACGAATCAGGCATTAAAAAATATTGCTTCCATTTCAGTCCAGCCGCTTGTTCCCGGGAGTGGTAGTTGCATGCTATCGCATCTACTCAGCCATGCAATGTTGCGCGGGTGGGCCGCGAGCATTTCCATATCTGCTGCATAGTCACTGCCGACATACTCGTAGTAGCCAAACTCGTACAGGCCGCCGTCAGGCATCCGCTGCAGAAAAATACTGAAATTGCGCATGTTGGCTAAGCGCAGTAAATCACGTACACCTTCCCCGTTATGGAGTTGACGGTATTCCGCAATACACTCTTCTCGAATGCCAATTACGATACCAAAACGGCGGATGCTGGTTATTCCGGGCATGGTAAGGACTCCCCCAGATGATAAAATCGTGAGCAGCTATTGCCAAGCACGGCTAGTTGCTCGGTGGGGCTCAGCCGCGCGGCCCATTGAACGACAAGATTCATGGTTGTTTTGTAATCCGTGGCGCATGTCGATACGGGCCAGTCTGACCCAATCATTAGCCGCTGCGCGCCGAAACATTCGAGTGTCCAATCGAGATAAGGTTCAATCTGCTCCGGCAACCACGTTTGCCAGTGCGCTTGCGTGATCATGGACGAAAGTTTACAGAACACATTGGGGCGCCTACCAATGTCTGCGATACCTGAACGCCATGGTTCGATTTCGCCACGCAGAATATCGGGCTTTGCAATATGGTCGACCACGAACATCTGATTTGGGTAGTGGTCGACTAATCGTGTCGCCGCGGGAAGATGGATTGGTTTGAGCAATAGATCGTAGGTCAGGTTGTAATTACTGAGCCGGCTGACACCACGCAAATGGGCCGGCGAGTCAGCAAAATCGACGTCCAATTGGTCGTGTATTAACATGCGAAGACCAGACAACTTGGGATGCTCGGTGCAGTGTTCGAGATCAGCATCTAGCGTTGTAGCACAGAGGTCGAGCCACCCCACTACCCCTTTTACAAACGGACAGCGGTCGCTTATAGCGAGAAGGAAAAGTGTTTCTTCCCGAAGCTCGCGCGCCTGCACTGCAACTGTGCCCTCAACTCCATTCTCTACAAGCAAGGGCAAAAGGTGTTCAGGTAAATAATTCCTGCGCAACTGTGAGTAGGCCGAGTTCATCCAAACATAATGGTCAGGGTGAGCCGTGTATTCGAGAAAATGTTGGTGTGCGTCGATAATCATTAGTACCAGTCTCGGTTGGATACTGGTGCCAATATCTTGCGCACCGCTTCGACCAAGACCGGGTCGGATCCATGCTTATGCCATTCAAGTACTTGCGAGAGTGACTTTCGGTTGGCAGTGCTGAACATAGTGGTTGGTATCTCTGGGTGCTGGCTGGAAAATTGGAGCGCTAGTTGACTGAGCGAAACCCCCTGTGCGGCGCAGAACAGGGATGCCTTCTTAAAAACAGCTCTCTCTTCAGTGTTTGCAGGATGCCAGTCTGCTGGCCCCCGGTCTGTAAGCAGTCCGCTGGCAAAGGGTGAGGCGTTGATGACGAAGATGTTGCGCTGCCGGGCGATCGGCAGCAGCTCGAGCAGCCGCGTATCGTTGAGACAGTAGTGGTTATGTATCAGAGCCGCGTCGATGGATAGCGAGTCGAAAATCTGTTGCCAAAGATCCATGGGGTAAATGCCGAAACTAACTGCGCCAATCCGGCCTTCCCGTTTGAGCTCTTGAACAGCGGCGTAGCCTTCGGTCAGCGCCGCTGTGGTATGCCGCCGGTTCTGATATTCGATGTCATGAATGTGAATAATGTCAAAGTAGTCCGTGCCCAAACGCGCGCTACTTTCGTCGATTGAATTTCGGATTCGCAGCCGCGAATAGTCAAGAGTGTCTGTACCATAACCGGCGGGATCCGTATATTTGCCAACCTTTGTAGAAAGCAGATAGCGTGACCGGTTAATACCCTTCAGCGCCTTACCAAGCACTATTTCAGATCGTGTGCCACCATAAGCGGGTGCAACATCAAAATAGTTTATGCCAGCCTCCAGAGCTGCGTGCACTGTTGCTATGGCTTCGGCTTCGTCTACAGTATGGAAGACACCGCCGAGCGAAGACGCCCCGAAACTGATGGACGAAACTTGACGGCCTATGTCGCCAAAGGCGCTGAATCTCATGGTTCCACTTGGACCTTAATCACATCTAGTTTTGCGATTGCACGTTGCATTGCTGTCTGAGCGGAATCAAGCGGAAGCACAGCACTTACACAGGGCGCAATGTGTACTCTTCCCGAACTAACAAGATCTAGGGCTATCCCAAACACGTTTGCAAACCGGAAAGAACCGACGAGATTGAGCTCGCGGGCCATTACGTCGTTTAGGGGCAAGGTGACTTCGGATGGCAACGTGCCCACCTGGACTATCGTGGCGCCGCGCCGCGCAACAGCAAGGGCTTGCTGGAGCGCGCGGGCTGCCCCTGCGGCTTCAATTGCGATATCGAAACCGCCACGTGACAACTCGATTGCTTGGGCTTCAAAGGATGCGGAAGTGCCATCTAGCACCGCTTCGACTCCAAACTCCAGAGCCTTTTGGCGCTGGTAGTTGGCAACATCACTAAGGACGACCTGCGCTGCACCAAAAGCTTTGGCGACCAGGGCCGCAAACTGTCCGATTGGTCCACCACCGGTTACTAAGACGGAGCTACCAGCCACACGACCTGCCCGAAAAACAGCGTGTACTGCGACTGAAAGCGGCTCTATCAGGGCCGCCTCACCCCAACTTACAGAATTTGGCAACTCGTAACAATTTTCCGCAGGCACGGCTACGAACTCGGACAGTCCACCGTCTAAATGCGGATCACAGCTTGCAGAGCCATAAAATCTCATTGACAAACAGAGATTGTAGCGGCCCCGGCGGCAAAATTCGCACTTGGCGCAAGGAATGGAAGGATCAACGGCGACGCGTTTTCCAAGCAAACCACGGTCTACACCATCGCCGAGCTCCACGATTTCCCCTGCAAATTCATGGCCAAGCACAAAAGGTCGATTTGGAACAAATTTTCCCACCCGACCATGCAAAAAATAATGCATGTCTGATCCGCAGATTCCAGTTCGGCGCACCTTAATCAGCACCTGCTGCGAAAGCAGAACAGGCTGGTCGAGATCGGCAGACCTTAAGTCCCCTTTTCCGTGAAGCAAGAAAGCTTTCAATTTTTCCTTTGGTTAGAACGCAATTCAGTGCCTATTAGTGTGACGAAGTTTTGGAAACATCCAGGGTTGAAGAGGGTTCCAGTTGCACTTTAACATAAAAGAGTCCGCTGCTGCCACAGCGGACTCTTTTATTCCTTAGCAGGTTTTATTTATACTGCTGATCGAAGGCAACCTGATTGTATTTTAGGTACTCATCAAGCCTCAATCCCTTGAACCCCTCTACGTAGGCATCCCAATCCTTGGCTAAATCTTTTTGTCCAGTTATAAACTGCAGTGTGCTAGTCCGTATGTAAGCAGTTATGTCAGTTTGCATTTGCGCAATGGTTTGAGCATCTTTAGGATCAAACCAAATAGCCCTCGGAAACACCTCCTTTGGTTTAAAAGGAGCCAACTTATCAGTCTCAACCGCTAAATATCTTTCATAACCCTGCGGATCTTTTGTATCCTGAACTTGGGCGCGCCCGTCAAAGACCCGCTTCGGGGTGTATTTGAGGTCGTTGTTCCATGTTACATTTTTTCTCCCGTCGTCTCGCGAAGAAGGTTCATCGGATTCGTAAAGAGCTGGATTGCCATCGATGCCTTTTTGGTCTGGTTTTGCTTTCGTCCAACCTATGCCTTCCGGACCATACATTTCACTGATTGCCCCATGTTCAGAATAAAGATAGTCCACCACCTTTATTGCGGCGACCCGTTGGTCTTCACTAGCTTTATCAGTGATGACGAATATACCTTGTTCTACCCCCTCGCCAAAATACCCCACATTCTGCACTCCCTTTGGCCCTTTTATTGGGGGCATTACCTCATACTCTGTCCACCGTGCATTTGCCACCTCATGGGTGGGCATGCAGCACCCTCCGGTGAACGTACCCACGACATTAGCCTCTTTATTTTCGGCAACCACCATTAGTTGATCATAATTTTGTGTATAACCGAGTGGGTCAATGAGACCCTGCGCATATAGTTTAGTGATGAACTCTAAACCCTCCTTCCACTCTGGTGTATTGGCGGGAGTGTATACAACTCCATCCTTCAAATTTATAAACTTTTCTTCATCATCGTAAATGAAGGCATTCATGATAAAGCCGTGCGGTTCACCATGCCACCAACTAACAGCGCCGGTCAAACCAAGTTCATCCGCTTTACCATTGCCATTAGGGTCTTTTTCTTTAAATGCCCGAAGCACATTCTCGAACTCGTCAGTTGTGGTGGGCATCTTCAGGCCGAGTTTTTTTAGCCATGTGACATTTATGTAAAGTTTTTGCGCATAATCGCAGTGATAGCATTCTTCCAGGCCGGGCAACGAATAGATATTGCCATCCGGGCTAGTGACTCCCTTCTTCAAGTAAGGCGACGCCTGAAAGGCTTTTTTTATGTTGTCCCCATGTTTTTCGATCAGATCATTAAGAGGAACGAAAATCTTGCTCTGCCCGTACTTTATCTGGTCGTTTTGCGAGAAGCGGCCAAACATCACGGGTGTATAGTTGCCGCTAGCCAGCAACAGATTTTGTTTTTCGACAACGTCATCACGGGATACAGTTGAAAACTGGAAATCGACACCGAACTTTTTCTCAACCATCAAATTGAAATCGTTATTGTCCAAATCCGGCGAAATTGCCGAATTGTAAGCAAACACCGGTATCACGATAGCTGCGGCGGACTTGTCAGTAGCAGGAGCCTCTGCAACTGGTGCTGGCGTGCATGCCGAGACTAGAAATATCATTACACTTACCCAGGTTATCCGAGTCCTCATTTTTTTAAGTATTCTCCTTGAGTTGAAATTCGAAAACGTACAAACGGGCGGATATTCAATTTTACTTAATTCAAAAAAGCGCCTCCTTGACAAAAAGATTTCTTCTTCTCCACAACACTGTTATAACACATGATTTTTATCCGCGGGGATGGAGCCGAAAACCGATAGTGGAATTACTCTTTAGTCGGCACCTCGGGTACAAACTTTGTACTACCCCACAAAATTTTAGGTGAAGAATTTTTCCGGAAGTTGAAACAATTGGGGTCCCCCACCAGCTTGTTCAACCCTTTATTGATCCAACCGTCAGTCCTCGTGCAAAATGCTTCTGAATCAGCGGATAAGCCAACAATATAGGCACACTAGAAACTACAATGAGTGCATACTTCAGCAGCGCAGTGAGTCGAAGTAGCTGCATCATTCGAACTGTGTCATAGGTCCCGACGGGTTTGTTCATGACCAGAATATTTCTTAGAATAATTTGCAACGGAAATAGTTCAGTTGAGTTCAGATAAATCATTGCCTCAAAAAACGAGTTCCAGTTACCCACCGCGTAAATCACGATTAGTACTGCAATTACTGGCGTGGATAGCGGTAACACAATTTTTGCGAAGATTGTGATTTGAGAGGCCCCATCCAGTTCCGCTGCTTCGACTAATTCTTCAGGTATTGCTGTTTGGAAAAAGGTTCGGGCTACCAAAACTTGGAATCCTGCCATTGCGCCAGGTAAAACCATTGCCCATCGGGTATCGAGCAGTCCTAGAGATCTGACCACGAGATATGTCGGGATAAGGCCCCCGCTAAAGAACATTGTTAAAAGAACCATACCGGTAACGATGCTTTTGCCATATAAATATGGCCGGGATAAAGGGTAGGCACACATAATTGTGGCTCCCACCTGCACAAATGTCGCTGTAATTGTGTAAAAGACGGAATTAAGAAACCCCCTGACTAAGGCTTCATCCTCGAAAATTGTTTTATAAGCAATTAATGATATTTGCTTGGGATAATAACCTACTTCACCACGCAACACTGCGTCAGGGTCACTGATTGATGAACTTAGAATATGAAGCAAAGGCAGAGCAATTGCGGCAAGTAATACCAAAATTACACAGTAAACAACAAACAGGAAGAGCCTGTCCTCAATAGCACCTGTGATTGCTGGTCGCTTTACCATTGTTTTTTCACCATAGACTATTTTCGGAATATTTTCTTACAATGAAATTTACCATGACCAAAAATGCAAAAGAAACGACGGAATTGAAGACATCTACAGCCGTGGAATAGCTGTAGTTTGCGTTCAACAACCCAATTTTGTACACAAAAGTTTGGAGTACCTCGGACCCCGGCAAATTAAGATTGTTTTGTAGTAAATATGTTTTTTCGAACCCTACCTGCAAGATTTGCCCAGTGTTCAAGATAAACAGAATAATAATGACGGGCATTATGCCCGGTAAATCAATATGAATAATTTTTTTTATCAGATTTGCACCATCAACTTTAGCGGCCTCGTACAACTCCGGGTTGATTCCTGATAGGGCAGCCAAATAAATAATGCTGTTGTAGCCCATATGCTGCCACATATCTGAGAGAGCATATATGTACTTAAAGAGGTCTGCTACTCCCATGATACTAACTGAGTCTTGGATTCCAAAAATGTGCATTTGCCGCCCGATAAACCCTTTGGGCTCTAAAAACAGAAGTACTAGACCAGCCATGACGACTGTGGAAATGAAGTGAGGAATAGCGGTCACCAATTGAACCGATAATTTGAAGATGCCATTACGGATTTCATTCAAGAAAAGTGCAAGAACAATCGGAGCTGGGAAACCAAACACCATGGATAGCACACTGATTTGGGCGGTATTGGCAACTATAGTTAAGAAACGCGGCGACGAAAAGAAAGTTGTAAAGTGGGTAATTCCTACCCATGGACTACCCCACATCCCGTCCACCGCATTAAATTCCCGAAAGGCGATTTGCACCCCAATCATTGGTATGTACCTAAATATTAGGAGATACAGCATAGGTAAAATTAATAGCAAATACAATTGCCAATACCGTAAAAATCGTTTTCTGGTCATGGTGAGTGGTGGATATCCAAGATGTTTAATCTGCCACTATTGTATGCAACTAGTTTTCCGTGTCAAGGAATTGGAGCAGGCCTTCGTACGGAGATCTCCATTCCGGAAGTTGGCGTAGCGGGTGGTTGTAGCGGGCGCATGGTAGCTGTAGGTAGTACAACCATGCCTTTCTAAATGGTTCACTAAAGGAAAGTACTCCTACAGCACCCCAATACTGGTCCTATTCAGACTTCACTTCTGGCGCGGTATTAGCGCATGAACATTTTTTTGCTTGGGTGCGTTTGCAATAAATTTGTGACTTGAAAGCTTGTTGGCTGTGTCGACCGTAAATGTGGGAGCTCTTCTTTAGAGATGGTGGTTTGCGCGTCAATGCTACTGTGACCGCGCCGGCCTAAATGTTTGGGATGGATTCTGAAAGTGCAACACCTGATCAGCACTCCGCCGCGACTACTTGTCAGTTCTCTTTCTATGCTCCGATCGACATATTGCTACGCCTGTTCCCCAGCTGCGAATTTTGTACGATTGAGGTTCTGCGATTGTCATTACTGCTGGTGCACAATCCAGAGTGCCCGTGATCGGCAATCATAAAAGTAGCACTGCAGAGACTTCTCAACCGACTCCGCCGGCATATACTCAACTAGGAGCGCACCGTAACCGATGCAGATTCCCAACAATCGCACGCGCAGTGTTCTGATTGCGCTGGCGGGCACTACTGCCTGGGCCACCACCGGAATCTTCTTCAGCGTGCTGCTCAACCGC
>SXGR01264817.1_pt1 | contig 10691 bp, 5 predicted proteins | sample 3174711 | NCBI WGS metagenome assembly SXGR01 (sample SAMN11356860, study PRJNA531348) | freshwater metagenome | isolation source: freshwater sample F1-60 | place: China: Fuxian Lake, Yuxi | collected 2017-12-25 | reverse complement strand
CATGGACGTGCTGCTCCCCGTCAAACGCGGCGAGCTGACCACCGAGTTACGCCTGCGCGTCGTCGCCACGCCCGAACCCGCCACCGCCCAACTGCTCACCCATCTCGGCCTGCGCCTGCCGAAGGGCCCGCGTGAAATCGCTAATGTAGTGCCGAAAACCGGGGCCTAACTCGCGTAAATCACAGTCAGCCAATCATCGCGCCTTTTCAACTGCGGAACTTGGGTTAGTCCGGCGGAGAATGAGAAAGACGTCCGGGCCCGAAGGTGAGGCTGATGAGCTAGGCTAGCGGGCGCGACGAGAGAGGCGTGAATCGTGCGATTCACCTGGTGCGGTCAATCCACGAAGGCGAGTTCGTTGGAGAGGAGGAGGACTTGGGCGAGGGACTCGAGCGGGGTGAGGGGGATGCGAGGTTTTTCGGTGATGCCGAAGTCGCGTTTGGCGTCCCAGGTGCGAGGGGCGGAATCGGTGGCGGGGGTGAAGGTGATTTTCGGGGCCCACGTGTAGCCGTCGGAGTGGGCGTTCGCGCGGCTGGCGACGAAAAAGTCGATGCTTTCAGCAGCGCTCACGCGGAGGTCGGTAAATTTGGTTTCCGCTTTGGAATTGTGCACGGACCAATCGCCGAGGGGCCCCGTGCGGCTGGAGACGATACGGGCGGCGATGCCATCGCCTTTGTCGGTGGAGTGCGCGAGCGTGGCTTCGATGGCGATGATGCCGTCGGTGGGGGCGATCCAGCGGAGGATGGCGGCGTGCGACGGGGAGGAGCCGGGGTGGCCGCCAGTGGGCGTGAGCGCGAGGCGGCCGAAGGTGGGGTCGGAGAGGGTGGCGGTGGGGGCCAGGCGCGTGACTTGGTCTTTTTGTTTGCCGGTGCCGTAGGTGCGGTGGGTGAGCGGTGTGAAGTCGCGGACGAGGTTTTGCGCGGAATCGTAGGTGCCGGTGCCGTAAGCCCAGCCGGAGGCGGGGAGTGGAGCGTTGAGAGCTGAGAGTCGAGAGCCGGCCGCGGTGGTGAGGAAAGCTTGGGCGAGCGTGAGTTCGTCGGAGTCGGGCGGGCGTTGGTAGAGGAGGCGGTAGAGGGTGATGATTTTTTCGGGGGTGGTGGGGGCGGTGGTGAGCTCGGGGCGTTGAGCGAGGCGGCGGGCTTGTTCGTGGGCGAAGGGGCTGTTGAGGAGGAAGAGGGATTGTTGCGGGACGGTGGTGGCGAAGCGTTGGGCGCTGCTGTGGTCGGGGCTGGGGAAATCGAAGGTGCGGAACAGGCCGGGGAGATTTTGGCGGTCGATGAATCCGTAGACGGTGCGGCGGCGCGGGAAGGGTTCTTTGGTCAGATCGTCGGGGAGGCCGCCAGGGGTGAGGTCGAGGCGACCGGAGACGGCGAGGAGGGTATCGCGAAGGGCTTCGAATTCGAGACGGTGCGGAGTGAAGCGGGCGAGGAGAAGGTTGTCGGGATCGGCGGCGAGGGCGGCGGGTGAGGCGGCGGAGGATTGGCGGTAGGTGGCGGAGAGGAGAATGGTGCGGTGGAGTTTTTTGAGGGACCAGCCGTCGGCGACGAATTGGGTGGCGAGGGTGTCGAGGACGTCGCGTTGGACGGGGGCGGCGGTGCGGACGCCGAAGTCGCTGGGGGTGTGGACGAGCGGGGTGCCGAAGTGCCAGCCCCAGACGCGATTCACGAAGACGCGGGCGGCGAGGGGGGCGGCGGGGCCAGTGAGGGCGCGGGCGAGTTCGAGGCGACCGCTGGTGGCGGTGGCGGTGAACGGGGCAGATGGGGAGTGGGAAGAGGGTGCGGGGGGCTGACAGTTTAGAGCTGAGAGCTGCGAGCTCGGAATGGCTGAAGGGGATGCGGTGGAATCGGATGGCGGTTGTGAAGCTTCGCTCAGAGGGGCCGCAAGGGCGGAGAAGACTTCGAGGAAACGGCGGGGGGCCTCGGGGCCTTTGTTGGCGGGGTTGCCGCGGAGGAAGATGAAGGAGTTTTTGGGATTCGGTTTGTCGACGAGGGCCATCGCGCGGAGGGGCGCGCCGGGTTCGGTCCAGTTGAGGGCTTCGACGTCGCGGCGGAGGGTCGAGGTTTTGTCGTCGAGCTGCCGTTTTAGGAGTTGAGCGGTGGCGGTGAAGCCGAGGGCGGTGGGGGAGTCGGGGGCGGAGTGGAAGGCTTCCGGAGTTGAGGTCACTGACGGGGGGCTGGTACCAAGGGAGGAATCCGCGGGTGGGAGGCCCGTGCTACGGGATTTCTCGGCGTCGGTGAAGACGCGATTGTAGAGGGCGGCGAGGTCCCGGAGGGAGGCCGGGGGCTTCTCGTTGAGTGCGGCCACCAAGGCGGGATGAACGTCGTGGGTGGCGAGTGGAGAGCTGGGAGATGATTCGCCGTCGGTCCTGCGGAGCTTTGGCGAGCTGAGGAATTGAGCGTCGGCGGGGGCGAGGTGGGCGAGGAGGGCGGTGGGGGTGGCGCGAGGGGCGGTGGGGCCGTCGGGGGAGGAAGAGGGTTTGAGGGGGTCGGGTGATTCGAGGGAAGCGGGCAGAAGCCCCGCGGTACCGTCGCGGAAGGCGAACCAAGGGGCGAGGACGGGGCCGGGATTCGTGGCGTGGTCGGCGAGGTATTTTTGCCAGCGTTTCAGGATCTCGATGTTGAGTTTTCGGGTGCCGACGAACAGGTCGAGTTTTTCGGTGGGAGGGAGTTGGGCGGCGTCGTGGGCGGCGAGGAGGTAATCGCCGGTTTTTTTGCGTTGGTCGGCGAGGAAGGTTTCTACGAGCTCGTGTTTCTTGGCTTCGATGGTGGCATCGAGCTCGGCGCGTTTGCGAAGGAATTCGCGGTAGGCGGGGGTGGTTTCGTCGAGGGGGGCGAGCAGGGGTTTTTCGGCGGGTTCTTCGGAGGAGGCGAAGATGCCGTGGAGGGCGTAGTAGTCACGCGTGGGGATCGGGTCGAATTTGTGATCGTGACAGCGGGCGCAGGCGACGGTGAGGCCGAGGATACCGCGGGTAACGACGTCGATGCGGTCGTCGATGATGTCGTTTTGATTACCGAGGAAGCGGCGGCCGAGGGTGAGGAAACCCATCGCGGCGAGTGCGGATTTGTCGTCGCCGAGGGGGAGTTGATCGGCGGCGAGTTGCTCGTGAATGAAGCGGTCGAAGGGGAGGTCGGTGTTGAAGGCGCGGATAACGTAGTCGCGGTAGGTGTGGGAGTAGGCGAAGCGACGTTCAGCGTTGCCGACAAGGTAGCCCTGGGTGTCGGCGTAGCGGGCGACGTCGAGCCAGTGGCGGCCCCAGCGTTCGCCGTAGCGGGGGCTGGCGAGGAGGCGGTCTACGGCGCGAGCGTAAGCGGTGTCGAGGGCGGATGGGGAAGCGGGACTGACGGAAGGCTGGAGAGCCGGGGAGGCCGGAGCGGATGAGACGGAGTCGCGGAGGAAGGCTTCCATCTCTTCGGGTGAGGGCGGGAGGCCGGTGAGGTCGTAAGTGACACGGCGGAGGAGGGTACGGGCGTCGGCGGCGGGGGCGGGGGTGAGATGGCCGGCGGTCAGTTTGGCGCGGACGAGGGCGGTGATGCGGTCTGGGGATGGGGAAATGGGCTCTTGGGAGAGTGGGAGGGGTTGAAAGGCCCAGTGTTGGCGGGCGCGAGGCATGTCGAGGGCGGCAGCGATGACGGGGCCGGTGCGTGGATCGGGGGCCCCGAGGCGTATCCAAGTTTCGAGTGCGGCGATTTTTTCCGGAGAGAGTTTACCGCCTACGCCGTCTTTGAGCGGGGGCATCTGGAGGTCTTCGTCGGCGTAGCGAACCGCCTGCATGAGGACGCTCTTGTCGGGGTCGCCGGCGATGAGGGCGGGGCCGGTGGCACCGCCTTTGAGCAGGGCGTCACGGGTGTCGAGTGTGAGGCTGCCATGAGATTTTCCCTCGGTCTCGCTGTGGCACTTGTAACAAGACTCGACGAGAATGGGGCGGATGGTGGTTTCGAAGAATTCGATTTGGTCGGGCGGGAGAGCGGCGGTTGCTGCGAACGAGGGCGAAGGCGTGAAGGGGGTGATGGTGGCGAGGAGGAGGGCGGTGAGAGCGGGGAATTTTTGGCCGCAAAAAGGCGCAAAAAATCGGAGGGCGATGGATGATCGAAAGGCGCCCAAAGGCGCGCGGGGCGTGGAAGGCGGAGGATTAAACGCTGAAAACACGGGCGAGACGGGCGTGCCACGTGGAGAATCAAAAACACGGGCGGACCCCTCGCTGGCGCTCGCGGCTACCGATGCAGGAAGTGGTTTCACGCGATGAGGTCCTTGACGACTTTGCCGTGGACGTCGGTGAGGCGGAAGTCCCGGCCGGCGTGGCGGTAGGTGAGTTTCTCGTGGTCGAAGCCGAGCAGAGCCAAAATCGTCGCATGGAGGTCGTGGACGTGGACGGGTTTTTCGACGGCTTTGAAGCCGAACTCGTCGGTGGCGCCGTGGACGTAGCCGCGTTTCACGCCGCCGCCGGCCAGCCACATCGTGAAGCCGTGGTGGTTGTGGTCGCGGCCGTTGACCTTGCCGGCGTTGGAGCCGGGGGTGGGGAGTTCGACGACGGGCGTGCGGCCGAATTCGCCGCCCCAGATGACGAGGGTGTCGTCCAACATGCCGCGTTGTTTGAGATCTTTGAGCAGGGCGCCGATGGCCTGGTCGCTCTCGCGGGCGAGGCGGCGGTGGTTGTCCTCGATGTCGTCGTGGGCGTCCCACGGCTGGCCGTCGCCGTGCCAGACTTGGACGAAGCGGGCCCCTTTTTCGAGGAGACGGCGGGCGGTGAGGAGTTGGCGGCCTTGGGTGGTGCCGCCGTAGAGCTCGCGAATGGCAGCGGGCTCGCGGGCGATGGTGAACGCGTCGGTGGCCTCAAGCTGCATGCGGAAGGCGAGTTCGTAAGACTGGATGCGGGCCTCGAGCTGGGATTCCTTGTGGCGTTTGGCGGCGTGGCGGGCGTTGAGTTTTTGGAGCAGGTCGAGTTGGGCGCGTTGTTCGGTCGGCGTGGCCGAGGGGTTGCGGATGTGTTCGATGAGGCGGTCGATGTCGGTAAACGCGGTGTTGATGTAATTGCCCTGATAGATGCCGGGGAGAAAACCGCTCTGCCAGTTTTGCGATTCCTGGATCGGGTAGCCGCCGGGGCACATGGCGATGAAGCCGGGGAGATTTTGGTTTTCGGAGCCGAGTCCGTAGGTGACCCACGAGCCGAGCGCGGGCCGCGGGAGGCGGGCGTCGCCGCAGTTCATCAACATAAGCGACGGCTCGTGATTGGGGACGTCGGCATGCATGGAGCGGATGACGGCGATTTCGTCGATGCTCGCGGCGACGTGCGGGAAAAGTTCGCTAACCTCGATGCCGGACTGGCCGTATGGCTTGAATTTGAACGGTGAGCGGAACGCAGCGCCGGTTTTCCGCTCGGTCTTGAGGTCGAGGGGGAGCGGTTTGCCGTGGTATTTGGTGAGCGAAGGTTTTGGGTCGAAGGTGTCGACTTGGGACGGACCGCCGTTGGCGAAAATGTGGATGACGCGTTTGGCTTTGGCGGGAAAGTGTGGGGCGCGCGGAGCGAGGGGGTTGTCGAGGTTGATAGGGCGGACCCCGGGCGCGGAGTCGGCGAAGAGGTTGGGCCCGGCGAGGGTGGCGAAGCCGAGGGCGCCGAAACCGACCCCGCAGCGATTCAGGAAATCACGGCGGGTGAGGAAGTGATCCTCGAGGCGCGGGGCGTGGTGGGACATGCGTTGGGGGAGGACGAAGCGGAGCGGGGACGGTAACGGCGGAGGCGAAAGGACAGGGAGGGCGGGGAAGACAGGGGGACAAGAGACAGGGGACAAGTAACGAAAGCGGAGGAAGTGAGGGTGGGGAAGCTTGGAATCTGGAGAGCGGTTCAGGTATCGCAGAACGGTTGAGATAAAAAGAGCGGGTGACGTACCGGAGTGTGGGCAGGAAGATTTTTGAGGTCGGAAAATTTCAGACGGTGGTGCGCGGGCAACGAGGGGCCTGCGAAGAAAAAGAGAGGCGGAATGATGTCGATCCGTTTTTTAACTAGGGATGGACACGGATGGACACGGATGCCCTGAAGACCGTGAAGGGGGCGCACGCGCGGCGATGGCGCGGCGCAAGGGAATGCTAGGAGGGCGGACCGGAGGTGCCCGCCCGGCTTCAGACCCGTTGGAGAATGGGTCGGCCGGACTCGATTACGAAGCTGGCGCGCGTGTTGAGCGGGGCGCCGGGTTTGGTGACGAAGGGGACGGTGCGGTAATCAGTACGCCATCGCTGCGGTGTCAGCTCGCAGCGCACGTAGCCGCGCTCGGTATTGTGGAATTTAACGAAGGGATTTTTGGCGAGAAGTTCACCGTTGTTTTTTGGCGTCTCGGTGCCGTCACCACTCGAGCTGATCGACGTGCCGACAAATTCGGTGCCCACACGCCGTGAATCGAGCTGATCGAAGTCGGCGATGAGTTCATTGGCCCAGTTGGAATGGATATCACCGGTGAGTACGACGGGGTTTTTGATTTTTTTATCCGCGAAATGACGGAGGAGGCGGCGGCGCTCGAATTCGTAGCCGGGCCATTGGTCCATGCTGTAGCCTATGGCGGGGCCGCGGGTTCTGTCGACGCGGGCGAACATGATCTGCTGAGCGAGGACGTTCCACGTTGCGGGGGAGCGAGTGAGTCCGGTGAAGAGCCAATCGCGTTGGGGGTCGCCAAGGGCGGTGCCCCGGGGGTCCATCAGCACAGCGTGCGGTGGTTTCACGCCGTCGCCCTGCGGCTGGTCGGTGCGGTATTGGCGGGTGTCGAGGACGTGAAACTGCGCGAGGCGACCGTAATTGAGAGATCGGTACAGTAGCATGTCGGGGCCGTGGGGCTGTGCGGAGCGGCGGAGCGGCATGTGCTCGAAGTAGGCTTGATAGGCGGCGGCGCGGCGGAGGAGGAACGCCGGCTTGGTGGACGGTTTATCGGGAATGTCGCCGGCGTAGTTGTTGGCAACTTCGTGGTCGTCCCACGTGACGATCCATGGGGCGATGGCATGGGCGCGCTGGAGGGAGGGATCGGATTTGTAGAGGGCGTAGCGGGCACGGTAGTCGTCGAGCTGGAGGATCTCGGGGCTGTTGTGACGGCGCACGCGTTGGTCGTTGGCGGCACCTTCGTAAATGTAGTCGCCCAGATGGACGACGAGATCGAGGTCCTCGCGTGCGAGGTGGTCGTAAGCGGTGAAGAGGCCGGTCTCGTAGTGTTGGCAGGAGGCGAAGGCGAAGCGGAGGCGCGCGGGGAGAGCATCGGCCTGTGGGGCGGTGCGGGTGCGGCCGGTCGGGCTGAGTTCGGTGCCGACCTTGAAGCGATACCAATACCACCGTTCGGGGCGGAGGCCGCTGACCTCGACATGGACGGAGTGCGCCCACGACGGATCGGCGACGGCGGTGCCGGCTTGGACGATGCGGCTCATGGCTTCGTCCTCGGCGATTTGCCAGGAGACCTCGATGGGCTCGGGCGGCATACCACCGCCGGCTTCCAGCGGTTTGGGCGCAAGGCGGGTCCACAGGACGACGCCGTCGGGGAGTGGGTCGCCGGATGCGATGCCCAAGGAAAATGGATACGCCGAGAATTTAGGCGTGGCGGCCACGGTGCCGCGCGCGCGGGTGGACAGCAGCGCGGCGGCGGCGAAGGAGGTGGACCCGGCGAGGAAGGAGCGGCGGGAGAGTTGGCGGGCGTCGAGGAGTGGGAAGAGCGGAGGCGACATGGAAGGAGATTTGGCGAAACGCGGCGCAGGGCGAGCGGTAACGCCGAAAGTCTCGTCGTAATCGGACTGACGCTCGACACAGGCCAGCACGGTGCGCTACACCATCGGGGATGAATCTACCTCGAATCTGTGGCCGAGCGTGCGTTGCAATGCTGGTGATTATCGCGGCGGTGAGGGTCCGGGCGGCGGACTACGATGTCGTCGTGTATGGCGGCACGGCGGCGGGCGTGACGGCGGCGATGCAGGCGAAGGCGATGGGCAAGAGCGTGATCATCGTTGGGCCGGACAAGCATCTGGGTGGCCTGACGGCCGGCGGACTGGGGTGGACCGACACGGGTAACAAAGCGGTGATCGGTGGGTTGGCGCGGGAGTTTTATCACCGCGTGTGGCGGCACTACGATGGGGCGGACGCGTGGCGTTGGCAGAAGAAATCCGAGTATGGCAATACGGGGCAAGGCACGCCGGCGATCGACGGCGTGCAGCGGACGATGTGGATCTTTGAGCCGAGTGTGGCGGAAAAGGTCTTCGAAGATTTCGTGCGGGAAAACAAAATCACCGTGATTCGCGACGAGTGGCTCGACCGCGCGAAGGGCGTGAAAAAAGACGGAGCGCAGATCGTCGCGATCACGATGCTGAGCGGGAAAACCTACGCGGGAAAAATGTTCATCGATGCCACTTACGAGGGAGACCTCATGGCTGCGGCCGGTGTGCGGTATCACGTCGGGCGCGAGGCGAATGCCGTCTACGGCGAGGAACACAATGGGGTGCAGACGGGCGTGCTGCATCACCGGCATCACTTCGGATATTTGAAAGAGAAGATCAGTCCCTACGTCGTGCCGGGCGATCCGAAGAGCGGGGTCTTGCCCCGGGTGAGCGCGGCCGATCCGGGGAAATTTGGCGAGGGAGACACCAAGGTGCAGGCGTATTGTTACCGGATGTGTCTCACGGACGTACCGGAGAACCGGATTCCGTTTGTCCGGCCAGCAGGCTACGACCCGAAACAGTACGAACTGCTCGCGCGCATTTATGCGGCGGGCTGGACGGAGACCTTCGGGAAGTTTGACCCGATTCCAAATCGCAAGACGGACACGAACAACCACGGGCCTTTTTCGACGGACAATATCGGGATGAACTACGACTATCCCGAGGCGAACTACGAGCGGAGGAAGCAGATTTTGAAAGAGCACGAAACCTATCAGAAGGGCTGGCTTTACTTCATCACGACCGATCCGCGCGTGCCGGCGGACGTGCGGGCGAAGATGAGCACGTGGGGTCTGCCGAAGGACGAGTTTAAGGACAATGGCGGTTGGTCGCACCAAATCTACGTGCGCGAGGCACGGCGGATGATCGGCGCATATGTCATGACAGAAAATGAACTGCGGAAAAAGAAACCGACGCCGGAGTCGGTGGGCATGGGCAGCTACACGATCGATTCGCACAACACTCAGCGTTATATTACGCCCGAAGGGACAGTGCAGAACGAAGGCGATATCGGGGTTTCGGCGGGCGGTCCTTATGAAATCGCGTATGGCTCGCTGGTGCCGAAACGCGGGCAGGCCGAAAATTTGTTGGTGCCGGTGTGCCTTTCGAGTTCGCACATCGCCTTTGGGTCCATTCGGATGGAGCCCGTGTTTATGATTCTGGGACAGTCGGCGGCGACAGCAGCGGTTCTGGCTATCGACGCGAAGATCGCGGTGCAGGATGTGCCGTATGCCCAGCTGCGCGAGCGACTGCTGAAGGACGGGCAGATCTTGAGTTACAAAGCGGAACCGGCGGCGGAAGCGGGTGCGGAGAACACGAAAAAGCAGAAGAAGTCCGAGTGAGCACGCGGTGCATATTAGCCCGACCTCGAGGATTCGACTCTCCGGAACAATATTTTTGCGCGCACGTGAGTGACTCAGCGATTCGGTTTTGGCGTCGACCCGTTAGCGGCATATACCAGTGAAGACCTGCATCCTTCCGCCCGGGGATTTTCCCCGTAAAATCATCCGCGACGATATTTTTAGGCGATAACAACCGTGGCTAAACTCCGCGAGCTCGCGTCGAAAAACTGAGAACGTTTGTCGCATCAGGCCCTTCCTCCCGGCCGAGGTGCCGTCCGCCGTTCCGTGAAAATCCCGCAGCATCATCCGCGTTGACCCACTCTTCCCGCTCCTCGTAATCCGGCGAGTTAGCCTGCGGCGTTGAATTTTTTTTGCTGTATTTTTACGCCGTGCGCATGGCGCTTGTCGGGCCGACCCGAGTATTTCTTATTTTATGCCAGAAAGTTCTTGCCGAGCTTTCGGTGGGCGGTAGCATCTTCCTCTTTTCTCCAATTCTCTCTCTGTAATTCCGCTTCACTCGTATGCCAACAATCAACCAATTAGTGCGCAAAGGTCGCCGTAGGGTGCGCATCAAATCGAAGTCGCCCGCGCTAGACGGTAACCCTTTTCGCCGTGGCGTGTGCGTGCAGGTGATGACCCGCACTCCGAAGAAGCCGAACTCCGCTATCCGTAAGGTCGCCAAGGTACGCCTGACGAATGGCAACGAAGTGATCTCCTACATCCCCGACGAGGGCCACAATCTCCAAGAGCACTCTATCGTACTCGTGCGCGGCGGCCGCGTGAAGGATCTCCCAGGCGTGCGCTACCACATTGTGCGTGGGACTCTCGACGCTACCGGCGTCGAGAAACGTCGGCGTTCCCGTTCCAAATACGGTGTTAAACGTCCGAAGGCTGCCAAGTAAACCGCGTATTTTCTAACACTATTTCGTCATGTCACGCCGTCACAGAGCCGATAAACGTCAAGTCGTCCCAGATGCCCGCTACAAGAGCCCACTCGTGGCGCATCTCGTCAATGTTATCATGAAGAGCGGCAAGAAGAATCTTGCGCAGCGCATCGTCTACGGCGCGTTTGAGAAGGTCTCCGAGAAACTCGAAAAAGGTGATCCGGTTGACTTGTTGCTCGGCGCTTTGGAAAACGCCCGTCCCCGCCTTGAGGTGAAGAGCCGCCGCGTCGGTGGT
>SXGR01139617.1_pt1 | contig 10691 bp, 8 predicted proteins | sample 3174711 | NCBI WGS metagenome assembly SXGR01 (sample SAMN11356860, study PRJNA531348) | freshwater metagenome | isolation source: freshwater sample F1-60 | place: China: Fuxian Lake, Yuxi | collected 2017-12-25 | reverse complement strand
TCGCGGTGCCGGCGGCGTTATTCCGCCAAACGCAACGCTGCTCTTCGAAGTCGAGTTGCTGAAGGCGTGAAGAGTTGACCATTCGCTGACCAAAGAAATGTAGGCACCAGACGGATGTACTACCACCCATGACTCAGCGACGCCCGATTTATCAGCGATTACTGCTGCCCGTGCTTGGCTTGGTGCTTATCGTCCTGGGCATCATCGGGATTATTCTACCTTTCGTTCCTGGCCTTCCGGCGTTTTTACTCGGCCTGATTTGTTGTAGTTGCGTGCATCATCCTGCAGAGGTCTGGATGCGGAGAAAAGTGAACGCTCTGAAGGCGCGCATCTTACCGACGAAAAAAACTGCCACGGAGGCCAAGCTCGAGATGACGAAGGAAGAGTAGATCCCGAGTTCACAGGTGGAGTGTACCAAGGTAGCACGCCTGCGTAGGCTCGGATCAAAGCGCAGGAGGATGCGGAGTCGGTGGTGTTTTCAGCCAAGCGAATGGCAGTGGTGCACTGTCTTTGCTGGGGGCGCGGAATTTAGTCTGTGCGCAGACTGAATTCCGCGAACGCGGGGAAGTTCACGACAATTCGGGGAGCATTTTCGTTCCGCAGCCGATGGGCTTCGGTAACGGCACACCTGCACGCGACAGGATGCCGGTCAACAGATCGCCTTGATTTCCGGTGACTTTCGGCACGTAGCGCCCGCTACGGATGGTGCCGCCACCGCCGCCAGCGATGACCGTTGGTAGGCGGGTCGTGGTGTGACCGTGACCATCGCCGAGGCCAGAGCCCCAGGTGAAGATGACGTTGTCCAACAGGGTTCCGCTGCCTTCTTTCAGGCCCTTCATGCGGCTGACCAGGTAGGAGAACTGTTCGATGTTGAAGCGGTCGATCTGGGCGATCTTGTTGAGTATCTCTGGTCTTTTTTGGTGGTGACTGAGGTCATGGTGGAAGTCGCTGAACGGCAATTCAGGGTAATTAACGCCCTGATTGTACGAAGTGATCAGCGTGCCCACGCGCGTGATATCGGACTGGAAGGCGAGGATGAGCAAATCGCCCAGCACTTTGACGTGTTCGCTCCATTTCATTTCGCCGGTGGGGATCGTCACCTCCAACGGCGGCGAACGCTGAATGTTGGCAGCGCTCTTGCCTGAGGTTGTCGCCTTCGCGGCTTCGGCCTGTTGGCGTTCGATGGCGATCACGCGTTTCTCTAACGAGCGCACGCTGTCCATGTAATCGTCCATTTGGTGCTGATCGTCGTTGCTCACCCGCTTGCGCAGGTCGGCGGCGCTTTCGCGCACCAAATCAAGCATGCTGCGGTCGAGCGAGGTGCCTTCTTCGGCCACGGTGGTGCCGCCAGTGTTTTTGAATTGTGTCGGATCGACCTTTGGCCCACCACTTTTGAGGGGTTTCGATTGGCGAGAGGAGAATAGGCGTTTGTAGACTTCCGCTGGGCTGGTCTCCACCGGCAATGGCTGGGTCGCGGTGCGGTAGCTTCCCGTGGTCATATACCGGGTATGGAGCCCATCCTGGCCAGTGCCGGTGCCTCCGTTTTTGCGCGTGCCCAGTTCGAGCGACGGTAGCGCCGTATAAATTCCGAGGTGCTCTGCGGCGATTTGGTCAGCCGATGGTGCGATGTCGATTTGGTCGCGTTTGTCGGGGTTGGGTCTGGCTGCGGTCAGCCAGCCAGCCAAGGCGAGTATATGTCCGTTTTGGTGGAACGGCGCACGGTCGAGGTTGTCGAGGCCATCAAGCACCAGGATGTGTTCGATCACCGGTCTCAATGGTTCGAGCGAGGGCGACATCGTGGTCATCCAGGTCTTCGCATCTTTCGGCCAGAAGTGCCCCTGGCTGACCCCGTTTGGCATGTACATCCATCCCAGGCGGACCGGCGGTTTGTAGCCACCAGCCTTGGGCGTTTCCGCCCAACCCATGCTTTCCAGCAATGGCAAAGCCAGGGCGACACCGAGGCCTTTCAGGCAGGTACGGCGGTCGATGAGCCAGTTTTTACGCATGGGGAACTCCTTAAGAAAAGCTGCGAGCTACGAGCTGCGAGCTACGAGTTTGGGAGCCGCTTCGCTCCACAGAGAGATGGGGAAAGTTTTATGTTTTGAACTCGCAGCTCGCAGCTCGCAGCTCGCAGCTCGTGTAGTCATCGCGAAATCCGCCGGTTGAGGAACAGATACGAGGTCGCTACACGAACCCACATGGTCTGAAACTTGTACCCGTCCTTCGCTACGTCCTCGACGATGCGGTCGGCGACCACTTCGTCATAACCCGTGAGGCTGCGGCAGAGCGCATAAGCGAGGGCACGGTAGGTCAGCGCACGAGTGATGTCGTCTTTGCGCTTGATGAGGATGCGTTTGAGTTCCGCTGGGGTACTAAAACGCTGTTTTCCTGGGAGTTCGCCCACCGAATCCACCAGAGATCCTGTATCGTCGCGGTCGCGCCAACGGCCAACCACATCGAAATTTTCCAAACCGAAACCAATGGTATCGATGGCTTGGTGACAACCGAAACAGACAGGATCGGAACGATGGCGCTCCGTGCGTTGACGCAGGTTGAGAGTGAGGCTGTCGTTACCTGGTTTTTCTTCGAGCGGTGGCACATCAGCGGGCGGAGGCGGGGGCTTCTCGCCCAAGATGCGATCGAGTACCCAGGCGCCGCGTTTCACCGGGCTAGTGCGGTTGGGCAGTGAGGTCACTAACAGCACTCCGGGCATGGTCAGCACCCCACCGCGGTTGCGGTCGCTCAACGTCACGCGCGTCATCTGTGGGCCTTTCACCGTGTTTTCCAGGCCGTAGGCCCTGGCCAGCGTACCGTTAAGGAAGGTGAAATCGGCGTCGATGAACTCGGATACCGGACGGTCTTCGCGCAAGAGGGTGCTAAAGAACAAAGCGGCCTCTTCGCGCATGGCCCCACGCAGGTCCTTGGTCAGCAGGGCATATTTTTTTTCGTCCACCGCTACCGTGTCGAGCAGATCCAGTTCCAGCCACTGCGCGCCGAAGCCATCGAACAGCGCGCGCGACCGCGGATCCATGATCAAGCGGCGGACCTGCTGCTCGATGACCACCGGATCGTGCAGCTTGCCGGCGTCGGCCAGTGCGCTGAGTTCAGCGTCCGGCATGGTCGACCAGAAAAGATACGACAATTTGGCCGCCAGTTGGTAGTTGCCGATGGCGACGATATCGCCGTTTTTGCCGATGATCGAGCCCTCATCCGGTGTAAGGTGGAGAAATGCCGGCGAGACCAGCACCGCTTTGAGCATCAGTTTGACCGCTTGGGAAAACACTTCGTCTTCCTGATCGGCGAGGTCGAAGACTTTGAGCAGCAAGGCGATTTCATTCACCGTTGGTGGACGGCGATAAGCGCGACGGGCGAATGATTCGGCGATCATTTTTGCCGCATCATGGCGCGACAAATCTTTGCTCGGCACGGCGACGAATAAACGACGTTGCAGTTCAGATGGCTTTGCGGCAGGTGGGCCGATCACCTCGATCGTCTCGATAATGGCGATGCGAGATTCCGGCGGCAGTGGTTCGTTTTTTTCTGCCGTCGTCGGTGGGGTTGGTCCGGTTTTTCGTTTCGCAGGCGGGGCCATCGGTTGAAAGACGGGATTGCTCAGCATTAGCGAAACTTTCGCTCGTCCTGCCGGCAACTTGGTGGTGATGGAGTAAGTTGCTGGTGTTCGGGGACTGGCGCTGATCTTCATCTCGCTCACGTCTTTGCCGGCGATGCGCACTATGACTTTGGTCGGTTCTTTGCCCAACAACGCTTCGGTTGCAGCGCGCACCTTGATGGTGTAGGTCCCGTCTACTGGCATGGCGAGGTGGGCGATGATCTCGGTCGTCCCGCTGAGTGTTCGCGAGGTGCCGTCGACTTTACCGGGTTCCACCTTTCCGCTGCTTACCACATCAAGCTGGCCCGCCTTCCAAGTGATTTGGAGTTGGTCCGGTTTGATCGCTTGATCCAGGATCTCGTCAGCGACCGACAAGTACTTTTCCATAAGCAGCGGAGAGATCGAACTGTTGAAGCCCTCGCCGATTGCATCCTGCGGCACCTGGTCAGCGACTTTCGGATCGACACCGAGCAGATCGCGCAGCGTGTTGGCGTACTCTACCTGCGACAGTCGGCGGATGGTGCCACGGCCAGGATCCTTCGGACTTAAGTGCTTGAGCGACTGCACCCAGGCGATGAACCGCGAGCGGTCCTCGGGGTTCGGCTGCGGAACTGTTTTGCCTTTGCGCACCAGTGGCGGCATGTCTTGGACATGCACACGGCCGGCGGCCTCCTTCCAGGTCCCAAGGTGAGTGAGCGAACTGGCGGAACTACCGTTCTGGAAGCGAGTCAGGTCGAGATCCTCGCCCGCCCCGTGGCAGTCCACACAATAGGCGACCAGGAATGGCTTTACCTGGCGGTCGAACTCAGCCGCCACGGCGGCTTGGTCCGCCGCCGCCACTTGTGTTCCTGTGAACCACAGGGCGAACAAGATGGTGAGCGGCCACCCATGAGAATTCAGGGCGATTGGTTGGCAGGTCGGCTGCGTCATTACTTTAATAAACGGGGACCTACCCAAGTCATTACACCCGCGCACCAATGCTCAAGGCAACGGCTCCAAAGCCGTGTGGGCTATCATCCGTTGCTTACCCTTTCCAACCCTTTGCCAAGCATATTGTAATGCCGCGACCACCACACCGTTTATTAATGACATGTCCTCACTCTCCACCACTGATGCCTTGCGTAGCTTGGCCGGGCCCCAGGCCCAGGCGGGCTGGCAAACGTTGGTGGAGCGCCACGGAGGGGACGTCTGGCGGCTGATCTTGAGTCGCAGTCGTGACGTTGACGAAGCTGAGGATACTTATCAGGAGTTCTGGATCCGCCTGCCACGCGCCGCGACGGCCTTCACCCCACCCGGTGGTGATCAAGAACGTTCCGCACGCGCGTGGCTAATGCGGGTCGCTTATACCATCGCAATCGATCGCGCCCGTCGCTCCCGCCCGGTGACGGTCGAGGTGCAGGGAGTCGCCATGGGACATGAAACACCCACCGCCCGTCTGTTTGCGCAGGACCACATCCGCCCAGGGACCGAGGACCTAGCGGTGCGCGACTATTTCGTCGCACGCGTACAAGGCGCGATGAAAGATCTGCCGGAAAGCTATCGGCGACCGATCCTGCTCTACGTTGTCGGTGGATTATCATACGAAGAACTTGCCACCGACTTGCAGTGCACGGTCAATAATGCGCGTGTTCGCGTGCACCGTGGACTCAAACGATTGCGAAGTGTGCTGGGTGATGATGCGCGCCTTAACGATCGTGTGCTCGCAGGCATGATGCTGCCGGTGATGTTCGCCACACCACCAGCACCCGCCTTGAGCGAAGCGCTGAGTGCCAGCGTTGAGGTCGCTACCAGCGGAGTCGCAACCGGCGGAGCAATGACCAGTGGAGTCGCGACCGGTGGGATGGCCATGACGGTCACCGCAGGCGTGCTGGTGACAGCGGGCATCGGCGTTTTGGTCGCCTTCGGAGGCGGTGCACCGTCGCAACCGGTGCGTCCAGCCGACGCGCCGGTGCCTCAGGTGCGCACGCTCGACGACTTCACGCGAAACACTGTTGGGCTCCTCGGTTCGTCCTCCGTTGGTAAACCACCGGAATTGAGCTTAGCCCCGGCACCAGCGGGCGGCGCGGGTTCGGCCCTGCGTCTGGCTTGGTCCGCCACCAATAACAAATGGGTCGATTGCCATTATCCCCCCCGCACAAAGGCCCCGCTGCTGGGAGTCACCGCCAGCGCCGCGACCGCCGCCACCATGCAGGTGTGGGTACCGGCACATCAGCGCGTGCGCCATATGGCGATTCGGTTTATGGACACTCAAGGCGAGATCTTCGAATGGCGCCAACCGTTGGCGGAACAATCACAGGCCGGTTGGCAAACGCTGACCTTTCCGCTGGATCCCGCGACCATCGCCGTCTGGCATTCCCAATCCCTGGTCGACGGTCGGATCGATCTACCTATGACTCTACGGGGCTACGCCGTCGATCTCTATCCCAACAACACAAGCGCCGGAGTGGTAATCATCGATCAGGTGCAAATCCAACAACCGTTAGTCGAAACCGTGGCCGAAAATTAATGAACTAGGAGTTCACAGAAATTTTGAAGAAGTGGTGCACTTAAACTCATTGAATATGCCCGTTAGTGGCCACATCATCAAAGATTGTATGTCTCAATGCTATTCGGCTAATTTCTTCGTTTTTTCCTTGGTGTTATAGGTAGATCGCTTCAATTTCGAATTTGGTGATTTCGCAATTCTTTCAATGGTTCGTCTTGGTTTTCCCTTCTGACGATAATGCCATAGTTGCGACATTGCATAATCATACATTTCATTAAATTTTCTGGCCCATCCGCGAAGGCCGCCATGAGATAGCCGACGCACACGCAGAGATTACGACGATTAAAACGGATATTCGGAATCGTTGGATGGCTACCTTCGGTTTGTTTTTTTTTCGTTTCAATGTCATGATAATCAAATGCCTGTGCTTCTAAATTTGCCGTTAATTGCATAAAGATCATCAGTGCGGCTAGTTCTTGGTGAATGCCTTCGGCATAACGCGCGGCAAAGTTCTCAAGTACATACCATACTTTCATTTCGCGAAATGCCGTTTCTAGAGCCCAACGATGACCATAGAGCGCACCAAGTGAACGGCGTCGATTGAGCCGTTTATTCAGCAGATTAGTCGCAAATACGGCTATTTCACTTGATGGCAGCTTAATTTTGATTAAGCGCACGGGAATCGTTGGTTTACCGGTTCGCTGACTATCATACCAATTCCGAGTCAAACATGCCGGATGTAAGAAAAGAATGAATTAACAGGAGGAACGGAGAAAAGGAGGAAGAGGGAGGGAAGACAGGATAATTTCGATGTTTTCTCTCTCGCCACGGTCTTGTCTCCCCCTCCGTTTCTCCGTTCCTCTTGTTCATCATCTTTCGGTTTAGGCAAAGATGACTCGGAATTGGTATCAGTATGTAGATGAATAACGCGATCCCAGGAGTGGTCGTTGAGCGCGAATTCCCGCACTTCCTGAAATCCTCCGCGTGTACCAAACGGCATACGAATTAAATAAGAGACGCTTTTTCAGCGATATCTTGTAGAAATTGTCGTGACGGGTTACCGCGATCTGCGATTAACAAATCATTTTTCTCAATATGGGTAATTAACGCATGCGCAGCGAAGCGTTCACTGGAATAAACTTTCTCTAAATACCAATCAATTGGCGTATTTGTGCTGATATCCCACAATACCGTCAACGTTCCTTGCGGCGCCGCAGCGGTCCGATCTTTAGTATCTTTTGGGCAACCAAATTCGACACGCACATCTGCATAAGCAAGTAGTGCTAATTTCGTCATATCGACCGCAACTAAACGATAATCCCCATCTATCACACGCTTCCGACGCTGAAGTGCGGTGCATTTATCGCGAACAAACGACAACGCATCATAACACTGTTTGACTGATAATTTTCTTCGCGCTTCACAAAATGATGATGCCGTTGGAGCATCGTCCCAGCCTAGCTCATGACCAACGCTCCGTTTCAACTCATCAATTACTAATTTATAGACGTGATTTTACCGCGTTTTCACCATCATCAACGTGTAACGCACCTGGGCAGGGCGTAAACTTCTGCAATTTCGCTACCACCGCGGTGGTAAATGCGACGTGAGGTGGTGGAAAAATTTGGGAATGCATCCCTCTAAAATAGGTATGCATAGCGAAAATTATTTCTTGTTGTAAGCTAGATGAAAGTATGAATTTACGTTATTCGCTTAGCGGGATAGTATTGTGTATGTCTTTATGTTTTTATGCGAAATATTTTAATGCTCTAAATAAAATCCTACCGGCCGATGAATTAGCTTTCTGTAATTAGCGTGATTCAGGAATTATTTACCAGCAGCTTGGGTAATGGTATGGAGATAGCTTTCTATCTCCGACAAGGTTGCTTCAGAAAGCTCGAAAAAAGGCCGCACTTTTTTCTTGCTCAATTTTCAGGCGAGTATCACTGTGGTGATCATCGCCGTGTCGCCTCGATTGATACCGCCTTGACTAGCGACGCCGCCACTGCGCAGGCGTTCTTGAGGGAACTTATATGAACCACGATATCCTTACCTGGGTGCTCGCCGCCCATGCCTTTGTCACGCTGTTCATGACTGGACTGATCTGGTTCGTTCAGGTGGTGCATTACCCGCTGTTTGAACGGGTGGGCAAAGCGGAATTTGTCGGCTACGAACAGCAGCACATGCGCAGGACGGGATGGGTGGTTATGCCACCAATGTTGCTTGAACTGGGATTGGCCGCTGTGCTAGTTTGGTCGCCGGGCGGGACGCAAGCGTGGTGCGGACTAATATTGCTGGCAATTATTTGGCTGAGCACCGCAGTTGGCCAAGTGCCGATGCACAACCGACTTGAGCGCGGATTTGATCAGGTCGCCCATCGGCGATTAGTGTGGGGGAACTGGATACGAACGGTCGGATGGTCGCTACGCGGTGTGCTGGCAGTAACCATTCTGGCCATGCATTAATATCAATTTTATGTATTTATTGGCTTAGTCGAAAAAAGGAGAACTGAAGGAACGCTGATTTTTTTTTAAATGATCGATTAGCGCTGCGTGTGGGGGATGGTGCCTAACGTGCCTGCATTAACGCGCGGAGGCGGTAAAAAAGTCTTGATGTACAGTACACCCCGCTCACCCCGTTCGACTACGCGCGTTGAAAAATCGGCAGGCTGTCTGTTGGTGCTTGGTGACCAGCTGCTCAGTAAGCATCCGTCTGCAGCGGAAACGGTGTTGATCGAGCGTCGCGATATAGCCACGCGCCATCGTTACCACCAAGCGCGGGTGGTGCAGTGTTTTGCCAGTATGCGCCACCAGGCGCGGGCGCTGAGGGCGCGGCGAAACGTGCGTTACGTGCCTGTGGACGAACAGCCGGAGGAGCCATTCGCCGGGGTGCTTGCTGAGGTCCTGCGCCGTGGCGGCCACCGCCAACTGACTGCTTATGCACCAGCGGATGAGTTCATGCGCGGGGTCATTACCGAGGCCGCCGCCCGCGCACGTGCGACGCTGACGTGGTTGGCGACGCCGACGTTCGATGTGTCGCCAGCAGAGTGGGCGACGTACCGTGCCGCGTATCCGCGTCGGCTTCATTTGCACGATTTCTGGATCTGGCAACGTCGGCGTCATCGCTTGTTGTTGGATTCCGGTGGCGATCCGCTGGGTGGCGCGTGGAGTTTGGACCACGACAACCGCGAGCCATTACCCAAAAATTGGACGCCACCGCCGGAGCCGCCTCCGCTACGTGACGATCCAGCACCGGCTGAAGTCGTTGCGCTGGTGCGGCGTTTCTGCGCGGATCATCCCGGCGATGCGGCGGCGGCGTGGTTGCCGGTCAGCCGTCGCGACTGGTTGACGCGTCTTGATTATTTTTGCACCCACTTGTTGGCGCAGTTCGGGCCGTGGCAGGACGCCTTTGGCCATGCACATGCGACGCTGCACCACAGCGTGTTGACTCCGGCGCTTAATAATGGGCTACTGCTACCGAGTGAAGTCACTGCGCGGGTGCTCAGCGAACATGCAGCGCGACCGCTGCCTCTGAGTAGTGTTGAAGGATTCCTGCGCCAAATGCTCGGTTGGCGCGAGTTTGTCGCTGGCGTACACCGCGACCACGCGCCGGTCCAGGCTGCGGGCAATGCCTGGGATCACCATCGCCACCCTGGCCCAACGTGGTGGACGGCGACCACCTGTATTCCGCCGTGGGACGACGCGCTGCGCAAGGCGACCGCCACCGGTTACTGCCACCACATCGAACGTTTGATGGTGCTCGGTAACGCGTTCTTCCTCTGCGAGATCGCGCCGAGCGAGGTCCACCGCTGGTTCATGGAACACTTCGTCGACGCGGCAGAATGGGTGATGGGGCCCAACGTCTATGGCATGTCGCAACAGAGTGATGGCGGTCTGATGACGACCAAACCCTACGTGTGCGGTTCAGCGTACTTGCGCCGCCAAGGCCGCCTGGGCACTGGTCCATGGTGTGACGTGGTCGACGGCCTGTATTGGCGGTTCATCGCCAAACACCGAGAGCGGCTGTCACGTAATGCTCGCATGCAGCAAGCGGTAGCCGGTTACGATCGGCTCGCGGCCACGCGACGTAACCGCATCCTGAGTGCGGCAGAGGCATTTTTGCGTGAACACACGGTGACGAGGTGATTACGATTACCAATTATAAGACTAACTATTTTTCTTCGTGACCGCGACCGAGGTCGGAGGGAAGAGTGATCGAATGACCTTGTCGAAACTTAAATGACTATCCGATAAATTTCTCTAAATGATTGGACAGCGGCGCTGATTGATCAGTGAGGAATAATTAACCAAAAGAGGTTCGTTTAATCCAAATAAATTGTCATTTGGCACACGGTTACACGCATTATTACAGCCGTCTTGCATCGGGAGGGTGACGAATAGTTTGTCGATCACTATGTATTCAGACCATGCCTGTTCAGTACCTTTCGCTGGATCAGTTACCAGTGGAGTCGCGACCGGTGGGATGGCCATGACGGTCACCGCAGGCGTGCTGGTGACAGCGGGCATCGGCGTTTTGGTCGCCTTCGGAGGCGGTGCACCGTCGCAACCGGTGCGTCCAGCCGACGCGCCGGTGCCT
>SXGR01340460.1_pt1 | contig 10692 bp, 5 predicted proteins | sample 3174711 | NCBI WGS metagenome assembly SXGR01 (sample SAMN11356860, study PRJNA531348) | freshwater metagenome | isolation source: freshwater sample F1-60 | place: China: Fuxian Lake, Yuxi | collected 2017-12-25 | reverse complement strand
GTTCCGCCGACCAAGTCTTGCCGTGATCATCGCTGTACTTGAAAACAAAGTGTCCAAGGGTATCGACCCGGGTTGTCGTGCCGCCATCGACCTTCTTCACCTCTTTGAGTTGGTCGCCGTTGTAGTTGTAGAAAACGTAGATTCGCCCCGAGGGCACCTTCAGGGCGGTAACGTAGGACGCCTCCGGTGGCCCGGGCGGTTCGATGTCGATCAAGGGCGACCAGGTCCGGCCAAAATCCGTGCTGCGCGTCCCGACGATATGCTGGCTGTGATCGCCTTCTTTCCCGGCGGCGGTAGTGATGACGCAGAGCCACGCGCCGTCGTCGCATTTTACAATGTAAGGTTGATCGGCATACGACTCATCGGGAATTACCCAACCGGTTTCGATGTTGCGCCAGCTGAGAGGAATTTTCTGCGGTTGGTCTGCGGCCGTAGAAAGCAACGCGGGAAGAAGCGAGACAACAGCGATGAGAAAAGGGCGGGGCTTCATGGGGAAGACTATCGGCGCAGTCATTGATCGGACAAATCTCTAGTTGATTTCCAGTAAAATGAATGACGCGAACACAGATTTCATAGAGTTCCCTAACAAGGTGGTGAAGGAAGAGGCGGGTAGCGTGACTTGATGGCGATAATCTCGGCGAAATGGTTCTCGACGGAGGTGAGGAGCGATGCGGCGGAGCCGAACGGGGTCAGGCTGACCCCGTTTTCTGACCCCGACGCTTTCGGAACGGGCGATTTTCGTGGAAGAGTTACTTCATAGACACGGTGACAATCTTTTTTTTCAGCTAAAAAGAAACTGGATTCTCAGGGGGATTGGACCGGGGAGCGGTGTGCCCGAAAGCCGGCGATGCGGTGGAAGGTGAAATAGTTTGCGTCGTGCGCCGCCTTGGAGCCCTCCCAGGCGGTGCGGCTAACGGCGATCAAATCCTCGCCATCGAACTGCCAGTCGAGATATTGCCAACCATGATGGCGGGGCTCCGGATGCTTTAGGACGACCGAGTCCTCCCGCCAGACGCGCAAATCCGCTGAGGAGGCAAGCACGACCTGGCTGCGGTAGGCGGCCGGGTCGCGTTGAAGATTTGGCAGGCTCCAGTAGCGCCGGCTCCGCTCGTCATAGCGCACGGTGAATTTCGAGCCGCCGCCGGGGAACGCCGCCACCGCCGTCGCCGGCTGCCAGCTCTGGCGACTTCCGTCGGAGCTGATGTCGACAATCGTAACCACCGTGCTGGTACGACTTGGCGGACCAGCCTCAGTGCGCGGGTTGGTCCGGAGAATATTTACGAGTCTTCCGTCGGGTGCGGCCAGCACGTTGCCCTCAATCCACTGCGACTCGGATTCGGGATGAAAGAGCGGCTCGCTGTGTCGCCACTGGCTGGCCTGCAGAAGATCGGCGTCCTCCGGCGCGGACAGCACCAGCGACGCCCACTGAAGTCGGGGGCGAATATAGAGATCGCCCCAAACGCCCGTGTTGTAGCCGCCTCCGGCAGGGTGACGGGCGACTTCGACGGCCAGTTCGCTTGCTAGGCCACCGGAGAGTTCGAAGGCCCGCCAAAGTCGGCCGCCATGCGTGAGCACCGGCATTGGTGCGCCGTGGTAGCCAGGCTTTTCGCTCAACCGGCCGCTGTTTGCGTCTTGCGGAGTGGTCCAGGTCTGACCGCCGTCGCCCGATCGTCGAATCACGACATGGCCGTACTCACGGTCGACGCCAAGGAGGTAGAGTTGACCGCGGTGCACAAATAGTGTGGACCACCACTGCCCGGCGACCTTCGCGAGATGCGTCCACGTTTGGCCGCGATCAGCTGACGCGAAGATTTCGGTGGTGTCATTGGTCGTGCCGGGTCCAAACCAAGAGTGGCTCGCGACGTAGGACCCGTTACGGAGAATCGCGATACTGGGACAAGCAACGTATACGCGCTCAAAGTCCGGGCTACGGTCGATGATTACTCCCGGGGGCACGCTCTGCGCGGTGACTGGGCCCGCAAGCAAGACGCAAAGCAGAAAGAATTCTCGGAGAGGCGGGCGTATGGGTTGGAGTTGGTCCGCACTTTGTCGCCGACGGCCAGCGTGGTAGAGGCCGATCGCAGGAGGGTGGATGGTGTAACTCCACCAAAGTAAAAACCTCTGCAAAGTGTTCACCATTTGTGATCGGATGTTTTTGGGAGGAGGACAGCCAAGGTTGAGTTTTGTCTGGAAACGAACGGGAATTAGGCAAGATCCAAGTTTTGGAAGTGACACAATCCCCGACCGCTCGCCAACTGTTTCTTTGGGTCGCGGAAAAAGTCGATTTCGGGGCTTAGACCGACAGAAAACTAATTGTTCAAAGAGCTAAAGGGGAGGGGGACGGTTGGATTTGGGAATCCTAAATTTTTTTGTCTTATGTCAATCACGCCTTGCCAAGCCTCGCGCGGGACGATTTGAGGTGCCCGTTATAATCTTCTCCAATCCCCAAACTGGCGCGTTTAGAATCGCGCGTTCGCCGGACCGCAAAACGCAGACAGGCGTGCCGCCGCCACCCACTTATCTCCCTAGCATGAAAACAAGAAACTTACTTTCAGCCTTCGCCGCCTACGCCGGCCTAACACTCATGCTCGCGTCTGCAACGTTGGCGGCCGATTCGGCCGACCGCATCGTCCGTGGCGGGCAGAACGTCGTCTCCGGGCGCGTGCTCAATCTGGCTACGGGCCGGTACTTAGAGGGCGCCCAAGTCCAAGTCGCGGGTTCGAATCGTACCGTCCTAACGACCAGGACGGGCCATTTCGAGCTGGGTGATCTGCCGGCCGGCCCGCAACAGCTTGCAATTTCCTACACCGGTCTCGATCCGAGGACGGTGACTGCCAACGTCGTGGGCCCTCGCACGGACATCGGCGAAGTCTCCCTAACTGCCATCGTGTACCAGCTCGACGCATTTGTCGTGCCGGGCGAGCGTGAAGGCAACGCACTCGCGATCACGCAGCAGCGTAATGCCCCCAACGTGAAGAATGTCATTTCGTCCGATGCCTTCGGCAACATCGCTGACGACAACATCGGTAATTTTCTCGTGCGCATGCCCAGCGTGACGGGCCAGTTCGCCGAAGGTCAGGTTACCTACATCCGAATTCGCGGCATCGACCCCAACATGAACGCCGTGACGGTGGACGGAACCCGCGCCGCGGGCGGCGGCACCCGGGCCGGTCTTGACCGCCGGCTTGAGATCGACTCGATCCCCGCGGAGTTCGTCGATCAGATCGAGATCACGAAGGCTCCGACGCCCGACATGGACGCGGACTCGATCGGCGGCAGCGTCAACCTGAAGACCAAGAGTGCGTTCAACCAGAAGGGGCGCATTGTATCCTTCCGGGCTAACGCCACTTACGGCACCGCCCGCAAGACGCTGAAGCCGCAGGGGAGCTTTATGTACTCCGACCTGCTGGGCCGGGATCGGAATCTCGGGGTCATGATCACCGGCACCTTCAGCGAGGCGAGCAATCCGCGCGACACGAATTTCGGGGCGTGGGAGCCCGTAGCCGCCACCACGCGGCCGGTTTATTTCACTCTCTCGTCCGCAGGAGAAGACTATTTCGAGCACCAGAGGAGCGGCCTCGGCGCACGCTTTGATTACCGGCTGAATGAAAACTCGACGATATACCTGAACCTGATGTACGCGAAAAGCAATGATCAGCTTCAGCGCCGACGCATGCAATTCGGTGGCACGGCGGCATCCAACATCCTGCCCGGGTTCACCGAGTTCGTAACTGAGACCCGCAACCAGACGTTTACCCGGACCCAAGTCGACCGGGATCGTGGAACCAAGACCCTCAACCTCCACGTTGGCGGCGAACAGAAGATTGCCGGGGGCGTGCTCGACTACAATTTCAACTACTCCCCTGCAGAAGGCTTCGAACTGCGCACCAACACCGGGCCGCAGGTGACCGGGGCGGGCTTTCGCTACGACCGCGGGGCTCTGCTCGCCGACCCCGGCTTGGCGACTTTCGTCCAGATCAGCGGACCGAGCATCACCGATCCGGCCAACATGACCTTCCCCAATCTGGGGTTCACCGACGATACGAAAAAGGAGCGGATTTATGGTGGACAGGCGAACTTCCGGAGGCCGCTGGCCTTCGCGACCGCGAGTTACCTGAAGGCTGGCTTCCGTTTCCGGCATCAGGCGCCCGAGGTGCTGGCCGGCCCGTCGACCTATAATTACGTCGGCCCCGGCGGAGACCAGCTCGGGCGCTTTTTCGATCAATCCTACACGTATCAACCCACCGCGCTGCGGGGGACGATGCCCAGTGTGCGCTGGTTTCACATCCCGACCGTAGTCGACGAGTGGCGGACGCGTCCCCAGTACTTCCGGATCGACCCCGTCACCACGCTGCGGCAGCAACTCGTCGCGGATCGACGCGCCTCGGAATCCGTGTACGCGGCCTACGCCATGGCCGGCACCGAATTTGGACGGCTGGGGATTCTCGGCGGCTTGCGCTTCGAGGAGACCCGGGTCGAGGGCACCGGGACTTTCCAGTTTATCTCCGCCCAGGAACGGGCCCGGCGGGCCGCCTGGGTCGGCACTGTCACCGAGGCGGAGAACCTGCGACGCACCCAGGCCGAGTATGGCAATCGGGTCACCAACGAGAGCAAGTACCGCAATGTTTTCCCCGGCGTGCATTTTCGCTACCAAATCGCGCGGGGGCTGCAGGCGCGACTTAGCTACTCGGCAGGTATCGGTCGGCCCAACTTTGGAACGATCATTCCGAACGACTCGGCCAACGATCAGACCCAGATCGTCACAACCAATAACACCGCGCTCGTGCCGCAGCGGGGCGACAACTACGATCTCTCGCTCGAGTACTATCTCCAGCCGGCCGGTCTCGTCTCGGTGGGCGTATTCCAGAAGGATGTCAGTGACTTCATTTTTACTCGCGACCTCGGCACGATCGGCACCGGCGTCAATAACGGTTTCAACGGCGAGTACGTCGGCTACCTGCTGCGCAGTCAGGTCAACGGCGGTTCCGCCCGGATGCGCGGGTTGGAAGTCAGCCTGCAGCATCAGTTCTCCAACCTGCCCGGACTCTGGCGTGGATTCGGGATGTATGCCGATATGACGTGGCTCCAGCCGTCGGGCGAGTACCTGTCGGTGGCAACGGGCCACTCCGGCAATGTCGGTCTATCGTACATCGACCACGGCTGGACGGTGCGCCTGCACCAGAATTTCGCTGGCCGTCAGCTGATTCGCCGAACCGCTAGTCCCGTGACGCAGCAGCAAATATTCGGCCGAAAGAAGATCGATTTGAGCGTAAGCAAACGCTTCACAAGGCATCTCACAGTGTTCGCCGACGCGATCAATATCCTCGGCGATCCGCTCGACGGGCATTCCTACTTTTATATAGTTGGCCGAAAGCGCGGTGCCGATGCCTTCAATCCGGAGATTAAGGTCGGCATTAGCGGCCGATTCTGAAGGGCGGATGCCTTGCCGATCAATCTGGCCTTTCGACCACTTGCTCCCCGGCGTGGATATCACTTCGTTAAGGAGCTCCACCACTTTTGCCCCTAACCTTTTGCGCCTGTCTATCAATCCCCCGATGCCACTTTCCACCGCCCCTCGCCATCCAATCCGCGCCCTAGCGGCCGGCGTAGTCATGAGCGTATTACCCGCAATCATGGCGGCCGCTCCGTCGTCCCCGGCCGACGCCCGGGCGTTCCTCCGGACCGAGTTGGTCTTCCCAATCCAGGCCGAGCACGCCCATGGTTCCACGCTCGTGGAATTGCCGAACGGTGACTTGCTGGTCGGCTGGTTTCAAGGCAGCGGCGAGCGCTGGGCCGACGACGTGCGCATTCTGGGTGCACGGAAGAAAAAGGGCGAGGCGGCCTGGAGTGCGCCCTTTCTCCTCGCCGATGTGAAGGAATTCCCAGACTGCAATCCCGTGCTCTTTCTCGATCCCCGCGGCCGGCTGTGGCTGATGTGGATCACGATCATTGCCAACCAATGGGAAACCTCGCTGGTGAAATACCGGGTCAGTAACGACTTTCTCGACCAGGCCGGCGCTCCCGCGTGGCGCTGGCAGGACACCCTGCTGCTCAAGCCGGGCGGCAAAACGGAGCGTGGCATCCAACCCGGCGACCCGTTCGTGGCGTCGGTACGTGACCAACTGACGCACTACGGCGCGTACCTCGCCTCGGATCCGGTGCACGCGGCGGCGCGGGAGCGTTGGACTTCGCAATCGGAGCGCCTGCTCTCGCTCGCCAAGGGCGAAGACATGATGCGCGCCGGCCGGGTTTTCGCGCTCGATGGCAAGGCGGACGAAAGCCGGATGGGATATCCGTATTTCCGCCGGATGGGCTGGCAGACCCGGAACAAGCCGATCATCACCCGCACCGGGCGGATGATCGTTCCGCTCTACTCCGACGGTTTCAGCTTCTCGCTCATGGCGTACACCGACGACGCCGGTGAGAATTGGAAAACTAGCACCCCGCTCGCGGGCGGCGCGGCCATCCAACCTGCCATCGCTACCACCGCCCGCGGCGAACTGGTGGCCTACATGCGCGATAACGGACCGCCGCCTAAGCGCCTGCACGTCAGCCGATCTTTGGATCAGGGACAGACTTGGTCTCCGGTCAGGGACAGTGAGCTGCCGAACCCGGGCACCGCGTGCGACATCGTGACCCTGCCCAACGGGCATTGGGTGCTCGTGAACAACGACACTGAGACCGGCCGCCACCGGCTGACGCTGTCGCTCTCAGACGACGAAGGGAAAACTTGGCGCTATCACAAGCGAATCGCCGACGACGCGACCACGCGATCGCACTATCCTGCCATCATTGCCGGCGCCGACGGTTCGATTCATGTCAGCTACAGTTTTTTCCAAGACGACAATCGGAAGGCGATCAAGCACGCGGTCTGCAATGAAGCGTGGATCCGGCAGTAACACCGCATGCAAGATCGGGGTGTAAGTCGTTATTTGGGCCTTCGGTCGTAAATAAAGCCGGTTCAACAAGAAATTCGATTTTCTCTCTGTTTAACTAACGCTCATGAAAATTATTAATCGATGCTTTCAATTTATGATTGTGCTCTGCGCTCTCGCTCCGGCCACGGGTCGGGCGCAGGCCGAGGTAACAGGCATTTATTTGACGTGGCGCGCCGACCCGGCGACGGCGATCACGGTGAATTGGTTGAGCCTCTATGCTGACGCTTCGCAAACGGTCTGGTATCGCCGCGACCAGGCGTCGTGGGCGTCGCGTGAGGGCACTAGCCAGCTGGTGCCGCCCTCAGGACTTTGGGTTCGACGGGTGCAATTGCAGGGACTGGAGCCAGATACGGTCTACGAAATTTCCATCGGGGCGCAGGCTCCGGTTGGGAAGGGAGCAATCTACACGTTTCGCACCATGCCGCGGGAGCTGCGGCGGGCGGTGAGTTTCGTAACCGGCGGAGATATGATGCACACGCGGGAGATGGTAGACGCGATGAACAAGCAAGCCGGTCGGCTCGACCCCGATTTTGCGCTACTCGGCGGGGACCTCGCCTACGGAAACAATGAGGATGTGACGCGTCAGATCGACTTTTTTCAGTCATGGATGATCCATGCGCGGGGACGTGCCGGGCGCTTGATCCCGATGGTGGCGGTGATCGGAAACCACGAGGTGGCGCGCGGGCGATCCGGTGCGGCCGCAGAGGCCGTGCATGCCTCGCAATTCTACACGCTGTTCGATTTCCCCAGCGGGAAGGCGCGGCAGGTTTTGGATTTTGGGTCTTATCTGTCGCTGGTGAGCCTAGATTCGGAACACACCGAGGCGATCGAAGGAGCACAGGCGGTGTGGCTGGAGGAGACTCTGGCGGCGCGAGCGAAACAGACTTTTCTTTTCGCGTGCTATCATTTCCCAGCCTACGGCTCAGCGAAAGCTCCGGGGCCGGGCAAGCTGCCGATCGACCACCCGCGCTCGATCGCCATCCGCGAACACTGGGTACCGCATTTGGAGCAATACGGAGTAACGGCGGTATTTGAGAATGATCACCATAATTTCAAGCGCACGCACCGTCTGCGCGGGCATCGGCGGGACGACGACAATGGGTTGCTCTATCTCGGTGACGGCGCATGGGGCGTCCGCACGCGAACGGTGCCGCCGCTTTCGGAAGCCTGGTATTTGGCGAAGGCGGAGCCGACCCGGCATCTGTTTCACGTGGTGCTGCAGCCCTCGGGGCAGGCGCGCATCGTGGCCGTGAACGACCAAGGCGAGATTTTCGACGAGGTTAACCTCGTCGAACCGCGTACGCGGCCGGTGCTACCTTGAGGCGCGCCGGGTTTGTCTCACTCCACTCCGAACCCCGCTACAGTGACGACCGCCTGCGCGAAATCTTCCGCGGTGTGATCGGCTTGTCAACCCGCCCCTTCAACCATGCGCCTCCGTCCGCTCCCTACCTTCCAATTTCTTCTCCTCTCCTTTCTGCTTTTTCTCGGTTTTACTGCCTTTACCTCCACCGCGTCCGCGGTGCGACCCAATATCATTTATATCATGGCCGACGACCTCGGCCCGGGAGACATCGGGCCCTTCGGACAAAAGAAAATCGCCACCCCCCACCTCGACCGTCTCGCTGCCGCAGGGACGTGCTTTGACCAGTTCTACTCCGGCGCTTCGGTCTGCACTCCCACTCGCAGTGTGCTGATGACCGGCCAGCACACCGGACACACCCCAGTTCGCGGCAATCATGGCCGGGCCGGGGTCCAGCGCGTCCCGCTCCCCGCCGCTACTGTCACCGTTGCCAAAGTTCTCCAGTCCGCCGGCTACGCTACTGCCCTCTCCGGCAAGTGGGGCCTCGGCGAACCCGGCAACGAGGGTATCCCTAACCGCCAAGGCTTCGACCGCTTCCTCGGCTACCTCAACAACAACCTCGCCGAGTTTCATTACCCCGAAACGATCTGGAGGAACGAAACCGAGATCAGGCTCCCTGGCAACGCCAGCGGCCAACGCGGCCAATACTCAAGCGATTTCCTTACCGACGAGGCTCTCGCCTTCATCGCCGAGCACCGCACGCGCCCATTCTTCCTCTACCTCGCCTACACAGCACCGCACGCGCAGCTCGATGCGCCCGACGACGCCATCGCCGAATACGTCGGGAAATTTTCCGAACCGAACAATTTCCTCAAAGTCGGCAAGAACGCGACTCCATTCCCATTCGCCACGTACGCCGCGATGGTCACGCGCCTCGATCGCGGAGTCGGTCGCGTACTCGATCAGTTGCGCGATCTCGGTCTCGAGAAAAATACCATCGTGTTTTTCTGCTCCGACAACGGTGCAGTTGACCGCGTCGGCATCCCGGAATTTTTTGGTAGCACGCAAGGCCGGCGCGGTTTCAAGGGTTCCCTTTGGGAGGGCGGCCTGCGCGCCCCGATGATCGTGCGCTGGCCGGGGAAGGTCCCGGCCGGGCGCCGCAGCGAGTTCGTTTGGGCCGGCTGGGATTTTCTGCCTACGGCTGCTGCGCTCTCTGGTGTCCGGCCGCCGCCGAATCTCGACGGTCTCGACGTCACGACCGCGCTGCGCGGCGACCTCCAGTCGCGCCCAGGGCACCTCTATTGGGAAAACGTGCAGGACAAATTTGCCCAGGCCGTGCGCGTCGGCGACCTGAAGGCTATTCGCGCTGCGCCCGACGCCCCAATTGAGGTTTTTGATCTTCGCTCTGATTACGCTGAGACGAAAAACCTCGCCGCCAGCCGTCCCGACTTTGTCACGCGCGCTACTGAGCTCTTTCGGACTTCCCGCACCGAAAGCGAACACTGGCCCGTGGCTGCCGCGCCCAAGGCCAGATTCAAAGAGCAGGAAATGGAGGCAAAATAACTCCGCCATGTCACCGCGCCTCACGTTCCACCTCATCGCCGGATTGATCTTGCTCGCCCGTTTCGCTTCGGCGGCGGATTCGTCCAGGACAGCACGGCTGCCGAACTTCCTTTTCATCTACACGGACGATCAATCGAAAAAGCTCATCAGCAGCTACGAAGGCGCCTACGCGATGGCCCGCACGCCGAACATCGACCGGCTCGCCGCTTCGGGCATTCGCTTCAGCGCGGGCTACATGGGGGCCTGGTGCATGCCGTCCCGTGCCACGCTGCTGACCGGGCTCCACCCGCACGCGATCGAGACGATGAGCCTGACAGAACCGTATCCCAAAAGCACCTACGACCCAAAGGTCTGCCGCTTCTGGCCGTCCGTCTTTCGTCAGCATGGCTACCACACCGCCCAGATCGGAAAATGGCACACCGGGACCGACGCCGGCTGGGGACGGGACTGGGATTACCAGCGGGTCTGGAACCGGCCGGCCAACCCGGAAGACGCCGGTAACTATTACGGCCCGCAACTAATTGATTTCAACGGCCAGCGAAGGAAGGTCGAAGGCTATTCCACCGACAACTACACCCGCTGGGCCGTCGACTACATCAAAGGCGAGGGTCGTGAGACCCAAAAGCCGTGGTACTTGTGGCTGTGCTACGGAGCCACCCACAGCCCGACGATCCCGGCGTCGCGTCACCGGGGCACGTTGCAGAACGCCGCGGCAGAGGTGCCCGCGGATATTCTAGGCCCCCGACTAGGGAAGCCCGTCTACCTCGATGCTACCCAAGGGTGGAAGCGCGGATCCTCGGGCGAGATCATGGACAAGGGAGAGAGATTTTCGCACGCCAACTGGGTCCGGCAGGTGAACGAATGTTTGCAGGCGGTCGACGAGGGCGTCGG
>SXGR01050914.1_pt1 | contig 10693 bp, 5 predicted proteins | sample 3174711 | NCBI WGS metagenome assembly SXGR01 (sample SAMN11356860, study PRJNA531348) | freshwater metagenome | isolation source: freshwater sample F1-60 | place: China: Fuxian Lake, Yuxi | collected 2017-12-25 | reverse complement strand
CGTGGCGGTGGCGGTGGTGGTGGCGGCCGCGATCGCGGCGGCCGCTACTAAGCGTCCAGACGAATTCGCAGTGCGGGGTCTGCGCGAGCGGACCCCGCGCTTTGCTTTTGGAACTGCCCGTCATGGGTGGGGGCCGCCTCCGGTGGCATGTTGTCGGGAATACTTGAACACTTTCGCATGAGTCAACAGGAACAACATATCGAACTCGAAGGCCGGATTCTGACGGTCCTCGCCGGCACCATGTTCCGGGTCGAGCTCGACAACAAGCACCAGGTGCTCGCCACCATCTCGGGCAAGATGCGCAAGCGTTTCATCCGGCTTACGGTCGGTGACCGCGTGAAGATGGAGATGTCCCCTTACGATTTGAGCAAGGCGCGCATCACCTACCGCCTCGGGTAGGCCGCAAGTTCGTCCGGTTTGCGGCCGGGATCAGACTGCTGTTGCCCCGCGGCGCGTCAGCCAGCCGGCCAGCCACGTTTCCAGCAGGAGAATCACCAGCGCCGCCACCAGCAGCCAGCGCCAGAGTTTCTGGCGTTGTTCCAGTTCGGCGGATTGCAGTTGAAGCCGTTTCGTCTCCGCCACTTTTGCTTCCGCCACCAAAGCGGCCTTCACCGGAAGCCGCAGTCTTTCCAGCTCCTCAAGCGCCATCGGTGCGGTCCGGCATTCCGCCGCGTCGAGATTCACGGCGAAGCGTTGAGTGTTCACTCCCGAGATCATCGTGTAGATCCCCGGCGGATCTGTGTCGCCGAAACGCGCGCCGTTGACGCCCGTCTCGGTGCCGTCGGGTTTGCGGAGGGTGAAGTTCTGCGCGGCGTTCGTCGCCGATAGGTTCACGGAGTCGCCCACCGTATATTGCGCGAACTGCGCCTTGGTGCCGCCGCTCAGGTCGAGGAAGGAGAAGAACAGGGGAACAAACTTTGACGAGAGGGAGAGCTGGCTGTCCGTGGGGTTCCAGCCGCTGGTGAGCACGAAGAGCGTGCCTTTGCCGGCGGGCATCTGGAGGAGCGCCGGGTCGCCCTTGTCGAATCGTGCCAGCACCCGCGCGCCTTGGAACCGCGCGGCGTCCAGCCGGCGATGTTTCCAGAAGTGGATCTTGGTGAAGTCACTGAAGCGCGGGTCGGCGAACGGCGCGAAGAGCGGATGTTCCAGGTCCACATGCCCGAGCAAGGCGTGCCTGCCTTCGGACGCTTCCTCAGCCGGGACCGTTTCCAATCCGGCGAGCGCGGCCAAGGTCGGCGCGGCGGAGATGTTCCGCAGGACGAACAGCACCGGCTTGCCCGCATCCAGAAACGCACGGACGGATCGCAATGCCTCCGCTGAAAGTGTATCGCCGATCACGGCGAAGGGCGCGACGAACAGATCCGCCTCGGCGAGCGCGGTGCTCGGGGGCCGCGCGAGTATCTCGACATTCTGCCGGCGTGTCTCGGGGAAGGCGCGCTTGAGGTAATAGAGGAGTTGCTGCGGATCCCGCGGGTCGTCATTGCAGACGTAGAGCACCTTGATGGTCTCGGTCAACGGCGGGACGAAGTACGTCGTGTTGTCGAATTCCTCGTCGTCTCCGGCCAGGCGGAGTTGCTCGGCGGGCGTTCCGGCGGGTGCCTTGGGCGCGGTGTACACTCGACTCTGACCCGGTGGCACGTAGGCGTCGATGGGCGTGCCGACGAATCCGTTCTGGCCCGCGCGCGCCCAGCCGATCTGGAACTGCTCGCGCTTTGCGTCGCTGGAATTGACGACGCGGATCTTCGGTTCACTGCCGCTGTTGCCGGAAGATTTTTGCGTGTCGGATTGTTCGTCGAGCAACTGGAGCCCGGCGTTGGTCGGCTTGCCGGGTTCGAGCGTTTCCAGCGTGACTTCGATTCCCCGCGGCCACTCGAAGCCCTGCAAGCCGTCGAGCTTCGCGCCTTCCTGCAAGTCGGAGATCACAATGATGCGCTTGCGCACGGGTGTGGCGGACCGGCCTTGCGTGGCGTTGTCCTCGATTGTGTCCACGGCGGCGAGCATGGCGGAGCCGAAATGGGTTCCAGCCCAGCCGGGCTTGGTGTCCGCGAGGCGCTGGAGCGCTACATTGACGCGATCCGGCGCTGGCGTTGCGGCCCATTGCTCGAAGGTCATCAGCGGTCGCGCGATGCGATCGAAGGACTGCAATTCCACTGCGTCTGCCGGCGTCGCACGGCGCAACGCGGCTTCGGCGCGGGACTTCGCCTCGGTCCACAGGCTGCCGCGACGCATGCTCGCGCTGGTGTCCACGAGGATGACGACGCGCTCGCCGTCCCCAGCCAGCTTGTCTGCGGCGACGGGGCGTTGCACGAAGGGCCGGGAGAAGCCGAGCGCAAGCAGGCAGAGCGCGAGGCAGCGGAGGATGAGCAGGAAGATGTTCTCCAGCCGGCTCGAGCGTGTGACGCGTGGCGGCGTGGGTTGAAGGAACATGAGCGAGCTGAAGGTGACCTTCTCGCGCGACGTGCGCCGGATGAGGTGGAAAACGATGGGGGCGGCGACTGCCAGTGCGCCCACGAGGAAGAGTGGAGCCAGAAAGCTCATGTGCGTTCACTGCATCAGAGTGTGGTGATGATTGCCAGCCGCAAACTGTAAGTTTGAAGCTGGACGCTGGAGTAGAACTGGAAAGCCTCACACAAAGGCGCAAAGCCCGACCGAGTTCGCCTCGGGCTGACTGTGCTATTCCAATTTCCGCCAGCGCAGACGGCGGAACGAAGCTCCGGCGGTGCCGTCGTCTTGCAGCGAGAGATAGCCGCCGCGGGCACGCACGTTGCCGTAGGACACGCCGAGGTATTTCTTCTCCTCGCGATCTAGGTTGGCCAGCAGATTCGACAATCCCGGAGTGAGGTAGTTGAACCGAAGCTGTTGCCGGCCGTTGAGATAGTGCTCGATGGTTGTGCTGTAGCAAACAATCCGGGCTTCGTTCCACTCGCCGACAGGCCGCGTGTCATCCCGCGACTGATGTCCGATGCAGCCGAAGAGCGAACCGGCGATGCGCCAGTAGCGGTCGCCCTGTTTGACGAGCGCGTTGTCCAGGACCTGATACTGCACCATGCCTGGACGGTAGTTCACGCCGCTGTTCCCGCCCGGCTCCACCAGCCACTCGAAACGCAACTCGAAGTTGTCGGGAACAGTCTGCGTGACGAACCGCAGGTGCCCTGCGCGCTGGTCCCCCGCTGCGATCAGCGTGAGGGCGCCGTTGGTGGCAATCCAGTTGGTCGAATCGGATTTCCAACCGGTGAGAGTTTCGCCGTCAAAGATCGCGCGGAAGCCGGCGGCCTTCTCGGCGGGCGAGATGCCGGCGGCGTGATCTTCGAACGTCAACGCATTCTCCGCTGCGTCGATCGCGGACTGTGCGGCGGTCGGAGGCAGTCGGAGATCGCGGCACAACGCGATGAAGGCGGAATTGGTGCGCAGCGCGTCAAAGGTCGGCTCAATCGCGAGCCGGAGGATGTCGGGCTCGCGCCGGCGGAAGCTCTCCCGCAGGGCTTCGAGACAGTTGTCGAATTCGCCGAGATGCAGGTGCGCCTCGGCGCGGGCCATTGCGGTGGCGGTGGCGTTGGTGCCGAGATGTACTAGCCAGTGTTTCCAGAATCCGGCGGTGCCGAACTGGTTGCGCGCGTCATCGAGTTTCCTCCCGAGTGCGCGGCCCTGCGAGGTGTGCGGCAGCGCTTGCAGGCGCTCGATCAAACCTTCATGCGGCCGCTCGGTGGCAAGGTAAAGCCGTGCGAGATGGCTTCGGGCGGCACTCGAATCCGCCGTGAGCGCAAACGTCCGACGGTACTGGGCGATCGCTTCCTGGTATTGCCGGGCGAAGTGCAGTTGCAGGGCGAGGTTGGCATTGGCCGGGTGCGAGTCTGGATCGAGTTTCGCAGCCCGGCGGGCTTCAGTCAGGGCGGCGTGCGGCTGGCCCGTGAACCCGAGCAGGGCCGAATACCACTGACGGCCGAGGGAGGAATCTGGATCGCGTTCCAGCCCGTCTCGAAAGTGGCCATCGGCGGCGTCCCAGTCGAAGTCGTGATACATCGCAACCAGGCCGAGCGTGAAGCGCGGCGACGCCAGTTCCGGGGAGAGCCGCAACGCGGCTTCCGCAGCGGCGCGGGCTTCCTTCCAAAGCAATTCGGCGGCGACACCGCTATGGAGTGCGAGGAGAGCCAGCGCCTCGGCGCGTCCAGCCAGGGGCGGGGCGAATGAAGGATCGAGCTTCGTCGCAACTTCGAAGCGAGCGAGGGCGTTGCTCAGGCTTTCGGGATTCCCGGGCTCGACGGCCTTTGTTCCGGCCTGCCACTCGGCGCTGGCCTGGGTGATGGTGGAGCTCTTCCCCAGTTCCGCAGGGTCGCGTGACCACCACATGCCGGCGGCGACGAACATTGCGGCGGCAGCGAGCGCGAGGGCCGCACGGCCGGTGGTTTTCCAGAAACGATCCCGGCGACGCCGGCCCGCGACGGAACGGCCCGCCGCCAGCAGTTCGAGATCGGCCCGCATCGCGGCGGCCGTCTGGTACCGATCCTCCGGTCGGCTCTCGCAGGCGGTTTCGATGACTTCGCTGAGCTCGAGCACGGCCTCGCGATCCGCCCAAATCGCGAAGTCGCCCGGCATGATCGGGAACTCCTGGCGATCCATTCCGGTGCTCATTTCGTAGAGGACTTTGCCCAGGCTGAACAGATCCGCGCCGGGCGTGCCGCCTCCGTCCGGCGGCAGGTAGCCCTCGGTGCCTACGTTGGTCCGCGGCTCGTCTGCGTCGCTGACGAGTCCGATGTCCGCCAGGCGCGGCTGGCCTTTCACGAAGATGATGTTGGAAGGCTTGATGTCCCGGTGGACGAGGCCCGCGCCGTGGAGATGTTCGAGGCCCCGAGTGAGGGCCAGGCCGATGCGCAGGCATTCCGAGGGCGGCATCCGGTGGTGCCGCTTTAGCTCTGAAGTCACGGTGCGCGGCGCGTAACGATCCAGTTCCGAGGCCGCCAGGGTGTGTTCGTGCTCCGCCGGCGTGGCGGCAGTCTCGGGATTGGCGGTAACGGCGTTGGCGTTGGCGTTGGCGTTGTCCGCCAATTCCATAACGTAGTAGAAGAATCCTTCGCCCCGGCTTACGTGCAGCAGGTGGACGAGCTCCTCGTTGCTGCGGGAGACTGGTTCGTATTTCTGGATGCCCTGGAACTCCCGGTCGTAAGGCCGGGCGGAATCGAAGCGGTCGCGATGAACGATCTTCACCGCGCGGAGCGCCCCGGTGATGCTGCGCGCAAGCCAGACTTCGCCGTAGCTGCCCCGACCGATGCGCCGGAGCAGATCGAAGTCAGGAATGGCGGGCGGCGTGGCGTTGGATTTCTCGGCGGGCATGAGTCGACGGCGCGTGTGGCGGGAGCTTCATCGAACTGCGGCGCTTCATCAAACTGGATTCTCGCGCAATTTGCCGACCTCGCGGCGGACGAGTTTCGAGATGCGATGTCGGGCGAGGTACACCTGCATGAGGCTGACGCTGAAGGCCCGCGCGGTATCGCCAACGCTGTGGCCCTGCACGGCGTGATGGTGGAAGAGCTTGAACTGCTTGGCGCTGACCTGGGACTTCACGCGTTCCAGCGCGGCCGTGAGCAGATGCTGCTGCCATTCCTCCTCCCATTGCGCGTCGGGCGCGAGGGATTCGGGCGATGCGGAGTTCTCCACTATGGCGATGAGCTCCGTTTCGCTGGTGGACACGACCGCGCCGGAGCGAACCCGCTTGCGGAACTGGTCCGCGATCTTCTTCTGCGCGAGATGCCGCAACCAGCTCTTGAACGAGCAGCGCGCGGGGTCGTAACGGTAGGCCTCCATTGTGCGCGCCACGGCGATGCACGTCTCCTGCACGACCTCCTGCGCCTCGTGTTCCTTCAACCCCTTGCGAATGGCGAAGCTGTAGATCAAACGCCAGTAGGTCTCGAAGAACTCGCGCCAGCTCTTGTCGTCGCCGGCATCCCGCAGGCGGCTCAAGAGGCTGCGTCGGGTCGGTAGGAATTCATTGGTCTGCGTCGCGCTCATGGTTTCTGTGTGCCATGAACTACATCGCCGGGCGCGTCCGTTTTTTTCAAACTTTGTTTTCCAGCACGGGATTGTTCCTGCCGGCACCGGTGAGGGCGGGAAATTTTCCTCGAAGCGAGTCCGCCCCCGCGTAGTCTATTTCGCATGACCACGCGTTCCTGTCTGCTCGCCATCGGCCTGTTGGCCGCGCTGTCCCTGTCCGCGAATCTCCATGCGGCAGGCCCGCGCGTGTTGCCGGCGGGTCAACTGCCCAACGACGTGCGCCTCCAGCCGCTCAAGGATCTCGACGGCTACTTCCCTTTCACGCCGCCGACCTCGAAGGACGCTTGGGCGAAGCGCGCCGAGCGCGTGCGCCGGCAGATTCTCGTCTCCCAAGGCTTGTGGCCCATGCCGACCAAGACGCCGCTCAACGCCGTCATCCACGGGAAAATCGATCAGGGCGAATACACGGTGGAGAAAGTTTACTTCGAAAGCGCACCGGGATTCTTCGTCACGGGCAATCTCTACAAGCCGGCGAAGATCACCGGCAAAGTGCCGGCCGTGCTCTTCGCCCACGGGCATTGGAAAGACGCGCGGCTCTCCGAGGCGGGCGACGCGGAGTTGCGCGGCGAGATCGCGACGGGACAGGAACGCTTCGAGCAGGGCGGCCGCAGCCGGTTCCAGTCGATGTGCGTGCAACTCGCGCGCATGGGCTGCATCGTGTGGCAGTGGGACATGTTGAGCGATTCGGACTCGAAGCAATTCTCTGATCAGCTCGTGCATCGATTCGGCAAACAGCGTCCTGAGATGAACACGACGGAGAACTGGGGACTCTACAGTCCGCAGGCGGAGGCGCATCTCCAGAGCATCATGGGATTGCAGACGTTCAACGCGGTGCGCTCGCTGGACTTCGTGTTGAGCTTGCCGGAAGTGGACGCCGAGCGCGTCGCGATCACCGGCGCGAGCGGTGGCGGCACGCAGACGATGCTCCTGAGCGCGATCGATCCGCGCGTGACGTTGTCCTTCCCAGCCGTGATGGTGAGCACGGCGATGCAGGGCGGTTGCACCTGCGAGAACTCGTGCCTCCTGCGCGTGGGCACCGGCAACATCGAGTTTGCTGCGCTCTTCGCGCCGAAGCCGCAGGGCATGACGACGGCGAACGATTGGACGCGGGAGATGGCGACGAAGGGCTTTCCGGAGATCAAGGAGCTCTACAAGTTTTTCGGCGCACCGAACAACGTGATGCTGCATCGCGGCGAACATTTTCCGCACAATTACAACGCCGTCGCGCGGTCGGCCTTCTACACCTGGCTGAACAAGCATTTCAAACTCGGCGCGAAGGAACCGGTCATCGAGCGCGACTACGCCGTGCTCTCGAAGGAACAGCTCACGGTCTGGAACGCGCAACATCCCGCGCCGAAGGAGAGCGGCGAGGACTTCGAGCGCAAGCTGCTCCGCTGGCTGAGCGACGATGCGCGGCAGCAAATCACTGCGGCGGCGAAGTCACCGGAGCGCTCCCGTGAGGTGATTGGCGGCGGGTTGGAAGCGGTGATCGGTCGCACGCTCGCGGAAGCCGGCGATGTCGGTTGGGACGGGCCGATGCAGAAGGACAGCGGCCCGGTCTTCATCCAGATGAGCGGCCTCTTGCGGAACAAGACTTACGGCGAGGAACTGCCGGTGGTGTTCCTCTATCCGAAGGACTGGCGCGGTACGACGACCATCTGGCTGGGCGCGGAGGGGAAGTCCACGTTGTTCGCTGCCAACGGTGATCCAACGCCGGAAGTGCAGGAGTTCCTGAAGGCGGGCGTGACAGTGATGGGCATCGACCTGGTTCATCAGGGTGAATTTCGCAGCGGCGGCGACGGCTTGACCAAGACCGGCCGCGTGAAGAATCCACGCGAAGCCGCGCCCTACACGTTCGGCTACAATCACGCCGTCCTCGCGCAGCGTGTGCATGACGTGCTGACCGCGGTGAAGTTCATCCAGTCGAATGAGCGTCCCAGCAAACGCATCCAGATTCTCGCGCTGGACAGCACCGCGCCCATCGCCACCGCCGTTGCCGCGATGTGCGGCGACGCTGTGCAGGATCTGGCGATCGACACCCATGGTTTTCGCTTCGGCAAGGTAAGCGACCTACACGACCCGAACTTCCTGCCCGGCGGCGCGAAGTATGGCGACCTTCCCGGAATGCTCGCGTTCGCCCACGACAAGTCCCCGTGGATTCGCAGCGAAGGTTTCCCTGCGCCGGCCGCCACGGCTTCCGCCCACCTGATCAATCGCACTCGATAATTTTACAGCCGCCATGCCATCGCTCAAACAACACAACGCCAGACCCATTCATTTGAGTTTTGGAGTATGGAGTTTCCTTGGTGTCTGGACTTTGGTGTTTGGTGTTTCCATCGCCCACGCCCAGCTCCCGCTCGCTCGCATCAACCACGTCTTCCCGCCCGGCGGCAAGTCGGCCAGTTCGCTGGAAGTCACGGCCAGTGGTTCGAATCTCGATGACCCGGCGCGCCTGCACTTCACGCACTCCGGTCTCAACGCGGTGCCGAAGGGCGATGGCGGAGCGTTCACGGTGACCATCGCGTCCAATGTGCCGCCGGGCATTTACGAAGCGCGCTTCGTCGGCCGCTTCGGGATGTCGAACCCGCGACCGTTCGTCGTTGGCCATTTGCCGGAAAGCATTGCTCCCACGACGAACACGTCGTCGTCGAGCGTCGCCGAGCTGAAGCTGGAAACGACGATCAACGGTCGTGTCGCCGCCAACGCGGTGAGTTGGTTCCGCTTCGCGGCGAAGAAGTCGCAGCGGGTGCTCATTGAATGTCTCGCAGAGAGCATCGACTCGCGTCTCGACCCGGTGCTGGCCGTGAGCGACAGCGCGGGACGCGAGTTGGACCGCGCGCGCACCGGCGGCTTGGTTGATTTCATCGCTCCGGCGGATGGCAGTTACACGCTCAAGGTCTCGGACTTCCTCTATCGCGGCGGCGACGAATACTTTTATCGCCTCACGCTCTCGACTGGGCCGCGCATTGATTTCGCGCTACCTGCCGCTGGGCTGCCGGGCACGAAGACGAACGTGACGTTCTACGGTCGCAATCTTTCGGGTGGCAAACCGTCGAAAGATTTCTCCGTCGCCGGCAAGCAGCTGGAGCAGGTCACGGTTGAGGTGACGTTTCCCACGCGCGAGAAAGTTCAGGGGCTGATTCCGGGACGCCTGCTGCGGCCGTCCGATGTGCCGGTCGATGTCTTCGAGTATCGGTTGAAGTCGCCGAAGGGCCCGTCGAACCCGCTGGTGCTCGGTCTCGCGTCCGCGCCCGTGCTTGTTGAGCAGGAGCCGAACAATGCGCCGACCAAGGCCCAGCGCATCACGCCGCCGTGCGAAGTGACCGGACAGTTAGTCCCGGCCACGGAGCAGGATTGGTTCACATTCGACGCGAAGGCCGGCGATGTGTTCTGGATCGAAATTTTCTCACAACGGCTCGGCCTGCTCACCGACCCCTTCGTGCTCGTGCAGCGCGTGACGAAGAACGACAAGGGCGAGGAGCAGTCCACGGACGTTCTCGAACTCGCCGATCAGGATACGAATCTCGGCGAACGCGAGTTCAACACCGCCTCGCGCGATCCCGGCGGACGGTTCGAGGCGAAGGAGGCCGGCACGTATCGCGTCCTGGTGCGCGATTTGTTCCATCGCGCCGAGAAGAGCCCGCGCTTCCTCTACCGATTGAGCGTGCGGCGTGAATCGCCGGACTTCCGGCTTGCGGCCGTGAGCGTCGTCCCTAAGTACAAAGCCGATGCCAAGAACCTCGACATCGGCGTGCCGGTGTTGCGCCGCGGTGAAACGATGGCGCTGCGGGTGATGGCGTTCCGGCGCGATGGGTTCAATGGCGACATCGAGCTCGCGCTGGAGAATCCGCCGGCGGGCCTCACGCTCCACGCGGACGCCATACCGACGGGCAAGAATTCGGACTTCATTCTTGTCACTGCCGCCGAGGACGCGCCGGACTTCGCCGGACCGGTCCGACTGGTCGGCAAGGCGAAGATCGGCGACAAGGAAATCGTCCGTGAAGCGCGCGGTGGCACGATGGTTTTCCCGGTGGGCAACATCGACACCGAACGCCCCGAGGCCCGGCTCACTCGCGAATTTGCGCTGGCGATCACGAGCAAGGAAACCGCGCCGCTCTCCATCGCCCCGGCCGAGCGGAAGACGTGGGAGGTTCCTGCGAACGGCAAGCTGGAGATTCCGCTGAAGATTGTCCGTCGCGCGGAATACAATGCGAAGCTGAAGCTCAAGCCTCTCGGGCCAGGTACGGCGGATGCGCTGAAGGAATTCGAGACGGACGAGAAGGCGACGAACGCGACGCTGAAACTGGACTTCGCGGCGTTGAAACTTTCGCCCGGCCTGCATTCGTTCGCCGTGCAGACACAAACGGCCGGCAAGTATCGTAACAATCCCGAGGCCGCAGCCTTCGCCGAAGCGTCGCTTAAGGAAGCGGAGAAAGCGGCGGTCGAACTCGACGCGGCTGCTAAGAAGGCGAAGGAGAATTTCGAGAAAGCAGGCAAGGCCGTCGAGCCCGCTGAGGCTGCTGCGAAGGCGGCGGTCGAGAAAGCCGCGTCGGCGAAAGTTGCGCTGGAGAAAGCTCCAGCGGACGAGAAACTGATCGCCGAGAAAACAACGACCGACGCTTCTGCGAAGGAAGCTGCTGACAAGGCG
>SXGR01019800.1_pt1 | contig 10695 bp, 6 predicted proteins | sample 3174711 | NCBI WGS metagenome assembly SXGR01 (sample SAMN11356860, study PRJNA531348) | freshwater metagenome | isolation source: freshwater sample F1-60 | place: China: Fuxian Lake, Yuxi | collected 2017-12-25 | reverse complement strand
TTTCGCGAGCTGGGTGCGGCGGTGCAGAACCGCCCGTTCCTGATCCTGATGGCGGCGGGGCTGTTCGCCTATACCAATCAGGGGATCAGCTTCGCGCTGTCCAACTATCTCTACACCTTCGTCTGGCGGTTCGAGACCGCGACCTTCGCGTGGCTGGCGGCGGTCTTGTTCGGGGGAGTCATCATCGCCTTTGTCGGCGCGCCCGCGCTCGCGCGCGTCATCGGCAAGCCGCGGGCGACCGCGTCGATGATCGCCGCCGCCGGGCTGCTGCAGGGCGCCCCGTTCGCGCTGCGGCTGGCGGGCATCTTCCCCGAACCGGGGGAGCCGGCGATGCTGCCGATCCTGTTCGCGATCTATACGATCAACACCGCGGTCAGCGTCGGCACCGCGATCCTCGGCGCGTCGATGATGGCCGACGTGGTCGAGCATAGCGAGGTGCGGACCGGCAAGCGCAGCGAAGGCGTGTTCTTCGCCGGGGCCTTCTTCGTCCAGAAATGCACCAGCGGGATCGGCATTTTCGTCTCCGGCCTGATCCTTGCCGCGGTGGGTTTCCCGGAGGGTGCGAAGCCGGGGCAGGTGGGCGCCGACACGCTCGACTGGCTGACGATCTTGTTCGCGGGCACCTATCTCGTGCTCTCCTTCTCCGCGGCATGGCTGTTCCTCCGCTTTCCGTTCGGCGCGGCCGAGCACCGGGCGCGCGTGGCCGCGCTTGCCGCGTCCGACTAGGGCCATTGCCGCGCGGCAGGCGACGCAATAGGGCTGGCATATGTCGAGTGCAGTCCGCCGGCGATGCTGGCCCGTTGCCGCCGCCGGCCTGTTCCTGTTGTCGCCCGCGGCCGCGTGGGCGCAGGACCGGACGCGCCCGAGCGACGACGCGCTGCTCGATCCGGGCGACCCCCTGGCACCGATGCCCGAACTCGGCCTCGACTGGCCCGACCTGAAGGCCGATCCCGCCGACCCGGCGGCGGCCAGCGACGCGCCGCAGATCGCGGCCGAAACGCGCTATCGCTACCGCGTGGAGGGGATGGACGGCATCTGGACCGACCTGATGCGCCAGCGCTTCAACGAGGCCTCGACGCTGCGCACCGGCGAGGGCAAGCCCGCCAACGCCGCGCAGCTCGACCGCCGCGCGCGCGAGGATGCCGGGCTGCTGAACGAGCTGCTCCGCGCCGAGGGCTATTACGACGCGGAGGTGCAGACGCGGGTCGAGGCCGAAGCGGGCGACGTGACCGTGCTGCTGACCGCGTTGCCGGGCGAGGTCTATCGCTTCGCGGGCGTGACGCTGGAGGGGCTGGAGGCCGCGGGCGCCAAGACCGAGGCGCTGCGCAAGGCGTTCGCCGTCGAGCCCAAGGACCCCGTCAACGCCGACACGATCGCCGCCGCCGAAGCGAATCTGAAAGAGCGGATCGGGCGCGAGGGCTTCCCCTTCGCCGAGGTCGGCGAGAGCCGCATCGTCGTCGACCACGCGACCCGCACCGCGACGCTGGCGGTCAAGGTGTCGCCGGGCGAGGCATTGCGCTTCGGCAGGATCACCACGCGCGATACCCGCGTGTTCGACGGCGACCACGTGCAGGACATCGCCCGCTTCAAGCCCGGCGAAAGCTTCGACCAGGGATCGGTGGACGACCTTCGCCGCGCGATCATCCAGACCGGCCTCGTCAGTGCGGTCCGCATCGAGCCGGTGAAGGGTGCCGAACCCGGCACCGTCGACCTCGACGTGCGGATGGCCCCCGCGCCGCCGCGGACGATCGCGGGCGAGATCGGCTATGGCACCGGCGAGGGCGCGCGGGTCGAGGCGAGCTGGACGCATCGCAACCTGTTCCCGCCCGAAGGCGCGCTGACGCTGCGCGGCGTCGCGGGCACGCGCGAGCAGCTGGCGGGCGTCACCTTTCGCCGCAACAATTTCCACCAGCGCGATCGCGTGCTGACGCTTCAGGCGACGGCGGCGCATCTGGAGCGCGACGCCTATTCCGCCGACACGCTGCTGCTGGCGGGGACGCTGGAGCGGCAGACCAACATCTTCTTCCAAAAGGCGTGGATCTGGTCGCTGGGCGCGGAACTCGCCGCCAGTCGCGAGCAGGACGTGATCGTCTCGACCGGCGAGCCGCGGGTGCGCACCTATTTCATCGGCGCGCTGCCGACGAGCCTCACCTATGACGGCACCGACGACCTGCTCAATCCGACACGCGGGTTTCGCCTCGGCGGGCGCTTGTCGCCCGAAGTGTCGCTGTCGGGCGCGACGTTCGGCTATGCGCGCACGCAGCTGGATGCCAGCATCTATCGGCCCGTCACCGATCGTGTCGTCCTCGCGGCAAGGACGCGGCTCGGCACCATCGTCGGTGCGCCGCGCGATGCGATCGCGCCGTCGCGGCGCTTCTATGCGGGCGGCGGTGCGTCGGTGCGCGGCTATGGCTTCCAGTCGATCGGGCCGCGCGATGCCAACAACGATCCGATCGGCGGGCGCAGCCTGACCGAGTTTTCGCTGGAAGCACGGGTCAAGGCGTTCGGCAATTTCGGCGTCGTGCCGTTCATCGACGCGGGCAACATCTATACCTCGCCGCTGCCCAAGCTCACCGACTTCCGCGTCGGGGCGGGGGTGGGCGTGCGCTATTACTCGAACTTCGGCCCGATCCGTGTCGATGTCGGCACGCCGATCAACCCGCAGCCGGGCGATTCGCGCATCGCCGTCTATGTCAGCCTGGGGCAGGCGTTTTGAGCGAGGACGCGCCGGTTGTCGTGATGAAGCCGCGCCGCTGGTGGCGGTTGCTGCTCGGGCTGGTCGCGGTGCTGGTGCTGGCGATCGGCGCGGCGCTCTTGCTGATCGACACGCAGCCGGGGCACCGCTTCATCGCCGACCGGATCGCCGCGCTCGCCCCTCGCGACGGGATGAAGTACCGCGTCGGCCGGATCGAGGGCTCGGTCTATGGCCGCGCGACGCTGATCGACGTGACGATCCGCGATCCGAAGGGGCTCGTCTTCAGCGCGGCTCGCGCCGAGCTCGACTGGCGGCCGCTGGCGTGGGGTCGCAACACGCTCGACATTCGCAGCCTGATCGTGCCGGCGGCGACGCTGCACAAGCTGCCGCAGCCGAACCCCACCGGGCGGCGTGGCCCGATCCTGCCGGGGTTCGACATTCGCGTCGGGCTGCTGCGCGCCGAGCGGCTGGAACTGGCGCCCGCGGTCGCGGGTCAGCGGCGCGTGGCGAAGCTGATCGGCCGCGGCGACGTTCGCGATCGCCGCGCGCTGATCGACCTTGCCGCACTGGTGCAGGGAAGCGATTTCGTCCGGCTGAAGCTCGACGCCGCGCCCGACCGCGATCGTTTCGACCTCGCGGCGCGGGGCCGCGGGCGCGGGAGCGGCGTGCTTGGGCGGATGATCGGCACCCGCGCGCCCGTCGGCTTCGCGGTCGCGGGTGACGGAAGCTGGACGCGCTGGCGCGGCGCCGCGCGGGCCGAGGTGGGCGCGGCCCGGATCGTCGACCTCAAGCTCGGCGTCGACGCCGGCCGCTATGCGCTGGACGGTAACCTTGCCCCGGCCAGCCTCCTGAAAGGCCGGCTTCAGCGCCTGTCGCAGCCGCGCATTCGTGTCGCAGGACAAGCGACGCTGGCGGACCGGCGGCTGAACGGCACGCTGTCGCTGCGCACCGCGGCGCTGGCGATCGACAGCAAGGGCGGCGTCGATCTGGCGACCAGCGGCTGGCGCAACCTTGTCACCGACATCCGGCTGCTGCGCCCGCCCGCGCTGTTTCCCAACATGACCGGCCGCAACATCCGCGCGCGCGTGACGCTGGACGGCGCGTTCGACCGGGCGAGCTTCGACTATCGCCTGACCGCCGACCGCGCCGCGTTCGACCAGACGGGGTTCGAGGTCGTGCGCGCCGCCGGGCGCGGGCGATTGTCCAAGGCGCCGGTGCCGGTGCCACTGACGCTGACCGCCGCGCGCGTGACCGGCGTCGGCGACGTGGCGGGCGGCATCCTGCGCAATCTGACCGTCACTGGCCCGCTCAAGGTGACGAGCACCGCGCTGACCGCCGATGCGCTTCAGGTGCGGTCGAACCAATTGAACGGCCGCGTCATGCTGCTCGTGGATCTGCGCACCGGCCGGTACGAGGTCGGGTTGGCGGGCGGCCTAAAGCGTTATCGCATTCCGGGGCTGGGGCTGGTCGAGGTCGATACGAAGCTGTCGGTTGTGCCCGGCGCGAACGGGGTCGGCACGCGGATCGTCGGCACGGGTACCGCGCGGATGCTGACGCTGGAGAACGCCTTCTTCCGCTCGCTGACCCAGGGGTTGCCGCGGATCGTCACCCGGCTTGAGCGGGGGCCGGACCGCATCCTGCGCTTCACCGATCTGCGCCTGACCTCGCCGGGCCTCAATCTTCGCGGCAACGGCTATCGCCGGATCGACGGGACGTTCGTGTTCACAGGACAGGGCGTGTCGCGCCAATACGGCCCGGTGGTTGTGAGCATCGACGGGCGGATCGACCGGCCCGCCATCCGGCTAAGGCTTGCCCGGCCGCAGGAGACGCTGGGGCTGGCCGAGGTGACCGCCGCACTCGATCCGGTGGCGGAGGGCTATCGCTACACCGCCGCGGGCGGCTCGCGGCTCGGGCCGTTCACCGCGGCCGGTACGATCCTGCTCCCTCGCGGCGGACAGGCGCGGATCGTCGTCGACCGGCTCGACGTGGCGGGGACGCAGGGGCAGGGCGCGCTGGATATCGTGCCCGGCGGCTTTGCCGGTGCGATCGAGCTGGCGGGCGGTGGCCTGTCGGGCCGGATCGGTTTCGCGCCGGAGGGCGAGATCCAGCGGATCGACGGCGACCTCGCTGCCCAGGGTGCGGTGATTTCGGGCGCGCGCGTCCGGTCGGGACGGCTGCGATTCACCGTCAGGCTCGATCCCGCGGGCACCGACCTTACCGCCGAAACGCAGATTCGCGGGCTCAGTCGCGGGGCACTCAGCCTTGCGCGGCTGGGTGGCAGCGTCGTGCTGCGGGACGGATCGGGCAGCGGCAAGGTGTCGCTGGCGGGCGCGCGCGGGCGGCGCTTCGCACTCGACTTCGACGTGGGGGTGACTCCCGATCGCTACACGCTGTCGGGCGGCGGACAGGTCGACGGGCGGCCGCTGAAGCTGCTCGGTCCCGCGGAATTGACGCGGACGGGCGAGGGGTGGGCGCTGGCTCCCGCCAAGCTGTCCTTTGCGGGCGGCGAGGCGCAGGTGTCAGGCCGCTTCGGCGCGGCGCTGGCGATCGACGCCAGCCTGACGCGGATGCCGCTCGGCGTCCTCGATATCGGGTATCCGGGCCTCGGCCTCGGCGGATCGGCGTCGGGCAAATTGAGCTATTCGAGCGCGCCCGGCACGGCGCCCACGGGCAGCATCGACATGACCGTGCGGGGCTTGAGCCGCGCCGGTCTCGTCCTCTCCACGACGCCGATCGACATGGGCCTTCGCGGCATCCTGCGCGCCGATCAGGCCGGGTTCCGCGCGGTCATGGCCTCTGGCGGGCGCGTCGTGGGGCGGGCACAGGCGCGGATGGCGCCGCTGGGCGGCGGCACGCTGGCCGAGCGGCTGATGAACGCGCCGCTGTTCGCGCAGCTTCGCTATGGCGGGCCGGCGGACACGCTGTGGCGACTGACGGGCATCGAGCTGTTCGACCTGTCCGGGCCGGTCCAGATCGGTGCCGACGTGACGGGCCGCCTCGCCGATCCGCGTATCCGAGGGCTGGTGCGCAGCGACAATGCGCGGATCGCCAGCGGGGTGATGGGCACCGTGCTGACCGGGGTGAAGACCGCCGGCCGCTTCGACGGATCGCGCCTCGTCATCGAGCGGTTCGAGGCGAGCGACGGCAAGGCGGGGACGATCACCGGCAGCGGCGTGTTCGATCTCGCCGCCGCCCGCGGCTTCGGCATGGACCTCAGGCTCGAGGCGAAGAACGCGCTGGTCATCAACCGCGACGATATCGGCGCGAGCGTGAGCGGCCCGGTGACGATCCGTAGCGACGGCGCCGGCGGCACGATCGCGGGCGAGGTGACGCTCAACTCGAGCCGCTATCGCCTGGGCCGCGCGACCGCCGCGGCGGCGATACCGCGGCTCAACATCACCGAGATCAATCTGCCCGAAGGCGACGAGGAGGTGCGGGCAACGACCCCGTGGCAGCTCGACCTGCGCGCGCGCGCTGCGGGGGGCATGAAGGTGACGGGCCTCGGCCTCGACAGCGAATGGTCCGCCGATCTGCGCATCGACGGCGAGCCGACCAACCCGCGCATCCGGGGCCGCGCCGACCTGATCCGCGGCGACTATGAGTTCGCGGGCCGCGACTTCGACCTCGAACGCGGGGCGATCCGGTTCGACGGGTCGGTCCCCGCCAACCCCGCGCTCGACATTCAGGCGAATGCCGACACGCAGGGGCTCAACGCGACAATCCGCGTGACGGGAACGGCGCTGAAGCCCGAGATCGGCTTCTCCAGCGTGCCCGCGCTGCCCGAGGACGAACTGCTCTCGCGACTGCTGTTCGGCACCTCGATCACCAGCCTCTCGGCGCCGGAGGCGTTGCAGCTGGCCGGCGCGGTGGCGGCGTTGCAGGAGGGGGGCGACGGCCTCAATCCGATCAATGCCCTCCGCCGTGCCGCGGGTCTCGACCGCCTGCGCATCCTGTCCGCGGATCCGCAGACGGGGCAGCAGACCGCGATCGCCGCCGGCAAGTTCATCACGCGGCGCGCCTATGTCGAGATCATCAGCGACGGCGCGGGCTATTCGGCGACGCGCGCCGAGTTCCAGTTCACGCGCTGGCTGTCGGTGCTCTCGACCATCTCGACGATCGGGCGGCAAAGCGTCAACGTACGCGTCTCGCGCGATTATTGATCGGAGTCGTTCCCATGCAGACCCATGTCCAGCGCATCGCAAAGACCGGCGGGCCGGAGGTGTTCGAGTTCGTGGGCACCGCTTTGCCCGAGCCCGGGCCGGGCGAGGTGCGGCTGCGCGCGACGGCGATCGGGCTCAACTATATCGACACCTATCACCGCACCGGCCTCTATCCGATCGACATGCACGCCGTGCTGGGGGAGGAAGGCGCGGGCGTGGTCGAGGCGCTGGGCGAGGGGGTGACCGGCTTCGCGATCGGCGACCGCGTTGGCAGCTTCACCGCGCGCGGCGCCTATGCCACGCACCGGACGGTGGCGGCTGACCAACTCGTCCGCCTGCCTGACGACGTGTCGGACGAGGATGCGGCGGCGCTGATGCTGAAGGGCGCGACCGCGGCGATGCTGGTCGAGGATTGCGGACGGGTCGAGGCGGGCATGACCGTCCTCGTCTATGCCGCGGCGGGCGGCGTCGGGCTGCTCCTGACCGGCTGGCTCAAGGCGATCGGCGCGACCGTCATCGCCGTCGTCGGCAGCGAGGCGAAGGCGGCGCGCGCCCGCGGGGCGGGTGCCGATCATGTGATCCTTCACCGCGACGAGGATATCGCTGCCCGCGTGCGCGAGATCACGGGCGGGGCAGGCGTGCCGGTCATCTTCGACAGCGTGGGCAAGGCGACCTGGGACGCCTCGCTCGACAGCGCCGCCCCGCGCGGGCTGATCGTCAGTTTCGGCAATGCCAGTGGGCCGGTCGAGGGCGTCAACCTCGGCACCCTGTCGGCAAAGGGTTCGCTGTTCGTCACGCGCCCGACGCTGTTCCATTATGCCTCGACGCCCGAGGGGCGACAGCGTTACGCCGACAAGGTGTTCGCGATGCTGCGCTCGGGCGCGATCAAGGCGGAGATCGGCCAGCGCTTCCCGCTGGAAGCGGTAGCGGAGGCGCATGAGGAACTGGAGGCCGGGACGACGATTGGCAGCACGGTGCTGATCCCCTGACCTGATTTAGCCGGGATACGCCGACCCCTTCAGCAACCCGGCCAGATGCGCGGCGTTCGACGCGACCATCTTCGCCGTCTCCGTCACCTTCTCGGGCGTCTCGTCGAGATCCTTGAAATCCACCGACCCCATCGCCTCGCCCACCCAGTAGCAGGCGGCGACCGCGGGGATGGTGAAACCCACGTCATTCAGCGACTGGAAGATCTGCGCCGATGAGAAATGCGCGCCGTCCTCGTTCCCGACGATAGCGGCGACCGCGACCTTCGAATAGCTCGGCATCCGGTCCTGGTCGTCGGTTTCGGAGATGAATGCGTCCATCCGCTCCATCACCCGCTTGGCGACGCTACCGGTCTGGCCCATCCAGATCGGCCCGCCGAGGATCAGGATATCGGCAGCGAGGATCTTTTCGCGGATCGCGGGCCAGGCATCGCCGTCGCCCTCGTCGCTCGTCACGCCCGGCTTCACGTCGTGCGCCGCGACGCGGATCGTCTCGGTGATCGTCACGTCGTGCGCCTTGAACGCGTCGGCGAGTACCGCGATCATCGCGTCGGTCGAGGAGTCGCCCTTGGGCTTGAGCGTGCAGTTGAGCGCGAGGGCGGTGAGGGCCATGAACCTGTCTCCTGTATAGACAGGCTAGACATTTCAACGGCTTCGCGGTTCCCTGGAAAGCCGGGTCAGGAATACGGCATTTCGGACCGCCTGGCGCGGCAGGCTGGTGAGGTCCATCCACTCGCCGTCGGCATGCGCCTTGCCGCCGACGGGACCGAGGCCGGCGAGCGTCGGCACGATCGCCGCGACCCAGCCCGAGTCCGCTGCGCCGCGTCTGGCCGGGTCGTATTCGGGCATTTCGGGGAGCTTGAGGTCGCGATTGACCGCGTTGAGCGTCGCCAGCAACGCGCGATTGCCCGCGCTCGGTGCCATGGGCGGCATTCCGTCGAAAAAGGTGAGCGTCGCGCCGGTTTTCGGCAGATGTTGCCGGGTGATCGCCTCCATCTTCGCGCGCACCCGCGCATCCTGCTCCGGCGTCAGCGTGCGCAGGTCGCCGCGCGCGACGGCGGCCTCTGCGACGATGTTGGTCTTGCCGCTGCCGCTTGCGGTCACGCCCGCCGCGTCGATCGCCGCCGGGGTGCCGCCCGCCATGACGCCGACATTGTAGGTGAGGTTCTTCTCGGGCAGCTCGCGGCGGAACCCGTCGAGAATGCGCGCCATTTCGTAGATCGCACCGTAGCCCAGGCTCTCGCCGAAGATGCCGCTCGAATGGCCGGTGACGCCGGTGGTCTTCAGTTCCCAGCTGGTAGAGCTGCGCCGCGCGACGGTGCCGTACTCGACGCCGTCCTCGGTCGCCTGATTTTCGTATTCGAGCGCTATGTCGCTCGCCTTCGCGGCGGCGATCAGGCCCTCGCGCGCCTTCTCTGCGGGCGCGCCGGTGCGTTCCTCGTCGCCGGTGAGGTAGACGGTGATGTCGGCGCCCTTCAGCGTCCCCGCCGCCTGCATCGCGCGCAATGCCGCGACGATGATGACGACGCCGCCCTTGTCGTCGCCGACGCCCGGCCCGATCGCGCGCGTCCCCTCTCGCCTGAAGCCGGTGAAGGCCGAGGACGGCTCGAACACCGTGTCGAGATGGCCGATCAGCAGCAGCCGCTTGCCGCGGCCGTTGCCCCTGTGCCGCGCCACCAGATGCCCCGCGCGGCCGACCGCCGCCTGATCGACCCACTCGACCGCGAAGCCCAGCGGTTCCAGCTCGGCACGGACGATCTCGCCCGCCGCCTTGACGCCGGGCAGGTTGAGCGTGCCGGAGTTCTGGACGACCAGCCGCTCCAGCAGTGCCTCGTTGCGCTGCGCGTCGGCGGCGACCGCCTTGCGCATCGCGTCCACTTGCGGCGGCGTCTGCGCAAGCGCGGGCAGGGGCAGGGCGGCGAGCGCGAGCGCGAGTTTCTTCATGCGCGGCAGGCTAGGCCGCCGCACCCCGCGCTGCCAAGCCCTGATCCCGGTCGACGAGCGTTTCCATCACCAGCGCGGTGACGACCGACTGGAGCACATGGACCGCCCAGCGTTCGGTCGCCTTTTGCGGCCCCGCCTTGCCCTCGCCCTCGGTAATGCCGATCAGCGGGGCGATGCCGGCGATGTTGACGAGGTAGAGGCCGGTGCCGAACAGCGCGCCGAGCGCCGCGGGCGGCACATCGGGAAACGCTTCGCGCAGCTTGGCATAGAGACCGGCGAACGCGGCCGACGCGCCCAGATGGTTGCCGAACTCGACAATGCTGGTGCCCGTGTCGCCGATCAGCGAGCGAGAACCCGTCGTGTCGTCGATCCAGTCGACGGCATCGCGGTCGAGCGTCTTGTGGAGGACGCCCGACTTGCGACCCGCCCACATCGCTGCCGTCGTGACAACACCCGCCACCAGTCCGCCGATCATCGCTGCGTTGCGTGCTTTCATCCGCCGTCCTTTCAAATCCTTGCAGGCGAAATGGCGGGGCGGGGCGTCGGGTTCCGCCCGATGCGAAAAGGGCGCCCGGTGGTGCCGGACGCCCTTCTCTGTCACGTCACGCCGCGGCAAAGCCGCGTCGTCGGTCGCTGGCTTCGCCTGCGCCGGCCTGCAGCAGCTGTCGCGCTGCGACCGGCGCGGGCGCAGCCGCGCCTCAGCTGCTGTAGTACATGTCGTATTCGACCGGGCTCGGCGTCGTCTCGAACCGGATCACGTCGGCCCACTTGATGTCGGCATAGGCCTCGATCTGGTCCTTGGTGAACACGTCGCCCTTGAGCAGGTACTCGTGGTCCTCCTGCAGCGCGATCAGGGCCTCGCGCAGCGAGCCGCAGACGGTGGGCACGTTGACCAGCTCGGCGGGGGGCA
>SXGR01661918.1_pt1 | contig 10696 bp, 8 predicted proteins | sample 3174711 | NCBI WGS metagenome assembly SXGR01 (sample SAMN11356860, study PRJNA531348) | freshwater metagenome | isolation source: freshwater sample F1-60 | place: China: Fuxian Lake, Yuxi | collected 2017-12-25 | reverse complement strand
TGCTGGGCCGCGTGCTGGGCCGCGTGCTGGGCCGCGTGCTGGGCCGCGTGCTGGGCCGCTTGGTCGCTGGCTTGAGATGACCGCGGTTGGGGTGCCGTCGACCACGCGCCTGACGCCGCGACGCTCGCGCCCCCAAGCATCGGGTCGTCGTCCATGAGCATCGCGACGCTGCGACGCGCGGTGAGCTGGAAGTCCTCCGGTCGCGCGCCCGCGAGCGACGCGGTGTCGAGCGGCGGCGACGCGCTCGCTTCGAGCTCCTCGGCCGTCGCCGGCCAAGCGAGCGGCTGCAGCGGGTGCTCCACCCCGGCCACCACGATGAGCCGCTGGGCGGCGAGCTCGCTCGCGACCGGAAACGAGCCGCGCCACACCACGGAGCAACGCATGACGTCCGGCTCGAGCGCGAGCATGTCCGCGCGCAGGGGCACCGACTCGGGGGCGCCGACCTCTTCGTGGTTGTGGATCCGGCACACCGCGCGCGCGCTCGGCAGCTGCGTGTGGAGGACGTCGTGCTCCGGATGCACACCCACGAGCTCGAGCCACTCATCGCCGCGGAGCGAGTCCAGGCGCTGGTCCCGGGGCGCCGCCTGGAAGTAGTCCCACGAGAAATCGCCGGGATAATGGGCGATCCCGCGCTCGATGTGCTTCGGCTTGAGGCTGCCTCGGAGCTTGCGACGCGCGACGAAGTTCGACGGAATGGGCCCGAGCGCCGCCACCTTGGTGTCCGGCGCTTCGGGATCCAAGAGCTGCGGGCTGCCCTTGCTCTGGCCCGCGCCGACGCCGAGCGGGTTGTCCGCAAAGCCGACGCCGCCGAGCGCGAGCTCGTACGAGAGCGGCAGCCGCGCGAACGCCGCCGGCTCGCCGTCCTTGCCGCGAGGCCCGACGATCTTGAGCGATTTGCCGATGAGCTGCACGCCGTCGCGCGCGACCGTGAGCCGCACCATGCTGGTCGCGCTGCCCGTCGGCGCGTACGCATGGCCGACGACGACGACCCCCGCGCTCGGCATGTGAGGCGCGTTCTCGGCGGCCCCGGCGAGACTGCACAAGGGATCCCCGTCGACGTGCTCGTCGCGCGTGCGTAGCGGCGTCACGTCGCACTCGGTCATCACCCCGTTCGGGACGAGGGCGAAGCACGCCTTCACGAACACCGTGGCGTAGAGCTGCCCTTTGTCGACGCAGTAGAGCGCGCTACCGGCATCCGACCGGCCGAGCGGCGCGACCCGAACGGGCCACGCGGCGCTCGAGTTGCGGCTCATCCCGAAAGCAGACGTTCGTTCGCGCCCGCCGTCAAGCAGCGCGACGGAAGTCTCTCTCGCGCGCGAGTCGGGTCACTCGAGCACGAACGCGGGCGTCGACTCGAGCCGCAGCGCCGCCGAGATCTCATGGCAGTAGCCGTCCGCATCCATCGCGAGATCGGCCTTGCCCTTGACCAGCGGCACGACCGCGCCCTTCACGTCGTCGCCGATGTTGAGGCCGTTGACGATCTCTCCGAAGGCCTCGACGTCGAGGCCGCCGCCGGCGATGCCGGAGAGCGCGATGCCGCCGCCCTCGTCGAGCGTGACCTCGGCCCGCACGTGAGCGTGCGACAGCTCGAGCGCGAAGTTCGCGTCGAGGATGCGCACGGGCAGCACCAGCTTGCCGGGGCCCACGGTGAGGACGCCGTCCTCGATGCGCCCATTGCGCACGACGCTCACCGGATCTTCCGGGACGTTCCAGGTGAACGATTGGTACTTTTCGTAGACGCCGTTCGCGTCGAGCAGCGGCATGCCCTGGCCCGCGCCGAAGGCGACGTCCACGCAGGCGTCGTTCGTCGGGTCGTCGATGCCGCGGACGTTCATCACGATGAGCAGCTGGCCGTTCTCGATGGCCGCGCCGAGCAGCGCGTCGATGTTCTCGGTGCCGACGAACTCCTCGACGAGCGGCAAGAGCGTCGCGAGCTGGTTGTCGACGCCCTTGGCGCCCTCGGGCGAGGTGAAGTCCGGCTTGTAACAGCCGACTTCTCCCGTGCCATCGCTCACGACGCCGTCGAGGTCGAGCCCCTCGGCGGTCGTCTCGTCGAGCTGGCGCGCGAACGTGGCGTACGTCACAACGACGCCCTCGGTTCGTCCGCTGTCGGTGCACAGCGCCACGCTCGCCTCCCCGCCGCATCCCGCGAGCGCGACCGCGACCGCGAGCGACGCGCCGCGGCTCATCCCTCGATGTCCTCGAGGCCCTGGGTGACGAGCCCCTCGGCCGCGCCGAACTCGGTGACCGGGACGCCCATCGCGCGCAGCAGCGTGAAGCCGAGGCGGCTCGCGTTCTCCGCCGACGGCGACTTGTAGTGGATCCCCTTCTTGAGCGCGCCATCCGCGCCGCCCGCGAGCAGCAACGGGTAGTTGTCGATGGCGTGCGATTTGCCGAACGAGCAGTCGCTCATGCACAAGATCGCCGAGTGCTCGAGCAGCGTCGCGTCGCCCTCGGGCACCTTGCGCAGCGCCTCGAGGAAGTAGGCGAGCTCCTCGATGATCTGCAGGATGATCGCGTGCACCTTCGGCTGCTGACCCAGCTCGTCGTGCGTGAGCTTGTGGTGCGAGTCGCTCGCCCCAGGGTAGAGGACGCCGCTCACCGGCCGGCTGAACATGACCGAAGCGACGCGCGTCTGATCGCAGGCGAGCGCCATCGCGAGCATGTCGCTCATCACGCGGCTGATCGCCGACATCTGGGGGCGCCCCTCGAGGTCGGGGTAATCCGCCTCGGGCGTGGCGGGGAGGCCGCACGACGCGAGGTTCGGCGGATCTTCTTCGAGCTTCTTGAGCTGTTTCTCGAGCGCGCGGATGTTGTCGTAGTGCTGCTCGAGCCGGATCTTGTCGGCTTGCCCGAGCCGCTTCTTCAAGGCGAGCGAGTCGCTCGAGATGGCGTCGAGCACGCTGCGACGCAGGGCCAGCTTCGGATCGAGGATGGGCGTATCGCCGGGGGCGACGAACCCGGCGCCGAAGATGCGTTGATAGAGCGCGAACGGCTTGTCTTCGGGCGGGTTGGTCTGGCCGGGGCCGGAGTACGAGAGCGAGTCGAGGCTGCGCTCGACGGCGACCTCGATCGAGCGAAAGCGCGTGTCGTTGCCGATGGTCTGCGCGATGATCTGATCGAGCGTAGCGCCGCCGAAGGTGCTGTTGTCGAAGCTGTCGCCGACCTTGCCGAGCGGACCGCCGGTGAGGATCCCCGCCGGGCCGCTGCCGTGCGGGACGGTGTTCGGCAGGTAGACCTTGAGCCCGCTCAGCACCGTGATCTCGCTCTTGAGCGCGGCGAGCGGCAGGAGCTGCGGCGATGGCTCCCAGGTCGGTCCGTCGCCCGCCGGCGTCCACTTCTCCGCGTGAATGCCGTTGCCGAAGAACCACCACCCGAAGCGCTTCGGAAAGCCGGTGTGGTCGGCGAGGGCGTGGCCGTTGTCGTGAACGAACAGGTCGAAGAGCGGCAGTCCGACGCCGACGGCCGCGCCGCCGAGGAGCCCGCGCAGCACGGTGCGGCGATGGAGCGGCCGGCCCGGCGAGAGCTCGGGTACGCGGCGTGTCATGGGGCCTCCGTGCCGAAGCGAAACCCCTCGGAGAGAACGATCTCGCGCAAGAGGGGCTTGATGCGCAGCCCGCTCGCGCCGAAGCGCTCGGTGAGCCAGCCGATGAGCGGTTCGTCGCCGTCGCGCTCGCGCACGCCGGTCGCATAGCGATAGAGATGCCGCGTGAGGCAGCCGGCAAAATCAGGGTGCGAAGCGACGGCCTCGCCGAGCCCGCGCGCGTCTTGAAACTTAGCGCCGTCGAGCTCTCCCGTCGGGTCGATGGTCGCGCCCTGCTCGGTCGTGCGAAAGCGCCCGAGCCCGTCGAACTGCTCCAGCCCGAGGCCGATGGGATCGAGGAAGGTGTGGCACGAGGCGCACACCGGGTTCGTGACGTGCTCGGCCATGCGATCGCGGAGCGTGGGCATCACCTCGCTCGGCTCGGGGAGCGAGGTGTCCACGTCGGCCGGCGGCGGGGGGATGGTGGCGCAGAGCAGCGCCGTGCGAATGAACTTCCCGCGCAAGGTCGAAGAGGTCGCGGTGGAGTGCGAATAGAGCGCGAGGATGCTCGCCTGTCCGAAGAGCCCGCGCCGGGGGCCGTCTTCCGCGAGGGTCACGGGGGCGAAGCCGTCGAGCGACGAGGCCGGCACGCCGTAGAGCGAGGCGAGGCGCCGATTCACGATCGTGCGGCGCCGCGTCATGAGGCTCGGGTACGGCTCGTCGCGATCGAAGACGAGCTCCTCGAGCGAGGCGAGCGTCTCTTCGCGCGCGTCGGGACCGAGATCGGCGCTCATCGAAGGAAACACGCTCGTGTCCTTCACGAGATCGTCGAGCCGATGCAGCGCAAATCGCTCCTCGAAGAAGGTGCGCACCCCGAGCCGCGCGCGCGGCGACGCGAGCAGGCGGTCCGCCTCGCGCTCGAGGCCCGCCGTGGTGACGAGCTCTCCCTTGCTCGCCGCCGCGAGCAGCGCGTCGTCCGGCGTCGTGCCCCACAGAAAGTACGCGAGCCGGCTCGCCATCTCGTAGCTCGAGTACCGCCGACGACCTGGCGCGTCGGGATCGGGCTCGCCGAGCTCCACGCGGAACAAGAAGTGCGGCGATTGCAGGAGCCCAGCGAGCGCGAACTCGACGCCGTCGCGAAAGCTACCGAGCTTCTCGGCCGCGAGCACGGCGATGTCCGTGTAGCGGGCGATCTCTTCCTCGCCGAGCGGACGGCGAAAGGCGCGGAGTCCGAACGAGCGGACGACCTCCTCGGCGCACGCCGGATCGGGCTGCGTGGCGTCCGCGGGCTCGCACGGCAGGATGCGCGCGCGGATGGCGTCGTTGTCGAGGGCTTGCGCCGCGACGTCGTAGGCCGCGCTCTCGTACCGCTCGACGCCCAGCGCCGAGATGCTGGTGGTCGCGCCGCCGAGCGCGAGGAAACCGTCGACCTCGGCATCCGGCTCGAGGGCGATCGGCACGGCCACCTCTCCCAAGAGCTCGCGGATCGTGCTCGTGTACTGCGAGCGCGTGAGGCGCTTCACCGTCACCGCGGCCGGGATCACGCTCGGCGCTGGGGCGAGCTCCGGCAGCTGCGGAAGGTCCTCCGCGGCGCACGCGGCCGCGACGAAGAGCGCGAGGGCGGGAGCGAGCGAGCGGGCGGCAAGCACGATGCCGCGCCACTATACCGGCACGGCCGCGGCTTGTCCTCGCGCAAACGTGATGCGCCCCGTCGTGATGCGTGCCGTGGTCCCGGCCGCAGCGTGGCGATCGGGAACTCGTCTTCGCCTGTACGGCACCGCCGTTGCAGCGCCTGGGAGCTGCGGCGCCAACAGCTCGCGGGGCTTACGGGGCAGCGAGGCGATGGCCGCGACACGAGGGCGACCTGACGATGACGACGAGCACGGGGCTCGCGGGCGACGGGCGGCCAAGCGCCCGGGCGGAGCGGCTCGTGCGCGAGCTCGTCGGCCGGGAGCGGATCGCGGCCATGCGCTGCGAGCTCTGCGTCTCGGCCATGGCGCCGATCGCCCCGGCGTTGTGCGCGGTCCTCGAGGATGCCGCCGCGACGCACAAGCAGCACCTGCGCTGGCTCGCCGCGTCAGCAGTCGAGGCGCCGCGGCTCACGTGGCCCGAGCGGCTGCGCGCGCACGTCGCAGTCGCCTGGCAGCGCGCGCTCTTGGCGTTGAGCGACTGGGCGGCGCTCGCACGGCTGCGTGCGGCCGAGCAGGTCCTCTCGCGCCGCCAGGCGCATGCGGCGGCGCGCCTTCGTGGCCCGCTCTGCCGGCTGCTGCGCGAGCACCTCTTGCCCGAGCAGCGCCGCGTCGAGCGGAGCGTCGCGTCGCTCGCGCGACACGGGAGGGTCGCCTCGTTCGGTCGTGGGCATTGAGCCGAGCCGGAGCGTGCGCCGCGGCTCGCGGCTCGCGGTGCGCGGCGTGTGGCTCGCGGCGCGCGCAAGCCACATAAAAACTGCGCAAAAACTGGGTAAAAACGGCGAAAAAAGGGGAAGCACAGCGTGAAACTCTCGGACTGCAAATTTGCGGACAAGGCTCTCGTGCGCGGGCTCGCGAGCGTCACGAACGGGCCTTGCGTCACGATCCTCCTCCCGACCCATCGCGCGCTGCGCGGCGCGCGCTCGGGCGGCGTGCGGCTCGTGAAGCTGCTTGCGACCGCGCGGGAGGGTTTGTGCGACGCCGGCCTGTCGGGCCCGAGCGCCGATCTGCTGCTCGCGCCGGCGCGCGAGCTCGTGACGGATGAGTCGTTCTGGCTCCACCAGGATCGCGGCCTCGCCATCTATCTGTCGGGCGAGCGCCGCGAGCTCGTGCATCTCGAACTGAGCCCGGGCGAGCTCGTGTACGTCGGCGAGCGCTTCCTCCTGCGGCCGCTCCTCTCGGCGTACGACGAGGACGCGACCGCGTACGTCGTGGCCGTGAGCCTCAAGTCCTCGCGCCTCTTCCGCGTGTCCCGCCACGCGATCCTCGAAGTGGCGAGCGACGCGATGCCGCAGGGTCTCCTCGCCCTCGCCGAGGACGAGCATTCGCACACCCTACAGTTCTTCAGCGGCCCCTCGCAGCAGCGCGGCGCGTACGGGCGTGCCGCCTCGGGTAAGCAGCGCGGCGCCGGGAAGGCGTGGAGCGCAGCCAACGTCGTCAAGAGCTTCGGGCAGGGCTACGGCACCGACGCTCGCAAGGAGAACGCCGAGCGGTACCTGCGCCTCGTCAGCGACGCCGTGAGCGCTGCCATCGTCGAAGCGGAGCCGCTGCTCGTCGTGGCCGGCGTCGGGTACGTCGGCGCGATGCTCGGCGGCATGCTGCGCAAGGGCCGCGTCGTTGGCACCGTGATCGGCAACCCCGACACCATGTCGCTCCACGAGCTCCGCACGCGGGCGTGGCATGCGCTCGACGCGTATTTCGACGAGCGGGCTCAGGGCCGCTCACACGAGCTCGAGGATGCCGAGGCGGTGGCACGCGCGACGCTCGAGCTCGAGGACGTCCTCCGGGCCGCGTACGACGGGCGCATCACGTCGTTGCTCGTGGCGCCGGACGTCGAGCGTTGGGGACGCTTCGAGCCGGAGACGCGCCGCCTCGTCGTGCACGAGCGACCGGTCCCCGGCGACGACGAGCTCGTCGAGCTCGCCCTCTTGCACACGCTCCGCAACGGCGGCGAGATCGCGGTGCGTCGCCACGAGCCCGGCGGGGAGACCGGCGCCCTGCTGCGTTACTGAGCTGGGCTACTGAGCTGAGCCGCCGTGCTGCGCTGCTGAGCCGCCCTGCTGCGTTACTGAGCCGCCCTGCTGCGTTACTGAGCCGCCCTGCTGCGCTGCCGAGCCGCGGTGCTACGCGGCGGTACTGCGCCGGCGTGCTGAGCCGCGGTGCTGCGCTCTAGGGACAGCCGCTCGGTGGTGACAACGGCGGCGGCGAGGACCCGCCCGTGTAAGTCCCGCCGCAGCCGAGACTGCCAGTGAAGTCCTTGTACTTGAAGCTGTTGGACGGTTCGCTACATGCGATCGGCTTGTTGACGATGAGTTGCTCCTGCACGGCGACGTCGAAGTGCTTCACGGTTCCCGCCAGCCAGACGGCGTTGGTGCCGTAGTTGGTCACGCTGACGTAGGCGTTCGGGGCGTCGAACTCGAGCGCAACAACGGCCTTGGTGCTGTCGACGTTTACCCAGATCGGGTCGCTCGAGTCCGACTCGATCTTCACGGTCACGAAGCCGATGTTGAACGGTACGAGGCCGAGCCCCCCGATGACCGTGGGTTTCCCGCCCGACAACTTAATCGTCGTGTTGCTGCAGAGATGAATGCCGGCCGATTCTTGGGCGCAGATCCACGAGTGCTGGTGGGGCCCGAAGTCGAAGCCGGCGGTGTCCGCTTTTTTTAGCCTCAGGGAGCCGTCTTGGAAGGGATCGTCGAAGACCGGCGAGACGCCGTCACACGCAAAGCAACCGTTGTCGCTCTTGCCATCGCAGTCGCTGTCGAGGGCGTCGCCGCACGTCTCGCTCGTAGGTTTCCCCGAGCCGAGGCACGGCCCCCAGACCAAGAATTCGCCGCTCTGCTCGCACACGCGCTTGCCGTAGACGCACGCGCCGACACCGGCGTTGGCCGTGTCGCCATCGTAGCATTCTGCTTCCGCGCCGGCGCCGTCGCACTCGTTGGTCGACGGCTCTCCGCCCCCGCTGCCGACAGTCGGGCCGGCACTCGTCGTCGATGCGGCATCCAAGGCAACGCCGCCCGCGCCACCTGCGCCACCTGCGCCACCTGCGCCACCTGCGCCACCTGCGCCACCTGCGCCACCTGCAGCGCTGGTGCTGTCCGCGGCCGAGCACGCCGCTGCAGCGAACGCCGCCAAGAGCGCCGCAACCGTCCTTGTGACCGAGCCGACACGCGCGAGCATGGGGCGAAGCCTATCGCGGCCAGGCTTACGGTCAATTCACTCTTGGCCAGTCAGCCTGCCCATTCAGCTTGGCGGTTGGCCCGAGCGGAGCTCGCAGCGGCGAGCCGAAGAGCCGTGCCCACTCAGCGTGGCGCTGCGTGTCGAGAGCGGCGTGCCCGAGCCCTACAGCGCGTAGATGTACCAGTGGCCCTCGTCGGCCCCCTCGGGATCGGCAGGGTCGGCGTCGAACTCGACGAACCCGTAGCGCTCGAGCAGATCGACGAGCTCCTCCGCGCGCAGCTCCGAGCAGCCGCACATCGTCGTGAGCGTGTCGCGGAGGTCGGTCTTGCCCTCGAGGTACCCGGAGGGCACCCGATCCCCGAACGCGCTCGCCAGGGCCCGAGCCACCTGCACGAGATCGACATGCCCTTCGAAGCTCGGCGTCTCGCCGTGCGACTCGCTGCCTACGTTTGTCATGTTGCCCTGAGTGCGGATGTTTGCAGCCGGCATGCCACGGTCGGTCGCGGCGGCGAGCACGGCACGGCGAGCGCGCGACGTCGGCACCGCGCGGCGAGTCGGGCAGCCCCTTCTCCCCTCGGGAGCGGTGCTTATTTGTGGCAAGCTCAGGGGACGTCACGTTAGGGTGACGTGATCTCTGGGGGTCTGCGGACGTGCCGCAGCGGCGGCCGCGCGCGATGCGGCCCCGGCGCCACGCTTTCGTGGTGCCACCGTTCGCGCGAGCCACGCCATGGCTACCTCGACCACCCGCTTCGATGCCGCCGCTCACGGTGCGTCCCAATCGGGCGCATCATCGACGACGCTCATCGAGCGGGCGTGCGCGGCCAATGGCAACGAGCGTGCGCGGCTCGTGTGGCGCCTGCGCCGCGGGGACCGGCTGAGCGCCGTGGCGCAGGTCACGTCCGGCTTCGCGCACGAGCTCGGCTCGCCGCTCAACGTGATCAGCGGCCGCGCGTCGATGATCGTGGCCAGCTCTGAGGACGAGCGGGCGGTCGCGAACGCGAAGATCGTCATCGAGCAGACGCGCAAGATCACCGAGCTCTTGCACGCGCTCGTCCGCGGGGCGAAGCGCTCGAGCCGCACGACGGCGCGCGTCGCCCCAGGAGCGCTCGCTGAGCTCGCCTTCGAGCTCGCGACTCCGCTCGGCCCAGCGTCCGAGTTCGGCCTCGTGCTCCGCGGTGCGGATGCCGCCGCGGCGCTGGCGGAGCGCGATCTCCGCGAGCCCATCGAGCTCGACGTCGAGCGCGTGCTCGGGATCCTGACGTTGCTCGTCGAGAACGCCGTGGGCGCGAGCCCCCCGGGAGCGTCGGTCACGGTCGAGGTCGAGCGCACCTTCGTCGCGGCGCCGAGCGATCCCCACGCCGCGCCGGATTGGTACCTGGTCTTTCGCGTGTGTGATCAGGGCAGCGGGCTCAGCGCGGAGGCGCGCTCGGTGCTCTCGCGTGCGTTCAGCGCGACGCGCATGCCGCGTGCCAGCGACGGCAGCGGGGATCTCGCGCTCGGGCTCTTCGTCTGCCAAGCGGCGCTGCGCGATCTCCGCGGCTACCTCGAGCTCTCGCCGCCCGACGCCGCTACGACGGCGGTCTCCATCTTCGTCCCATGCCTCCCTCCGGCCACTCCGGCCGGCGCGTGAGCGCCATCTCATCCGCACCACGCGAGCCCACCGCCATGACCGACACCATCCTCGTCGTCGATGACGACACCGACATGCGCGATCTCTTGCAGACCTCGCTCGCGAGCCGCGGCTACGTGGTGAAGACCGCGGCCTCGACGAACGACGCGTTCGAAATCTTGCGAGCGCTCGACGTCGCCGTCACCATCACCGACCTCAAGCTCGACGGCGAGAGCGGCCTGTCGATCTGCCAGCGCGCGGCCGAGCTTCGCCCGGACGTCCCGGTCATCGTGATCACGGCCTTCGGCAGCATGGACTCCGCGATGGGCGCCATTCGCGCCGGTGCCTACGACTTCATCAGCAAGCCGATCGATCTCGAAGGGCTGGCCATCAGCGTGCGCCGCGCGCTCGAGCATCACAACCTGCGCGAAGAGGTGCGCCGTCTCAAGGACGTGGGCACGCGGCTCGTCGGCTTCGGCCGCCTGATCGGCGAGAGCCCGGCGATGCGGCGCGTCTACGATCTCGTCGAGCGCGTGGCGCCGAGCGAGACCTCGATCCTCATCACCGGCGAGAGTGGCACCGGCAAGGAGCTCGTCGCCCGGGCGCTGCACGACAACTCGAACCGGAAGAGCGGCCACTTCGTCGCGCTCAACTGCGCCGCCATCTCGCCGCAGCTGCTCGAGAGCGAGCTGTTCG